>Ga0193706_1000657_pt1 | contig 18284 bp, 16 predicted proteins | sample U3c1metaG_FD_160130 | JGI IMG/M metagenome (GOLD analysis project Ga0193706, IMG submission 160130) | Soil microbial communities from a riparian zone of the East river system, Colorado, United States - U3c1 | ecosystem: Environmental > Terrestrial > Soil > Riparian zone | place: USA: East River... | reverse complement strand
GTGATCTGCGGCTACGTGGCGCTGCGGTTCGAGCCGAAGTTCGCGGTGCCGGTCCTGATCGCGATCTTCCACGACATCCTGATCACGGCCGGCGTCTACTCGTTGACGGGGAAAGAGGTGAGCAGCGGGACCGTCGCCGCCTTCCTGACTATTTTGGGTTACTCGATCTACGACACGATCATCGTCTTCGACCGAATACGCGAGAACGTGCCGCGGATGCCGCGCGCCGCCTTCTCCCAAATCGTCAACCGCTCGATGAGCGAGGTGCTGACGCGGTCGCTGGCAACCAGCTTCTCGACCCTGCTCGCGGTCGCCTCGCTGCTGATCTTCGGCGGCGCGACCCTGCAGGACTTTGCCTTCGCGATGCTGGTCGGGATCGCCTCCGGTACCTACTCGTCGATCTTCATCGCCTCGCCGGTGCTGACTGCCTGGAAGGAACGTGAGCCCGGCTTCGTGCGGCGTCGCCTGCACATCGCCCAGGCCGAGGGGAGCGTCCCGGCGTTCGCCGACGACATCGCCATGGCCGACCTCGGCGCTGACGAGGAGAGCGAAGTGGAGATCGCCGCCGAGGCGGAGCAGCCGCAGGCCCAGCCACAGGCGGGGGCCGTCGCCACCGCCGAGCGGACCACCGAGGGCAACGGCGGTGACCCGGTGACCGACGGCGAGCCCGACGGCGCCTCGGCCGAGCGCCGCCAGCGCAACGCCGAGCGCAAAGCGCGGCGCCAGCAGCGCCGCAAGCACGGGAGGAAGCGCTGATGGCACTGGTCGTCTGGTTCACGATGGGGATCGCCCTCTGGCACTTCACCGTCTTCCTGCCTGATCACTTCTGGCAGGGCATCGTCGGCGCCTTCGTCGGCTCGGTGATCGGCGCGATCGTCTTCGGCCTGATCGTCGAGACGATCAGCGGCAGGGGCCTTGGCACTACCGATCTGGCGACGGCGCTGACGGCGGTCCCCGGAGTGGCGATCGGTCTCGCGATCGTCTACGCGATCGGACTTCGCTCCGAGACGCAGCTCGACTAGCGCCTTTCCACCCCATTTTCGGCACATTTGCGGCGATTTTGACGCCGCTGGGCTGCCTAGCCTGGTTGTGTGCCGGAAACCCTGAAGACGTTCGCCGCTGAGCCCTATTCCTACGCCGAGGCGAGGGCGGTCGCCGACGGGCTCAGCCTCAGCGAGCCCGTCGCGGTGACGCTGGTCCGCCGTGGCTATCGCACGCCGGAGCTGGCGCGGGCCTTCCTCGCCGCCGACGAGTCGCATCCGCCCTCGGCCTTCGACTCGATGGAGGCAATCGTCACCCAGGTCCAGGCCGCGATCGCCGCCGGCCAGCGGATCACGGTCCACGGCGACTTCGACGTCGACGGCGTCTGCGCGACGACGATCATGGTCTCGACCCTGCGCGAGCTGGGCGCCGAGTGCGACTGGCTGATCCCGGACCGGATCAGCGACGGTTACGGCGTCAGCGGTCCAAACGTCGAAAAGCTCGCCAAGCGCGGCACCGAGCTGCTGATCACCGTCGACTGTGGAGTCACCGCGGTCGCGGAGGTGAAGCTGGCCCGCGAGCTGGGCATCGCGACGATCGTCACCGATCACCACCAGGCCGACGACGAGCTGCCGGACTGCCCGATTCTGCATCCGGAACTGAGCAGCTACCCGTTTGTCTCGCTGTGCGGGACCGCGGTGGCGTGGAAATTGGCTTGTGCCTTGCGAGGGGTGTCCCACGATCGGGATCTCGACCTCGTCGCGCTGGCGACCGTGGCTGACGTGGTGCCGCTGATCGGTGAGAACCGGGCGCTGGTCAAGCGGGGACTGGCGGAGATACGGCGCGTCCAGAGGGTCGGTTTGCGGGCGTTGATCGTGTCGGCGAAATGCGAGCCGACGCGGTTGGACGAGGGCGACTTGGCATTCCGGCTGGCCCCGCGGATCAATGCTGCGGGACGTCTCTACAGGGCCGACGCCGGGGTCGAGCTGCTGCTGACCGAGGACGAAGGGCGGGCGGAGGAGATCGCCGTCGAGCTGGGGCGGGCCAACTCGGAGCGGCGGGCGCGGGAGCGCGAGGTCGACACGGCGGCGGAGGCGGCACGGCGCGAGCTGCCGGAGGACTTGAGGGAAGCGCCGGGCCTCGTCCTCGCCGGCGAGGACTGGCACCCCGGTGTGGTCGGGATCGTCGCCTCGCGGCTGGTTGAGCGCCACCACCGGCCCGTGGTCGTCGTCTCGCTCGACGGCGAGGGTGGCGGTCGTGGCAGCGGTCGCAGCATCCCCGGCTTCGACCTGCACGCGGCGCTGGAGGCCTGCTCCGAGCACCTGGTCAGTTTCGGCGGTCACCGCGCCGCCGCCGGCCTCTCGCTGCGGGCCGAGGACCTCGAGGCCTTCCGCGCGGCGTTCGCCGCCCACGCGGCGGCGCTGCTGGGCCCCGACGATCTGCGCCGGACCGCGCGGATCGACGCGATGGTGGGCGGTGTCGGCCTCGGCCTCGACCTGGCCGAGGAGCTGGGACAGCTCGCTCCCTTCGGGATGGGCAACCCGGGGGTGCGGCTGATGGTCCCCTCGGCGCGAGTCAGCGACGTGCGGACGATGGGGGAGGGCAAGCACGCTCGCTTCAGCCTCCACAGCGGCGCCCACCGCGCCCTCGGGGTCGCCTTCGGCCGGGCCAGCCTCGGCGTCGAGGACGACGATCCGGTCGACGCCGCCGTGCGGCTCGAGGTCAACCACTGGAACGGCTCGGTCGAGCCGCGCGTCGTCCTCAACGAGCTCTACCCGCTCGTGGAGGGGAACCCCGAGCCCGTCGCCGAGACCGGGGTGGCGCCCGCGCTGCACTCCTGTCGCTGCGAGGACGAGGAGTGGTGGGGTCGGTTCGAGGTCGAGCTGCGGCGCGAGGTCCCGGCCGGGCGCAATGGGTCGAGTTCCTCGACCATGGCCCAGGTAACTCGCCCCCGGCGATCGACGAGGACGGTTGGCGCCACCGGCGGCTCCGCTAACGCGACGATCGCCGAGCTGGTCTCCAGCGGCGCCGGCGTGCTGGCCGTCTGCGCCGATGCTTCGCGGCGGGCGCCGCTGGCCAGCGGCGCCACTGGCCTCGCCCGTTTCAACGGCGGCGCCGCCCTGATCGCCTGTCATCGCTGCGGGCGCGAGGCGCTCGCCGGCCTGGCGGCGCGCGGCGACGGCGGCCTGGCGTTGACCGACTACGCGGCGCTGGAGGCGGCCCCTGAGCTGCCCGCCTCGTTCGAGCACGTGGTCATGGTCGACCCGCCCGGCAGCGCGGCCGACGAGGATCGCTGCGGCGGGGGTAGGGGCGAGGACGACGCCGGCTTCCTGCACCGCCTCTGGAGCGAGGCCGAGCAGGGCTTCGCGGTCTCCGCATCCGACGAGCAGCATGCCTCCCGAGCCGCCGTCGCCGGCGTCTTTCGGCGCCTGCGCGAGGCCGGGGATGTGAGCGGGACCGAGTTGCGCGAAGCCCTCGCGGGCGGCGGCGCCCACCCGCTCGGCCCGGAGCAGGCGGCGCGCTGTTTCCGTGTCCTCAGCGAGCTTGGATTGGTCGCGGGCGAGCCCAGCGGCGGCGCTGGTGCCGTCGGGGTCGTATCCTCAGAGGGGACGGATCTGGAGCGCTCAGCCGCGTTTCGCGCCTACAGAGCAGACCACTCGGAGGCTCAGCCATACCTCGAAAGACCCAAGCAGCCGTAGAGCACAGCGAGCTCCTCGCCGACCTCCTTGCCGTGGTCGAGGAGTTCGACTCCTCGCCGGCGGTAAACGGCAACGGTTCCGGCGGCACCGCGGTTGCGGTGGCGAGGATCGACCGTGCCGCGCTGGAGCGCGCTTTCGACTTCGCCTGCGAGCGTCACGCCGACCAGATGCGCTACTCGGGCGACGAGTTCATTACCCACCCCGTCGGGGTCGCCCAGGTCTGCGCCGGAATGCGGCTCGACACCGAGACGCTTTGCGCCGCCCTGCTCCACGACACCGTCGAGGACACCAGCGCCAGCCTCGACGACGTCCGCGACGAATTCGGCGAGGAGATCGCCCAACTGGTTGACGGTGTCACCAAGTTGACCGGGATGTCGTTCGAGAGCCGCGACGAGCGCCAGGCCGAGAACTACCGCAAGATGATGGTGGCGATGGCCACCGACGTCAGGGTGATCCTGATCAAGCTGGCCGACCGGCTCCACAACATGCGCACGCTCGGCGCCCTGCCGAAGCAGAAACAGATGGCGAAGTCGCACGAGACGTTGGAGATCTACGCCCCGCTCGCCCACCGGCTCGGGATCCACGCGATCAAGTGGGAGCTGGAGGATCTCGCCTTCGCGACCCTGCACCCCCGCAAGTACGCCGAAATCAAACAGCTGGTCGCCCAGCAGCGCGACGAGCGCGAGAACTACGTCAGCGACGCCGGTCAGTTCCTCGCCGAGGAGCTCGAGCAGGTCGGGATCGAGGCCCAGATCTCCGGCCGCGCCAAGCACTTCTACTCGATCTACACGAAGATGGCCAAGAAGGGCCGCGAGTTCAACGAGATCTTCGACCTCACGGCGATGCGGGTGATCGTCGACTCGGTCAAAGACTGCTACGGCGCGATCGGCGTTATCCACTCGCTCTGGAAGCCCCTGCCGGGCCGCTTCAAGGACTTCGTCGCGATGCCCAAGGCCAACATGTACCAGGCCCTGCACACGACCGTGATCGGACCCGAGGGCAAGCCCCTGGAGATCCAGATCCGCACCGAGGAGATGCACAAGCTGGCCGAGTACGGGATCGCCGCCCACGTCGCCTACAAAGAGGGCGGCGGCAACGACCCGAAGCGGGAGAAGATGACCTGGCTGCGGCAGCTGGTCGAGGCCGAGGGCGAACAGGACCCGGCCGAGTTCCTCGAGTCGCTCAAGGTCGACCTCTTCGAGGACGAGGTCTTCGTCTTCACCCCCAAGGGCGAAGTCAAGAACCTCTCGGCCGGCTCGACCCCGCTCGACTTTGCCTACGCCGTCCACACCGATGTCGGCCACCGCACGGTCGGGGCCAAGGTCAACGGGAACATCGTGCCGCTGCACTACCAGCTGAAGTCGGGCGACATCGTCGAGGTCCTGACCGCGAAGCAGAACCGCGGTCCCTCGCGCGACTGGCTGAAACTGGTGCGGACCAGCCGTGCCCGCAACAAGATCCGCGCCTTCTTCAAAGAGGAAGGCCGCGAGGACGCCGAGCGCAAGGGCCGCGAGGGCCTCGACGAAGCCCTGCGCACGCGCGGGATCCCGATGCAGAAGATCTCCGGCTCGGCCCTGCTCGCCGACGTCTTCCGCGAGATGGGCTACCGCAAAGCAACCGACTTCTACATCGCCCTCGGCCAGGGCAAGGTCTCGACCAAGACCGCGGCCAACAAGCTGATGCAACGGCTCAAGGCCGGCGAGGCGATCGAGGAGCACCCGGCGACGCCGGTCCGTGGCCGCGACGACCACGCCCGCCGCACCAAGGACGCCTCCAACTACGGGATCTCCGTCAAGGGCGCCGAGAACGTCGCGGTGCGGCTCGCCAAGTGCTGCCGGCCGGTCCCGGGCGACGAGATCGCCGGCTACGTCTCGCTCGGTCGCGGGATCACCATCCACCGCGCCGACTGCAAGAACGTCAAGGCGCTGAAAAAGTCCCCGGAACGATTCGTCGAGGTCGGTTGGGAAGGCGAAAACGAAGCCTCCTACCGGGTCGAGCTGCAGATCGACGCCTACGATCGCACTCGCCTGCTCGAGGATCTCTCGCGCACCTTCGCGGAGGCCGGGATCAACATCATCGGCGCCTCCTGCAGCACCAACCACCCGATGGTCAAGAACAAGTTCGTCGTCGAGGTGGGGGATACCGAGCAGCTCAAGCAGTGCATCACCCGGCTGCGCAACGTCGAGTCGGTGTTTGACGCATATCGCATAACTCCGGCGGCTTAGAGCGTCTCCCGGCAGGGGTTTCGCTTAACTTTTTCGACAGCGTTCGAGGGCGGTCCCAGATGGAAAGCGGCGAAAAAGTACAAGGCGCTTCACCCCTACCGGAAGACGCTCTGACCGTCGCCGTTACCGGCCCGACGGGCGAGATCGGGTTGCCGTTGATGTCGGAGTTGGAGCAGAGTTCGGCGGTCGGCGAGGTCAGAGGGATGGCGCGCAGGCCGTTCGACGCGGTCGCCGAGGGCTGGGAGAAGGCGACCTACCGGCGCGGCGACATCCTTGACCGTGGCTCGCTCGCCGCGCTCTTCGACGGCGCCGACGTCGCCGTCCACCTCGCCTTCGCGATCTTCGGCGGCCGCGAGGAGACCCGCCGGGTCAACCTCGAGGGCAGCCGCAACGTCTTCGAAGCGGCGATCGACGCCGGTGTGCGGCGGCTGGTCTACGCCTCCTCGGTCGCCGCCTACGGGTTTCACCCGGAGAACCCGCAGCCGTTGACCGAGGACGTGCCGGCGCGCGGCAGCGAGAGCTTCTACTACTCCGCCCAGAAGGCCGAGCTGGAGTCGACCCTGGGCGGCCTGCTGGCCGGGAGCGGGGTGGACGCCTACGTGTTCCGGCCCTGCATCGTCGCCGGGCCGCGGGCGCCGATGCTGATCGAGAAGGTCGTCGAGGCCGCCCGCCTCGGTGACCCGCTGCCGGCGCTGCGGCGGGGCTTGGGCCACCTGCCGCTGCCGCGGCCGGTCCTGCCGGACGTCGGCGCGCCGATCCAACTGGTCCATCACGACGACGTCGCCCGGGCCCTGGCGGCCGCGATCGCCGGCGGCGGCGAGCCCGGGGCCTACAACCTCGCCGGCGAGGGGCTGCTCGGCATCGGCGACATCGCCCGGGCGCTGGGCTGGCACACCGTCCCCTTGCCAGGCCCCGCGGTCGACCTCGGCGCCGGCCTCGCCAGGCGACTCTCCTTCCTCTCACCCCAGCTCGAGTGGGCCGCGGCGCTGCGGGTCCCGGTGCTGATGGACACCACCAGGGCCCGCCACGAGCTCGGCTGGGAACCGCGTTTCGACGCCGCCGAGACCTTGATCCAGACGGCGGTATCGGCTCGCGAAGCGGGCCTGCTCGACTGACGAGCGATATTGGACCGCATTCCAGGCGAACGCCTGAGCTAAGCGATGACCGTCAGGGCGCCGGGGTCGGCGCGCAGCTCGACCCGCGTGCGGTCGCCGATGTAGTCGCCGTCGACCTGGAGCGGAAAGGGTCGCAGGGCGCCCTCCTTGTCCTCGGAGATCGAGCTGACGGTGGCCGCGGTGACGTCGTCGAAGTGCTCGACCTGGCGGTGCCGAGCGGCCGGCTTGCTCTCGCTGAAGAGGCGCGAGATCAGCGTCGGCATGTCGCGCTGGGTGGCCCGCTTGAGGACGCCCACGGAGAGCGTGCCGTCGTCGATCGCGATCCCCTCGCAGACCCGGATCGGGCGACTCGCGAAGTACGTGAAGGGGTCGGAGTTCTGGACGATCGCGGTGACCCCGTCGACCGCCTCGCCGCCGGTCTCGACGCGGACGCGGACGGCGTTGTGAAGGTACTTGCGGTAGAAGGCTGAGACCCCGGACCAGCTGTAGTAGTAGGGGCCGGCGCGGGACTTCAGCTTCGGGTGGGCGTCGACCCGCTCGACCACGGTGGCGTCGATCCCGACCCCGCAGGCGAAGACGAAATGGCGCTCGTCGACCAGCCCGAGGTCGATCTTGCGCGGCGCCCAGTCGTCGGCCAGGGTCAGCAGGTGCTCGGTGGCGTCGACGACGTCGTTGGGGATGCCAAGCGTGCGGCAGACCACGTTGGTCGAGCCGCCGGGCAGCATCGAGACCGGCACGTCGGTGCCGGCGAGCCCGTTGACGACCTCGTTCAGGGTCCCGTCGCCACCGAAGGCGACGACGACGTCGTAGCCGTGGTCGCGAACCTCCCGGCCGATCTCCGTCGCGTGGTTCTGGGCCTCGGTCGAGACCGCCTCGACCTCATAGCGGCCCTGCAGCGCGTAGACGACGAGGTTGCGCAGCCGATCGGAGACCGTCGTCGCCACCGGGTTGACGATGATCAGCATCCGCTTCTTGTGGCCGCGTTTACCCGGGCGTCTCATAGCGGACCACCGTCCCGTCCTCGGCTTCCCGCACCCGTCCCTCGTTGACGAGCAGGTCGGTGTGGCCGATCACCTCCGACAGCGTCAGGAAGGCCTGGGTCACCGCGACGTTGCCCCAGATCGCCTGGGCCAGCTCGTAACCACTGCGTGGCTGCTCGGCGATCAGCTTGTAGATCTTCTCCTTGCGGCGCTCGTGTTTGGCGAGCCGGTCGTCGATCAAGGCGACGTGGTCGACGACCGGGTCGCCGTGGCCCGGCAGGACGATCTCGGCCGGCATCTCCCGCGTCCTGCGCAGCGACTCGATGTAGGTGACGAGGGCCTGGCCGCGCTGCGAGGAGCCGTCGAGCGGCCGCGAGATCAACGGGTTGGAGGAGATGTTGGCGAGCAGGTGGTCGGCGGCGATGAGGATCTTGCGCGACTCGTCCCAGAAGAGGGTGTCGGAGGGGCTGTGCCCGGGCCGGTGCAGCACCTCCAGAGTGCGATCGCGGAAGCTCATCGCCTCACCGTCTTCGAGCGGCCGGGTCACGGCCACGTGGGAGCCCCAGCCGCGGAAGCTGCGCGAGACGCTGCGCAGCGCCTCCGTCACTTCCTCGGGAATGCCGTTGCGCAGCATCAGCTCGACCGCGAAGCGATCCTCGGCCTCGGCGTCCGCCTCGAAGTTGGCGAGTCGCGCGGCGGCGGCGCCGATCGCCGCCACCTCGGCGCCGGAGTGCTCGGCGACGATCTCGACCAGGCCGAGGTGGTCGATGTGCTGGTGGGTGACGATGACCAGCTCCAGGTCGTCGATCGAGTGGCCGCGCTTGCCGAGCTGGGTGCCGAGCTCGTCCAGCGCCTTGCCCGAGTTGGGGCCGGTGTCGACCAGGGTCAGCGGCTCGTCCTCGATCAGGTAGCAGTTGACTCGCCCGACCGCGAACGGCGTCGGGATCTGCAGGCGGTGGATACCGGCCAGGGCCGCCTGCTCGAGCGCGGCCTCGGGGGTCAAGGCGCTCACGCGCGGATCAGCCCGAGCACCTCGTCGCGGCGACGCTCCATGTCCTCGCGGGAGGTCAGCGACTCGAGGTTGAGCCGCAGCAGCGGCTCCGTGTTGGAGGGCCGCACGTTGAAGTGCCAGTCCTCGTAGTCGACGGAGATCCCATCGAGGCGGGTGATCTCACCGTCGCCGTAGCGCTCGGCGATCTCCGCCATTTTCGCCGCCGGGTCGCCGACCTCGGAGTTGATCTCGCCGGAGATGAAGTACTTGGAGCGGAACTCGTCGATCAGCTCGCCGAGCCCGCGGCCGTCGAGCGAGAGCAGCTCCAGCATCGACAGCGCCGGGATCGTCCCCGAGTCGGCGTTCCAGAAGTCGCGGAAGTAGTAATGGCCGGAGACCTCGCCGCCGAAGGCGGCGCCCTCCTCGCGCATCCGCGCCTTGAAGAAGGCGTGCCCGACCCGCGAGAGGTCGGAACGACCGCCCTCGGCGGCGACCAGGTCCGGCACCGCGCGGCTGGAGCGGGGGTCGTAGAGGATCGTCGCGCCGGGGTTCTTGGCCAGTGCCGCGCGGGCCAGCAGGGCGCAGATGAAGTCGCCGTCGCAGAACTCGCCGCTGGCGTCGATGAAGAAGCAGCGGTCGGCGTCGCCGTCCCAGGCGATGCCGAGGTCGGCGCCGCTGGCCGTGACCCGCTCCATGATCATTCGCCGGTTCTCCTCGAGCAGCGGGTTCGGCTCGTGGTCGGGGAACTCACCGTCAGGCACGAAGTACATCTCCTCGAGCTCGAGCGGCAGCTGCTCGAGGATCGGTCCGACCATCGGCCCGGCCATGCCGTTGCCGCCGTCGACGACGACCTTCATCGGCTTGACGTTGGCGGGGTCGATGAAGGAGAGCGCGTGGCTGCGGAACTCCTCCCAGACGTCGACCTCCTCGAAGGAGCCGCCGCCCGGGGCGGGGCCGAGGCCGGCTTCGATCTCCGCCCTGACGTCGCCGATGCCGGCGTCGCCGGAGAGCGGCAGCGCCCCCTCGCGGACCAGCTTGACGCCGGTGTAGGCCTTGGGGTTGTGAGAGGCGGTCACCATCGCGCCGCCGTCCAGCTCCCGCGAGCCGACCAGGTGGTAGAGCATCTCGGTCGCGACCATGCCCGCATCGAACACCGCCGCCCCCTCGAGAATCATTCCCTCGCGCAGCGCCGCCGCCATCGCCGGCGCCGTCAGCCGCATGTCGCGGCCGAGCCCGACCCGCAGCTCGCCCGGCTCCTTGCCGCGCAGACGCGCCAGCACGCGGGCGAAGGCGCGGCCGATCGCGTGCGCCGTGCTCTCGTCCATCTCCTCGCCGTAGAGGCCGCGGATGTCGTACGCCTTGAAGATGCCGGCCGGGGCCAGCGGTGCCTGCTCGCTCAAAACGCTCCCTTCAGAGCCTCGTAGCTCTGCTCGATGGTCTGCGGCATCACTTTGGTGTCGGCGATGACCGGCATGAAGTTGTTGTCGCCGGCCCAACGGGGGACGACGTGCATGTGGATGTGGTGCTCGACCCCGGCGCCGGCGACGCGGCCCTGATTGAAGCCGACGTTGTAGCCGTGCGGGCTGTAGATCTCCTCGAGGTGGCCCATCGCCCGCTGGGCCAGCGTCATCATCTCCGCCAGGGTCTCGGCCGGGATCTCCTGGAGGGCGCCGATGTGGGCATAAGGAGCGACCATCAGGTGGCCGTTGGTGTACGGGAAGAGGTTGAGGATCACGAAGCAGCTCTCGCCGCGGTGGACGATCAGGTTCGCCTCGTCGTCTTCTGCCGCCGGCTTGGCGCAGAAGATGCACTCCTCCTCGTTGTCCTTGGACGCGTCCTTCACGTAAGCGAGGCGCCAGGGCGCCCAGATGCGGAAATTTGCCACGGGTGCCCCATCCTAAGGGGCGCCTTGGCTAGAGCCAGCCACGCTTGCGGAAGTAGGCGACCATGCCGAGCAGGATCGCCAGCATGCAGCCGATCACGATCCAGAAGCCGGTGGTGCTCTGCTCGCCCGGCACGTGGGAGTTCATTCCCCAGATGCTGGCGATCAGGGTCAGGGGCAGGACGATGACGCTGATCGAGGTGAGCACGCGGAGGATGTCGTTGACGCGGTGGGAGATCACCGACTCGTTGGTCTCCGCGAGCGCCTCCGCCACCTCCTTGTAGTTCTCGAGCATGTCCCAGATCCGCTCGTGGGCGTCGACGATGTCGTCGAAGTAGATCTCCAGGTCGAGGTCGGTCGCCAGGTAGCGCTGCTTGACTTTCTCCAAGTCGCGCAGGACCGGGCGCTGCGGCCGGATCACCTTGCGGAAGTTGATGATCTCCTGCTTGACGTTGGAGATGTCGCGGACGACCTCGTCGGAGCGGCCGTCGAAGATGTCGTCCTCGAGCGCGTCGAGCTTGTTGCCGATCTTGCGCAGCATCGGGAAGCAGTAGTCGAAGCTGTCGTCGACGAGCCGGTACATGAGATAGCCGGAGCCGCGCGAGAAGAGCTGCTCGCGCAGCTCCTCCTTGCTGCGGCAGCGCTCGAACAGGTACTCGACCGGCTGCAGCGGCTGGTTGGGAATCGTGACCATGTAGTCCGGGCCGACGAAGATGTCGAGCTCGCCGGTGCCGAGCCGCCGCGCGGCGCGGTCGAAGACGGGCAGGTGGAGGACGATGAAGAGGTAATCGTCGTAGACGTCGATCTTCGGCCGCTGGTTGCGGGAGAGCACGTCCTCGAGGTCGAGGGCGTGGAAGTCGAAGTGCTCCTCCAGCCAGGTGCGCTCGAGCGCCCCGGGGTGCTCGATGTTGACCCAGCGCAGGCCGGCGGAGTCGATCTGCTCGACGTTGGGGGTCTGCGGCTCAGCCGACGATGGCGACTCGACGAGCTCGCCGCGCCGGCCAGGCCGTCGCAGCCTTGGCTTCGGAAGGTTCGGCATCGCTCTGGCCCGTCGTCTCGTCGTGCAGCTGGTTCATCTCGGTGCGTAGGTTAAACGCCCGGCGCTCCTGGAAAGGAACGAAATGCGCCTGGTAGGCTTCACCCAACATAAGCGCCACATCTAGAGGGGTGGAGGGACTGGCCCAGTGAAGCCCCGGCAACCATCCTCGAACCATTGGTTCGAGGGGAGGTGCCAACTCCAGCAGGCCGCGCGGTTCATGGTCTGGAAGATGTGGGGGATGTCCGATCGGACCTCTGCCCCACAAAAGGCGGAGGTTTTTCTGTGAGAAAGAGGATCGGATGTCAATCGAGAGCCTGAAGTGCAAGGAGTGCGGCACCGCTTACGCGCTGGACGCCAGCTACGTCTGCGAAAACTGCTTCGGCCCCCTCGAGGTGGCCTACGACTACTCGTCCCTGGACCCGGTCGAGGTCAAGCGGCGAATCCAGGCGGGGTCGCAGGGAATTTGGCGCTACGCCGATTTCCTGCCCTTCGAGGGTCGCCCCAACGATCCGCTGGAGCCGGGCCTGACGCCGCTGGTGCGAGCCGACCGGCTCGCCGACCGGCTGGGCATCAAGGGCGAGCTCTGGATCAAGAACGACGCCGCCAACCCGACCCACTCCTTCAAGGACCGGGTCGTCGCGGTCGCCGTCGCCAAGGCCCAGGAGCTCGGCTTCACGACGGTCGCCTGCGCCTCGACCGGCAACCTCGCCAACGCCGTCGCCGCCCACGCCGCCGCGGCCGGCCTCGACTCCTACGTCTTCGTTCCCGCCAACCTCGAGGAGCAGAAGCTGCTCGCCACCGGCGTCTACGGGACCAACCTGGTCGGCGTGCGCGGCAACTACGACGACGTCAACCGGCTCTGCACCCAGCTCGCCGAGAGTCGGCCCTGGGCCTTCGTCAACGTCAACTTGCGCCCCTACTACGCCGAGGGCTCGAAGACGCTCGCCTACGAGACCGTCGAGCAGCTGGGCTGGGAGCTGCCGGACCGGATCATCAGCCCGATCGCCTCCGGCTCGCTGTTCACCAAGCTCGGCCGCGGCTTCCAGGAGTGGCTCGACCTCGGCCTGGTCGAGGGCGGGCAGCCGATCTTCAACGGCGCCCAGGCGCAGGGCTGCAGCCCGGTCGCGACCGCCTTCGCCGAAGGCTGGGACGTCTGCAAGCCGCAGAAGCCGGAGACGATCGCCAAGAGCCTGGCGATCGGCGATCCGGCCGACGGCCCCTACGCGGTCGAGCACGCCCGCCGCACCGGCGGCGGCATCGACTCGGTCAACGACACGGAGATCCGCGAAGGGATCAAATTGCTCGCGGAGACCACCGGGATCTTCACCGAGACCGCCGGCGGAGTCACGGTCGGCGTGCTCAAGAAGCTGGCCGAGCGCGGCGAGATCGGCGCCGGCGAACGCGTCGTCGTCTACATCACCGGCGAGGGCTTGAAGACGCTCGACGCCACCCGCGATACGTTCCAGATGCACGAGATCGACCCTGACCTCGAGAGCTTCGAGGCCGAGTTCCGCCAGGAGGTAGCCGTCTGATGGCAGTCACCGTGAAGATCCCGACCCAGCTGCGTGCCGCGACCGGAGGCCAGTCCGAGGTCGAGGTCGCCGGGGCGACCGTCGGCGAGGTGCTCGACGCCGTCTTCGACGCCCACGGCGAACTGCGCGAGCGGATCACCCAGGACGGCGACCTGCGCCGCTTCGTCAACGTCTACGTCTCCGGCGAGGACATCCGCTTCCAGCAAGGCCTGGAGACCAGTATTGACGATGGCGCCGAGGTCACGATTCTTCCGGCCGTGGCGGGCGGATAGGGCCATCCGGGAAGGGGTTCCACTTAACTTTTTCGTGGAACGCGCAACTGCTGTCGCCCTGAGGTTGGAGACGAAAAAGTACAAGACGTTTCACCCCTTCCCGGATGGCCCTTAAGCCCCCGGTCGTAATTCTCTGTGGGGGGCGGGGGACGCGGCTGCGGGAGCGGACCGAGTCGGTGCCGAAGGCGTTGGTCGAGATCGGTGGGCGGCCGATTCTTTGGCACGTGATCCAGATCTACGCGGCGCAGGGATTCGAGCGCTTCCTGCTCGCCACCGGCTACATGGGCGAGGCGGTCGAGGAGTTCGCCGCCGCCGAGCGCTGGCCTGCGGGCGTCCTGGTGGAGTGCGTCGACACTGGGCGCGACACGCCGACCGGTGGCCGCGTCGCCCGGCTGGGGGAGAGGCTCGGCGGCGAGAGCTTCTGCGCGACCTACGCCGACGGGGTCGCGGACGTCGACCTCGGCGCGCTGCTGGACTTCCATCGGGCCCACGGCGGCCTGGCGACGCTGACCGTCGTGCGCCCGCACCTGCAGTGGGGCGTCGCCGAGCTGGGGGAGGGCGACCGCGTCGCCGGCTTCGTCGAGAAGCCGCGCAGCGAGCACTGGATCAACGGTGGCTTCTTCTGCTTCGAGGCGGGCGCGCTCGGCTACCTCGACGAGGACAGCGTCCTGGAGCGCCAGCCCCTGCAGCGGCTGGCCGCCGACCGGCAGCTGCACGCCTTCCGCCACGGCGGCTTCTGGGACTGCATGGACACCTACAAGGACGCGGTGACGCTGAACGACCTCTGGGCGGGTGGCGAGGCGCCCTGGCGAGTCTGGGACGCGGCCGGGGCGCAGGCACCGTGAAGCGGGCGCTGGTCACCGGCGGCCACGGCTTCGTCGCCTCCCACCTGGCCCGGGCGCTGCTCGAGCGCGGTGACTCGGTCACGGTGCTGGATCTGGCGCCGCCGGCCCTTTCAGGGCTGACCCTGCAGGGGATCGCGCCGCAGATCGAGCTGGTCGAGGCCGACCTCTGCGACGCCGAGCGGGTCGGGGCGACGATCGAGGCCGGCGAGTTCGACGTCGTCTTCCACCTCGCCGCGCAGACCCTGGTCGGGCCGGCGATGGCCGCGCCGGCGGCGACCTTCGAGGCCAACGTGCGCGGCACCTGGACGCTGCTGGAGGCCTGCCGGCGCGCCGACGTGCCGGCGCTCGTCGTCGCCTCCTCCGACAAGGCCTACGGGCCCAGCGAGCAGCTGCCCTACCGCGAGGACATGCAGCTGCGCCCGGCCTCGCCGTATGAGGCGAGCAAGGCCGCGGCCGACGCGATCGCGCTCAGCTACCGCCCCGCCTATGGCCTGCCGGTCGCCGTCACCCGTTTCGCCAACATCTACGGCGGCGGCGACCTCAACTTCTCGCGGCTGATCCCGGAAGCGATCGCCGCGGTGCTGGACGGGCGACGGCCACAGATCCGCTCCGACGGCAGCCCCGAACGCGACTTCCTCCACGTCGACGACGCGGTCGCCGCCTACTTGGCGATCGAGCACGCGGTCGGCGCCGGCGGCCCGGCGGCCGGCGAGGCCTTCAACGCCGGCGGCGAGCGCCCGCACTCGGTCGCCGAGGTGCTGGAAGCGATCGCCACCGTCTCCGGCGCCGGCCTCGAGCCCGAATTTCACGGCACCGGCAACCCGGCCGGCGAGATCGACCGCCAGTACGTCGACTCCGCGAAGCTGCGCGGCCTGACCGGATGGCGCCCCGAGGTGGAGCTCACCGATGGGCTGACCCGTACCCTCGAGTGGTACCGCAACCACCCGGAGGCACGCCCCTGATGTGTGGACGATTCACGGTCACCGCCAAAGACACGAAGACGATTGCCGACCGCTTCCAGGTCGAGCTGGAGAAAGCGCTGGAGCGAGGTGGCGACGGCGAGGCGCCGCCGCCGAGCAAAGAGCGGGCGGAGAAGATGGCGAAAGGGCTCGACCGCTTCAACGTCGCGCCCACCCAGGAGATCCTCACCGTGCGCTCCTCGCCGATTCCCGAAGAGGCCGAACAGGGTGAGCGCGAGGCGCGGCTGATGCGCTGGGGGCTGGTCCCGCGCTGGGCCAAGGACCTCAAGGTCGGCTACCGGATGATCAACGCCAAAGCCGAGAACCTGACCTCGAGCCGCGCCTACGGCCCGCTGGTCGGCAAGTTCCGCCACCGCTGCCTGATCGTCGCCGACGGTTTCTACGAGTGGATGAAGGCCGAGGACCCCAAGCAGCCGCGCCAGCCCTGGCGTTTCACCGTGGACGGGGGCGAGCCGTTCGCCTTCGCCGGGATCTGCACCCGCAAGGAGTGGGATGGCGAGGAGGACCGCGGCTTCGACGACGGCTGGCTCTACAGCTGCACGATCGTCACCACGACCCCAAACGAGGTCGTCGCGCCGGTCCATGACCGGATGCCGGCGATCCTGCCCAGCGCCGAGGCCGAAGCCGCCTGGCTGCGTCCCGACCTCAGCGTCGAGGACGCGGTGGCGATGTGCGCGCCGCTCGACGCGGGTCGCATGGCCGGCGCGCCGGCCAACCCGGCGCTGAACAAGGTCGGCAAAGGCATGGCGGAAGGTCCGGAGCTGCTGGTCGCGCCCCAGTCCGAGTAGCGGCTCAGCCTTCACCGCCGTCTTCGGCTTCTTGTTCCTCTTCCTGGGTCTCGGCTTCTTCTTCGGCGAGATCTTCCGCTTCTTCGTCGATCGCGGGCGGGATCGCTCCCAGCTTTGCCTTCGTGGTCGCGGTCGCCTTGCCGGCGTTGGTGGTCACGGTGCAGGAGACCGTCACCGATGGAGCCGTGGTGGTTTTCCAGATCGTGAAAAAGGGCAGATCGAGATTCCGCGTCGGCTTGCCGCCGGCGATGGCGTATTTGAGCCGCTCGGTCCCTTCGGTGTATTTCGGCCATACGAGCTTGACGCCTTTTTCGGTGGTGAAGCCGCGGATGCCGAGGTCTTCGCCTTCGACGATCACGTTTTCGCCGCCGCGGGCACTGAAATCCATTACCAGTCTTTCCGGCACGTTCTGGCTGTAGATGCCCGAATCCGACGAGCGCGGGTAGACCGCGCGCAGCCCTTCCGCGGAGCGAGCGATTTCGGTTCGCGCCCCGGCCTCCGTCGTGCAGAGGATTCGACCGTCGCCGACCGGCGAGCCGGCGTCGATCCGCAGCGTCGTCGCTACCCGAAATAGCGAGTAGCCGCTGACGTTGGTGCCGGTGGCGACGATCGAGCCATCGATCAGCTGCATCGACCCCTTGCCGCCGGGAACGTCGACCGGAGCGGAGTCGGCCACCTGCCCGTGCTTGACCCATTCCAGGGAAGCGGATTCGCCGGAGCCCTTGCCGGTGGCGAGGATGGCCGCGGCGACGCAGGCGAGCAGGCCGACGGCGATCACGATCAGCGCCCCGCGCGGCGGTCGGGTCTCCTGGGAGGGCTCGCTCACGGTCGCGACAGTATTGGAATCGGCGGCCGCCTCGGCTGCCGTCGTTTTGAGCGCCCTGAGCGACGGGTAGCGTGTCGGTTGTGCCCAGCAGAGCAACGCCGCTGCACCCGCTCGCCGTCGAGACGAAGACCGCGCAGGTCCACGGCCGCTCGGTGAGCTATGCCGAGGGCGGCTCAGGACAGCTGCTACTGCTGATCCACGGCATGGCGGGGACTGCCGAGAACTGGCAGTCGGTGATCGCGCCGCTGGCGTTGCGCAACGCCGTGGTCGCGCCAGACTTTCCCGGCCACGGTCACTCGGCGCCCGGCGGCGGCGACTACTCGCTGGGCAGCCTCGCCAGCGGCTTGCGGGACCTGATGCTGACGCTCGGGCACGAGCGCGCCACCCTGGTCGGGCACTCGCTCGGTGGCGGCGTCGCGCTGCAGTTCACCTACCAGTTCCCGGAGATGGTCGAGCGCCTGGTCCTGGTCTCCAGCGGCGGCCTCGGTCCCGACGTCAGCCCGATCCTGCGCGCGGCGGCGCTGCCCGGCGCGGACCTCTTCATCTCCGCCACGGCCGGGATCGGCAGCCAGGCCGGATCCCTGCTCGGGCGCGGCCTGGGAATGATCGGCATGCGGCCCAGCGCCGACGTCGCCGAGGTCGCCCGCGGCTACGCCTCGCTCGCCGACCCGGAGCGCCGCAAGGCCTTCCTGGCGACGCTGCGCTCGGTCGTCGGCACCGACGGCCAACGCGTTGCCGCCCTCGATCGTCTCTACCTGGCCGAGGCGCTCCCACTGCTGATCATCTGGGGCGACCGCGATCCGATCATCCCCGTCGAGCACGCCGAAGAGGCCCATCGCGAGCTCCCCAACAGCCACCTGGAGATCTTCGAGGGCGTCGGTCACGTCCCACAACTGGAGAGCCCCGGCAGCTTCATCGCCGCCCTGGAGCGCTTCCTCGACGAAACCGAGCCCGCCCAGTTCGACCGCGACGAGTGGCGCGCCCGCTTTAAAACCGCCTAGAAGTTTGACTCGCCGCGAGGGGGGCTTGGCGTGGTGGGGTCGGGGGTCTCTCGCGCTTGCTGGGATTTTCGCCGGGAGCCCCGCATCTCTCGCCGACCGGAAGGGGCGAAAATCAGGACGCCGCGCGC
>Ga0193706_1000656_pt1 | contig 18291 bp, 15 predicted proteins | sample U3c1metaG_FD_160130 | JGI IMG/M metagenome (GOLD analysis project Ga0193706, IMG submission 160130) | Soil microbial communities from a riparian zone of the East river system, Colorado, United States - U3c1 | ecosystem: Environmental > Terrestrial > Soil > Riparian zone | place: USA: East River... | reverse complement strand
CCTGGCCGACGATCACCAGGCGGGCATTCTTCGACTGCATCGCGGCGAAGGCGCGCACGAGCCTGGGCAGATTCTTGACCGGGCGCAGCCCCGCCACGGTGCCGATCAGAAGCTCTCCGTCGCGCGCGCCGAAATTGGGCGCTTCCGATCCACCCGCCAAAGCGGCGGCGTAAAGGCTGACCGGGATTCCGTTGGGGATCCGCTCGACCTTGCGCGCGCTCTGGCCCCAGGCCTTGCGCGCAATCGCCTCGAGCCGTCGCGACGGGACGACGAGGCGGTGCGCGGCGGAAAGCCCGAGCCGTCGGTAGAGGTTTCGGCGAGTCTTGAGCTGACCGGCCTCGTCCTCGTTGAACCCGTCCTCGTGGTGGACGAGCGGAGGACCGCCGAACAAATGGCGCGCCATGACCGCGTCGAAGGCGCCCCAATTGTAGGTGAGGACCAGATCGAAGCCGCGCATGTAACGGGCGAGACGGAACAGGCGCGGAAGGCCGGGAAGGCCGGTGAGCGGCGGCGCATCGTCAGGGAAGGAGAGCGCGATTCCCTTGTCGATCGCGTCGCGAGCGGAGAGCTGGTCCGGCTCGGCGCTGACGATCGTGTGCGCGGCCGAATCGCCTAACGCATTGATCAGCCGGACCGCGCGCGCCTCTTTGCCGCCCAGAGCGAAAGTGGAATGGCAATGAAGGATGCGGACGGCCATGGGCCCTTATGCCGCAGCGCCTCGCGGCGGCCTAGCCTCTGGCCTGGGGCGTTGGAGGCGCGGCGGGCCCGGCGTTGGAGATGTCGACGACGTTCTTCCAGCTTCCGTCCGCCTGCTTCCGCCAGATCGTGACGGCGCGATAGTATTGGGTCACGGGCTTGCCGTCCGGCCCGTTCATTTTCAAAGTGGTCCGCTCGATCAGATAGCCCATGTCTCCGCCGTCCGAGATCCGCGCCTCCAGCGGCTCCCAGGAGATGCTGAAGCCGGGAAGCTTCTTCATGCCCTCGATCATCCTGCGCTGCGGCTCGCGGCCGCGCGCCACCTCCTGGCCGGGCTGGATCACGACCGCATCGTCGGACCAGTAAGCGAGTGTCGCATCGACATCCCCGCCCTGGGCGGCGCGGGACCAGGCGCGGCTCGTCTCCATCAACTTCTGCTCTTCCTGTCTGGAGTCGACCTTGGGGCCACAGCCGGAGAGGGCGACCAGGCAGGCCGCGAGAGCGGCGGCCCGGAGGCGATTCGAGATCGTCATGCTTTCTCCTTCGCGGCCGGGATTCGGGCGAGCAGCCGGTCGATCGCGTCGACGACCTCGGGCTCGTCGAGAGTCGGCGCGTGGCCGACGGCGGGCACCGTGACGCTTTCCAGCGCCGGATTGGCCGCCTTCATCGCCTCGACCGTGTCGGCGCTGAGCAGGTCTGATATCTCGCCGTGAACGACCAGGGTCGGAATCCCATTGAGGCTGTTGAAGACCGGCCAGAGATCGAAGCCGGTATCGCCGCCCGGCTGCCTGAACGGCTCGGCGATCCGCATGTCGTAATCGAAGGCGATCCGGCCCGCCGAGGTCAGCCGGCACAGGCGCTTGGCGAAGGTCAGCCACTGATCGAGCTTCCAGCGCGGATAGATGTCCCCCATCATGTCCGAGAAATGGCGCGCGGCGTGGAGCCAGGTCGGCCAGCTTTGCGAGCGGCCGACATATCCTTTGATCCGATCGAGGCCGCTGAGGTCGATCACCGGGCCGATATCGTTGATCAGCGCGCCGGCGATCCTCCTGCTGTCGCTTGCCGCGAGAAGCATGGTGACGAGCCCGCCGAGCGAGGTTCCGAAGGCGATGAACCTGGCAAGGCCGAGCTCCGCGATCAGAGCCTCGACGTCCTCGAGATAGGTGATCGGGCGATAGGTGGCCGGATCCTTCGCATGCTGGCTCTCGCCGCGCCCGCGAAGATCGACGCAGATCAGCCGCCAGTCGCCTGCGAGCCTTTCCGCCACGCCCTCGAAATCGCGCGCGTTTCGGGTGAGGCCGGGAATGCACAGGATCGGCGGCCGGTCGTCACGGCCGGGATAATCGCGATAATGAAGCTTGAGGCCGTCGGCGGAAGACCAATAGCCGTCTGACCAGTCCATTCTCACCCCCGGCACAATCGCGTCTCATATCCACCGCCCGCACTATTTGGGCAAGCCGGGGCCGGCCGTTCAGGCTCGGAAAAGAAGGTTAAGTCTGCCTTCGGCCTAACCGTTGAGCAGAATGAAGGCCTTGCCGGACGAGAGCGGGATCGGACCGAAATTCAGGCTGGGAGCGGATCGTGGGAAGAAAACCGGCGCGAAGGCCACCGGCGGGCATGGAGCCTCTGCCCGGGGCGGTAGGGCCGTCCAACGTCTGGGCCGAGCCGCGCAATCTGTTCTTCTTCCGGACCGGCCGGCTCTCGGGACCCGAGGGTGAATCGATCTGCGAAATCCTCGCGCTCGCCGAGACCGGCGCCGTCCTGCGCACCGAGGCTGCACTCAAAGCCGGCGACTCCTGCACCCTCGAGGTGAACAGCGCGCACAGCATGCAGGCGACGGTCGCGTGGGCCGAGGCGAATCTTTTCGGGCTCAAGCTCACCAATACGAGGCAGGTCCGCGACATATTTTCGCGCCGCGAGACCAGCTTTCCGTATCGCGCGCCGCGCCTTCGACTCGCGGCGACGCTCCAGATCAGGCTTGGCGCTCAGCGGCTCGAGGTCCGCTGCCAGGACATTTCGGAATCCGGGATCAAGGTGGAGATCGAGGAGGATTGCGCGGGCGCCAATGCCCAGATCGCTTTGGCCGGGGTCGGCACGCTCGAGGGCCAGGTGCGCTGGTGGTGCAACGGCAAGGCCGGAATTTCGTTCGTCCGGCCGATCCCGAGTGAGGCCTTTACCCGGTGGGTCACCGACCGACTGGAATCGCGCGCGGGCTGAAGCCCACTGGGAACTGCGAGGCCGGGCCTGTAGAGGGCGGCGTCCATGGCCCTTCTCCCCTCCCCCGCGCCTTATCGTCCCGAGACCGCGATCCTCGAGCTTGGCGATGCTTTTTACGACCCGGTCGAGGCCGCCGATTTCCCGCAGACGCGGCTCCGATTCAGGAACGATCGCTGGGCGGAGGCGGTTGGCTTGGGTTCGCTAGGCGAGGAGGCGTGGTTGGGCCATTTCGGCTGCTTCGAGCCGCTCCCCGACAATCTCGAGCAGCCGCTGGCGCTGCGTTATCACGGCCATCAGTTCCGGGTTTACAATCCCGACATCGGTGACGGCCGCGGATTCCTCTTCGCCCAGCTTCGCGACGGCCATGGCCGGCTGCTCGATCTCGGCACCAAGGGATCGGGGCAGACGCCCTACAGCAGGTTCGGCGACGGCCGGCTGACGCTGAAGGGCGGGGTTCGCGAGGTGCTCGCAACCGAGATGCTCGAGGCGCTCGGGGTCGAGACGTCGAAGAGCTTCTCGCTGATCGAGACGGGCGAGGCGCTGGAGCGGGGCGACGAGCCCTCGCCGACGCGCTCGGCGGTGCTGGTTCGGCTTCAGCATAGCCATATCAGGATCGGGACGTTTCAGCGGCTGGCTTATCTGGACGAGCCGGACGCCATGCGACAACTCGTCGGTTACTGTCTCCGGCACTATAACGGTGAAGATGCCTCCCCCACCCCAACCCCTCCCCTCGAGGGGAAGGGCTTTGATGAGCAGGCGCCTGCCAGGTTTCTCGGCCATGTCACTGCCGCGGCGGCGAAGCTTGCCGCTTCCTACATCGCAGCCGGCTTCGTCCACGGAGTGCTCAACAGCGACAATATCGCGATCACCGCGGAGAGCTTCGATTATGGGCCGTGGCGCTGGACGCCTTTGTGGGACCCGGCGTTCACCGCGGCCTATTTCGACCATGGCGGCCTTTATTCGTTCGGCCGCCAGCCCGAGGCGATCAACTGGGACGTGCTCCAGCTCGCCTCTTCGCTCCGGCTGATCGCGCCGGCGGAAGCCCTCACGATCGCGCTGGAGACGTTTCCACCTGCTTTCCAGCAGGCCCTGGTCGAGGCGATGTGCGCCCGGCTCGGCGTGACTCCCCGGGGCGGCGAGGCGGACGTGGAGCTGCTCGTCGCGATCGAGACCGGGCTCGCGGCGCGGACCGTCGAGATCGACCGTTTCTTCTTCGATTGGCGGGGCGGGATTCGGCGCACCCCCTCGCCGTCGGACCCAGCTTATGATGCCGAGCCGTTCGCGCCGTTCCGGGCGGCGATCCACGCCTATGAGCGTATGGCCCCGACCGACCATCCCTACTGGTCGGACGAGGGCCCCTGCTCGATGCATATCGACGAGGTCGAGGCGATCTGGAAGGGCATCGACGAAGCCGACGACTGGTCCGCTTTCGAGGCCAAAATCCTCGCCGTGCGCCGCATGGGCGATGCGATTCGGGCTGTAGCCGTCAGCGCGATTCCGAAATCACGCTGACGGCTACGGATTCTTGTTACCGCATCTTCTGTTGCCGAAAACCGGTACCATGATCAGGTGCGGACTGCCCCCGGCAATCCGCAGCCATGCCGGGGCATGGCGACCTGGTCATTTTCAGCAAGATGCTCATGCGCTTGACCGATCATGCCAAAAATGGTGGTTCAGCGGCCATGACCAGCCTTCAGTCGACCGAGCCAGCCACCGGCGCCACCTTGTGGACCGGCGAGAGCGGCGACGTCGACGACGCGGTGGCGCGCGCGCGCCATGCCTGGTCCGGCTGGGCGTCGCGGTCGCTCGCCTTTCGAATCGAGACTTTGAGGCGATTCGCCAACGTCGTTCGCGGCAAGAAGGAGGAATTTGCCGACCTGATCGCCCGCGAGACCGGCAAGCCGCTCTGGGAATCGGCGACCGAGGTCGATGCCGTAGTCAACAAGGTCGACATTTCGGTCTCGGCTTATTCGGAGCGGACCGCTCAGCGCCGCCTCGAAGGCGCGATGGGCGCCCGGGTCGCGGTCCGCCACAAGCCGCACGGCGTTCTGGCCGTGCTCGGGCCCTACAACTTCCCGGCCCACCTTCCGAACGGCCATATCGTCCCGGCCTTGATCGCGGGCAATGCAGTCGTGTTCAAGCCGTCGGAGAAGACCCCGGCGGTGGGCGAGTTCCTCGTCGCCCGGTTCCACGAAGCCGGGCTGCCCGAGGACATATTGATCTGCGTCCAGGGCGGGCCCGAGACGGGCAAGGCGCTGGCCGCGAGCCCCGGTATCGACGGCCTGCTCTTCACCGGATCGGCGCGCGCGGGCATGGCCCTGCACAAGCAGTTCGCCGAAACCCCGCAAAAGATCCTCGCCCTCGAGCTCGGCGGCAACAATCCTTTGGTCGTGTGGGACGCGCCCGACGCCTATGCGGCGGCGACGATGGCGGTTCAGTCCGCCTTCCTGAGCGCCGGCCAGCGCTGCACGGCGGCGCGGCGGCTGATCGTCAAGGACGGCGCCCACCAGGAGCTGCTCGACACGATCTGCAAGATCGCCGAACGGCTGATCGTCGATCATCCCCACGCCAATCCGCCGCCCTTCATGGGGCCGGTGATCGACAATCAGGCCGCCGACCAGCTCCAGGAGGCCTTCCTCACCCTGATGACCAAGGGCGGAAGGCCGGTGAAGCATCTCGAGCGGCCGGTAGACAGCAAGCCGTTCCTCACGCCGGCGGTGATCGACGTCACCGAGGTTCGGGACCGGCCCGATGCCGAATTGTTCGGTCCGGTCCTCCAGGTCATCCGGGTGCCCGATTTCGACGCCGCCTTGGCCGAGGCCAATTCGACGCGTTACGGCCTTTCGGCCTCACTGATCGGGGGCAACCCGGCGCTCTACGACCAGTTCTGGGCCAATATCAGATCTGGCGTGATCAACTGGAACAAGCCGACCAACGGCGCTCCGTCCAACGCGCCGTTCGGCGGGATCGGCCTGTCGGGCAACCACCGGCCGAGCGCCTATTACGCCGCCGATTATTGCGCCTATCCGGTCACCAGCTCCGAAGCCGACCAGGCCCGAGCCTCGATCGGAGTCGGCCTCAGGGACCCGTACGCAGCCAACGAGATCGAGGGTTAGACTTACCCCGGCCTCGCTGCCTGCCTTCAGTCCACCAGCCGCTTAGCCGCATAAGTATATTCGAGCGCGATCCGGCGGGCAGTTTCCTGCAGATTGGCCGCGGCCGCGTGGCCGCCCTCGATATTCTCGTAATAATAATAAGGCGCGCCGATCGCGGCGAGGCGCGCCGCCGCCTTTCGGCCGTGGCCGGGATGGACCCGGTCGTCGGCCGTGGAGGTCTCGATGAAGGGCATCGGGTAGGTCCGGCCGGCGGTGAGCTTCTGGTAGGGCGAATAGGCCTCGATCCAGGCGCGCTTCTCCGGGATTCGCGGATCGCCATATTCGCCGATCCAGGACGCGCCGGCTCCGATCAGATGGTAGCGGAGCATGTCGAACAGGGGCACCTGGATGATCGCGGCGTTGAACAGCTCGGGCCGCTGGGTGATCGCGGTCCCGACCAGAAGTCCGCCCTGACTTCCGCCGACCACGCCGAGGCGGCGCGGCGAGGTGATCCGGCGCCGGATCAGATCCTCGGCGACCGCGATATAATCGTCCCAGGTCCGCTGCTTGTTGGCGAGCTGGGCGGTCTGGTGCCATTCGGGCCCGAATTCGCCGCCGCCGCGGAGGTTGGCGACGACATAGGCATTGCCCTGCTCGAGCCAGAGCTTGCCCGTCGATCCGGAATAGGACGGCACCTGCGACGACTGGAAGCCGCCATAGCCGTAGAGCAAAGTCGGCATCGAGCCGTCCATGCGCATGTTTTTCGGGCGAATGAGGAAATAGGGGATCTTCGTCCCGTCCTTCGAAACCGCCTCGAGCTGATCGACCTGATGGCTGGAGGCGTCGAATCGCGGCGGCGTGGATTTGATCGTCTCGAGCTTTCCGCTCGCGCCGTCATAATGCCAGAGGGTCGTCGGGGTCAGATAATCGGTGACGCTGAACATCGCCTGGTCGTCCTCGTCGGACGCGGCGGCGACTCCAATGGTCGCGTTGCGGGGGAGCGCGATCTCGCTCGTGCGCCAGGCGCCGCCGGCATAATCATAGGCAAAGGCGCGGCCGCGCACGTTGTCGAGCATGGTCAGGATCAACTTGCCGTGGGTCGTGGCAACGTTGCTCAGAGTCTGGCGCGGCCCGGGTGCCCAGACCAAAGCGGGCCGCGCCTTCACCGGATCCTTCTTCCATTCGGCGAGATCGTAGGAGACGACCGAATCCGTGGCGAAACGCAGGCCCGGAGCCGCATCCCAAGGCTCGCTGAGCGTGGCCAGCAGCCGTCCGTCGACGATCCCGGCAAGCGATGCGCGCTTGGGCAGCGGCATCACGACATTGCCGCCGGGGCGGAAAATCACCGTTTCGTAGCGAAAGGCATCGATTGCCCGAAATGCGCCGACCGCATGGACCCGGCCTTCCCCGTCGCGAACCACCATGGGACTGGCGCCGACGTCATCGGGCCCCGACCGATACACCTCCACGGCACGATCGAGCGTCTGCCCACGCTTCAGCCGCTTGACGACGAACGGATAGCCCGACGTCGTCATCGTTCCGGGGCCCCAATCGCGCGAGACCAGCAAGCTGTTCTCGTCCTCCCAACTCACGTCCTGCTTGCCTTCGGGAAGGCTGAAGCCGCCCTCGACGAAGCGGCGCTCGACGACATCATATTCGCGGACGAAATTGGCGTCCTTGCCGCCGTCCGACAGACTGACGAGGCAGCGGCGCTGGTCAGGCGGAAGGCAGCTCAGGCCCTGATAGACCCAGCTCTTGCCTTCCGCCTTGGCCAGGGCGTCTATGTCGAGAACCGTCTCCCAGGACGGAGCCGCAGTGCGGTAACTGGCGAGAGTGGTTCGGCGGAGGATACCGCGGACATGGTCGCCGTCCTGCCAGAAATTGTAGAGGCCGTCGGGACGGATCGCGACGAAGGGGATCCGGTCCTTCGCCTCGAGGATCTGGAGGGCGCGGTCGTAATTGACCTTGTAGCGCGGATCGCCCTGAAGCGCCGGGAGAGTCTTGTCGTTCTCGGCCCGCGCCCAGGCCAAAGCGCGGTCGCTCCTGATCTCCTCGAGCCAGGTGAACGGATCGTCGGCGGGCGGGCTCTCGGCCTTCATCGAAGTGCCTTGCTGGGCCTGAGCGGCCGCGATCGAAGCGAAACCGGCCGCGGCCAATGAAGCGAGAATGAGAGTCCGGATCGCCATATTTCCCTCCGCATGTGCGGCAGAGGATTAGGGGCCGAATTCAGCGGAGACAATGGCTTGGCGCCGGAACCTATCCGCGGGCCTCCGGCAAATAGCCCTCGTCGACCACGTCGGAGAAGCGGGTGATCTTGCTCTCGAACTTCAGCTTCACCTTGCCGGTGGCGCCGTGGCGCTGCTTGGCGATGATCAATTCGGCGAGGCCGTAGACCCGCTCCATGTCGCGCGCCCATTCCTGGTGGGCGTCGTGGACCTTGGCGTCGTCGCCCTCGATCGGCCGCTTCGGCTCGCGCGACTGGACGTAATATTCCTCGCGATAGACGAAGAGGACGATGTCGGCGTCCTGCTCGATCGAGCCCGATTCCCTCAAATCGGAGAGCTGGGGCCTCTTGTCCTCGCGCTGCTCGACCGCTCGGCTGAGCTGGGAGAGAGCGAGGACGGGCACGTTCAGCTCCTTGGCGAGGGTCTTGAGGCCGCGCGAAATCTCGGAGATCTCGTTGACCCTGTTCTCGTTGCTGTTGCGGCCGGTGCCCTGGAGCAATTGGAGATAGTCGACGACGATCATGCCGATCCCCTTCTGGCGCTTGAGGCGCCGCGCGCGGGTCCGGAGGGCGGCGATGGTGAGGCCGGCCGTGTCGTCGATATAGAGCGGAAGCGATTCGAGCTCGGCGGCAGCCCGGGCGAGGTTGCGGAAATCCTGCTGGCTGATCTTGCCCATGCGCAGGTTCTCGGACGGGATTCCGGACTGCTCGGCGAGGATTCGGGTGGCCAGCTGGTCCGCCGACATTTCCAGGCTGAAGAAGGCCACCGCAGCCCCAGCCGACTTTTCGCCGGCGATTCCGTCCTCCAGATCGCGGATGTAGCGCTGGGCCGCGTTGAACGCGATGTTGGTTGCGAGCGCGGTCTTGCCCATGCCGGGGCGGCCGGCGAGGATGGTCAGGTCGCTATGGTGAAGGCCGCCCGTCCTCGTGTTGAGGCCCTCCAGCCCGGTGGTGACCCCGCTGAGGCCGCCGCCCGTGTTCAGGGCCTTCTCGGCCATCTGCACGGCCATCCGCGTGGCCTCGGCGAAGCTCTTCACATTGCCTTCGCCGCCGCCTTCCTCGGCGACGCGATAGAGCGCCGTCTCGGCGGCTTCGATCTGGCCGAGCGGATCGACCGATTCGCTGGTGTCGAGAGCGTTCTCGACCATCTCGCGGCCGACCCCGATGAGGGCCCGGAGCAAAGCCAGCTCGTAAATCTGCTCGGCGAAATCGCGGGCGCCGATGATCGCCGCACCGCTCCCGGTGAGCTGGGCGAGATAGGAGGGCCCGCCAAGCTCCTTCATCTCCTCGTCCGCCTCGAACAGCGGGCGGAGGGTGACCGGGCTTGCGATCATGTTGCGGTCAATCAGCTTCAGGATCGATTCGTAGATCCGCGCATGGACCGGCTCGTGGAAATGATCGGGTCGAAGCTTGAGCTGGACGTCCTCGGCAAGCCGGTTGTCGATCATCAGCGCGCCAAGCAGGGCCGCCTCGGCCTCGACATTCTGGGGCAGAGCGGGCGCGTCGGCGGCGGGCGGAGAATCGATCAGGGCGAGCGGGTTGGCCATTCCGGACCCTAACCCGGCGAGCCGGTTTTCGGTAGCGATTCCGGCCGGTCCGCGAAGGTTGCCGGGGAAGGAATTGGGGACGAATCTGTATCCCCCGAGGGGCCGTGCCGAGGCGCTGGCAACACCATGCTGCACCCGCTAACACACGGCCATGGCGGACCCCCGGATCATCCATGTCGAGCTCGACGAGCGAACGATCATCCGCCGGAACGAGGATATCGAGCGCGAGCGCAAGGTCGCAATCTTCGACCTGCTCGAGGGCAACCGCTTCCAGCCGATCGGACATGAAGGCCCGTTCCGGGTGCGGCTGAGGGTCGAGGACAATCGGCTGGCGATCGACCTGTCCGACGAGGCCGGGGAGCCGCTCGAGACGGTCCGCCTCGGCCTCGCCCGATTCCGCCGCCCGATCCGCGACTATTTCGCCATCTGCGATTCCTACTTCAAGGCGGTGCGATCGGACGGCGCAAGGGGGATCGAGCCGATCGACATGGCCCGCCGCGCCATCCACAACGAGGCGGCCGAGCTTCTCCAGGAATGCCTCGAGGACAAGATCGAGATGGATTTCGACACGGCCCGGCGCCTGTTCACCCTGATCTGCGTCCTCCACATCAAGTGAGCATCGCGCGGCGGGCCCTCGTCGCTTCGGTCATCACCGTCCTGCTCGCAATCGCTGCCTGGACCGCCGCGGCCCAATGGCATCCCTCCCGAGCCGACTATTCGGTCCAGGGGATCGACGTTTCGCACCACCAGGGCGTCATCGACTGGCCGGTGGTCGCGGGCGAGGGCGTCGACTTCGCCTACATCAAGGCGAGCGAGGGCGGCGACAACCAGGACGAGCTCTTCGCCGAGAACCTGCGCGCTGCCAATGCGGCCGGGATCGACACCGGAGCCTATCATTTTTTCACCCTCTGCCGCTCCGGCGCCGACCAGGCGGCGAATTTCATCGCCGCGGTTCCGGCCAGCGATGACCTGATGCCGACCGCGGTCGATCTGGAGTTCGGCGGCAATTGCTCGGCCCGCCCATCCCGCGTCGCGCTGCTTCGCGAGCTGAAGGAATTCCTCCGCCGGATCGAGGCGCATAGCGGCAGGCCCGCTGTGCTGTACATGACCCGCGAGTTCGAGGAGGCCTATCGGGTCAGCGAGGCGATCGACCGGCCGCTCTGGCTTCGCTCCCTGCTCATCGAGCCCGATTACGGCGCCCGGCCCTGGCGAATATGGCAAGCCTCCAACCTTCGCCGGATCCGGGGGATCGAAGGCCGGGTCGACTGGAATGCGATTCGCCAATGACTTGCCCGCCGAGCCCGGACAGGCGAAAGCAATGGCGATGAGAGCAATCCTTCTTCTGCCCCTGCTCGCCGGCTGCGCCGGGAGCCAGGCACCGTACAGTCCCGCCCGCGACGTCCGTTATTCGGCTCTCGGCCAGGATCCGTTCTGGATGGTCACAATCGGCGACGATTCGATCGTGCTGACGCTTGGGCCGGCCGAGGGCGGCAAAGGCAAGCTGAGCGGCCACAGCTACCGGCGCGTGCTGCCCCGCACGGTGGACGGCGTCAGAAGCTGGGAATCCGCGGACGGCACCGCGGTGATCATGGTCGAGGCGCGGCCTGGGCCGTGCACCGGATCGCGCGGTTCCCGATTCGAGGATGAGGTGCGGGTGCGGCTGAGCGGGCGCGAACTGCATGGCTGCGGCGGACGCCGGATCGAGACGAGGGGCGCCCGATGAGCATCATGTCCGACCGCTGGATCCGGGAGCGCGCGACGAAGGACGGAATGATCGAGCCGTTCGTCGACGGGCAGAGGCGCGACGGAACGATCAGCTACGGCCTATCCTCCTACGGCTATGACGCGCGGGTCTCCGACGATTTCAAGATCTTCACGAACGTCGATTCCGCGATCGTCGACCCGAAGGATTTCGCCGCGAACAGCTTCGTCGACCGAAAGACCGACTGCTGCATCATACCGCCTAACAGCTTCGCTCTCGCCCGGACGGTCGAATATTTCCGGGTGCCGCGCGACGTGCTTGTCATCTGCCTCGGCAAGTCGACCTACGCGCGCTGCGGGATCATCGTGAACGTGACCCCGCTCGAGCCCGGCTGGGAAGGCCATGTCACCCTGGAATTCTCAAACACGACGCCCTTGCCGGCCAAGGTCTATGCCAATGAGGGCGCCTGCCAGTTCCTGTTCCTGCAGGGCAACGAGCCCTGCGAGACGAGCTATGCCGACCGCGCCGGCAAATATATGGGACAGCGCGGCGTCACCCTGCCCAAGCTTTAGCTGGCCCCAAGGGCCGAAGACGTGGGGCTGCAGCCAAGCGTCTCCGCTCCCCGGCTGCAGCCCGTGACCGGCGCCCATGGGTGGCAGGCGCCCGTCGGGGGAAGGCTCAATTCTGTTCCTGGGCCTCGTTGAATTCCTTCCACTGGGCACGAGTCATGCACAGCCGCTCGCCGCGCACGTGCGACCCGCTCATGTAGAAGGTCTTGCAGATCTTGCGCTCGCTCTTGGCGGCCGATGCTTCGCCGGACTGGTTGCCCGAGACGCTCTGCGGCTGGCTGTTGCTGGCGAGGGCCACGGACGGAGCCGGGGCCGCGGCGATCAGTACCAGGGCGGCGATCGGTGCTGCGAAAATCTTGCGGGTCATCCTCTTTCTCCTCTTCCGGACTTGCCAGGCAAGGATAGGGGAGCGCGGAATCGGGCGAAATCCGTCCGCGTGCCGCTTGCAGAACGGATTCGGTGTTTTGTCGAAATAATACAGTCAGTGAACGGTCCCGGCGCCGGGGAATCAGGCTCCGGTCTGCGAATGGGGCGCCGCGACCGGCTTCGATTCGGGCGATTCGGCCTGGCGCAGGAAGATGGAGAGGACGACCAGGACCGCGGTCGACAGGAACTCGCTCTGCCAATTCTGGAAGCTTTCGAACCAGAGCTGCGGATCGGCCAGATAGGCCATGACGGAGAGCGCCTCCTCGCCATGCTGCGCGGCTTCCTCGGCGGCGTGACCGGCGCTGTTGATCCAGTGAAGCGCGAACGAGGCCAGGAAGAGAAGAAAGAGGGTGATCCCGAGCGAATGGGCATAGAGCCAGCGCGCGGCCGCGCCGGCCTTCAATATTGCGGGCGCGTGCCTGCGCCGGGCCTGCTGCTCCAGATTCTCGTCGCGGGGCGGCTCGTCCGGCGCCTTGGACTCGGCCGATCCCTTCTGGATGAGAATCGCGGTCAGGACGACATAGGCCGACATTTGCAGGAACTCGCTCTCCCAATTCTCGAAAACCGCCGAGATGAAGCTGGGATCGACGGCATATTGGCCGAGCGTGATCGCGGCCTCGCCATGCCTTCCCAAATCCTCATTCTCGACCCGCCAGCCGGTCAGCAGCTGCCCGATCAGGCTGCCCGCAAAAAGCAGCATCAGGACGATGGTGAGACCATTATTCTTGAGAAGGCGCGGCATCCCATCCTCCGTTCGTTACGGAGGCGGCAATGCAAGGCGAGCAGCCTTTGTTCCAGCCGGCTTAGGCGGCAACGCCGCGCGGAGGCCCGATCGGCGGCGCCAAGCCCTCATACGCGCGGGCGGCACGGACCAGCAGCGCCTCGCTGTTCGAGGGCCCGACGAGCTGGGCGCTGAGCGGCAGGCCCTCGGCGGCAAGGCCGCATGGAAAGGCGATCGTGGGATTGCCGGCGAAATTGAACGGCGCGGTGAAGGGGAGGAAGGCGGCGATCGCCTCCGGCGGCAGCACCGCCTGCGCGGAGAAGATCGATATGCCTGGCGGAAGCGCGATCATGCTCGGGCAGGCGAGCAGATCCGACTCTTCGAAGGCGCGGTCGAGCGCCGCGCGAATGCGGGCCCTCGCTCCCTCGGCCTCTTGCCGAATCTCCGGCGGGCACGAAGCGGCCAATTCGAGCAAAGCCCGGAAGCTTGCACCATATTCTTCGGCGCGCGCCGGCCAGGTGGCGCGATGGACGTCGAGCGCTTCCAGAGCAGTGACGGCCATCCACAGATCGGCGCCCTCGCGGATTGGGGCGAGATCGATCTCGACCAGGCTCGCTCCCGCATTTGTGAAAAGCTCGAGCGCCTTGTCCAGCCCCGCGGCAACCGCGGGCTCGACGCCGCCCCGGTTGTAGTCAGCGTCGACGCCGATCCGCCGGCCGGTCAGGAAGCTGTCCGGCTCTTCCGGCTCGGGCGGGACGAAGCCATCTCGAATGGCCGCGAGGATGATCGCGCAATCGCCGGCGCTTCGGGCGAGTGGGCCGACATGGTCCAGCGAAGGCGCAAGAGGAAAGACGCCGTCGGTGCTTACCGAACCGAAGGTCGGCTTCAGCCCGACCACGCCATTGGCTGCGGCCGGAAAACGGATCGAGCCGCCCGTATCGGTGCCGAGCGCGGCGAAGCAGAGGCCGGCCGCGACCGCGACTCCCGAGCCGCTGGACGAGGCACCGGGCCAGCGGTCGGCGGCCCAGGGATTGACCGGCACCGGCTCGTCCGGATGGTAGCCCGACAAGGCAAATTCGGCGAGCGCGAGCTTGCCGAGGATCACCGCGCCCGCATCGCGTAGCCGGCCCACCACCTCCGAATCGCGGGCGGCGATCGCATCCCTGCGCATCGGCGAGCCACAGCGGGTCGCGACTCCGGCGACGTCGATCAAATCCTTGACCGCGACCGGAACGCCCTGGAGCGGGCCACGCCAGCGGCCGGCACGGATCTCCTCCTTTGCCAGCCGCGCGCCCTCGCGAGCGATATCTTCCGTGACTGTCGCATAGCTTCGAAGCGCGGGATCGAGCCGGGCAATCCGCTTCAGCATCATCTCGGTCAGATCGACGGGCGAGGCCACGCCGGACCGGATCCGCGGCGCCAATTCCTCGATCGTCAGGAATGCGAGATCGTCCATCAGCCCCTCCGCCGGCTTCTTAGCCCGTCCGATTGCACAATGCGGCCTCAGCGCCGCCGGCCGCCGCCTTTGTGCCTGATGTTCGGCGGACGGCCGGGGCGACCCTGGCCCCTGCCCGCGCCGTCGCGTCGTATCTGCCGACCCGGCTGGTAGGCGGTCGCCTCGGGGATCTCGAAGCGAAGGCCGCCGGAGATCGGATTGGCCTCGACCAGGCGGAGCTTGAGCCGCTGACCGGACGCATAGGTCTCGCCCGAATCGTCGCCGACCAGGGTCTGGCTTGCCTCGTCGTAGCGGAAATAATCGGTGCCGAGGGTCGAGACGGGGACGAGGCCGTCGCCGCCCAGGCCCTCGACCGTCGCGAAGAATCCGAACGGCTGCACCCCTGTGATCCGGCAGTCGACCAGCTCGCCGACCCGTTCCGAGAGATAGGCCGCGACATAGCGGTCGATCGTGTCGCGCTCGGCCTCCATGGCGCGACGTTCGAGCTGGGAAATGAGCTCTCCGGTCACCTCCATCGACTCGGCCTCGCTGTCGGAGAGGCCGGTCTCGCGCACGTCCGGGCCGAGCCCCCAGGCGCGGACGAGCGCGCGGTGGACGAGAAGGTCGGCATAGCGGCGGATCGGGCTGGTGAAATGGGCGTAGGAGCCGAGCGCCAGGCCGAAATGGCCGTGATTCTCGGGCGAATAATAAGCCTGGGTCTGGGTGCGCAGGATCTGCTCCATGATCTGCGGCTTGAAATCGGCATCGCCGATGCGGTCGATGATATGATTGAACGTTGCCGGCCGGACGACCTGGCCGAGCGCGAACTCGACCTCGAACGTCTTGAGATAATCCTTGAGCGCGACCAGCTTCTCGCGGCTCGGCGGCTCGTGGTCGCGATACATGACCGGCGCCTTCTTCGCCTCGAGGGCCTTGGCCGCCGCGACGTTTGCCGCGATCATATAATCCTCGATCAGCTTGTGGGCGTCGAGCCGCTCGCGCGGGGCGACGGATAGGATCCGGCCTTTCTCGTCGAGCATGACCCGCCGCTCGGGAAGCTCGAGCTCGAGCGGCGCCCTCTTCGCCCGCGCGGCATAAAGCGCCCGCCAGCAGGCCCAGAGCGGCTTCAGCGCGGTCTCGACCAGCTCGGCCGGGAATGGCAGCGGCGCCGGCTCGATTTCCGGCATCGAGCAGGGCGAGGAAGCGAGCTCGACCGGCTCTTCCTCCGCCGCCGCGTCGATCGCCGCCTGGGCGTCCTCATAGGCAATGTTCGCGGCGATCCGGACCCGGACGCGGCTGAAACGCCAGGATTTGAGCTGGCCAAGCTTCGACACCTGCAGGTGGCAGGCCAAGGCCGCGCGATCCTCGCCTTGCTTCAGCGAGCAGATTTCGGCGCTGAGGGTCTCGGGCAGCATCGGGACGACCCGGTCCGGGAAATAGACGCTGTTGCCGCGCTTGCGGGCTTCCTTGTCGAGGGCGGAGCCGGGCCGGACGTAGAAGCTGACGTCGGCGATCGCGACGATCGCGCGCCAGCCGCCCGCGTTCGAAGGGTCGTCGTCGGGGCCCGCCCAGACCGCATCGTCATGGTCGCGCGCGTCGGCGGGATCGATGGCGACGATGGGGATGTGGGTCAGATCCTCCCTTATTCCTCCCGGGTACGGGGACGGGGACCGGCCGGAGGCCGGTGGAGGGGCTGGCACTGAATCCGTAGCAGCCCCTCCACCACGCTTCGCGTGGTCCCCCTCCCCGTACCGGGGAGGATCCAGCGGTGTCCGAGCCACCCGCTCCGCTTCCTCGATCACGCTGTCGGGAAATTCGTGCGGGATTCCGTGCTTGTGGATCGCGATCAGGCTGAAGCTTCGCGGCGCGAACGGATCGCCGAGCACTTCCGACACGCGCGCGGCGAGCCGGGGCGGACGGCCGACCTTCTCGGCGAGCACGAGATCGCCGGCCTGCGCCTTGCCGAGCTCGGCGATCGGAAGCTCGCGCCTTTCCTTCTTCTCGACCGGGCGAAGCCAGTAGCTCTCGCCTTCCTTGTGCACCACGCCGAGGACCAGCTCGCTGCCTTTCAGCAGCTTCTTCATCGGGTGGGCGGCAAAACCGGCACCACGCTGCTCGGTTCGGGCGAGGATACGGTCGCCCACGCCCAATGCCGATCCCCGTCCCTTCCGCTCGAGCACGCGCAGCCGCGGCTCGGGCGTGTCGGCCTCCCACCGCTCGGGGACCGCCCAGGCCTGACCGCTGTCATCGACGTCGACGATTCGCAGAACCGTGACCTTTGGCACGCCGCCCATCTTGTTGAAGGCCCGGCCGGGCGCGCTGTCGATCAGGCCTTCGTCGGCCATGTCCCTGAGCAGGGTCTTGAGCGCAATCTTGTCCGCCCCCGACAGGCCGAAGGCGCGAGCGATCTCGCGCTTGCCCGCGGGCTGGTCGCTGGACCCGATGAAGTCGAGGATCTGCTCGCGGCTGGGGAGCCCGCCGGGTTTCGGCCTACGCGCCATGGACGTCGGTCACTGCGGCGGCGGAGGCGGCGGCGTATAGGGCCGGAAGGCGCCGCCCGGGACCGCGGACGCGACCGGGCTCTCGTAGCCGTCGGCGGAGACCGACGAGACGCCGAACACCCAGTCGTCGACCCGAACCCTTTCAAGCACCACCTTTTGGGTAAGGCTATCGCGCCGGCAGCTTTCCGGCGGCGTGCACGGGCTCATCGCCGCCATGACCCGAACGCTGTTCTGCCATTGACTGGCGTCGGTCGGCCGCCAGCGAATGATATAATATTCGGCGCCCTGCACCGCCGGCCAACTTATGGTCGTATCGGACGAGACCGCGCCTTCCACGGCTGGAACGGGCGGCGGCGGGGCGCTGGCGAGGCCGGCGAGCGCAGCGACGTTGAGCTGGGTCACCTTGCGCAGATAGGCGAAGTCCATCTTGTCGATCGTGTCGCCATACTGGATTCCGTTCTCGGTCCGCAGGTCCTGGTGCTGCCAATTGTAATTCTCGACGGCGACGGTAATCCGGACCGCCGGGAACCCTAGGTTGAGGAACTCGGTATGGTCGCCGCCGCGGCCGAACCGGTCGTTGCGCCAGACCTGCCGGACGTCGAGGCCCAGGCTGAGGTCGTCCGCCAATGTGTCGAGCCAGCGCGAGATGTTGCGCGACGGCGCGTCATTCTCTCCACCGAGACTGCGCTGGCGCGCGGCCAGATCCTCATGTCCCTGCCAGCGCGGCCCTTCGGAAAAGACCCGGACATGGGCATCGTCGCACACTCCGTCCGAGCCGCAGCTGTTGCCGATAATGTCGTTGTTGAGGTTGGCGATGACCTCCCAGCCCTGGGCCTTGGCGTAATCGGCGATGATCTTGCCGCCGACCAGGCCCTGCTCCTCGCCGGTCAAGGGCGCGAAGACGATCGTGTTGGGGAATTTGTGGCCTGAAAGCACCCGCGCCGCCTCGATCACCGCGGCGGTGCCCGAACCGTCGTCATTGGCGCCCGGCGCATCGGAGGCGGCATTCATCACGTCGGTGACGCGGCTGTCGATATGGCCGGTGATGATGACCACGCGATTGGGATGGGTCGTGCCGCGCTGAATGGCGATGACGTTTGTGACGTTGGTCGGCGTGGTGATCCGGCGGTTGGTGACCATATCGGAGACGCGCTCGAC
>Ga0193706_1000655_pt1 | contig 18302 bp, 18 predicted proteins | sample U3c1metaG_FD_160130 | JGI IMG/M metagenome (GOLD analysis project Ga0193706, IMG submission 160130) | Soil microbial communities from a riparian zone of the East river system, Colorado, United States - U3c1 | ecosystem: Environmental > Terrestrial > Soil > Riparian zone | place: USA: East River... | reverse complement strand
TCATCGTCACCACCGCCGCGATCCCGGGCCGCCCGGCGCCGCTGCTGATCACCGCCGACGCCGTGCGCGGCATGGCGCCCGGCTCGGTGATCGTCGACCTCGCCGCCGAGACCGGCGGCAACTGCGAGTTGACCCAGGTCGGGGAGACCGTGGTCGAGAGCGGCGTCAAAGTGATCGGCCCGCGCAACCTCGCCAGCGAGATGCCGGCGCCGGCCTCCCAGCTCTACGCCAAGAACCTCGAGAACCTGCTCGGCCTGCTCGTCACCGACGAGGGCACGCTCAACGTCGACTTCGAGGACGACATCGTCGCCGCCGCCTGCATCACCCAGGGTGGCGCGATCAAAAACGAGAGGGCGGCCAAATGAGCTTGATGACCGAGATCACGATCCTCGTCCTCGCCGCCTTCGTCGGCTTCGAGGTGATTTCCAAGGTCCCGACCACGCTGCACACGCCGCTGATGTCGCAGACCAACGCGATCCACGGCATCGTCATGCTCGGCGGCCTGATCGTCGTCGGCTACGCCAACGACCCGCTCGAGTACATCATCGGCACGATCGCGATCGCCTTCGGCACGATCAACGTCGTCGGTGGATTCATGGTCACCGACCGGATGCTCGGCATGTTCTCCAAAAAGCCGAAACCGAAAGCCTCTTCTGATTCGAATTCTGGAGATAAGGCATAGGCATGGCTGGCGTCCTTTCCCAAATTCCTTATGGAGTTCTGCAGCCCGGTGGCGATGGTGCCACCGCGCTTTACATCGTCGCCTTCTCGCTCTTCATCATCGGCATCAAACGCGGTACCCACCCGAGCACCGCCAAGCAGGGCAACCTGGTCGCGGCCGGCGGCATGGTCATCGCCGTGGTCACCACGCTGCTGCTCGACGGGATCGGCAACTGGGGCCTGATCGCCGCCGGCCTCGGCGTCGGCGCCACGGTGGGCTACATCGCCTCGGTGCGCGTGCAGATGACCGAGATGCCGCAGATGGTCGCCCTCTACAACGGCGTCGGCGGCGGCGCCGTCGCCCTGATCGCCTGGTCGGAGATCCGCCACGGGATCTCCCTGCACGAGACGATCCCGCTCGACACGCTGATCCCGGTGCTCTTCGCCGCGGTTGTCGGCTCGGTCTCCTTCTGGGGCTCGAACATCGCCTTCGCCAAGCTCCAGGACCTGATCCCGACCCGGCCGCTGGCGGTGCCCGGGCAGCAGGTCATCAACGTCCTGCTGCTGCTCGGCATCATCGCCTGCTGCGTCGACATCGCCGTCAACAACAGCGATCCCTCGCAGGCGATCTTCATCCTCATCCTGCTCGCCGCGGGGCTGCTCGGCAACCTCGTCGTGCTGCCGATCGGCGGCGCCGACATGCCGGTCGTGATCTCGTTGCTCAACGCCTTCACCGGCCTCTCCGCCGCGGCCGCCGGCTTCGCGCTCGACAACGTCGCCCTGATCGTCGCCGGCACCCTGGTTGGCTCCTCGGGAACGATCCTCACCATGGAGATGGCGACGGCGATGAACCGCTCGGTCGCCAACGTTCTTTTCGCCGGCTTCGGCGGCGCCCCCGCGGGTGGGGGCGGCGGCAGCAGCGAGGAACGACCCCACGTATCGATCGGCGCCCAGGACGCCGCGATCAAGCTCGCCTACGCCGACACGGTGGTGATCGTGCCCGGCTACGGCCTCGCCGTCGCCCAGGCTCAGCACGCGATCAAGGAGGTCGCCGACGAGCTGGAGAAGCGCGGCGTCACCGTCAACTATGCGATCCATCCCGTCGCCGGGCGCATGCCGGGGCACATGAACGTCCTCCTCGCCGAGGCCGACGTGCCCTACGAGCAGCTCAAGGAGATGGAGGAGATCAACCCGGAAATGTCGCGCACCGACGTCGCCGTCGTCGTCGGCGCCAACGACGTCACCAACCCGGCCGCCAAAAACGACCCCGACAGCCCGATCGCCGGGATGCCGATCATCGAGGTAGACCAGGCCCAGCAGGTGATCGTGATCAAGCGCTCGCTCAGCCCCGGGTTCGCCGGCATCGACAACGACCTCTTCTACGAACCGAATACGTCGATGTTGTTCGACGACGCGAAGAAGGCGGCGGCTGATATTGCCGCCGAGATTCAGAACCTCTAGGAACTCCCGCCTGCGTTTGCGGCGGAACCTGTAGGTTGCTGCCATGCTGAGGATGCAGGGGATCCCGATGGTCGCTCGCGTGGTGGTATTGGCCATGGCGATGTGCTTGATGTCTGTTTCGGTCGCGGGCGCGACGTTGCTCTCCCGGGATTCGCGCACCAGCCCCGAGGCGATTTCCCCAGGTGAACATGGCGGCGCCAGGTGGAACACCGGGTCCGACACGGTGGAATCGGGGGAGCCGAATACCGCCACGGGGGCGGGCTGCGGGCCTTCTGGCAAGCGAGCCGGCTCCACCTCCTGGGCGCAGGTGACCGGGTACGGCGGGCCGATCACGGTGACCACTCAGGAACCGGACGGAGGGGTCAGCACGAAATACGACTCGATCCTCTTCGTTTATCCGCATGGCTCGGACACCTCGATTGCCTGCAATGACGACTTTGACATCAATGACGACCTTGTCAGCCTCCAGGCGGAGGTCACCTTCGACTCCGTCGCCGGCCAGCTCTACGACATCCAGGTGGGCGCCTGCTGCAGCGCGACGGCGAAAGGTGGTGAAACGGTCGTCGACGTCAGGCCCTTCAACGACCGGCGGGCGGCGGCGACCCCGATCGGTGCCGGCGCGACGCTCAGCGGCACCAACTACGCGGGGACGACGGAATCGGAAGAGCCGCTGAGCTGCGCGGCCCCGGCCGGCCCCAACCCTTACGCACGCACCGTCTGGTTCGATTTCCACGCCACCGAAGCAGGCCGCGCCGTGTTCCGCGCGAGCAGCGCCAACCGTCCCGTTCTCACGGTGCTGCGGGGTTCGAGTGTGCTCGGTTGCGCCGCGAGCGACCTTCTCTCGACGCTGACCCTCGACGTCGCGCCCGGCGACTACCTGATGCAGGTCGGAACCATGGAACTCGAAACCGGGGGTGATATAGCCGCTGCGGTTGACTTCACCCCCGCTCCGAAACCTGGCGGGGCCGCTGGTAGCGGGGGGAGCGGCGGGAGCGGCGGGAGCAGCAGTCTCGGCTCATCCGAACAGCGACTCCACGCGCATGTGACGAGTGCGTTCTCCCTGGAGAACGGGGCCACTGCCGTGAAGAAGCTGAAGGTCGCGGGAGCCCCAGTTGGCGCCAACGTCAAGCTCACCTGCGCGGGAGGCGGTTGTCCGTTCGGCTCCAGGTCCTTCGCGGTGAAATCCTCGAAGCCGCTCGATCTGACCGGTTCGGTCCGGTCTGCGCGGCTGAAGCCGGGGACCATGCTGAGCGTGCAGGTCACCGCGGCTTCGGCGGTCGGCTCGGTTACGAAGTTCAAGATCCGCAAGGACAAGCTGCCGTCGTCGACGAGCCTCTGTCTGCCTGCGGACGCGACGCGTCCTAAAGCCTGCGCCTAGCGGCACCTTTTATCCCACCGGGATAGACCCGGGGGAGACATGAGCCGCGCTCGAGCCTTGGCCGGCTTATGCGGGGATCGGAGCGGGGACAGTCGACGGTGGAGTGGGTCGGGACGCTTGGGGTCGTCGCGCTATTGCTGGTCGGGATGGTTGCGGCTGGAGCGCGGGTGCCGGGCGTATCTCTGGCGCAGGTTTTAGGGTCGAAGCTGCTCTGTGCGGTGGCGCTGGCGGACGGGTGTGGGGACGAGCCGGTGTTGATTGCGGCTTATGGCGGCGAGGTCGGGGAAATGGTGCGTAAGTACATGCCGATGCTGGCCTTTGAGGAAGGCTCGCGGGCGGTGCCGGTGGACTTCAGGCGTTGCCGGGTCAGCAGCTGTAGCGACATGTCCGAGGACGGACTCGTCCATCGGACGGATGCGGGGTTGGCGGTTACCGCCTTCGTTCACGTCATCGACTGCCGCGAGGAGGAGGCGGACCACGCCGGAGCGGCAGGCGCCCACTGCACCGGGCCGCGGGCGGGAAATCTCTACTTGCAGTACTGGACCTACTACGCCGACTCCGCCACGCTCCGCGAGATCCCGATCGTCGGTGGGGAGGGCTTCCATCAGGACGACTGGGAGGGGGTGCAAATCCGGGTCCGGCCGGACGGGAGAGTCGACGAGCGAGCGTCTTCGCACAACGGCTACAACTACGCGCTCAACGCCGTCAACTGGGGCTCGGACGCGGGGCTGGACGTGATCAAGGACGCGACTGAAGGATTCGGCTTCCGGGCCGATAACGGGTGGGGGCCGGCGCGCGGGCTACTGCTCGTCTCCGGTGGCAGCCACGCCGGCAACGCCGGCGGCATCGCCCACGTCGATCGCTTCACCCCTGGCCGCCGCGTCCACCTGATCCCCCTCGAGCCGATCGCCGCCACCGACAACTCGACCTTCGCGATCAGTCCGCCATGGGAAAAGAAAGTCTGGCTCGACCCAGAGGCCGAGCACACCGATTAGTTACTTCGGCGGCATCCGCAGGGCGCCGTCGAGGCGGATCGTCTCGCCGTTGAGCATTGGGTTGGCGACGATCTCCAGGACGATGCGGGCGTACTCGTCGGGACGACCGAGGCGGGAGGGGAAGGGGATGCCTTCGCCGAGCGCGGTGCGCGCCTCCTCGGGCAGAGCGGCGAGCAGCGGCGTGTCGAAGAGGCCGGGGGCGATCGTCATCACGCGGACGCCGCGCGAGGCCATGTCGCGGGCCGCCGGCAGGGTCATGCCGACGATGCCGCCCTTGGAAGCGGCGTAGGCGGTCTGGCCGATCTGGCCGTCGTAGGCGGCGATCGAGGCGGTGTTGACGCAGACGCCGCGCTCGCCTTCGGCGTCGGCCTCGTTCTCACTCATCGCCGTCGCCGCCAGGCGCAGCACGTTGAAGCTGCCGATCAGGTTGACCTTGACGACGTTGGAGAAGTACTCGAGGTTGTGGGGGCCGCGCTTGTGGGCCACCCGCTCGGCCCAGCCGATCCCGGCGCAGCAGACAGAGACGCGCAGGCCGACGCCGGCGCCGGCGGCGCGCTCGACCGCGGCGCCGACGGCCTCGGCGTCGGTCACGTCGGCGGCTACGAACGTGGCGCCGATCTCCGCCGCCAGGGCCTCGCCCTTCTCGGCGTTGAGGTCGGCGATGACCACCTCAGCGCCGGCCTCTGCAAGCGCCCGCGAGGTCGCCGCGCCGAGCCCAGAGGCCCCACCCGCAACCAGCGCTCCCGCTCCCTCGTCGATCCGCATCTGTGCGCCAGCTTATCCAGACACTCGCGCCGCTTGATCGATTGACCACACCCTGGTGTGGTCAAAGCGTCGAGCGGCGAGTTCACATCACGCTGATCCGACCCGTATAAGGTTTTCGCATCGCCACCGAGGTGACGGCAAACTCCAAGGCAGCGATCGCGGAGCGGCTTGCCGAGGCGCGTCGGCGCACTCTGGCGCTGGTCGAGCCGCTCGACGACGAGCAGCTCAACACCGTTTATTCGCCGATCCTCAGTCCGCTGGCCTGGGACCTCGGCCATATCGCCAACTTCGAGGAGCTCTGGCTGGTCCAGACGATCGGCGAGCGCGAGCCGATGCATGGCGAGCTGGGCCGCTTCTACGACGCGATCGAGAACCCGCGGGTGGCCCGTGGAGAGCTCCCAATCCTCCGCGACGCCGAGCTGCGCGCCTACATGGCCGACGTCCGCGAGCGCACCCTCGACGTCCTCGACGAGGTGGACCTCTCGCCGGACGCCGGTGAGCCGCTGCTGCGCGAAGGCTTCGTCTACGAGATGCTGCTCGCCCACGAGCTCCAGCACAACGAGACGATGCTGCAGCTGCTGCAGATGGTCGATGGCTACGAGTCGGCTCTGGTCGATGCGGCGCGCGCCATCGTCCCCGCCGCGGACGGTCAGGAGACGGTCGCGATCGCCGCCGGCGAGTACGAGATCGGCGCCCCGCGACGCGGTTTTGCCTACGACAACGAGCGCCGGCGCCACACCGTCGAGCTGGCGGCTTTCGAGATCGATCGAACTCCCGTCAGCAACGGCGCGTACACCGAGTTCATGGAGGCCACGGGCGCTGAGCCGCCGCACTACTGGGACCGCGACGGCGAGAGTTGGATCAGCACCGCGATGGGATGCCGCGCGCCGATCATGCCGAGCGATCCCGTCGTCCACGTCTCCTGGGACCAGGCCGCTGCCTTCGCCGGCTGGACCGGCAGGCGGTTGCCGAGCGAGCAGGAGTGGGAGGCCGCCCGCCCGAGCCTGCAGGGGGTTGGCCACGCCTGGGAATGGACCTCCTCCGACTTCCTGCCCTACCCCGGCTTCGAGGCGTTCCCCTACCCGGAGTACTCCGAGGCGTTCTTCGGCGACGAGCACAAGGTGCTGCGGGGCAGCTCCTGGGCGACGCACCCCAGCGTCGCCCGGCCGAGCTTCCGCAACTGGGATTTGCCGCGGCGCAATCAGATCTTCGCTGGCCTGCGCTGTGCGGGGGACACATGATCGCGATCGACGTCCACCTCGATGCCGACGCCGCCGCGACGATGGCGCGCGACGTCCGCGCCGGTCTCAGCTCCTACCCGAAGGAGCTGGCGCCGAAATACTTCTACGACGAGCGCGGCTCGCAGCTCTTCGAGCGGATCACCGAGCTGCCGGAGTACTACCCGACCCGGGCCGAGCGGGAGATCCTCAGCGAGCGCTCGGCCGAGATCCTCGCCGCCGCCGGTGGTCCCGGCACGCTGGTCGAGCTCGGCTCCGGCTCGGCGGCGAAGACCCGCCACCTGCTCAGCGCGATGCGCGACGCCGGCAGCCTCGACACCTACGTCCCGGTCGACATCTCCGAGGAGATCACCCACGAGACGGCGGCCTGCCTGGTCGACGAGTACCCCGGCCTCGCCGTGCGCGGCCTCGTCTGCGACTACGAGCACCACCTCGAGCGCATCCCCGACAGCGACGGCACCAGGTTGATCGCCTTCCTCGGCGGCACCGTCGGCAACCTCTATCCGCGGCCGCGCCAGGCCTTCCTGGAGCGGATCGCGGCGCTGCTCGGCCCTGGCGACCAGCTGCTGCTCGGCACCGACCTGATCAAGGAGCGGGCCCGCCTCGAGGCCGCCTACGACGACTCGGCCGGCATCACCGCCGAGTTCAACAAGAACGTCCTCGAGGTGCTCAACCGCGAGCTCGGCGCCGACTTCGACCTTGCTGCCTTCGAGCACGTCGCCCGCTACGACGCCGAGGCAGAGCGGATGGACATCCGTTTGCGCTCGCTGGCCGACCAGGAGGTGCGCCTCGACGGCCTCGACCTGGACATCTCCTTCCGCGCCGGCGAGGAGATGCGGACCGAGATCTCGACCAAGTTCACCCGAGAGCGGCTGGAGTCCGTCTACGCCGGGGCGGGGCTGGAGATGTGCGGCTGGTTCACCGACGCATCTGGCGACTATGCGTTGAGTCTGGCCCGACGCATCAGTTAGCGAGCATCGCGATCTGATCCCCCGGTTGGCACCTGCTGGGTGATGCAGTGGACGTTGCCGCCGCCGAGCAGGATCTCGCGGGCGGGGACGCCGACCACCTCGCGGGCGGGGAAGCAGTCGCGCAGGATCGCCGCCGCCTGCTCGTCGAAGCGTTCGTCCAGCAACGGCATCACGACGCGCGAGTTGCCGATGTAGAAGTTCGCGTAGGAGGCGGCGAGCCGATCGCCGGCCCGGCGTGGCTGGGTGCTCGCGGCGGCCTCGACCCCGGCGGCCTCCTCAGCCTCGATCAGGAGCGGGCCGGGGGAGGGCAGGCGCACCACCTCGAACGAGCGCCCGCGGGCGTCGCGCGCCGCCTCCAGCCGCTCCAGGGCGTCGCGCGAGATCGCCGCCTGGGGATCGGACTCGTCCTCGCACCAGGTCAGCAGGACGACGCCGGGACGCGCGAAGCAGGCGAGGTTGTCGACGTGCCCGTCCGTCTCGTCGTCGTGGACTCCGCGCCCCAGCCAGACGACCCGCTCGGCGCCGAGGTAGTCGCAGAGCGCCCGCTCGATCTGCTCGCGCGAGAGCTCCGGGTTGCGGTTGCGGTTGAGCAGGCACTCTTCGGTGCTCAGCACCGTCCCCTCGCCGTCGACGTGGATCGAGCCGCCCTCGAGGACCAGCGGGGCGCGGTAGCGGTCGGCGCCCTCGACCTCCAGGACCCTGGCGGCGACGCGGTCGTCGCGCTCCCAGGGCGAGTAGAGGCCGCCGTCGAGCCCGCCCCAGGCGTTGAAGCGCCAGTCGACGCCGCGCCGCCTGCCAGCGCCGTCGATGACGAAGGTCGGCCCGCTGTCGCGGATCCAGGCGTCGTCGGTGGGGACCTCGACCACCCGGATCGGGGGCGGGAGCAGCGCTCGGCAGCGCTCGAGCTGGCGGTCGGAGACCGCCATCGTGACCGGCTCGGAGACGGCGATCGCTTTGGCCACCGCCGCGTAGGCCTCCTGTGCCGGGCCGGCGCCGAGGCGCCAGTTGTCGGGACGCTCCGGCCAGGCCATCCAGCAGCCGTCGTGGGGCTCGAACTCGGCCGGCATTCGGAACCCGTCGGCCATCGGCGTGGAGTCGATCGTGCCCACTCTGGTCATCATCCTCCGTTGCGGCAGTCCTTTGTGACGCATGGAGGTACAAAGGACTGCCGCGCCTCCCTACGGGGCTACAGTCGTCGTATGGAGGAGATCCGGCTGATCGTCGCCACGGACCCGCCCGACTCGCCGGCGCGGACCCGGCCTCCCAGTCGCCAGCCCTTCCGGATCGCCGCTGTGCAGCAGCGCTGGCACCGCGACCCCGACGAGCACGAGGCGGCGCTGGCGGCGGGCATCGAGCTGGCAGCAGGGGAGGGGGCGCGGCTCGTCTGCCTGCAGGAGCTGACCCTGAGCCGCTACTTCGCCGTCGACCCCGCTGGTCCCGAGGCGGCCGGCGCCACGCCCGAGGAGCTGCCCGGCGGCCCGACCCACCGCTTCGCCACCCGCATGGCCGGCGCAGCCGGCGTCCACGTCCACGCCTCGCTCTACGAGCGTGCCGAGGGCGCCGACGGGCTCGGCTTCAACACCGCGATCGTCGTCGCCCCGGACGGCGAGCTGCTCGCCCGCACCCGCAAGCTGCACATCCCGGTCACTGCCGGCTACCGCGAGGACCGCTACTTCCGGCCCGGCCCCGCCGGCCCCGAGCCCTTCCCGGTCCTCGCCCTCGACGAGGCCCGGCTCGGCCTGCCGACCTGCTGGGACCAGTGGTTCCCGGAGGTCGCCCGCGCCTACAGCCTGGAGGGGGCCGAGGTGCTCGTCTACCCGACCGCGATCGGCTCCGAGCCCGACCACCCCGGCTTCGACACCGAGCCGCTCTGGCAGCAGGTGATCGTCGCCAACGGGATCGCCAACGGCACCTTCATGGTCGCCGTCAACCGCTGCGGCGAGGAGCCGCCGCTCAGCTTCTACGGCTCCTCCTTCATCTCCGACCCCTACGGCCGCGTGCTGGCCCAGGCACCGCGCGACGAACCGGCGGTGCTCGTCGCCGACCTGGACCTCGACCAGCGTCAGGATTGGCTGGAGCTCTTCCCCTTCCTCGAGACCCGCCGCCCCGACGCCTACTCGGGCCTGACCGACGACTCTGGCGAGCCGGCGAGCTAAGCCGGCGCCAGCGCCTCGATCGTCTCGCCGAGCTTGTCCGGCGTCACGATCGGGGTCAGGATCGGCAGCGTGATGCCGCCGGCGACGAAGGCCGCGAGCCGCTCCTTCATCTCCTCCGGGGTGCCGAAGATGAACATCTCCTCGATCGCCTCCCAGGGGGCCGCCGCCGCGGCGGCCTGGCGGTCGCCCGCCTCCCAGGCGGCGATCATCGGGTCGATCTGCTCGCCGTAGCCGAGCCAGCGGTAGAAGGCGGTGTAGACGGGAACGGTGATGTAGGAGGAGAACATGAAGCGGGCCAGGGGCTCGACCTGCTCGCGCTCGCCGGGGATGCAGAAGAAGCGGCAGAGCAGCTCGAAGCCCGCGGACGCGTCCTGCAGCTGCGCCGTCACCTTCGCCAACCCGCCCAGCGGCAGGAAGTTGGTGAAGGCGCCCTGCGCCCGCTCCACGGCGAGCTCCAGCATCTTGCCGCGCAGCGCCGCCAGGACGATCGGCAGCGGCTCCGCTGGCGGCGCTTCCAGCTTGAAGCCGGTCTCGGTGCGCTCGCCGGCGAGCGCGGTCTGGAGGAAGTCGAGCGTCTCCCGCACCTTGCTCAGCGGCTTCTCGAAGGGGATGCCGTTCCAGCCTTCGACGATGCGGTCCGAGGAGGAGCCGATCCCGAGCACGAAGCGCCCGTCCGAGGCGCTCGCCAGCGCCGCCGCCTCCTGCGCCAGCAGCGCCGGGCCGCGCTGGAAGACGCCGACGATCCCGGTCCCGAGCCGCATTTGCTCGGTCCAGGCGGCGCTCAGCGCCAGCGGCGTGAAGCCGTCGGGGCCGGCGGTCTCACCGCTCCAGAGGTCGGTGTAGCCGACCGCCTCGGCCCGCAGGACGTGCTCTTGGTGCTCCGCCAGCGTGATTCCCGGCAGTGGCAGGGTCAATCCCCAACGCTGAGACATGGCGCGACCCTATAGCCTGCGGCGCCGATGCCCGAGACCTCTCAGGCCAAGCCGGACCGCAACCTCGCCCTGGAGCTGGTGCGGGTGACCGAGGCGGCCGCGCTCGCGGCGGCCCGCTGGGTCGGCCGTGGCGACAAGCTCGCCGCCGACGGCGCCGCGGTCGACGCGATGCGCTTCGTGCTCGACTCGGTCGCGATGGACGGCGTCGTCGTGATCGGCGAGGGCGAGAAGGACGAAGCGCCGATGCTCTTCAACGGCGAGCAGATCGGCGACGGCAGCCCACCCGTCTGCGACATCGCCGTCGACCCGCTGGAGGGAACGACGCTCTGCGCCCGCGGCATGCCCAGCGCCCTGGCCGTGATCGCCCTGGCCGAGCGCGGCTCGATGTTCGATCCCGGCCCCTGCGTCTACATGGAAAAGATGGCCGGCGGTGAGGAGATCGCCGACCTGCTCGACCTCGACCGGCCGCTGCCGGAGACCCTGAAGCTGATCGCCGAGCGCAAGGGCGAGAGCGTCGGCGACGTGATCGTCGTGATGCTCGACCGCCCCCGCCACGAGGAGGCGATGCGCGAAGTCCGCGAGGCCGGCGCCCGTATCCGCCTGATCAGCGACGGCGACGTCTCGGCCGCCCTGCTCGCGGTCAGCGAACGCTCGCCGGTCGACCTGCTCTGGGGGATCGGCGGCACTCCCGAGGGCGTGCTCTCCGCCGCCGCCCTGAAGTCGATGGGAGGAGAGCTGCTGGGTCGCCTCTGGCCCCGCGAGGACGGTGAGCGCCAGGAAGCGATCGACGCCGGCTACGACCTCGACCGCGTCCTCACCGCCAACGACCTTTGCTCCGGCGACGACGTCTTCTTCTCCGCCACCGGGGTCACCGACGGCGACGTCCTCCAGGGCGTCCGCTACCGCGGCAACGGCGCCACCACCGAGTCGCTGGTGATGCGCTCCCGCTCCGGCACCGTGCGCCGTGTCCACGCTCGCCATGATCGCGCGAAGCTCCGCGAGATCATCGGCGGCGAGCGCTACGGCTGAGGCTTGGTTTTCGCCGCCTGGGGGTAGCTGTCAGAAGTGATCGCGGTTGCCGGGGCGACCGGATATGTGGGTGGAAGGCTCTGCGCACGGCTGCGTGAGCAGGGTGTCGAGGTGCGGGCGCTGGCACGCAATCCGGACGGCGCTGCCGAGCTGACCGCGGTTGGGTGTGACGTCCGCCGGGCGGATGTCCTCGAGCCGGAGACGCTGGGGCCGGCGCTGGATGGGGTCGACGTCGCCTACTACCTCGTCCACTCGATGGGACGCGGCTCCGACGGTGACTTCGCCGCCCGCGATAAGGCCGGCGCCGCCAATTTCGCCGCCGCCGCGGCTGCGGCCGGGGTGCGGCGGATCGTCTACCTGGGCGGGCTGGGAGAGGGGTCCGAGCACCTGGCCAGCCGCCACGCAACGGCCGAGACCCTGCGCGCCGGCGAGGTCCCGGTTACCTACTTCCGCGCCGCGGCCGTGGTTGGCGCGGGCAGTGAGTCGTTCCTGACCGTCTTCTACCTGGTCCGGCGCCTGCCGCTGATGGTCACCCCACGCTGGGTCACCACCCGCACCCAGCCGATCGCCGTCGACGACGCCGTCGCCTTCCTCGCCAAGGCCCACGACCTCGACGCGTCCCTCGACCGCGAGATCCAGATCGGTGGCCCCGACGTCACCACCTACGGCGGGATGATCGACGAACTGGCCCGGGCGCTGGGTCGCCGGCCGCCGCTGCGCCTCACCGTCCCGGTGCTCAGCCCCAGCCTCTCGTCGCTGTGGATCGGCCTGGTCACGCCGGTCGACTCCGGTGTCGCCCGACCGCTGATCGAGGGCCTCGCCACGGAGACGGTGGTCACCGACCCGTCGGGCATGGAGCTGTTCCGTGGAATCAGCCGAACCTCACTGCCGGAAGCGCTTCGCGAAGCGGTGGAGAAGCTGGACGCTCGCGAGTAGGGCGAACCTGGGCGAACCTAGTTCTGGTCGGGCGACGATGGCCCGGCCGCGGCGGTCTCGGCGGCGCGGCGCTGCTCGGCCCTCGCGGCCTCTTCGCCGACGAAGGGGACGAGCACCTCGTAGGTGAGTTCCGGCAGGAGTTTGGGCAGCTCGGCGGTACGGCCGCGAACGACCTCCTCGTAGACCTTGGCGAACCCGGCGCCGATCCCGAGTTCGGCCGCATTCGGCCGGTCCGCCCTCGGTTCGCCGTCATCGCGCCCGTCTTCCAGCAGTTTGATGAAGCGACGGAAGTCCTCCTGAAAGCGCTCGCGCGAGACCGCGCCGATCGCGGCCAGCTCGATGATCGTCACCCGGGCTGCCGCGGGGTCGGCCGCGAACCAGTCGAGCATCGCGGCAACGGACTTGCGGACGCGGCTGGGCCATGGGCCCGGCCCGTCGTAGGCGGCTTTGACGGCCGCTTCGAGGTGGTCGACGAGGACCGCGTGGGCGGCCAGCATGCAGTCCTGTTTGTCGTCGAACAGCTCGTAGAACGACTCCCGCCCGACGCCCGCCTCCTCGAGGATGTCGGCGACGGAGGTCGCCTCATAGCCTTTGCTGGCGGTGACGCGCACGACCGCCGCCAGGAGGCGTTCGCGCTGGGAGCGGACGACCAGCTCGCGCGGGAGACTGTGCCGCCCGCGCGGCAGACGCCATTTGTGCAGGTCGTCGGCCCCGTCGGTCACCGCGGCTCGGAACCGCCATCGGCCAGCTGCGCCTGTCGCATCGCCTCTTCGTGGCCGGCAAACGGGAGCAAGCCGATGTAGACGATTTCGGACAGCAGCTCGGGGAGCTGCGCGGTGCGGCCGGCGGAGATCTGGTTGAAGATCAGCACCTGGGCCCGGCCGAACGCCAGGCGGGGATCGGCGTGCGACTGCCGCGGCTCGTCGGCGGCATCCCAGAGGCTTTCCAGGGCGGGGATCAGCAGCTTGCGGTAGCGGCTGACTACCGCCGGTTCGACGGTGACGGCGTCCCCCGCCACCAGCTGCGCCAGGGCGGGCCTGGAGCTCATCAGCCCCAATATCGCGGCGGCCGCCTTGCGCACTGCCTCCGGCGGGGCGTCGGATGGCGAGTGGGCCGCGGCCGCGGCGGCTCGCAGAGCCTCGATGCAGGAATCGATCGCGCCGTCGAAGCAGGCCCGCTTATTGGGGAACCGTTTGTAAAAGGTGGTTCGGGAGATGCTGGCGCGCTTGACGATGTCGGCGATCGTGGTCGCCGCATATGTCTTCTCGGCGCAACTCTCGATCATCGCGTCGATGATCCGCTGGCGCTGGGACTGCTCGCCTATATCGAACGGGATCGTCGGATCGAGCACTCCAGGCACGGTGTGAGAACCCCCCTGTTTTTGCATCAAACCGATTGTTTCAATTAATCGCCGTACCCCGGTCACTCGTCTGCAAACGCTGCAGACTCTCGAGACCGCCGATGACTCACGGCGGGCTGCCGCCCCGATAAAATATGAGTTTTTATTAAGGGGACTGGGATGCGGAAGGGCTGTCGCCGCCTCCGAGCGATTCCGGACAGCCCCCGCAGGGCGGTTTGGTCCGGTAGGGGAGCTCGCCGGTGTCGTGGACCTCGTAGCGAAGCGAGTTGATCACCGCTCCGGCCAGGAGGGCGAGGCTGAGCACGTAGAACCAGAGCAGCGCGATCAGGACGAAGCCCAGGGTCGAGCCGAAGTGAGAGAGGCTGGAGACGTTCGAGAGGTAGATCGGGAAGAGCCAGTTGGCGAGGCCGGCGGCCATCGTGACGAAGGCGGCCCCCGGCCAGACCGCGCGCCAGGGCATGTGGCCCTTCGGCACCGCCCAGAAGATCACCGCGCAGATGCCGAAGGTGACGAGCAGCGCGGCGCCGAGCAGGAGGACGGTGTCGATCGCCTTGATGTGGGAGAGGCCGAAGGGGAGCCGGTCGGTGCTGGAGATCAGGCCGCTCTCGACAGCCGGCACGAAGATGCTGGCGGCGATGAAGAGCAGGACCACCCCGAGCATCGCGAAGGAGAAGCGCTTCTGCTCCACCCAGCCGCGGCACTCGACGTGGTAAATGCGGCAGAAGGCGGTGTCCATCGCCCCCCAGAAGGAGGCGCCGATCCAGAGCGAGCCGATGAAGGCGGCGATTCCGATCGTCGTCGAGTTGTCCTGGATGCGGTTGAGGACGTCGGTCAGCGTCTGCTGCTCGACGCTGGGGAAGAGGCGCTCCAGATCGCTGACCACGCTGGTCTCGACCCCTTCGATCTTCAATACCTGACCGAAGACGAAGAGGACCAGGAGGGCGAAGGGAAAGACCGCCAACATGAGGTTGTAGGCGACCATCGCCGAGAGACCGGTGACGTTCTCGCGGTAAGCGCGCTGCCAGAAGGCGCTCAGCCAGGGTCGGGGATGGCGCATCGAGTTGGGCATTGACTTCACAAACTGAAGCGACTACCATACGAACAAGCGTTTGAGGAAGTTTCGACGCTCGCCCTTCGGGCTACATGCAGTTCAGATGTGACGCTTACTTCGTGGGCCAGGTCTTTGGTCCGCTTTTTCATCGTCCGGCGCGACTTCTCGGTTGCGACGGCGTTTCATCGCCAGGACTAAACACGAAGCGCTAGGGAAATGAGTAGAGCATGCTGGTAGCTGAGCTTCAGGAGTTGGAGGAGGTCAAAGGCCTCATCAATCGCGGGCAGCAGCTTGGCGTGCTGACCTTCGGCGATATCGCCTCGGCCGTGTCCGAGGTCGATCTCGACGAGTCGGACGTCGAGGATCTTTACGGGCACCTCGAGAAGTCGGGGATCGAGCTCGTCGAGGATATGGACCCGGCCCAGAAAGCGGCCGCGGACGCGATGCCCGCGGACACCGGCAAAAAAGGCCGTCGCCGCCCGAAAGCGGCGCTCGACCTGAAACCGGACATGACCACGGATTCCCTGCAGTTGTTCCTCAAGGACATCGGCAAAGTCCGCCTGCTGACCGCCGCGGAGGAGGTCGAACTCGCCAAGCGCATCGAGCGAGGCGACCTCGACGCGAAGCAGAAAATGGTCGAGTCGAACCTGCGCCTGGTCGTCTCGATCGCGAAAAACTACAGAAACCAGGGCCTGCCCTTCCTCGATTTGATCCAGGAGGGAACGCTGGGCCTGGTCCGCGCGGCGGAGAAGTTCGACTACCGCAAGGGGTTCAAGTTCTCCACCTACGCGACCTGGTGGATCCGCCAGGCGATCGCCCGGGCGCTGGCCGACAAGGCCCGCACGATCCGCATCCCGGTCCACGTGGTCGAGAAGCTGAACAAGATCGGCCGCGCCGAGCGCAAGCTGGTCACCGAGCTGGGCCGCGAGCCCACCCCGGAGGAGATCGCCGAGGTAACCGGCATCGATCCCGAGGAGGTCGACTCGATCAAGCGCTCCGCCCAGGCCCCGGTCTCGCTGGAGAAGCCGGTCGGCGACGAGGAGGAGTCCGAGTTCGGCCAGTTCATCGCGGACGAGAAGGCCGAGTCCCCGTTCGACCGGGCCGCGGACCTGCTCACCAAAGAGGCGCTGAAGGAGGCGTTGGAGAACCTCTCCTACCGCGAGCGCCGCGTCCTCGAGCTCCGTTACGGGCTCGGCGGCGAGCACCCGCGCACCCTCGACGAGGTCGGTCGCACGTTCAACGTCACCCGCGAGCGGATCCGTCAGATCGAGAACCAGTCGCTGAAAAAGCTGCAGAGCCTGGGCGAGGCGCAGAAACTGCGCGAGGTCGCTTAGTTCCGATTGCCCTGCCACGGCCCGTTTTGGGTCGTGGCGTGGGTGGGGGAGGGGGTCGGTTGGCCTCCATTCGAATTTGTCGCTCCGCGCCCCATGGGCGCGTCGCTCCGGATGTTGGAGCGCGACCTGAAGGTCGAGCAATAGACAGATTGCATTTCGCGGCCTTCGGCCACATTCGAATGGAGGCCAACCGACCCCCTCCCACGACACGCCTCGCCGGGACGGCCGAAGGAGCGGAACCTCTCTCGGCAAAGGGAGATCTGAGACCGACGCGGGTAACCCCCATGGCGCGTTAGTCGCTGGCTGCGGAGCTCTCGTACGATGGGTCTATGTGCCCTCCGCACGCCGATGTCTTCAGGCCTCCTGCCGAGGCGACCTACTCGAAGGAAGCGGTCAACCGCGCCGGGGATCTTCTGCGGGTCTTCTTCTCTCGGCCGCCAATCGGCCCAGGGGAACCGAATTGGGGGGACTTCAAGCGGGACGAAGTCATTGATGCGATGTATGCGCTGACCTGGTGGAAGCAAGGCCATGCCAGGTCGCTTAGCAACGTCGGGGCAAAGCTTTACTACCACGTCAAGAAAGAGAACGGCGAGGTCGATGGGGAGATGGAGGTCGCGCAACGACTAAAGAAGCGCGACACGATCATCGGCAAGCTCAATCGCTATCCCAAGATGAAATTGACGCGCATGCACGACATCGGAGGCGTCCGAGCCACGTTACCCTCGCTGCAGTGTCTGACTGCGGTCAGTCGTCGGTTGCGGAAGAACTGGACGATCATCAATACCCGCGACTACATCGCCGAGCCGAAAGTCTCGGGTTATCGAGCCATCCATCATGAAGTTCGGCACGCAGGCAAAGTCATCGAGGTCCAACTCCGGACCGTTCGACAACACGCGTGGGCCAATCAGGTCGAGGATGATGGGCGAGCGCGCGGGACTGGCTACAAGTTCGGCTTTGGGGACGACGATATTCATAGCTACTATCGCGCCGTTAGCGATGTCTTTTGGGCGATGGACGCCGAACAGCCACTTCGCGAAGGCCTGCAGGATGAGTTGCGCTCCTCGTATGACAAGATCAGGGACGTGCTTCGACCTCAATCGCCGCGGGAGAAATCATGACCGCTGTTGAAATCAATCACTTTCTTGTCCTCTACAACTTGGCCGAGGGGCGTGCCGAGGTCAAGAGTTTTGGCCTCAACTATGACGCGGCCCTAGAAGCGTACGCAAAGGCTGAGCAGGACTTCAGCAACCGCGAGACCTACGACATCGTCCTGCTGGGTGCCGACTCGATCGACACGATCAAGCGGACTCATTCGAGCTATTTCCATACCGAGGAGACCTTCGAGAGCTTGCTGCCCCCCGGCGTCCTTGTTGGTTAGCTAGCGCTGGCTGAACCGATACGGCACGGATACCTTCGTTTATCTTGAGCCGCCCGCGCAGCGGGCGCGACTAAATTCCCGGGGAGGCCTATCGGCACCCCTCCCGCAAGGCTTTGCACCGCGGTTTAAGCCCTTGAACGTCCCGGCCGATAACCGTCGGGATGTTCGACATCGATTCAGCCCTGCGTACTCTCGTTGAGCGAGAGGGTTCGGACCTGCACGTAAAGGTCGATTCGCCGCCGGTCGCTCGTATGCACGGGGAACTGATTCCTCTGGAGGGGTTCGGTGAGCTGAGCGCGGAGGACACCGAGGCGGCTTTTCGTGGAATTGCCGAGGCCAGGTCTATCGCCGAGTTCGAGGAGGACGGGGAGGCCGACTTCTCCTATGCGCTGCCGGGCGTCTCCCGCTTCCGGGTCAACTGCTTCAAACAGCGCGGCTCGATCTCGATCGTCTGCCGGGCGATCCCCTTCGAAATTCGTTCGATCGACGATCTCGGCCTGCCCGAGGTGGTCCGCGGCCTCGCCGAAGAGCAGCGCGGGATCGTCCTCGTCACCGGCACCACCGGCTCCGGCAAGAGCACGACGCTGGCGGCGATGATCGACCACATCAACGAGACCCGGGCGCGGCACATCATCACGCTCGAGGACCCGATCGAGTA
>Ga0193706_1000654_pt1 | contig 18308 bp, 13 predicted proteins | sample U3c1metaG_FD_160130 | JGI IMG/M metagenome (GOLD analysis project Ga0193706, IMG submission 160130) | Soil microbial communities from a riparian zone of the East river system, Colorado, United States - U3c1 | ecosystem: Environmental > Terrestrial > Soil > Riparian zone | place: USA: East River... | reverse complement strand
TTGCTCCTGCGGACCGGACCGTTCATGCAGCGGAATCCGCCTTGGAAGGCGACCGCGGCGCGACCCGTATTGGAGTACAGGAGCAAGCCCGGCTTGTTGTTGATCACGTTGCTGGCGTGGATCGTGAAGCCCGAGGTCGCCGTGGCGCTTGAGTTGCCCGACGAGCCGATCGCCGGCGTGCAGCCGAGCGAGTTGGTCTTCGCGGTGCAGTACGTGACCGGCACCGGCGGCGGGAAGCCGTTCACCAGCTCGAAGTCGTCCCAGTAGTCCTTGCCGGACGGAGTCGTCGTCGCCGGGCCATGGTAGAGGTCGACGCAGGCGATGTTGAGCGCGCCCAGGTCGGTTCCGAAGACTCCCGCGGTCCAGCTGTAGGGAGGATTCGTGGAGATGCCGTTGTAGAAGACCTCCACGCGGTTGGCGGTCAGGTCGATCTGTGCGCGCATCTCGATCCACTGGTCGAGGACCAGCTGCCCTTGGACCTGGGTGCCGGTTCCATTGTCCGCTGCCCAGATTCCGACCGCGGGGTCCAGCACCAGCTGCACGGACCAAAGCCAGGGACCGAGGTCGGCGTAGGTGTTCAGCACCAGGAAGTAGTACTTGTCGATGTTCCCGGTCGGCGCATAGCTCCAGACGCGCATCGTGTGCTGGCCGGTGGTGAAGCCCGAGAACTGGTGCACGAGGTCGCTGGTGTCGCCGCCCACGAAGGCGTTGATCGACACGGACTTGCCGCTGCGCGCGAATCCCGTGGTGTTGTCCTCGATGATGCTGCTCGAGTTCGCCGCGTTTCCCCACTGTTGCCAGCCGCCCTGGAGGTTGATCACCGAGCCGAGGGCGTAGCTGTTGAAGTTGTCGGTAAAGGGGGTCTGAGCGCTGGCGCTGGAGGCGATCGCGCATGCGGCGATGACCGACCAGATGTTCGCTTGAAGTTTCATGTTCGTTCCTGGTGTTTTTTTTCCTGAGTCGTTGCGGGACGGTTCCTGATTGCGATGGGAACGCAAGCCCGGGTCCCCGCGGTTGCTACGAGGGCCCGACGCCAGTTCAAGTTACACCCGAACCTCCTAGAACGATACGGATACACAGCCCGCGGCCCCGTGCGGGCGGTCTCGAGCCGTTTCGAGGCCCCGCATGGACGTGCGGCGGTGACGGCCTCGGCAGCTCCGTAGGATCGCGACCCACGCCGGCCAGCCAGCGCGCGAAGGTTCGCGCGAGGGCAAGTACTCCGGCCTTCCAAGGAGCCACGCCATGAATCGGTTTCGCAACCTGAGTCTCTTCGCGACGGGGTGCGCCCTGTGCGCAGTTCCCCTGCTCATCGCGGCGCAAGCCGGACCGGCGCCCAAGCCTTCGCCGCAGAAGATTTCCGGACAGACCCTGATGCCCACGGCTGACCAGAAGTGGGTCCCCATGCCCGGGCTGGAGGGCGCCATGCAGGTGGCGCTCTTCGGAGATCCGACGAAGGAGGCGCACAGGATCCTCTACAAGTGGCCGGCTGGCACCAAGGTTCCGGTCCACACCCACACCGCCGGCGACCGGGGAATCGTGATCTCGGGGACGCTGTCGCTCGCCGTGGAAGGCGCGCCGCCGAAAAAGCTGCCTGCCGGTTCCTATTTCTCGCTCGCGGCCGGGACGAAGCACGCCACCGCGGTTGAAGGCGACGCGCCTTGCGTCTTCTACGTCGAGCGCGAAGGTGCCTTCGATGCGGTCATGGTCGGGGAGGCCGGCGCGAAGAAGCAGTGAGCGCGAAGATGACTCGCACGTGATCCACGCTCCAAGCGAGCGTGGATCGCGTGAGCGAGCGCGAAAAAAACTTTCGCGCCATTTCGAACGATTGCTTCATGTTGCGACGAACGATTCCAAATTGGATACGGAGTTCCACGGAGAATGAAACGACGCGCTGATCACTTATCGGTATCGGCCTAAGCGGATTTCAATCGATCGAAGCAACGTGAATTGCTCGCGACACGAATTCCGCGAGACAAGGATTTATCGGGTCTTGTGAGAAGCTCGAATCGGCTCCAGCTTCCCAGCCAGCGAACGCATTTTCGTCGCAGGGCCAAGCACTCCGAGAAGCATGAGACCGGAATCGATCCGATGGCGAGCGGCACTCGCAGTCGCCCTGGCCGCGTTGATCGATCCATCGGTCGCGCAGGCGGGCATCGGAGCGGCCAGCCGATACGCCTTGCCCAACCCGAGTTTCGACAAGGGGCTCACGGATTGGAGTGCGTGGAGCAGCGACGGGACGATGCACTTCAGTTCCGGGGCGAACCCGACGACCGCGCGCTGCAGTCTCCCGGTTGGCGTGCAGGCCGCGCTTTCGCTCGACGTGCCCATGGGCGGCCAGACGCTCGCCCTGGCCGGCACCGCGCAGATGCCTGCGATCGGCGAGAAAATCGAATTCGGCGCCTGGGTGTTCCTCGGGAACGATTGCGTCAGCGGCAACGTGTACCTGCAGGTCAACGCTTCCGATGGTTTCTCCACCCAGACGATCGCCGAATCCGACCATCTCCAACCTGGTGCGGAGCCGCATGGGCAGTGGCTGTATCTGCATACTCAGCCGACGCCCGGCTTCGATGCGCGCATTCCCCTGGGCACGACGGTCTTCAGCCTGGTCCTGCGGATGGACGCTCCTGGCACCGCTTGGTTCGACGAAGTGCAGGGCGGAGAATTCGAATACGCGGAGTTCGGCCTGATCGATCCGAGCTTCGAGGACCCTGCGCTGTTCGCGGCGCATTGGAACGCGCAGGGAAATGCCGCGGTCGGCGCCCACGCCGGTGCCTACTACGGCGAGCGCTACCTCGAGTTCTCGGGCTCAGCGGCTGCTTCCGTGAGCCAGGCGCTCCCGATCCTCGATGGCCGCGCGGCCCCGGCGCCGAAGCAGCAGAGTGAGGCCTGCGCCTGGGTCTTCGTGGAGAACGACGCCGCACTGTCGGCGCAGTCCTCGCCGCAAGCGTGGATCAAGCTGCGCGTGCTGGCCTGGACCAGCGGAACGCCTCCGGGCGCCGCGCAGGAAATCGCGAGCGTGCAATGGAATCCGACCAGCGCTGACAAACGCGCCTGGAAGTTCCTGCAAACCACGCCGAGCGCGACGCCCCGGATTCCTTTCGGCAGCACCCACCTGCGGGTCGAGCTCCAGAAATCGCTCTCCGGAACCGTGCGGGTCGATTTCATCCAGGTGGGCGAACGCTTTTCCGTCAACGGAAACCCGCGCAAGCTCGTCGGCTGCAATTACCTCGGCTGGTTCCGCTCGCCGCACTTCCCCGGTGCGACCACGAATCCCGTGAGCCCGAGCGCGATCTGGCGCAACTGGTGCTGGACGGCACCGCCGGCCTGCGATCCCAACTACGCGCAGCTCGCGCACAATCCGGATTGCTCGACCAGCCCGCAGTGCTTCCGCGTCAACTCGCGCCGCAACGGCGCGACGAGCGAGCGGACGAGCATCGACAATCTTCCGATCGCGGGAGCCTACGATTCGCGCGACGCTGCCGTGCTCGATTATCACGTCAAGCTCGCCAAGGCGATCGGGATCGACAACCTCATCTTCGATTATCAGGGCCACGAGCTCGCCTTGCAGATCGCGTCGCAGGGCGGCGAGCCGATCAACGAGGAGTCGTTCGAGGGCCTGCTCGATGCGGCGGAGCAATCCGGCTCGGACCTCAAGGTCGCCGTCATGTACGAGCCCAAGGTGCACTTCACGGGCTGGCTGCCCAATGAATTGACGCTGCTGCAGAAGCAGCAGGGCATCGAGAAGGACCTGAAGCACCTGCTCAAGACGCACTCGAAGCGTCGTTGCGCGTTGAAGCACGACGGCCGGCTGGTCGTCTACATTTTCCGGAACGCCATCTGCAACAGCCAGGGCACCCAGTGCCTCGACGACTCGGCCTGGCGGACGATCAAGGACAACGTGGAGCTGGCGACAGGGCGCGAAATCTGCCTGATCGCCGACACGGAGCCGGGGCTGCCGCCCGCTTCCAATCCGTTCAACGGCATGTCGCGCTGGAATCTGCTCTCGCTCAATCTGCTCGAGTACCAGACCTTCAGCGACTTCGTGAATCAGCAAGCTTCCTGGCCCGCGCCGACGCCGTCTGAGCTGACCAGCCATGCTGCCGCGGTCGACGCGCAGAATTGCAGGTGGGCTGCCGGGGAAGATCAGAATCGCTTCAGCGTGGCGATCGCCTGGCCGGGCTTCGACGACAGCGGTGTCGCCGGATGGTCCAACAACAATCTGACCGGCAAGGACGGGTCGCCGCTTTGCGTGCGCATCGCCTCCGATCTCGGCGGAGCCTTCCATGCCCTGACCTGGTCGGCAGCGATCGATTCGGGCTCCGACTGGATCCAGATCGCGACCTGGAATGACTGGAACGAGGGCACGCAGATCGAGCCCGCGTGGGACGTGGGCTATTCGCAGGCCGTGCTCAACTCGAGCACTCCTTCGGCGCTGAGTCTGGAGCGCGTTTTCCGGCGCACCTATGAAACCCAGTCCGCCATCGCGATGTTCAAGGGCCTCGCGCTCGGACAGGGCTTGTCGCCGGCACAGGTCGAGGCCGTCACGGCGGATTATCTGCGCGCCGCGGCTTTCACGCCGGGCTTGACGATGTACGACTGAGGAGTCGCGCGGCTACCAGGGCGATTTCAGGCCCTGGTGGATCTCGCGCAGCCTCGACCAGAGCTGCGGCCCGGGAGCGATCGCGTGCTGGGCCATCGAGCAGCAGGTCGCTGCGAGATCTTCCGCGCGCGGACGCGAGTTGGGATTGGCGATGCCTTCCTCGACGGCCCGCGCGTAGAGCTCGAGGGCCGCGGCGGTGTCCCCCATCGATTGGTACGCCTCGGCGATCGAGCGCAGAACCGCGGCGCGGCGGATGTCCACGATCCGCTGGCGGTGTGCGTCGAAGGCAGCCAGGGCAGCGGCGAGTTCCGTGCGCGCCTGGGTCTCGCCGCCGGCGCGCTGGCGAAGCCCCGCGAGCTTCGCCGCCAGCGGAATCTGATCCTCCGGCAGCCAGCGCGAGCCCTCGACGAGACGCTGCGTGTCGTCGACCAGGGTCAGGGCCAGGGATCGATCCGCGTGGTCCAGGGCAATTCCGGTCAGCTCGAACATCAACTCGATGCGCACTTGAGCCGGCAGCTTCGTCCAGGAGCTCACGATCTTCTCCTGGGCGCGCGTGCGGCGCTCCGCGTCCGCGTAGAAGCGGTCGAAGAGACTCGCGCAGACGCCGAGCGCGTCGCGCAGCTGATCGAAATCGCCGGTTGCGAGCACGGGGTCGAGCTCGAGCAGCCTGGCATCGAGGGTCTCGGGAGCGTCGGCGCCCTGCAGCTTCGCCTTGGCTGCGTGCAGCGATCCCACCTCCGAGCCGGCAAGCCCGGCTTCGAGCTCGGCGGCCTGCTTCGATTCACCGAGGACCAGGCAGGCCCTCGCGATCCCGGCGCGGATCCTGTCGCGGCGCCAGGTCTGCGAGCTTTCGCCTTCGGCGTCTCCGGCTTCAGTTGTATCGGCGACCTTGCGGGCGAGGTCGATGCAATGGCGGGCAGTCTCCTGCTTCCCGTGGCTGGCGCACCAGCTCGCGATGTCCGCGTAACCCGTTCCACGCCGCCAGTTCTCGATCGCTTCGACGATCTTCATGGCCCGTTCGGGCTGTTCGAGGGCGAGGCAGGCAGTCGCGACCTCTTCCTGCAGACGCGAGCGAGTCTTGACGTGCGGATTGCTCGGCAAGGCCGAAGCCGTCTTGGACGCGAGCTCGAGCAGCTCGACCTGGAATTCCGCGAGCTTCCAAGTCGAGCTCGCCTGGGCGTCGTGGCTGCAGCCGACGGGAAGCGAGGACAGGATGGATCCGGCGCACAAGGCCAGGACGGCGGACAGCAGGAATGCTCGCGAGCTCGATTTCATGGCAGCCTTCGTTTCATCGGTCGGAATGAGCCCAGCAGCCCGCGGGAGAGACTCCCGCGAGCCGCTGGTTTCGAATCAGTTCAGTCGTTCAGGATCACGGTCCGACCGTGAACTCGAGCGCATCCGAGAGCGTCGAGTTGTTGGGCGGCGTGAAGCCGTTGTCGCGGCCCCACATTTCGCAGTCGACCACGGTGCCCGGCGTGAGCAGGTAGGCCTGCGGCAAACCGCCGAGGGCTCCCACGGCGAAGGCGTTGACGTCGATCGCGTACACGCCCGAGCAGTCGTTCGGCGGAGGATTCCCGGCCGAGCTGATGCCGACCGTGCGGCGCACGGGGGCGTTCATGCAGCGGAAGCCGCCTTGGAAGGGCACCGCGGCGCGACCCGTGTTCGAGTAGAGCAGCAGGCCCGGCTTGTTGTTGACCACGTTGCCCACGAGCACCGTGAAGCCCGAGCCGGCAGTCGCGCTCGAAACTCCGACCGAGCTGATCTGCGGCGTGCAGCCCAGCGAATTGACCTTCGCCGTGCAGTAGGTGACGGAAGACGTCACGTCCGGCGTGAAGCCGAAGGCGTGAGCGGCCGTCCAGTTGCGCAGCCAGGACTGACCGGGAGCGAAGGCTCCGCGGTACTGAGCCGTGGTGAAGAAGCCGTCGGCCGGCGCCGTCGCGACGCTGGTCAGGGCCTGATTCGCCGGACGCGGATCGAGACCGATCACGGGCAGCATCGTCTTGCCGCCCTTGACCACGGACGGACCGCGGGTGATCGACGCGATCGGAGAGTCGATCGGGTTGAAGCCCGGGATCACCACGTTGTTATTGCCCGCGGCGAACACGCCGACGGTCGTCGCTTGCGTGTAGGCCGAAGCGAACAGGTTGCGGTAGAACACGCTGTCCGTGACTTCCGCGAGCATGCCGGAAGTCTGAGCCGGGTAATGGCTGGCGTGGCTGCCGCTCGTGAAATCGTTCGCGTGGGCAGGCACGGCGTTGTAGGCCGTCGTCCAGGTGTTGGCCCAGGAAAGCGTGCCGTTGAATCCGTAGCCGTGCGCGCCGTCGCCATCGACGTTGTCGAGCTTCACCAGCTCCTCGCCGAGGTCCATGAAGATGCAATTGCGGTATTGCACGCGAGCGTTGTCGCGCCAGGCGGTGCCATGGTCGCCGTCGATCGGCTGACCGATGACCGTGCAGTTGTAGATCGTGGAAGTCGTGACCGGTTGCCAGTCCGAGTCTTCCGCGCCGTCGGTCTCGAAGCAGTTGTCACCCACGCCCGAGCCCTGGGCCGCGTCGACGCTGTAGCCCTGGACGAGCAGGCCGAACTGCGCCTTGCCGCGCCAACCCTGGTCGACGTCGAAGCAATCGTCGCCGATATTCCAGATGTTGAAGTACTTGATGTTCAGGGTCCCGCCCCAGATCTCGATGCCGTCGTCGACATTGTTCATGATGTCGATGTGGTGGAGGTCGGTGTTGCGACCGATACCGCCGAGCGAGAGACCGTTGAGCTCGTTGCCCAGGCCGATCACCTTGCCGCCGTAGCGCAGCGAGAGGTACGTGACCGTGCCGCTGTCGTCGTCGTCGTTGCCTCCGCCGTACAGGACCTTGGTGTCACCGGGGAAGGCCGCGACCAGGCCTTCCATCGCGCCGACGTTGCTCGCGCTGGGAACCGGGGTGTTGCCGACCACCGCGTTCTCGGACACGTAGGCATCGCCCATGATCGTGAGGTTGCCCCATTCGTTGCAGGCCTCGCGCCAGGTACCCGTTTGCGGGTTGCCGCCGGTCCAGGTCAGCATGTCCGCCTTGGACGTCATGATCACCGGCGCCGACTGCGTGCCTTGCACGAAGATCTGTGCGCCCTTGCACACCGCGAGGCTGCCGCCGAGGTTCGTGGTGCAGGCGATCACGGTGCCAGCTTCGATCGTCAAGGTCGCGCCCGGCAGGACGTAGATCTGATCCTGGAGGTTGTAGGTGTTGTTGGCCGTCCAGGTGGTGGAAACGGCGATGTTGCTCGACACCAGGACTTCGCTTGCATGGGCTGCGCCGGCGAAGGCGCCCCCCAGCATCAAGCCTGCTGCTGTTTTCTTGATGGAACTTCTCACTGCATCATCTCCCGACAAGGTGTTCGATTCACGTCGAGCAGGAGAGACGTTCCCCTGCTATCGCCGCGTTTCGAGACAGTAGGGGCGCTTTGTTGCTGGATCGTGAAGGGCGGGAGAAGCTTCGAGAGCCGCGCGATCAGCGCCCCGACTTGGAGATGCGCTCGACCTGCTCGAGATAGCGCGCGATGTCCTCGCGAGGCTTGACCTCCTGGGCACGGCGCAAGAGCGGCAGGGCGTCGGTGTAACGCCCGAGGCCGACCAGGACCTGGGCCTGGCGCACCTTGGCGTTGACCTCGAAGGCGTCGAGACTCCCGGCGCGCTCGTAGTAGAAGATGGCGCGGTCCGGCTCGCCCGCTTTCGCATAGTGCTGGCCGAGCAGCATCAAGGCTTCGCCATCGAGCGGGTCGAGCTTGACGAGCTCCTCGAGCACAGCCGCGGTCTCGCTCCCGCCCTCGCCCTCGGCCATCGAGAGGCGCGCTTCGAGCTTCAAGAGCTTGCGCCGATCGCCGTCCTCGAGCTTGCCATCGAAGGTCTCGCGCACATGGGCCGCGACCTGCCGCGCCTGGCTCGTCGCTCCGCGCGAAGCAAGGGTCTCCGCGCAGCGCAGGGGCCGCGCCGGCGGCTGGTCCGCGTCGAGGTCGATCGCTCGCAGATAAGCCCGGGTCGCGAGATCCGGAAGATTCTCGCTCAGGTAGATGTCGCCAAGCGTGTGCAGACTGTCGACAGTCGAATGGCCGAGCCGATCGACCGACTCGAGGTTGCCTGCGGCCTGCAGCGGCCGCTTCATGCCGAGATACGTGTGCGCCTGGAGCATCCAGAAGTCGGTCTTGTCGGGATAGCGCGCGATCAACACGTCGAGCAGCGAGGCGCACTCCTCGAACTTGCCTTGCTTGAACGCGCAGCGCGTCAGACCCAGGCGCCATTCGGTGTTGTCGGGCTGAAGCAGAAGCGCATTCCGGTACGCGGCCTCGGCCGGTTGGTAATCCTGCTTGGCCGAGTGGGCAAAGCCGAGCAAACCGTAGGCATAGGCGTCTCCCCCGCCGAGCTCGATCATCCGGATGAACGAGTTGATCCCCGCGTCGTAGCTCGCATTGCGCACGTTGATCAATCCGAGGTTGCGCCAGGCGCGGCGAAAGCTCGGGAACTTCGCCACGGCGCGCTGGAAGTTGGCGAGGGCCTCGGGAAGCCTGTCCTGCTGGAACTGGATTCCGCCCAGCGTGAAATCGAGGATCGCCGAGCACTCTGGCTTCATCTGCTTCTTCAGCGCGGCTTCGGCCTTCGGCAGGTCGTGAGCCATCAGCGGCCGGATCTTCTCCAGGATCGCGACTTCCTCCGGCGTGACGCGCGGCTCGATCTCGGCGTTGATGCCATAGCCGCCGATGAACTGCTTCTGGAACAGCGCGTCGTTCCAGATCGCGTCGAGCTCCTGGTCGCGGTCGCCGCCGGCGTGAGCGCTGCCCGCGAGGGCGGCGAGCAGGAGGCAGGAACTCGAAAAATGCAAAAGGCCCATGTTCATCCTTCAGGTCTGCTGGAAGCGGATCGGGACGCGCATCTTGCAGGCGACGCGCTCGCCGCCCTTGACGGCGGGCTCGAACTTCCATTGCTTGACGGCGTCGATGGCCGGCTTGTCGAAGGCGGTGTGCGTCGACTTCTCCACGCGCGGGTTGGAGACTTTTCCGACGGCGTCGACGACGAAAATGACCGTGACCAGGCCTTCGACCTTCTTGCCGCGCATCTCGGAGGGATACAGGGCCGCGGCCTGGAACAGGCTGCGCGGGCGTTGATCGATCTCGGACATGGAGAACGCGCTCTCGAGCGGATCCTTCTCCTCGCCGCTCTTGCCCATGCCCCCGATGCGGCCGCCGGAGTTGAAGCTCAGGGCCTCGCCGAAGTCTCCGCCGCCGCCTTGTCCATCGAGCGCGGCTTCGATCGCGCTCAAGCTCGCGGCCTCCAGCTCCGGCGCGTCGACGACCGCGGAGATCTCGAGGTTGTGGATCAGCTCCGCTGCGTCAGGAACTTCCTCCTCCTCGGTCTCGAGCACCTCGGTCTTTTCCGGTTCCGGGGGCTTCTCTTCTTTTTCAGCGGCGTCGGCCTCGCTCAGCAATTCGACTTCCGTACGGCTTTGCTGGTCGTGCTTGGCGCCGTGGAACAGCGCCCCGCCGAAGAGCAGGATTCCCGCGTGAAAAATGACCGCGCCGACAATGCCTAATGTTCGCCACATGATCATTTCTTGTCGGTGTTGATGCCGACCTTGGCGATGCCGATCCTGCGCACCTCGTCGAGCACCGCGACTACATGTTTGAAGTCCGCGCCCGCGTCGCTGTTGATGATCACTTTCGGATCCTTCGACGTGGCCTTCAGCGTCTGCAAGCGCATCGGCAACTGAGCGATCGTGATCTTGTCCTTGTTGTAGAAGATCTCGCCCTTGCCGTTGACGCTCAAGGTGACCGCCTTGTCGAGCTCGGATTGATCCCCGAGGGATTGCGCGGTGGACGCGGTGGGCAGGGCCACCTGCACGCCCTGATTCTTGGTCATCGAGAGCGAGACCATGATGAACGTGGCGAGCAGGAAGAACATGATGTCGATCAGCGGCACGATCTCGATTCGCGCTCGCTTGCCGTGGCCGCTCTGGAATGATCCGTGCATGGTTCGCCTCCTAGGAGTTGACCAGGATCTGCCTGGGCTCGTGTGTGGGGTGGCCCGAGGTCGGCGACTGGGCCGGCGCCGCGGGAATGATCACGCGATCGGGCTGTTGCATCAGGAGCTCGAGCTGCGTCGCCGCGACCTCGATCTCGTAGCGAGCCTCGTCGGTGCGCGCGTTCAAGAAATTGAAGGGCAGGAGCGCGGTGATCGCGATGCCCAGGCCGAAGGCCGTGGCGATCAAGGCCTCCGCGATGCCTCCGGTGATCGCTCCAGGCGCGCTCAAGTCGCCGCCGATCAGCGAGAACGAACCCATCATGCCCACGATCGTGCCGAGCAGACCGAGCAGCGGCGCGAGAGTGATCACCGTGTCGAGGATCGGCAGGCCGCGGCGGTAGCGTTTCAATTCCTGCGCCTGGGCCGACATCATCGCGCTCTGCAGCGAGGTCTCCCTGTGCGCGAGGGCATAGCCCAGTGCGCGCAGCACGTAGAACTTCGACTTCTCGGAGATCGCGATCGCGCCCGCGACGTCGCCGCGACCCGCCGCGGCGAAGAAAGCGTCGAGGGCTTTCGCGTCGCGCCGGACTTTTTCGGCCGCGAGGAAGAAGAAGCGCTCCATCACCGTGCCCAGGGCGAGGATCGAAGCGAAGAGCAGGGGCCACATGATCGGGCCGCCCTTCTCGAAGATGTGGATCAGGTTGGTCTTCTGCACCAGGGCCTTGAGCGCGCCGCCGAGTGAGGGGTCGACGGGCACCGAGCCCTCGCCGCTCTCGACCAGGGTCGCGATTCCGAGCTGTAGCGCGCCCTCGAGAGGCCGCACCAGCGGATTCGTCGAGCCGGTCTGCGGGATGACGAGCCCGGCTGCGCCGCCTTGCTTGCCGCTGAACAAGGCGATCGGACCGATCATCGCGAACTGGCCGTTGATCAGCGTGCCCTGGAGGTCGACGGCGACGCCAGGGAAGCGCATGCCGCCGATGCAATCGAAGATTCGCTCGAGCGTGACGTTCGCAAAGGCGATCTGCCGCTCGAATTTTTCCTGCTGCGGCAAGGCAGTGTCCTCGCTCGCGGACTTGGCTGTCTTGATCGCCCGCCCGAGCTTCTGCAGCTCGCAGACGTTCAGCTTGGTCTCGAAGGTGCGAGCGTATTCGTCGAGCAGGTTGGCGACGTAGCCCAATTCGTCCTGGCGCGCCTTGATCTCGGCCTTGATCGCCGGGAGCTCGAGGTTGCCGCCGTCGACCAGGCGCGTGACCCGCTCGTGCTCGTGGCGCAGGTTGGCGAGCTTCTCCTCGGAAGCCGTCAGCTGCTCGGCAAGAGGCATTTTGGCCGCCGCGATTTCCTCGCGCAGCGCCGCGAGCTCCGCGGTGCTCTTCGCCAGGTCGGCGCGCGCGGATTCGGACAGCCGGTTCATGGTCGGAGTCTGGTCGGGCTCCTGCGCCAGGCCGACGGCGGCGAAGAGGACGAGAGCGAACGCTTGGAAACTTTTCATTGGATCCTCACCGGGAGCGACAGGAACGTCGGCGTGTGCTTGCCTTGGATGATCTCGAGCGCGGTGACGACTTCTCCCGCGATCTCCTTGGACGGCTGCCACTTCCAACCGTCCTCGCTGGGTCGCCCTATGCCCGCGTCGCCGCCGGAGCTGACGTAGTAGGCCTGGGCGAGACCGACGTACATCGCGCGGACTTCCGCCGGCTTGCCGTCGGAGATCTCGTGGACTTCGTAGCTGACGCTGATCTCGTTGTTGTTCTTGTTGAGCTCGTTCAAGATCCCGAGCACGTTCTGGAAGCGCTCGGCCGCGGACACGCGCGTCGTCGCGCCTTCCTCCGGGATGCGGCTGAACAGCGGCTGGATCTTGGCCTGCGCCGGCTCGGGCAGCTGGCGGAACAGGCGCCGGACCTCGCTCTCCATGCGCGCGACCGACTCGTTCAAGCCCGTCCCCAGGGCCGCGAGCCGATCCCTCTCGACCATCAGCTCGCTGCGCTTCGCGTCGGTTTCGGCCACGCTGGCCTGTGCCGCCGTGAGCTTCGCATCGAGATCCGTGCACTCCTTCTGGATCAGCTCCAAGCGGCCGGTGAGGATTTCCTTCCCCTGCTGCCACTCGTTGCGTTCCTTGGAAATGATCTGCTGAGTCTCGATCCACTTGTTCAGCGTGAGACGCGTTTCCTCGAGCGTCGGAGCCTGTGCGCCGTCTTGACTCGCGAGGAGTCCGCCGACCGGCGAGCTGGCCGAGAGCAGCCCTATCGCCGCGGCCGGCACGAGGAACTGGAGCCTGGTTTTCGTCTTCATGTTGGTCTGGCCTGCGCCTTGCTCTAGAAACTGACGGCGAGACTCAGCGAGTACTCGACGCCGCGCGTGTACGAGGTCTTTTTCACTTCCTCGCCGATGTATTTCGAGCGATAGACCTCTTCGATCTCCGGATCGGTCAGGTTCTTGGCCTGCAGCTGCAGCTTGAAGTGCTTGCCGAGCTTCTGGGACAAGCTGAAATTCAGCGTGCCGTACTCGCGCGCGTAGACGTCGGGGATGTAATTGCCGTTCGACTGCCCGGCGCCGGCGATCAGCGTGTCGCCTTGCACCGTGTAGAACACCGCGAGCTGCGTCCCAGAGCGCGGCACGTCGTAGGTGAGATAGAAGTTGTAGAGGTGCTCGGGCGCATTGGTCATGTCGCGGCTCGAGGTCGGCGCCTGGATGCCCGGCAGATTGAAGCCCGCGATCTCGTCGGCCGGCAGCGACACCTGCGAGTCGATGAAAGTGCCGTTGGCGCCGACCGAAAGACCTTCCAGGCCCTTCCAGAAGTTGCCGAGGCTCTGGCGCACTTCGACCTCGTATCCGCTGAGCTTGCCCTTGGGATAGTTGACCGGCGTGGTGAACGTGAAGCCGGCGAGGCGCTGCACGTACTCGATCGGCTCGTCGATGCGCTTGTCGAACCAGGAAAGCGACACGAGCGAGCCTTCGTAGGGCGTGTAATCCAGGCGCAGGTCGTAGTTCTCCACGCCGCTCATCTCGAGGTCGGGGTTGCCGATGAAGACCGGACCGCCGAGGAATTCCTGCTGGATGATCGGCGTCAGCTCCTTGAACGTCTGCCGCGCGACGGTCTGGCTCCAGGCGCCGCGCAGCGTGACTTTTTCGATCGGCCTATATTCCAGGCCGATCGACGGGAGCACGTCGTGCTGATTGAACGACACGTCGGCGTCGCCGGGATTCAGCGCGACCGGAGCGCTCGCCCCCGGAGGAAACCAGGTCGCGCCCGATTCCGGGTCGTTGGTGATCGCGATGTGCGTCGTCTCGTAGCGCGCTCCGCCGACGAGGTCGAGCGAGCCGGTCAAGGGCAGGTCGACCATGCCGTAGCCCGCTTCGATCTTCTGCTCGCCCTTGTAATCGACGTCGAACTGCGACGCGGTGATCGGGTGCAGCTCATTCGGAAAGTGCGAGCTCCAGTATTCGTCCCAGCCGCCGAAGAACTTCGCGGCGGAGTCGCCGAAGTTGCTGAAGGTGTCCTGATCGAAGCTGCGCTCGAGCTGGTCGTGGAACACGCCGAACTTCAGGTAGCCCTCGTTGCCGCTCCACTGCTCGAAAGGCAGCTTCAGGTTCGCGAAACCCTGCTCGCTGTCCTCGTCGATCGTCTTCCAGATGCGCTGGAAATTGCCGAGGTTGAAGTTCGCGCCCGGCTTGTAGGGAAACCAGGTCGGCGGCGTGGTGAAGGGCGGATTGAAAGGCCCGCCCGGATGGAACGACGCCGGCAGGAACAGCGATCCGAACTGGCGCTTGTCGGGCTGGTCGAGGGCCGAGTCGCTCCTGGCCAGGGTCCAGTCGACCTCGGGCCGCTTGAATTTCACGAAGCTGCCGAGCTCGAACTCCTCGAAGGGCAGCTTGTGCCTGCCGTTGAGCTGCAGCGTTCCGGTCGTGCGCTCGGTGTACTCCAGCGTCTCGAGCCGCAGATACGGTGCGGCGTTGAGCGTGCCCGGCGTGTTGCCATTCCCCGTCGGATCGTTCGGGTCGTAGCCTGGGAAGAAATACTCCTTGCCGCGCGTGTCCTCGGCCACGGTCGCCACGTCGGTGGCCGAATGCGTGAACAGGTAGGTCAACCCGAGCAGGTGGTTCTCGGTCTCGACGCCAAAGGTCGCGAGCCCGCCCCAGCGCACCCAGCGCTGGCCCTGCTCCGCGTCGAACAGCCCGGTCTTGAAATCGCCGTCCTGCGGAGTTCCCTGGTAGGTGGTCGGCACCATCCCCGCACCCGGCTGCGTGACCCACATCGAGTCATCGCGGCGGTCGTCGAAGAAGGCGCTGCCGCGCTCGTAGAACAGACTTGCGAAGCCGCCGATCTTCACGCCGTTGTCGAACTTGTGATTCGCGCCGGCGGCTCCCGACCACTTGAAATCGATCGGCGCGTGCTCGCGCGATACCCCCGCCGCGCCGTCCCAGCTGCGGCCGAGGCGATCGAGCTGCATGTCGCGGCCGCCGTCGTCATATCCGAAGTCGCCGACTCCCCCGCCGTCGTAGCTCAGGAAATCGTCGCGTCCGGTGACGTTCGAGTTGAACGTGATCTGGTGCTTGAACTGCAGCACCGTCTCGTCGGGAATCCCCTTCAGCCGCAGATTGACCGCGCCGCCGGAAGCATCGCCCTGCTGATCGGGGGTGAAGGTCTTGCTGACCTGGATGGACTCGATCACCGCCGCGGGAAACTGGTCGAGCTCGACCGCGCGCTTGTCCTCGTCCGCCGTCGGCAGGCGCACGCCGTTCATCTGCGAGTTGACGTAGCGGTCGGGCAGGCCGCGAATCACCGCGAACTTTCCGTCCTGGACCGAGGCACCCGCGACCAGCCGCAAGCCGCTGGCCGCGTCGCTCGCGCCCGCGCGGCTCATCAGGTCCGAGCCGATCGAGTCCATCAACGCGGGACTCTCGAAGCGCATGCGCAAGAGGGCTGCTTCCGTGCCCGCGCCCAGCTGCAGGATGTCCTGGACGAGGAACTCGTCCATCTCGGTGAATTCCCCGGCGAGCGAGACGTCGACGTCGGTCAACTGCCCCGGGAGGACCACCACGCCGGCCTTCACCTGCCTGACGTAGCCGTCCTTGATGAAGACGAGCGTGTAAGTGCCCGGCGGGATCAGGCTGAAGATGTAATTCCCCTGGTCCGTGGTGGTGACGCGCTGCCCGGTCTCGACGGTCAGGACCTGGGCTGCCGCAAGGGGCAGGTCGAAGTCCTTGTCGTGGACGACCCCGCGGATCGAGCCGGCAGTCTCCTGGCCCGAGGCCGTGGTGCTGAACGACAGCACGGCCCCCAGTGCAAGCCAGCCACATGATCCGCCGTCGAAAACGCCTCGCCCGAGTCTCGCCCTCCAGGTCCTGGTTGATCCCACGCGGGGAAGCTACGCGCCGATTGTGAGCGGGATGTGAACGTCAGCTCAAGCCCAGGAGGGATCGGCCATCGATACCCAGTTCCTGTGCAGGCATCGCGAACGATCCGGTGCCTGGGAGTCTCGGCTGCGCCTGATAGGCGGCGCCGCTCCTACTCGACGACCGCGTCGGTGATCTCGAGGCCTCGATCGATGATCTCGAAGGCCTCGGCCATCTGCTTCTCGTCGATGCACAGAGGCGGATTGCACATCACGGTGCTCCACTGCAGCACGGTGAACAGGCCGTTATCGCGGAAGTGCTTGCCGAGCTTGGCCATCACCGGATGGGTCCCTGCGTAGGGGACCATGCGCTCGCCCGAACGAGTCTTCTGCAGCTCGAGGGCGCCGAACAGGCCGATGTTGCGGTGCGTCTTGACGCTGCGATGCTTCTTCGCCATCGACTGCATGTGACCGCGCATCACGCCGCCCATGCGCGCCGAGTTCTCGATCAGTCCCTCGCCGATCATCACGTCGATCACGGCGAGCGCGGCGGCGAGACACATCGGGTGGGCGTTGTACGTCAGCCCGCCCCAGAAGACCTGGTCGCGGAAGTGCTTCGCGATCCGGTCGGAGACTCCCATGACGCCCAGCGGCATGTACGAGCTCGTCAGGCCCTTCGCCATGGTGACGATGTCGGGCACGATCCCGCCGTGCTCGAAGGCGAAGAGCTTCCCGGTGCGGCCCCAGCCGCACATGATCTCGTCGCAGACCAGCAGGATCTCGTATTTCGCCAGCAGCGCTTTCAACCCGGCGAGATAACCCTCGGGCGGAGGCAGGATCCCGTTGGTGCCCGTCACCGTCTCGATGAACATCGCCGCGATCGTGTGCGGCCCCTCGTACTGGATGACTTCCTCGAGGTAGCGCAGGTTGTTCGCGACGATCTCCGCGTCGTTCGAGCCGAACGAATAGTCGTAGGGCGCGGGATCCATCACGCGCACCACGCCGGACATCGAGGGCTCGTTCGGCCAGCGCCGCGGATCGCCGGTCAGCGACATGACGCCGTGCGTCGCGCCGTGGTAGCTGCGGTAGCGCGCGATGATCTTGTGCCGGCCGGTGAACAGCCGCGCGGCCTTGATCGCGTTCTCGTTGGCCTCCGCTCCGCCGAGCGTGTAGAAAAACGTGTTGATGTCGCCGGGGACCAGCTCGGCGAGTCGCTGCGACAGTTGCGCGCGGACTTCGGTCGCCATTCCAGGATAGGCGTAGCAGAGGGTCTCGGCCTGCTTCTGGATCGCCGCGATCACTTTCGGATGACCGTGACCGATGTTCACGCTCATCAGCTGGCTGTTCCAGTCGATCCAGCGCTGTCCCTCGGGCGAATAGATATAGATCCCCTCGCCGCGCGCAATCGCCATCGGATCGACCTTGCCGGTCGCCGACCACGAGAAGAGGCTGTGCTCGAGGCACAGGCGGATCATTTCTTTCGAGTTCATCATGGCTTTCGCGGACGGAGCAGCGACGTGGGGACGAGCATGCTACCGAGTAGGTGAGGACAGTTCCCTGGCGACCTCTACTGCGGAGGCCAATCTGTCCTGGCAACCTGTCCAGCCGAGCAGTAAGCAGTGCTCACTCCGTGTTCTTCAGCCGATCGGCAAGCGATGGACCCGGACACCTCCGTCGTCAACAGTGATGATGGCGCCTCCCTCCAGGTCCTGACATGCCTGCTGAACAACGGCTGCAATCCTTTGGGCAAGACGATCCGTGTCGATGAAGGAGACGCGCAGATTGATCAGAGATGGACCTGCGTCGCCGGAGGCGGCAAGAAGTGAGCTGAAATCCTGATCTTGCGTCAGCAGGACCGCATGAAGGCGCCACGCGAAGGCGAGAACTTCCTAGTCCGATGTGCGCGGGTCCATAAACTCCGTCACGCGCACCGTTTCGATGTTCTTCGCGTTCAATGCCGCGACGAGGCTTGGCGGAATGTTTGACGTCCGCCAGTAACTTCACGCTGCGCTGGGAAGGTCGATGGTACGACCCGAGGCGAGCCATGATGCGTAAAGCAAGCACTCGCTGATGTCACCAAGCTCCAACTCCGGGAACTCCGCTACGACCTCCGTCGCGGACTTGCCCGCGGCGAGATGCTTAAGAACCACGGAGACGGGAATGCGCAAACCGCGCACGCAGGGCTGGCCGCTGCACACTCTCGGATTGGCGGTAATGCGTGTCAGTTTGGTTTCCATGAATTCGAGCCTATCGACTCCGCTCATGCGCGCAAGGTGCGCCCACCGAGCAGCTCCCCCTTGACCCAAGGGCGCCCTCGAATCGTGTCACATCTTGCGTCCGCGGCACCAGGAACCATTGCGCATTGAGGCGGTCGTGCTCC
>Ga0193706_1000653_pt1 | contig 18361 bp, 18 predicted proteins | sample U3c1metaG_FD_160130 | JGI IMG/M metagenome (GOLD analysis project Ga0193706, IMG submission 160130) | Soil microbial communities from a riparian zone of the East river system, Colorado, United States - U3c1 | ecosystem: Environmental > Terrestrial > Soil > Riparian zone | place: USA: East River... | reverse complement strand
GGACCCCCACAATCCTTCAGTCATAACTGGGGAGCTTGCGTGAGACGCAAAAGCTTCCGTGAACCGGAACCTCTCGCGAGCAAACGAACCCTCGGCCCCTCCAACCCTAGGAGTCGGCTTCACCTGGAGGCCCGGGTGCCCCTCCCGCGGAGGCTCAAGGAACCGCGCTCGAGCCCGCGGGGCTCGATCAGCTGCGCGACGGTCTCCGCGGGAGGGGCACCCGGGCCTCCAGACAATGCGGTCCCTAGCAGACCTAGCCGCAACCGAGAAGATCGTCTAAGCGCTGGCCGCCGAGGGTGCCTCAGGAGGGTCGAGGTCGAGCTCCAGGCGCGGCGCCTCACGCCAGAGGTCCTCGAGCTGGTAGCGGTCGCGCGCCTCCTCGGTGAAGACGTGCAGGAAGCAATCCAGGTAGTCGAGGACCACCCAGCCAGCTTCGCCGGCGCCGTCGACGCCGCTGGGCAGCAGGCCCATCTCGTGTTTCACCTGCAGCCTCACCTCGTCGACGATCGCCTTCGCCTGGCGCTCGTTGCGGGCCGTGCAGATCGTCAGGAAGTCGGTGTAGGAGACGAGCTTGCGCATGTCGATGACGACGATGTCCTCGGCCTTTTTGGAGTCGGCCAGCTCGGCCAGAGACCGGGCCAGCGACTCCGATCGTGGTGCGCTCATGAGTAGATCCCCTTTTCCTCGATGAACCGCGCGACCGGCTCCGGGACCAGGTAGCGCAGCGGCCGCCCCGCCGCCGCCCGCTCGCGCACGGCCGAGGAGGAGACGCCGAACTGGGGCATCTCCAGCATCGTCGCCCGGCCGCCGGCGCCGAGACTGCGCAGCACCGCCGCGACCTCGGCGTCGGAGATGCCGGCGCGGCGCGCCACGGCCAGCCGCGCCCGTCGGACCACGCGCTCGGGCTCGCGCCAGCTCTCCAGGCCCACGGCAGCGTCTGCTCCCATCACGAACACCAGCTCCGTGTCGCCTCTTTCCTCTGCAAGCAGCTCCAAGGTTTCAAACGTGTAGGACGGCCCCTCGCGGTCGACCTCGAGCGAGGAGACCGAGAAGCGCGAGTCGTCGGCGGCGGCGAGCCGGGTCATCGTCATGCGCAGCTCCCGGCCCGGGTCGTCGGCGATCCGCTTGTGCGGCGCGTCGCCGGTCGGGACCAGGATCACCTCGCTGAGGCCGAGCTGCCAGAGCGCCTCCTGGGCCAGCGCCAGGTGACCGAGGTGCGGGGGGTTGAAAGCCGACCCCAGCACGCCGATCCCTGCGCCCGCTGAGCTACTCACGCACCTGGCCGTTGCCGCGCGCCACGTACTTGAAGGTCGTCAGCTCGCGCATCCCGATCGGCCCGCGGGCGTGCAGCTTCTGGGTCGAGTTGCCGATCTCGGCCCCCATCCCGTACTCGAAGCCGTCGGTGAAGCGGGTCGAGGCGTTGATGTAGACGGCGGCCGCATCGACGCCGACGGCAAACTCGTCGGCCGCCTCCTCGGAGCTGGTGACGATCGCCTCCGAGTGACCGGTGCCGTGGTCGTTGACGTGCTCGACGGCGTCCTCGACCGAGTCGACCACGGCGACGGCCATCTTCAGGCCCAGGTACTCGCTGTCCCAGTCCAGCTCGGTCGCCGCCCCAACCTCGGCGTCGCCCGCGAAGGAGCGCACCCGCTCGTCGCCGACCAGCTCGACGCCGGCCTCACGGAGGTCGGAGAGGACCGCCGGCACGAAGCGCGCGGCGATCGCCGCATCGATCAGCAGCGTCTCGGCCGCGTTGCAGACGCCGGGGCGCTGCACCTTGGCGTTGACCGCGATCCGCCGCGCCATCTCCAGGTCGGCCTCGCCGTGGACGTAGACGTGGCAGTTGCCTGCCGCCGCGTACATCACCGGCACCGTCGCGACCGCCTTGATGGCCGCCTTGAGGCCCTCGCCGCCGCGGGGAATCAGCAGGTCGACCATGCCCTCCTGGGTCGCCAGCTCGGCCAGATCGTCGTGACCGGCGGCGGCCAGCAGCACCACCGCGTCCTCCGGCAGCTCAGCCGTGGCGAGCGCCTCGCGAGCGATTGCCGCCAGCGCCCCGTTCGAGCGTTCCGCGTAGTGGGATCCCCGCAGCACGATCGCGTTGCCGCTCTTGATCGTCAGCGCCGCGCAATCGATCGTCACATTGGGCCGCGCCTCGTAGACGACGGCCACCACCCCGAGGGGCACGCGGATCTTGCGCAGATCCAGACCACTGGCCAAAGTCCTGTGCTCGAGCTGCTCGCCGACCGGGTCGTCGAGATCGGCGACGGCGCGAACCCCCGCGGCCATCGCCTCCACCCGCTCCGGCGTCAGTGCCAGGCGGTCCCGCAGCGCCTCGGTCAGCCCGGCCGCGCGATCGTCGGCCAGGTCGACCGCGTTGGCCTCGACGATCTCCGCGGTCCGCTCCTCGAGCAGCCGCGCGATCGCCCCCAGCGCCTGATTCTTGGTCTCGCTCGAAGCGCTCGCCAGCGTCCGCGTCGCCTTCCTGGCGGCGGCGCAGCTCTCGGCGACGGTGGTCGTGGTCACGGCCATCGGACAAGGGTAGCTGGGGACCTAGAGCAGCACGAAGCGACTAGGTGGAATAACGGCATCGTTCTTGTGCGGGAACAAGGAGCGGACCTCAGCGCTTCTACGGCCGATGACTTGGTTTAACTCGCGCGACGAGTAGCTGACCATTCCCTTGCCGACGACGGCACTTGTCGTTGCCACCTCGACTGCATCCCCGGCGACAAATTCGCCTTCGACGCTCACTATGCCTACCGGCAGAAGGCTCGATCCGCCTTGCCTCGTTAGGGCTCGCGCGGCCCCCGAATCGATGATCAGCTTGCCAGCCGTCGGCTTCGCATATTTGAGCCAGAGCTTGAACCCGGATGCCTTGCCGGGCTGAGGAGCAAACCTCGTGCCCACCCGTCGGCCAGCAACCGCAGCGTCCAGCGACCCCGCTTTCACTCCATTGCAGATCACCGTTGGAACCCCGGACCTACTTGCCATCTCAGCGGCGGCCACCTTGCTTCCCATGCCGCCCGAGCCAAAGACAGAAGTTCGATTGCTGATTTCGTACGGGAATAGTTCCGTGAAGTCCTCAACCTCTTCGATCAGCCTGGCGCCCTTATACCGGGGATCGGAGGTGTAGAGCCCGTCCGTATTGGTGAGGAGAACAAGAAGATCTGCCTTGAGCAGGATCGCCACCTGTGCGGCCAAGAAATCGTTGTCTCCAAACGTGATCTCGTCGGTGGCGGTGGTGTCGTTCTCGTTGATGATCGGAACGACTCCCCACTTGATCAAGCGCCTCAGCGTCTGCCGAGCGTTGACGTAGTTCGTATGGGCCGCGAGGTCCGCGGCGGTCAGGAGGACCTGAGCAGCACGAGTTCCTTCCGGGGTCAGGCGACTCTCATAGGCCCGAAAGAGATCGCCTTGACCGACGGCAGAAGTCGCTTGCAGCTCATCCATGGCTTGCGGTCGCATCGGTCGCGCCAACAGTCGCATCCCGCGAGCAATCGCGCCGGAGGTGACCATCGCGACCTGTTCGCCATTCTGGCGCAGATGATTTACCTGCTGACAGACAGAATCGAGCACCTCCGTCCGCAGCTCTCCATCGTCGGCGGCGACGATGGAGGAACCGAGCTTGACGATCAAGGTCATGGCTTTAGGAGTTTAGGAGCCACGCCTAGATATGTAGTTCGAACTCGTGCTCGCCGATGCGGACGTCGTTGCCGGCCTCGAAGCCGGCTTTGGCGAGGGCGGAGATGACGCCGATCTCGCCGAGCCGCTGCTCGAGGTAGGCGAGCGCCTCTTCGTTCTTCGTGTCGTGGCGCTCGAAGAGCAGCTCGACCCCGCGACCGGCGACCCGGAAGGCGCCGTCCTCCTCGCGCTCGACCCAGTAGCCGCCCTCGCCCGCCGGCTGGTAGACGCGGTACTCGACCTCGAATTCACCGGCCGGCTCGCCGGCCGCCACGAGTCCGTCGGGCTGCTCGTCGGGCAGCTCGGCCAGGACCCGGTGGCGCAGCTCGTCGAGGCCCTCCCCGGTCGCCGAAGAGACGCTGAGCACCCCGAGAACGCGATCGCCGAGCCGCTCCGCCCACTCCGCCACGGCCGCCTCGACGTCCGCGGCGGGGAGCAGGTCGCGCTTGGTCAGGGCGACCAGCTCCGGCAGCTGCTCCAGGCCCGCGCCATGCGCGGCCAACTCCGCCCGCACGGTCTCGTAGTTGGACTCCGGATCCGCTTCCAGCGGCGCCAGGTCGACGAGGTGGACCAGCATCGAGCAGCGCTCGACGTGGGCGAGGAACTCGTGTCCCAGGCCCGCCCCATCGGCGGCGCCTTCGATCAGCCCGGGGATGTCGGCGACCACCGCCTGGCGGTCCTCCCCTTCGATCGTCCCCAGTACCGGCGAGAGCGTCGTGAACGGGTAATCGGCCACCTTTGGCGCCGCCCGCGTCAAGCGCCCCAGCAGCGAGGACTTGCCCGCGTTCGGCAGCCCGACCAGCCCGACGTCGGCCAGCAGCTTCAGCCGCAGCTCGATCCAGTCCGCCTCCCCCTTCGTCCCCTTCTCCGCGAAGCGCGGCGCCTGCCGGGTCGAGGTCGTAAAGCGCTTGTTACCGTGCCCGCCGCGCCCGCCGTGGGCGACCACGGCCCGCTGCCCCGCCTCGACGAGGTCGATTGCGCTGCCATCCACGGTCGTCGCCTGGGTCCCGGCCGGAACCGGAATCAACCGCTCCTCCCCCCGCGCCCCATGCCGATTCGACCCTTCCCCATGACTCCCCCGAGCCCCACGAAAGTGCCGACTCCCTTTCAGAGCCCCCAAATCCCGCTTCGAAAGATCGCAAACAAGCACCACATCCCCCCCATGCCCACCATCCCCACCGTCAGGCCCACCCCTGGGCACATGAGCCTCACGCCGAAACGAGACACAGCCATTCCCTCCGGCCCCACCCTCAACCCAGATTTTCGCCTTGTCGTACATAGAGAGATCTAAGAGGCTAGAACCTGCGAGGAGGGGTCGTGTGCCCCTCGGACGCGCGGCGTCCTGATTTTCGCCCCACCAAACTCCGCGAGAGAGACGAACCTCCCGGCGAAAATCCCAGCAAGGGAGAGGGGCACACGACCCCTCCACGACGCTCGAGCAGAGTCAGTCGTCAGCGAGAACGCGAATCATCCGGCCCTTGCGAGCCGTGAAAAAGTCAACCTTGCCCGCTCGCGTCGCAAAGATCGTGTGATCGCGCCCGAGCCCGGTACCGTCACCGGGCCAGAACTTGGTCCCGCGCTGCCGCACGATGATCTCGCCGCCAGTCACGACCTCGCCGGCGAACACCTTGACCCCGAGCATCTTCGGATTGGATTCACGCCCGTTGCGGCTGGAGCCCAGCCCTTTCTTATGAGCCATCGGTCTCCTCCTTCGCAGCGGGTTTCTCAGCAGCAGGTTTTTTCTCCGCCGCTGGTTTTTTCTCGGCCGGTTTTTTAGTGGCCGATTTGAGCAGTTTGACCTCGGTCACCTCGAGCTTGGTCAGCTCGGAGCGGTGGCCGTTCTTGCGGCGGTAGCCCTTCTTGGCCTTGTATTTGAAGACTTTGATCTTCGGCCCGCGCAGGTGCTCGGAGACTTTCGCCTCGACTTTGACCTTCTCGAGCTCCTTCGGCGCCGCGAGGACGTCCGTGTCGCGGAACATCACCGCGCGCAGGGCGACCTTGTCACCCTGCTTGGCATCGAGACGATCGACCAGCAGGGAGGTTCCCTGCTCGACCTTGTACTGCTTACCGCCGGTTTCGACTACCGCATACATGCTCAATCGTCTTCCTTGCTGCCTTGGGTGGCGCGCGTACGTCCGCGACCGCCTCTGCGGCCACGGCTGCGTTTGCGCGAAGCGGCGTCGGAGTCTAGCTCGGAGCCGTTTTCGTCGCTGCCCGCGGACCCGTTCGGGGAGTCCGAGCCCAGCAGCGAGGCGATCGCCGCCGAGCGCTCGACCTCCTCGATCCGCACCAGCCGGCGTTCGCCGACGAAGCGACCGCCGCCGGTGATGCTGACGATGTAGGAGTCGATCCGGGCCACCGCGTCGTCGGCGTTGTACATGTGCGGCTCGTCGATCTTGACCAGCACCTCCTCGCCGACCTTGAACGGCAGCGCCCGCTCCTCGATCTTCTCGCGGCTGCCGGACTCGACCACCTCGAAGGTGTCGATCGCCAGCGCGTCGCCGCCCTCGAAGTGGAACTGCTTGCCGGTCTCCGACTCGAGCTCGGGCAGGCCGCTGTCCTCGTCGGTCAGCTCGTGCGCCACCTTCGGGTTGACCCGGATCAGGAAGGCCTCGGTGTCGGCGTGCTCGGCGGCGATGTCCTTCATCTTGCGCAGCCCCTCCAGCGCCACCGTCTCGGCCGAGAGGACGACGCCCTCGCCGTGGCAGGTCGGGCAGGGCGCGGTGAGGATCTCGCGGACGCCGTCGGTGACGTTCTGGCGGGTCATCTCGACCAGGCCCAGCGGCGAGACCTCGACCACGTAGCTCTTCGACTTGTCGGCGTCGAGCGCTTTGCGCATCACCTTCAGGACTTTGTCGCGGTTGCTGGCCCGGGCCATGTCGATGAAGTCGATGACGATGATGCCGCCGATGTCGCGCAGGCGCAGCTGCCGCACCGCCTCCTCGGCGGCCTCGGTGTTGACTTTGGTGATCGTCTCCTCGAGCCCGCCTTTGCCGCGGCCGGTGAAGCTGCCGCTGTTGACGTCGATCACGGTCAGCGCCTCGGTGTAGTCGATGATCAGGTAGCCGCCCGAGGGCAGGTCGACGCGGCGATTGAGGGTCGACTCGATCTCCTCGTCGATCTTCCATTTCTCCAGCAGCGGCTTCTGGCCGCTGTAGAGCTCGACGCCGCCGACCAGCTCCGGCGCCGTGCGCTGGAAGAAGTTGGTGACCCGCTCGAACTGCTTCTCGGAGTCGATGATCGCCTTCTCGAACTCACTGAGGAAGACGTCGCGCAGGACCCGCACCGAGAGGTCGGCCTCCTGGAAGACGAGGGCCGGCGCCTTGGTGGTCTCGCTGCGCCGCCCCAGCACCTCGTTGAGGCGCTGCAGATAGCCGATCTCCCGCACGAAGTCGGATTTTTTCGCCCCGTGGGCGGCGGTGCGGACGATCAGCCCACCCGGCCCTTTGTAGGTGCGGTCGACCATCTTGCGCAGGCGGTCGCGCTCGGAGTCGGTGAGGCGGCGGCTGACGCCGACGCCGCTGCCCTGGGGCGCGAAGACCAGGTAGCGGCCGGCGATCGAGACGTTCATCGAGAGCCGCGCGCCCTTCGTCTTCAGCGGGTCCTTGACCACCTGGACGAGGATCTCCTGGCCCGGTTTGATCAGCTCGTTGATCCGCCGACCGCTGCCGCGGCCGCGCTTGGGCGCCTGCTCGCCGCCGGGCAGGACGATCTCGTCGACGTGCAGGAAACCGTTGCGCTCGAGGCCGATGTCGACGAAGGCGGCCTCCATGCCGGGCAGGACGTTGTCGACCTTGCCCTTGTAGATGTTGCCGACGATGGAGCGCTTGCCGCGACGCTCGATGTAGAGCTCGGCGACGTCGCGTTTGCCGCCTTTCGTCTTCGACTCGAGGACGGCCACGCGGGTCTCTCCGCGCTCGGCGGAGACCAAAATCGTTTTTTTCATTTGCTTCAGCTCAGTTCGGTTGGGTACGCACCGCCGGGGCCCCTCTTGGGAGGCATCACCAGGCGAACCTTCCCCTCTGACTGAGACGCGCTTGGATGTTGATGCTCTGAAGCACTCCGACCGCCAGGAAGGTAGCGATCACAGAGGACCCTCCATAGCTCATCAACGGCAGGGGGATGCCCGTGATCGGCATGATGCCGAGGTTCATCCCCACGTTGACGAAGACCTGGAAGAGCAGCGAGACGGCGATGCCGCCCGCCACCAGGGTCCCGTATGAGTTCTTCGAGAGCGTCACGATCCGCAGCGCCCGCCAGAAGAGCAGGGCGTAAAGGGATAGGACTAACGCGGCGCCCATGAACCCGTAGCGCTCACCGATCACCGCGAAGATGAAGTCGGTGTGCCGCTCGGGAACGAAGTCGAGCCGCGTCTGGGTGGCACGGTCGCCACGGCCGGTCTTCTGACCGGATCCGATGGCGACCACTGATTGGTTTTGCTGGTAGCCCGCACCGCTTGCATCCTGGCTTGGATGCAGGAAAGAGGTAAGCCTCTGCTCCTGGTAGCCCTTCAGGACGGGCACCCCGACTGCGGGGGCCGCGACTAGAACGAGAGCAATCAAAGCGATGAGGGCCGCGCCGATGACGGCGAAGTGGGTCCAGGGAACACCACCGAAGTACATCACGGCGAGGGTCGCGACCACGAACACCATCGAGGTGCCGAGGTCCGGCTGCAGGAAAACGAGCGCGGCCGGAGCCAGCCCGAGGCAGAGGTAGCGCACCGTGCGCTGCCTCGGTGAGCCCCGTCTGGCGCCATCGATGACGAACCCCGCAAGCGCCAGAACGAGCAGGAGCTTGCCGAGCTCAGATGGCTGGAAACTGAAGAAGGGAAATTCGAAGGAGCGCCGCGAGCCGCGGGCGGCGAAGCCGAAGACGAAGACCAGCGAGACGCTGGCGCAGAGGAAGGTGTAGATCCCGACCCGCAGCTCGCGGAAGCGCGAATAGTCGATCCGGGTCAGCAGCAACATCCCGACGAGGCCGAGCACGCAGTAGATCGCCTGGCGGTCGAGGTAGTAGTGGGGGCTGCCGGGGACGTCGTGGCGGGTCGCCTGACCGAGCGTGAAGACGCTGAAGGCCCCGAGTGCCACGGTGGCGATGGTCAGCGGCCAGTCCATGTGGGCGAGCCCGAGCCGCTCGGCGATGCCGATGCGGACGGCGAAGGGCTCCGGCCGGGCGCGTCTGCTGCGGGTGGCGTACATCATTCGGCGAGCCCCGTCCCCGATGCCGACACCGAGCCCGCGTGTTTGTCGAAATACGCTTCGAGGATCTGCAGCGCGGCCGGGGCCGCGGATTCGGCTCCGAAGCCGCCTTCCTCCATCGTCACCACGGTGACGATACGAGGATCCGGATACGGGGCGAGGATCACGTACCAGGACTGGTCGGCGTGCGGGGGGCGCTGCGCGGTCCCGGTCTTGCCGGCGACTTCGATCGGGAAGCCGCCGAAGATGCCGTAGGAGGTGCCCTGGGGGCCCTGAGCCGCTTGGTGCAGCCCTTCCATGATCGCCTGCCGGTGGGCGGGGTCGATCTTTATCTTGCGCCGCGGCTTCGGGTCGAATTCCTTCAGCACGCGGCCGGCCGCGTCCTCGATTTCCATGCCGACGTGCGGGGTCACGATCGTGCCGTCGTTTCCAAGCGCGGCGTAGGCGATCGCCATCTGCAGCGGATTGGTCTGCAGGTCGCCCTGACCGGTCGCCAGCTGGATGTTGTCCCCCGCCGACCAGGGGCGTCCTTCGGCCAGGCCTTCGGCGGCAAGATCGTCGCGCCACTTTTTGTTCGGCACCAGGCCTTCGGTCTCGCCCGGAAGGTCGAGCCCGGACTCCTTGCCGATTCCCAGCTTGGCCGCCCAGCGCTGCAGCTGGCCGGTGTCCCACATCTTCAACCCCAGTTCGTAGAAGAAGACGTCGGAGGACACTTCCAGGGCTGGAACGAGGGTCAGTGCTCCATAGGAGGCACCGCCGGCGTTTTGGAAGCTCTGGGTGCCGACCGTGAGTTTGCCGCCGTCAACGATCGTCGTCGAGGGCGTGATCACCTTCCCTTCCAGGGCGGCGAGGGCGGTGACGATCTTGAAGGTCGATCCCGTCGGGTAATAGCTTTCGGTCGCACGGTCGGTCAAGGGGGCCAGCACGGGGTCCCGATAAAGTTCGTTGACCTGGCTCTGGGTCATCGGTTTCGTGAAGATCGTCGGGTCGTAGGTCGGGAAGGAGCCGAGTCCGAGGATTTCGCCGTTGTCGACGTTCATCGTCACGAAGGCGCCGGGCAGTCCCCGTGAGGCCAGAGCGCTTTCGCCGGCGGCCTGGACGGCCGGGTCGAGGGTCAGCTTCAGGTTGTCCCCCGGCGCCGGCGGCTCGGAGACCAGCTGGCCGCCAGGGGTCGGCTGGCCGAGCGCGTTGACCTGGATCCTGGTCAATCCCGGCTGTCCGCGCAGGTAGCGGTCATAGGTGTACTCGACGCCGCCCTTGCCGACCTCGTCGCCCGCTTCGAGGCCCTTGTACGGCGGTTCCTTCAGCTCTTCCTCGTTGACCTCGCCAACCGTGCCGAGCACGTGGGCGGCGCGGCTGCCGTCGGGATAGCCGCGCACGAAGACGCGCTGGACCTGGGCGCCCGGGAAGCGCCGCTGGTTCTCTTCCAGGTAGTAGACGAGCTCGTAGCCGACGTCCTTGCGCAGCGTCACCGGCGCCCCCGCGGCGACTTCTTCCTGTTCGTCGATCGTCCGCAGCACCTTGGGCAGGGACATGTGGGCGAGCTTCCCCAGCCGCCTCAGCTCGGCCTTCCGCTCGGCCGGCCCTTCGGGCAGTTTCTGGGTGTTGACCTGGAGGGCCAAGCTGGTGCGGTTGTCGACCAGCACGTCGCCGTCGCGGTCGAGGATGTCGCCGCGCGGGGCGATCACCTTGTACTCGCGGGTGCGGTTGTTCTTGGCCTCGGCCAGGTACTGGGAGCCGGACAGCACCTGCAGGTCCCAGAGCCGGAAGGCCAGCACCGCGAAGAGCGCGACGGCGACGCCGCCCAGCACCGCGATCCGCAGCGCCAGGCGCGGGCCGGGGCGATCGTCAGGGCGCTCGTACATGTCGCTCTAGGCTCCCAGAACGGTGGGCCGGCGGGGGCGGCGCAGCGCCTGCTCCTCGACCAGGGCGGGGCGCAGCAGCCGCCTCAGGCCGAGGTAGATCGGCCAGCCGAGGACGAAGGCGTAGACGCCCTTGATCAGCACGTCGCGGACGACCAGGCCGCTGATCGCCGTGTCGGCCCCGAGCATCAGCTCGACGGCGCCGAAGCCGAGCTCGGCGAAGATGGTCAAGCCCATGCAGAGCAGCGGCGGGACCAGCCGGCTGTGGATCTCGAAGCGCTCGCGGAAGAGCCCGGCCAGGTAGCCGGTCGCGAGCAGGACCAGGGAGGCGCCGCCGAGCGGCTCGATCAGCAGGCAATCGAGCAGCAGGCCGACCGAGAACCCGGTCACGGCGCCGCTCATGGTGCCGCCGAGCAGGCCCAGTGAGATGACCAGGACCGGCAGCAGGTCGGGGCTGACGTGGAAGACCATCACCTGGGAGAAGAAGGAGAGCTGCAGGAGGACGCCGAGCACGACGATCGCGACCAGGCGGGCGAGGATCTTCGGCGTCAGGATCATTCGCGCGACCCGCCGGTGAGGACCTGGACCAGGTCGAGGTCGCGCAGATCGGCATAGGGGCGCACGTGCACCTGCTGCTGGGCCTCCTGCTCGACCAGCGAGGCCTTGGTGATTTCGCCGATCGGGATGTTCGGCGGGAAGCGGGATTCGATTTCCTCCGAGCGCCAACCCGCCGTCACGACCGTCTGGCCCTTGTGGACGTGCTTGCTGGAGTCGATGAAGTCGAGGATCAGGTCGGCGGGGTCGCCGACGTTGGGCCGGATCACGCCCTGCACGGCGAGCGGCACGACCTTGGCGGTGACGGCACTGGAGTGGTCGGCGATCAGCGTCACCTGGGCGGAGCCGCCGGTCACCGCGGAGACTTTGCCGACGAGGCCGTCGCCGTTGACGACCGGGTCGTTCACCTGGATGCCCTGGTCGCTGCCGGCGTCAACCGTGACGTCGGAGAACCAGACGGTCGGGGAGCGGGCGATCACCCTCCCCGTAACCGGTTCGTAGCCGGAAGGGATCGCTCCGCTGCGATCGAGCGAGAGCAGCTTGCGCAGCTGCGCGTTTTCGGCCAGCGCCGCGCTGGCGCCGACGGCCTGTTTGCGCGCCGTCTGCAGTTCCGTCTGCAGGCGGCTGTTGCGGCCGCGGGCGTCGAAGGTCTGGTCGAACCAGTTGACGAGATCGCGGGCAGGCTTGAGCGCCCCGTCGAGAACCGACTGGACCGGGCTGAAGATGGTGCTGACGCCGCGCTGCAGGCCGCTCGACCCCGACCCATAGGTGACCGTCAGCAGCACGAAGGAGCCGACGATCAACAGCGCGAGCACCGCCCTGCGGCGGCGTACTTGCTTTCGATACACGTGGAAGACCTAAGTTCGTTGCTTTTTTCTGGCACGGTGGATCGCCTCGAACTCCTCGAGCGAGATGCCCGAGCCGACCGCCACGCACGTCAACGGCGACTCTGCCAGTTGACAGGGCATCTGGCACTCGTCGCGCAGCCGCTGCTCCAGTCCTTGCAGAAGCGCGCCGCCGCCAGCGAGGGTGATGCCGCGGTCCATGATGTCACCGGCCAGCTCCGGGGGGGTGCGGTCGAGCGTCTCCTTGACCGCGTCGACGATGTGCCCGACGGTCTCGTCGAGCGCCTCGCGGACCTCCTCGGAGCCGAGCGTGATCGTCTTCGGCAGGCCGGAGAGCAGGTCGCGACCGCGAATCTCGGTCCGCACCTCCTGCGCCAGTTTCGCCGCGGAGCCCGCCTCCAGCTTCACCGCCTCGGCCGTCTGGGTGCCGATCGCCAGCTTGTAGGCGTGTTTGCAGTGGCTGACGATGGCGTCGTCGAGCTCGTCGCCGCCGATCCGGATCGATTGCGAGACGACGATCCCGCCCAGCGAGATCACCGCCACCTCGGTGGTGCCACCACCGACGTCGACGATCATCGACCCGACCGGCTCGGCGACCGGCAGGCCGGCGCCGATCGCGGCCGCCATCGGCTCCTCGATCAGGTAGGCCTGGCGGGCGCCGGCGGAGAGGCAGGCCTCCTCGACGGCCCGTTTCTCGACCCCCGTCACCCCGGAGGGGACGCAGACGACGACGCGGGGATGGGCGAAGCGGTTGGAGCGGGCGGCCCGGATGAAGTAGCGCAGCATCTGCTCGGCGACGTCGAAGTCGGCGATGACGCCGTCCTTGAGCGGCCGGATCGCCGTGATCGACCCCGGCGTGCGCCCCAGCATCCGCTTCGCCTCGACCCCGACGGCGTGCACGTGGCCGTTGCCGGAGTCGATTGCCACCACCGAGGGCTCCGAGAGCACGATTCCGCGGCCGCGGACGTAGACAAGGGTGTTAGCCGTGCCCAGGTCGACAGCCATGTCGCGCCCGCCGAATCGTTTCAGGTAGCTGAATGCGCCCATATGCGGATTTCCAGGGGAGAATCATCCCAAACGCACCTAATCGGGCTGCGTTTTCGGGTCAGGACGAGGCGAAGAGCCGCGGCGCGAGCTCGAACAGCAACCCGACCGGCAGGCCGACCACGTTGGAGACGCTGCCCTCGACCCGCTCCACGAGCGTCGACCCCAGGGTCTGGATCGCGTAACCGCCGGAACGCCCCCGCCACTCCCCAAATCGCACGTAGCGCTCCTTCTCCACCTCGGAGAGCTCCCTGAAGACGACCGAGGTCCGCTCCAGCCCCGAGCGTTCCTTCCCACCCTCGAGAACGACCAGCCCACTCAGCACCTCGTGCGCCCGCCCCGACATCCGCTCCAGGTACTCGCGAGCCTCGACCGCATCGCACGGCTTACCCAGCGCCTTACCGTCGAGGACCACGTCGGTGTCACAGGCGATGACCAGCGCCCCGCCAGCGTCGACCGCGCCCGCCTTGAGCCTGGCGTTCTCCAGCACCTCGAACTCTGGATCCCCGCCAGTGAGCTCATCCACACCCGGAACGACGACCTCGAACTCGACGCCAAGCTTCCGAAGTATCTCCTTCCGCTGAGGAGACCCCGAAGCCAGCACCACCCGCTCCGAGATCGATCCCGAACCTGCGCTCATGAGGACGGGCTGGGTAGGCCTGGAACGTCTTGTACTTTTTCGCCGCTTCGAGGCTCGGACGACAGCAGGCGCTCCACGAAAAAGTTAAGTGGAAGGCCTACCCAGCCCGTCCCCGTCAGACCAGCTCGGGGAACCAGATCCCGATCTCCCGCTCCGCGGACTCATCGGAGTCGGAGCCGTGGACCATGTTGAAGGTCATCTCCAGCGCGAAATCACCGCGAATCGAGCCGGGTGCGGCCTCGACCGGGTTGGTGGCGCCGATCAGCTGACGGGCGGCCGGAACGGCTTCGGCGCCCTCGAAGACCATCGCCACCAGGGTGCCGCCGGTGATGAAGGAGACCAGCTCGCCGAAGAACGGCTTCTCGCTGTGCTCGGCGTAGTGGCGATTGGCGATCGACTCATCGGCGCGCATCGACTTGAGGGCGGCGATGCGCAATCCCTTGCGCTCGAAGCGGGCGATCACCTCGCCGGTCAGGGCGCGTTCGAACGCGTCAGGCTTGACGAGGATCAGGGTCCGGCTCACGGCGGGGGCTCCTTTGCTCTGGTTCAGGACTTGGGGCCTCTGGCGAGGCATCGCGGGCCGGCTCTTTGCGAGCGGCTTCCGCGGCAGGTTTTTCCGCTGCGGGGGCCGCTTTCTTGCGGCGGGCGGGCTGGCGCTTCGGCGCCAGCTCGGACTCGGGCCCAGCCTCGCGGCGCGACGGGCGCCGCTGCTCGGACTCCGCTCGCCGCTCCTGTTTCTGCGGGCGGCGGGTCCGCTCACCACCGGCGAGGGTCCTCTCGCAGTACGGGCAGAGGCCCCAGCGCGGGTCGACCGGCTTGCTGCAGGTCGGGCAGGGGTCCTTGAGGCGACGCTGGCAGTTGGGGCAGCGCAGGAAGTTCTTCTCGACCGGGTACTCGCAGTTGGGGCAGCTCTGCTCGCGCAGCTGGCGCACCCTCAGCTCCGCGGCTTTGATCTCCAGCTCGCGCTCGTGGGCGTCCTCGAGGAACTCCGGCGGCCGCACGATCGCGTAGACGGCGGTGCCGATGTAGGGGAAGAAGGAGGCGACGGTCGCGCAGGCGATCAGGAAGGGGTCGGAGATGCGGCGGCGCGCGTCCAGATAGGTGTAGACGATCAAGGCCAGCCAGAGAACGACCAGCATCAGGACGAAAAGGGTCGCGACCAGGTTGAGGGCGCTGTTGGTGATGCCGAAGATCGCTAGTGCCATGGTGGGGGTCCCGCCGCAGGGGACGGGCAGTCTACTTCTCCGCGCGGGCCGCGAACCCTCGTCGGCCGCGCCTGGGTGGTTCTGGCCATCAGAGGAAGAGGCGCCCGAACAGGTAGCCGACTCCGAAGAAAACCAGGATCACGACCGCGACCACCGCGGCCACCAGGGCCATCATCGAGAGCAGTTGGGAGCCGGCGCCTCGATCCATGCGCGAATCCTCGCAGAGACACGTTCACAGTTGAAGCGCGGCGCGGGCGGGCGCGATCGCGTAGTGGGAGCCGGCCACCAGCAGGGCGCCCTCGGGCGGCTCGGAGGCGAGCGCGGAGGCCCGCCGCAGAGCCGCCTCGAAGCCCGGCTCGGCCTCCGCCACCAGCCCGACCGCCTCACAGGCGGCGACCAGCTCGGCGGCCGGCCGCGAGGCGGCGCCGGGACGTCCATGCGCCGCCAGCGCCTGGCGCGGCAGCTCCGTGCAGACCACTCGCTCCAGCGCCGGCGCCAGCGCCCGCACCATCGCCTCGGCGTCCTTGTCGGCGAGGATCGCCAGGCAGGCGACGACGCGGCGGCCCGCGCTGACCGCGGGCAGCGCCTCGGCCAGGGCGGCGGCGCCGTCGGGGTTGTGGGCGGCGTCGACGAAGGTCGGTGGCTGCGTGGCGATCAGCTCCAGGCGCCCGGGGACCGGCACGCTCGCCGCCACCTCCGCCACCCGCTCGGGATCCAGCCGGCCGAGAAAGGCCTCGGCGGCGGTCATCGCCAGGGCGAAGTTGCGCCGCTGGAACCGCCCCGGCGCCAGAAGCCGCAGGTCCGGGCCCGGATCCTCGGGGGCGCGCAGGAGGCGAGCCCCGTGCGCGGCCGCGCTGCGCTCGGCCAGCGCCTCGACCTCTGACGAGACGCGCCCCAGCACCAGCGTCGTCTGGTCGCGCAGCACCGCCAGCTTCTCGGCGGCGATCTCCAGCTCGGTCTCGCCCAGCCAGTCGGTGTGGTCGAGGCCGATCGAGGTCAGCACCGTGACCCGCGAGGGGATCGTGTTGGTCGCGTCGAGGCGGCCACCGAGGCCGGCCTCGATCGCCGCCGCCTTGACCCGAGCCGAGGCCAGGGCGACGAAGGTGGCCGCCGTCGCCGCCTCGAACTGGGTCACCGCGTCGCCCTCCTCGAGCGTCCGGTTGACGCCCTCGGCGGCCTTCGCGACCCGCTCCACGGCGGCGGCCCACTCCCCCGCGCCGACCTCGCCGCCGTGGACCAGGGTCCGCTCCGCCCAGCGGACGGTGTGCGGCGAGAGGCAGGCGCCGGAGCCGACCCCGTGGGCCTCCAGCAGCGCCGCGGTCATCCGCGTCACCGAGGACTTGCCGTTGGTGCCGACTATGTGGATCGAGGCGAAGCGGTGCTGGGGCATGCCCAGCGCCGTGGTCAGCTTGAACATCCGCTCCAGGCCGAGCCGCCAGCCGATCGGCTCCAGCGAGTCCAGGTAGGCGTCCGGGTCGAAGTCGGGCACCCTGGCCGGCTAGCCCAGCTCGGCGAGTTCGTTGCGGTAGCGCTCCAACTTGCCGCGCTCCTCCTCGACCACCTCGGCCGGCGCCTTGGCGACGAAGCCCTGGTTGCCGAGTTTGCGCTCGCCGCGCTCGACCTCGGCCCGCAGCTCCTCGCGCCGCTTCTCCAGGCGCTCCGCCACCGCCTTCCCGTCGAGCTGGTCGGAGGCCAGCACCCGCACCGGCCCGATCGAGGCGACCGGCTCGGAACCGATGCCGTCGAACTCGAAGCGCGAGAGCCGGCCGACGAACCGTGGCGGCGCGACGCCGTCGATCACCGCGACCAGCACGGCCGCGGCCGGCACCTCGACGAGGTCGCGCCAGGCGCGCAGGCGCTGGGTCAGGTCGATCCCACCCTCGACGTCGGCTTCCGCCGCCTGGTCGAAGAGCGACTCGTCGGCCGCCGGGAACGGGTGCACGACGAGGTGGCCGCGCCGGGCCGGGTGGAAGGACCAGATCTCCTCGGTCACGAAGGGCATCACCGGGTGCAGCAGCGCCAGCAGCCGCTCCAGGGTCCAGAGCAGGGTCGCCGAGACCTCCGCCTCGCCGTCGTAGAGGCGCGGCTTGGCGATCTCCAGGTACCAGTCGCAGAGATCGCGCCAGAAGAACGAGTAGGCCTCCTGGACCGCGTGGGAGAAGTCGTAGGCCTCGAGCTTCGCGGTCACCGAGGCGATCGTCCGCTCCAGCCGCGAGAGGATCCAGCGATCCTCGACGTGGAGTGGGCGCGGCGCCGGCTCGACCGCGGCGGCGTTGAGCAAGATCAAGCGGCTCGCGTTCCAGAGCTTGTTGGTCATGTCGCGGCCCTGTTCGACCTTGGCGTCGGAGAAGCGCACGTCCTGGGTCGAGGACATCGCCAGCACCCCGAAGCGCAGGGCGTCGGCGCCGTGCACGTCGATTTCCTCCAGCGGGTCGATCCCGGTGCCGAGGCTCTTCGACATCCGCCGCCCGTCGCGGGCCTGGATCACCGAGTGGACGTAGACGTCGCGGAAGGGCACGTCGCCGGCGAACTCAATCCCGGTCATCACCATCCGCGCCACCCAGAGGAAGAGGATCTCGCGGGCAGTGGTCAGGAAGCTGGTCGGGTAGAAGGCGCGCAGCTCGGCGCTGTCGTCGGGCCAGCCGAGCGTCGCGAAGGGCCAGATCGCCGAGCTGAACCAGGTGTCGAGGACGTCCTCCTCCTGGCGCAGCTCGCCGCCGCAGGACCCGCAGCGCTCGGGCGCCTGCTCGTCGACGAAGGTCTCCTCACAGGCGTCGCAGTACCAGACCGGGATCCGGTGCCCCCACCAGAGCTGGCGGGAGACGCACCAGGGGCGGATTTCCCGCATCCAGTCGAGGTAGACGCGTTTCCACTGGCCCGGGGCGATCCGCACCTCGTCGCGTTCGACGACCTCGGTCGCCGGTTTGGCCAGCTCGTCCATGCGGCAGAACCACTGCAGCGAGATCAGCGGCTCGATGCGCTCGCCGGAACGCTGGGAGAAGGGAACCGAGTGGGCGTAGGGCTCCTGGTCACGGAGGCGGCCCGCGGCGCGCAACGCGGCCACCACCGCCTCCTGCGCCTCGGCGGCGCTCATCCCGGCGAACTCGCCGGCCCCCTCGGTGAGGCGGCCGTCGGGGCCGATCACGACGATCTCCTCGAGGCCGTGCTTGCGGCCGATCTCGAAGTCGTTGGGGTCGTGGCCGGGGGTGATCTTCAGCGCCCCGGTGCCGAACTCCGGATCGACGTGCTCGTCGGCGATGATCGGCAGCCGCCGGCCGACCAGCGGCAGCACGCAGAACTGCCCGACCAGATCGCGGTAGCGCTCGACATC
>Ga0193706_1000652_pt1 | contig 18367 bp, 20 predicted proteins | sample U3c1metaG_FD_160130 | JGI IMG/M metagenome (GOLD analysis project Ga0193706, IMG submission 160130) | Soil microbial communities from a riparian zone of the East river system, Colorado, United States - U3c1 | ecosystem: Environmental > Terrestrial > Soil > Riparian zone | place: USA: East River... | reverse complement strand
GGCGGCTGGATCCTGACCACCTGGCTTCGGATCAAGCACGGCTATCCGCTCGACGGCGCCTGGGGCCAGGCCGTCTATCCCAAGTCCGCGGACGAGACCGTCGAGCGGGTGAAGCTTCTCTCCACCGAGAACGCCCAGCTCCGAGCCGAGCTCGGAGCGATCAAGGACCGGCTTGCGACGGTCGAGCGGATCGTCACCGACGACGGCCATCGGATCTCGCAGGAGATCGAGCAGCTTCGGCTGAGGCGGAACTAGAACAAGATTTACCTGAACCGGGAAGGTCAGACACATGAATCAGTTTGAAATGGTCGTCATCATCGTCGCGATCGTCATGTTCGCTTCCGTGCTGAAGTCCCGATATTCGAGCGCTCACCGCCGCAAGGCCGTCGAGGACGATCCCGAGGCGCTTCGCCTGCGCGACGAGGTTCGGACCCTGAAGGACCGGATCGCCGTCCTCGAGCGGATCGCCACCGACAAGGAAAGCACGCTCGAGCGCGAGATCGAGCGGCTTCGGGACCGGTAGGGGGCAATGATGGGCGAGCCTCTGACCATGCTGATCGTCGCGCTCGCCGGGGTCGCCGCTCTGGCCCTCGCAAGCGTCGCCGGCCTTCGCGGCTGGCGCGGCTGGCTCGATCTCAAGCAGCTTGAGCTGGCGCGGGGCCAGGTCTTCGACCGAGCCGTCCCTTCCGCCGCCGGCCGGATCGAGCTGGCCGACCTCAAGGAGCGCGTGCGCAAGCTCGAGGCGATCGCCAACGGAGTCGATATCTAGCGGCCGGCCAAAGGCGGTGGTAGCGGGGCGCATGTCCGCGCCCGGCCTCGCCGAAATCCATTCAGACTATGAGCTTCTCGAGGCGGACGACCGCTACCGGCTTCTTATCGATCTCGGCCGCGCGCTCGAGCCGATGCCCGATGCGCTGAAGACGGATGCGACCCTTGTCCGCGGTTGCTCCGCCTCGGTCTGGGTCTATCCGACCGCAGGCCCCGACGGCCGGCTCCATTTCCTCGCCGACAGCAATGCCGCAATCACCAAGGGCATCGTCGCCTTGGTCCTGCTCGCGGTTCAGGACCGCAGCCCGGCGGAGATCCTAGCCACGGACATCGAAGGCGCCCTGGAGCCGTTCGACCTCAGGAACCAGCTCAGCTCGAACCGCACCCAGGGCATACCGAACATGATCGCTTTGGTCCGAGAAACCGCGGCTCGGCTGAACGGATGAGCCGGCCCACCCCGGACTCGAAGGGCTTCGACCCCGAGCTTTTCACCTCCTATGCGAGCCGGGTCGGCCATGGCGGAGCGCTCGGAATCTCCTATGTCGGCCACGGGCCCGACTGGGTCGAGCTCGGGCTCGATTATCGCGAACAGCTGGTCGGCGTGACCGAGAGCGGCATCATCGCCTCGGGCCCGATCGTCAGCCTGATGGACATGGCGACGAGCATGGCGATCTGGGTCAAGCTCGACCGCTTCCGCCACCAGGCGACGCTGGATCTCCGGGTCGATTATCTCCGCCCCGCCGTACCGGGCAGGCGGATCGTCGGCCGCGGCGAATGTATCGGAGTCACGAGAAGCGTCGCCTTCGTCCGAGGAGTCGCCCACGACGGCGACCCCGCCGACCCCGTCGCCCATGTCGCGGGCACCTTCATGTTCACCAAATGACGCCAAGGGCGTCACCCCGGCGCAGGCCGAGGTCTCGTGGAGACCCGCCGTGACCTGCTTCCCTGAGATCCCGGCCTCCGCCGGGATGACGGCAAGGTTCAGGCGTTCTTCCGCTCCTCGGACTTCCTCAAAACGTCATAAGCAGCCTGAACCGCCTGGAAGCGCCCAGCGGCTTCGCGGTCCCCGGGCGCCGCGTCGGGATGATTGGCCTTGGCGAGCCTGCGATAGGCGGATTTGATCTCGTCGAAGCTTGCATCGACCTCGACCTCGAGAGTCTCCAATGCGCGCATCTCGTCGCGGCTTCGGCTGCCGTCGCCCGGCCCGCCCCAGCCATAATGGCCGGCCTGCCTGAAGCCGTTCGCTTCCCTCTGCTCCCCGGCCTCGCGGTCGGCGGCCTCAGCCACGGTCAGGCCTTCGAAATAATTCCACTTCTTGTTGTATTCGGCGGCGTGCTGCTCGCAGAAATACCAGCGGCCGGGCCGATTCGGCGCCTTGGGCGCGGGGCGGTCGCCGGGCTCGTCGCAGCCGTCGCGGTCGCACTTGCGCACGGGCTCGGCGTCGCGCGCGCTGCCATAGGCGCGCCAGCGCGGAAAGCCCCAGTCGTTCGAACGCGTCTGTCTCGCCATGGGGCTCCGTAAAGTGGTTTCTAGTCAGGTGAAAACACCTGACGACTCGGAAAGAACGGAAAACAAAGCGAACTAGGCTCGCTCGCGGTTCAATCCATCCGCGAGCGAGCCTAGAGGCATTGTTCGCCCAAAAAAAGGCGCCAGAGGGTCTGTAAGCCGGGTTCTGTCCATCCACCTTCGCGCGAGGCTATGGCGGAATAGGCGACCATTCATCTGGGAAACGGATCGCTCCGTTCCTCAAGCAACCAACCCGGACGGCATTGGGCGGAACAACCCGCCGTCCCTATTCGGTCTTGCTCCCGGTGGGGTTTACCGTGCCGGCCGCCGTTGCCGTGGCCGCGGTGGGCTCTTACCCCACCCTTTCACTGTCGCAGGACCGAAGCCGTTGCGACCTGCTCTCTGTTGCACTGTCCCTGAGGATTGCGTCGCCGCGCACCCCGCCGGGCGTTACCCGGCACCGTCGTTCCGTGGAGCCCGGACTTTCCTCGGCGCGCTTGCGCGCGACGTGGCCGCCCGACCCTCTGACCCGCTCTATGTAGCGGGCGCGGAGCGGCGATCCAAGAGCAGTCCCAGCAGGATCGCCCTCGTCTCGCCGTCGATCACCCCGTCGAGAAGCTCGGGGCGGAAGCGGCGCTGAAAGGCGACGACCGCATCCCTGGGCTTGCGCACGTCATAGCCGTAGCGCTCGAGCGCGAGCAGGAAGCCGCCGTCGGTCCAGTGCGGATCGATCAGGTTTGCGGTCGGCCGCGGCATCGCCAGGCCGAGCTTCGCAAGCCGTGCCCAGTCGAACAATTCGCCCGGATCCTGCTTGCGCGCCGGCGCGATGTCCGAATGGCCGACGACGTTGGGCGGGATGATCTTGTAGCGCTTCACGATGTCCGCGACGAGCGGGATCAGTGCGTCCATCTGCTGCTCGGGAAACGGCCGGTAGCCGAATTCATGGCCCGGATTGACGATCTCGATCCCGATGCTGACCGCGTTCAGCGGGCTGAGCCCGCGCCAGAAGGAGGCGCCGGCATGCCAGGCGCGCTTCGATTCATCGACCATTCGAAGCACGGCGCCGTCCTCGGTCACCAGATAGTGGCAGGAGACTTTCGAGGATGGATCGCGAAGCCGCTCGATCGCCAGGGCCGCGTCCTGCATGCCGGTATAATGGAGGACGAGGATCGAAACGGCGGCGCCATCGCGCTCGTCGAAATTGGGCGACGGTGCGTCGATCATGTCGCCGGGCTCGAACATCGCTAAGGGTCTAAAGTCCCATCTAGTGAGGCCGTGACAAGGCGAGATTTGCTTCGTGGCAAGGAGCGAGCGCGGCCGAATAGCGGCACTATGCGGGAAGCGAGCGACGCAGTCCACGGAGGAAATGTCGCCTTGCCCCTCCGGGGTGGCATCATAACGGGCGCCCCGCGGCGTCGAGCGGCCTCGACGTGGTGCCGCCACGCCTTCGGACCGCTCTCCTGGCGGGATCATCCCGTTCTGATGCCCTCACGACCTCACTAGATGGGACTTTAGACCCTCGATGCGCTCTAAATTGGGCAGGACGTCAAGAGGCCGCGGCTCGGGCCGGCTTGGGCTCCTTTCGGCTGCGCACATACAGCCCGCGGCAGTCCGGGTCGGAGACGAACTCGTCGCCCTGGCCGATCACCGTTTCGCCCGCGCCGAGCATCAGCACGCCGTCGGGCGCGGCCGCCTCGGCGAGGCGGGTAAAGGCCAGGCGCCGCATCGCCGGCGAGAAATAGAGCAGGACGTTGCGGCACAATATGATGTCGAAGCAGCCCGGATGGGGCGGCGGCTCGACCAGGCTGTGGACCTGGAATCGGACCGCCCGCTGCAAATCGGACGAGATCCGCCAGCTCTTGCCCGGCGATTCCTCGAACCAGCGCATCATCTGGAGCACTGCAAGCCCGCGCTGCACCTCGAACTGCGAATAGAGCCCGCCGCGCGCCTGGTCGATCGCGGTGCGCGATATGTCGGTTGCCAATATGTCGATCGTCCAGCCCTGCCAGCGAAGCTTCTGCTCGGCGAAGGCGATCGCGATCGAATAGGCCTCCTGCCCGGTCGAGCAGCCGGCCGACCAGATCGCGATCTTGCGTGTCGAGGCCCGCGCCCGTTCCAGCCGGGACAGCGCCGGGCCCAGAAGGAGATCGAACGGAAGCCGGTCGCGGAAGAAATAGGTCTCGTTGTTGAGCAGGGCTTCCACCACCGCATCCGCCAAAGCCGGCTCGCGGCCCGCCACCAGGGTCGCCACCAGCTGGTCGAGCGAATGGATGTCTCGCTCGCGCATCAGCGACCGGAGCGCCGTCTCGATCCGCCAGCGGCGGCTCATCGAAAGCTGCTGGCCGGTCCTCGCCTCGAGCAGGCCGGCGAGGATTCGGCTGGAGGCGTCGTTCACTTCCATGAGTCACCCGCCGCATGGTCGCCGATCCGGCGGGCGAGATCGGCCGGCGGAAGGATAAAGGATGCAAGGCCGGCTTCAGCGACCGCTCGGGGCATCCCCCAGACCGCCGAGCTCAGCCGGTCCTGGACCAGCATCGCGCCTCCGCGCTCCACGATCGTCCGGCTTCCCGTAAGTCCGTCTCGCCCCATCCCGCTCATCATCACTCCGACCGCATTCTTGCCGTACATCTCCGCCACCGCCGACAGCATCACGTCCGCCGACGGCATGCAGCCGCTTTCCGACGCTTTGCCGACCAGCCGGACGCACACTTTCCCGCTTTGCCGCTCGAGCGACATGTGCGCGTCACCGGGCGCCAGGACGATCTCCTCGGCCTGGAGGACGAGCCCGTCGCTCGCGACATGGGTGGTCCGTCCGGAGGCGAGCTGAAGCTGGCGGGCGAAGAAAGGCATGAACACGGCCGGCAGATGCTGGGTCACCAGCAAAGGCGCTCCGATCATCGCCGGAAGCGCTCGAAGGAATTCGGTGGTCGCGTGAAGGCCGCCGGTCGAAGCGCCGATCGCGACGCAGCCGAGCCTCGAGGTAGTCGCGGCGCGAAGCCGGAGCGGCTTCTCGCCCTCGTTCGGCACGGCGATGCCGGGCCTTTCCGCCCGGCCGATCCTGCGGAGCCGCTCGGCAAGAACTTCGGAGAAGCGGCCGGCGAAATTGCCGGTGCCGGGCTTGGGCAAGGTGTCGGCCGCGCCGAGCGCGAGCGCCTTCACCGCGGCTTCCGCGCCGTCCTCGGCAAGCGACGAGACGATCAGGACTCGAGCGCCCTTCCCCAGGCGCAATATCTCCGGGAGAGCCTCGATCCCGGTCGTTCCGGGCATCTCGACGTCGAGAAGGACGATGTCGATATTGACGCTCTTCAGTGCGTCGATCGCCTCGGCGGCATTGCCGGCCAGGGCGACGATCTCGAAATCCTTGTGGCCCGAAAGCATTCGCGACAGCACGGCCCGCGCGATCGGCGAGTCGTCCACGATCATCAATCTTATCGGAGGCGGGCGCTGGCGAGAATCTGAGACCCTGTCTGACGCCGCTGAAGCGGCCCGGGTCACGCGATGCCGACGATCTGGAGCTTGCTCTCGAGCGTCTCGCGGTCGAACGGCTTCATCACATATTCGTCCGCGCCCGCGTCGATCGCCGCCCGGATATGGGCCGCGTCGTTCTCGGTCGTGCAGAAGACGACCTTGGGCTGGTTCTCGTAATTGCCCTGGCGGAGCGTTCGCAGGAACTCGATCCCGCCCATCACCGGCATGTTCCAGTCGAGAAGGACGACGTCGGGCATCTGCGCCTCGCAGCGCGAAAGCGCCTCGCGGCCGTCCTCCGCCTCGTCCACGGAAAAGTTGAGCGTCTCCAATATGTGCCGGGCCACCTTCCGGATCACCTTGGAATCGTCGACGACAAGACAGCTCTTCATGCTTTTTCTCGCTCCGTGCGGCGCTGGGGAACGCTAGCCGCAAATGGTAATGACAGTCTTAAGCCCGGCATCATGCCGCCTTCGCTTCCGGGCCGGCGATCAAGGCGGCCGGATCGATGAGGAGAAGCAGGTCGCCCTGCGCGTCGATTGTGCCCTTGGTCACGCGCCGCCACCCGCCGTCCAGGGCGGTGCGGACCGGGCGCGCTTCGCCGCTCGCCTCGACCACGTCCTCGACGCCGTCCACGAGCAATGCATAGGGGTGCCCGTCCGCGACCACGACGACCGCGTCGCGAGTCCCGGATTCAGGCCGGTCGGCCTGGAGCGAGGCTGCGCAGTCGATCACGGTGAGCACCCGGCTGCGCAGGGCGGTGAGCCCGGCGACATGGCCGGCCGCGCGCGGAACCGGCGTGATCCCTTCTATCTCGACCACGGCCTCGACCTGGTCGGCCGGCAAGGCGACTCGCTCGCCGGCCAGGCGGACGATCAGGAGCAGGTTCGACATATCAGCCCTTTCCTCGCCCGGCGGCGCCAAGAACGCCGAGCAAAGCCGCGCGGTCGTATCGATGAATGCTGTCGTCCTTCTTGCCCGCGGGCGCGATCTCGGAGCGGAGCTTCACGATTCGGGCGCGCGATGCCGTCGACGGCGCTTCCACGCCTTCGGAGACGATCGCCACGTCGGCATCCTCGGCGCCGGGATCGCCGGCGCGGACCACGCGATAGCCCGCGCTCTCGATGATCGGACCAAGGATATTGTCCATCCAGGGGTCCCCGGACGGAAGCAGGCAGACCGGCTGCAATCCGGCCTTGGCCGGATCGGCGGCATTTGCCGCGAACAGCCAGTGAAGATCGATAATTTCGACCTGCTCGCCGTCGATCAGGGTGACTCCCCGGACTTGGCCTGGAGCGTTGATCGAGCGGACTTCGGCTTCCGGCGTGACGATATCGACGACCTCGGCGAAGCCATAGGCGATCTGCGCGGCGCCGTCGGTCAGGCGCAGGATTCGGATTCCATGCTCGGGCGGGATCGTGCCGCAGCCTTCGAGCGGGAGGATCGTCTCGCCGACCGCGACGTGAAGCCGACCGCCGCTCAGCTTGATCGCCTCGGCGGACACATCCTCGATCCGCTCGATCGCCGACAAAGGCAGAAGGCTCTTTGCGCCCTTCATTGTCTGGAACAGCAGGCAGGGCGCCGCGCGCTGGACGATCCGCTCGGCGGATTCCTCCTCGCGGCCACGCTCGTTTCGCTCGAGCACGACTCCGGCGCTCGCCGCGATCCCCGGAGGATCGAGCAAAAGTACGGGTTTGCCGTCATCGGCCAGGGTCGTACCGGCATAGAGGCCGGCGGCCATGACCGCGGGCGAGGCCGGTTTCACCACCAGTTCCTCATGATCGTGCACCGCATCGACGGCGAGAGCGTAGACGTCGGCTCCGGTCGGCTTGAGCAGGATCAGAGTCTGGTCCGCGCTTTCGCCATTTTCCGAGCCGAGCACGGTGGCCAGCGAAACCAGGGGAACGCGACGCCCCCTGATGGTGGCGATTCCGGTCCCGCCGACGCGCTCGATTCGCACCGACTCGCCCTTCGCGCGGACGATCTCCTCGATCGCCGAGCGCGGAATCGCATAGGTGGCGCCGCCCGCGGAGACGGTCAGCGCCGGAATGATGGTGAGGGTCATCGGCACTCGAAGCGTAAGCCGCAAGCCCTCGCCCGGCTTGCTGTCGACGTCGACGATTCCGCCGATCCGCTCGATATTCGCCCGGACCACGTCCATTCCGACGCCCCGGCCGGAAATTGCGGTGACCTCGGCGGCCGTCGACAGGCCCGGCTCGAAAATCAGCGCGGTCTTCTGCGCGGCGCTCAGCCGTTCGGCCCGCTTCTCGGCGAGGACGCCCGACGAGATCGCCTTGCGGACCAGGGCATCGCCGTCGATTCCCCGGCCGTCGTCGCATATCTCGATCAGTATCTGGTTGCCCGCCTGGCGCGCGCAGACGGCAAGCCGGCCGGCGGCGGGCTTGCCGGCGGACTCGCGCTCCGGCGCGCGCTCGATTCCGTGGTCGATGGCGTTTCGAACGATGTGGGTGAGCGGATCTCGGATCATCTCGATCATCTCGCGGTCGAGCTCGACGTCGCCCCCGTCTATGTCGAGCACCACCTGCTTGCCGGTCTCGGCGGCGAGATCGCGCACCATTCGCGGCAGAGGCGAGAAGAGATTGTCGATCCGCTGCATTCGGGTCCGGGTGATCGCGTCGCGCATCTCGGCGATCGTCGCCGAGACCCGCTCGAACACCGCTTCCACCTCGACTCCGGCCGAGGATTCGCGAAGCCGCCGCGCAAGCTCGTTTCGGGCGAGGACGAGGTCGGAAACCCCGCTCATCATCCTGTCGAGAAGGTCGACCGGCAGGCGAATCGTCCGCACCGAGGTCCGGCCATGGGCGTGGCCGGAGGTCGCATGCGCTCCATTTTCTTCCGGCGTGGTCGCCGTGAGCGCTTCGATCAGTGGGCTGTCGTCTTCGCTCGCCAGGGTCTCGCCGGTTTCAAGCGCATCGACCAGTTCGCTGATCCGGTCGATGATGGCCAGGACTGCGCTGACCAGCTGATGGTCCGCCACCCTTTTCCCCGACCGCACCGCCGCAAGCGCATCCTCGGCGGCGTGGCTAAGCGCCTTCAGGCGCGGAAGGTCGAAGAAGCCGCAATTGCCCTTGATCGTATGGACGAAGCGGAAGATCGCATCGAGCCGCTCGCGGTCCTGCGGCGCAGCCTCCCAGGCGACGATCTCGCCGCCCAAAGTCTCGATCATCTCGCGGCATTCCGCGGTGAATTCGTTGATCAGATCGTCCATCGGGCCCGCCGCTCGTGCATGCGGTGAGCCTTATGGGGAGGATTTGGTAAACAAGCCGTTTACTTCCGAGCCCGTATCGTCATCCCGGCGAAGGCCGGGATCTCAGGTAGGAAAGGCACGGATTGGCTGATTGATACCCCGGCGTCAGCCGTTGCCCGCGATTTATGCCGGGATCGAAGCACCGATCAACAGCATGCCTTCGGTCTCATCCGAGATCTGGATCTGGCCGCCGCCGTCCGACACCAGCGAATAAGCAAGCCAGGCCGCCGCCGCGCGAGGCGCGAGCGCCTCCTCCTCGGTCTGGCCCGCGAGCGCATTTTTGAGCTCGGGATCGAGCACGATTCTCGGGCCCTCCGCGCGAATGACGATGTCCAGGCCGCCCTCGTGGCGCTCGGCGCCGACGTCGAGCCGTCCCCCCCGGATCAGTGCGTCGCCGCCGATCAGCACCAGGTTCAGCAATATCTTCAGGCCCGATTTGCTCATCGTCGGCTCGTCGATCACCCAGCCCAACTGGATCCGACCGTCGCCGCCGAACAGGCCCTCGATCGCCACCCGCGCCTCGCGCGTGTCGACCTCGTCGGCAAATCCGCCGGCTGCTCCGAAGGCCAGGCGGAAGAATTTCAATTTGTTGGCCGAGGCCCGGGCGCTCTCGGCGAGAAGCTCGAGGCAGCGCGCCCGCATGTCGGGATCATGCTCGTCGGCGAGGAGCTCGATGCCGTTGTTGAGGGCGCCGACCGGGCTCAGCAGATCGTGGCAAAGGCGCGAACACAGCAGGCTCGCAAATTCGTGGGATTTCATTGACGCCCCTGTGGTGCCGGTCCTTCCGTCTATTGGCCGCTGCAACATTCGGTTGCAAGGAAAGGTTCAGCCGATTTCGAGGCTCATCCGCGCGAATCGGCCGGTCCCCGCCCTCTCGGCGGCGGGCCGCACGACCCCTCCGCACAAAGGTCTTGATATCGCCCGTTTCATCGCCACATCGCCTTGGGAATGACCCGGGGGGAGTCGATCATAAACGTGTCCGTCGCCGCCGATGCCGAGGGCTGGAGGCTCGACCGCGCGCTCGCCGCGGCCGTCCCGACCCTGTCGCGCGAGCGATTGAAGGCATTGATCGGCGCGGGCAACGTTACCGGTCCCTCCGGCCTTGCCCGCGATCCCGCCGCCAAGGCGGTTCCGGGAGGCGCCTATGAGGTGCGGGTCCCCGCTCCCGCCGCGGCGCATAACGAGCCCCAGGACCTCGATCTGAACGTCGTCTTCGAAGACGAGCATCTGATCGTCATCGACAAGCCCGCCGGAATGGTCGTCCATCCCGCCGCGGGGAACCTCGACGGGACCCTGGTCAACGCTTTGCTTCACCATTGCGCCGGCCGGCTGTCGGGCATCGGCGGCGTCGCCCGGCCCGGAATCGTCCACCGGATCGACAAGGATACTTCGGGACTGCTGGTCGCCGCCAAGACCGACCGCGCGCACGAGGGCCTGTCCGCCCAGTTCGCGCGCCATTCGATCGACCGGCGCTACCGGGCGATCGTCGGCGGGATTCCGACCCCGGTGAGCGGAAGCGTCGACGCCCCGCTCGGCCGCTCCAGCGCCAACCGCCAGAAGATGGCGATCGTCGCCGACGGGCGCGGCAAAAGGGCGGTGACTCACTATCGGCTGATCGAGCCGCTTCGCGACTCCGCTCTGGTCGAATGCCGCCTCGAAACCGGCCGGACCCACCAGGTCCGGGTCCATATGGCCTCGATCGGCCATCCCTTGCTCGGCGACCCCGTCTATGGGCGGATCAAAACGGCCCATCGTGAGTTATTGAAAAGATTGGGTTTTGAGCGGCAGGCACTGCACGCGGCCGAGCTTGGCTTCGTGCATCCAGTCTCAAAAGAAAACTTATCCTTTAAAAGCGCCGTTCCATCGGATATGCAGGAACTGTTAAGCGCGCTTTCCGTATAGAAAACCATGTGCTGGCGCGAAGCATATCGCGTAGCGCGCCAGGGAGAATGAGAATCAAGATGGCTCAAGGAAACAAGGTCCCGGCAACGATCCCCGCCAGCGGCGGAGAAGCGGGCCTGAATCGGTATCTGACCGAGATCAAGAAATTCCCGATCCTCGCCCCCGAGGAGGAATATATGCTGGCCAAGCGCTGGACCGAGCATCAGGACACCGATGCCGCGGCCAAGCTGGTCAACTCGCACCTGCGCCTCGTCGCCAAGATCGCCATGGGCTATCGCGGCTACGGCCTGCCTGTCTCGGAGCTGATCTCCGAGGGCAATATCGGCCTCATGCAGGGCGTGAAGAAGTTCGAGCCCGAGCGCGGCTTCCGGCTCGCCACCTATGCGATGTGGTGGATCCGCGCCTCGATCCAGGAATTCATCCTGCGCAGCTGGTCGCTCGTGAAGATGGGCACCACCGCCGCTCAGAAGAAGCTGTTCTTCAACCTCCGCCGGATGAAGAACCGCATCGAGGCGTTCGAGGACGGCGATCTGAAACCCGAGGACGTCAAGAAGATCGCCAAGGATCTCGGCGTGTCCGAGGAGGACGTCGTCTCGATGAACCGCCGGATGGCGATGGGCGGCGATACGTCATTGAACGTCCCGATGCGCGAGGACGGCGACGGCCAGTGGCAGGATTGGCTGGTCGACACCGATCCGCTCCAGGACGAAAGGGTCGCGGAGGCCGAGGAGTCGAAGGTCCGCCACGAGCTTCTCGTCCACGCGATGGAAGCGCTCAACGACCGCGAGAAGCATATCCTCACCGAGCGCCGGCTCAGCGAGGAGCCCAAGACCCTCGAGGAATTGAGCCAGGTCTACGACGTCAGCCGCGAGCGGATCCGTCAGATCGAGGTCCGAGCCTTCGAGAAGCTGCAAAAGGCCCTGATGGGCCTCGCCGGCGAACGAAAGCTGCTCACCGCGCATTGACGGCCCCCACAGGCGCACCCTCCTCCCCTCCCTGAGTACAGGGAGGGGCCGGGGGTGGGTGACTTCTCGAATATTCTCTGCCGGGTGGAAACCAACCCACCCCGACCCCTCCCTGGACTCAGGGAGGGGCTTTCAGGCCGAGGCCGCCCCCGCTAATCCCCCCCCGATGCCGCGCCGAATCCCACGCCGTCCCTATGGCCGCCGCCATCGCTCCTGGCCCGCCCGGATCGCCGGGTGGCTGATCAAGGGCATATTCGGCTTCATCCTGCTCTCGATCGTCTGGGTCCTGCTCTACCGCTTCGTCCCGCCGCCCATGACCTTCACCATGGTCGGCGACATGCTCGGCGGGCGCTCGGTCTCGCGCGACTGGATGAGCATCGACGAGATGGACCGCGACATGGTCCGCGCCGCGGTCGCCGCCGAGGACAGCAAGTTCTGCACGCATTGGGGCTTCGATCAGGATGCGATCGCCGAGGCGATGCGCCGCAACGCGCGCGGCGGAAGCGTCATCCGCGGCGGCTCGACGATCAGCCAGCAGACCGCCAAGAACGCCTTCCTCTGGCAGGGCGGCGGCTATGTCAGGAAGGGCCTGGAAGCCTGGTTCACCCTGCTGATCGAGAATCTGTGGGGCAAGAGACGGATCATGGAGGTCTATCTCAACGTCGCCGAGACCGGCATCGGCACCTATGGGGTCAATGCCGGCGCCCAGCGTTACTTCGGCCACGGCGCCGAGGCGATGAGCCGCCTCGAAGCCGCCCGGATCGCCGCCATCCTCCCGCTGCCCAAGAAGCGCGGAGCGGTCGCGCCGCAGGGCTTCACCCGCCGCTACGGCAATTCGATCTCCGCCCGGATCGGCGTCGTCGCAAACGAAGGGCTGGACGGCTGCGTCTACGAGGGCGCCGCCGCTCCGCGCGACGCGCCCGAGCCGAAGGTACCCGCCAAGCCGAAAGCAAAGCAGCCCTCCAGGCAGGCCGAGCCGTTGCCGGGTGAGGAATATGAGCAGCCGCAGCCGGGAAGTCCCGCGATCCAGCCGGCGCCACCGTCAGTACAGCCGGCACCGGAGACCGATCCCGCGCCGCCTACTCCGCCCGATGAGCCGGTGCCGGCGGAGCAGCCGGCGCCCCAGGCCTAATTCGTCATCCCGGCGCAGGCCGGGATCTCAGCTCGCAAGGGCACAGACCTTCCCAACGAGACCCCGGCCTCCGCCGGGGTGACGCATCCCCCGGATGCGTCAGAACGGCAGTTTGAAACCCGGCGGCAGCGAGAGCCCGCTGGTCATCTTCGACATCTCGCCCTCAGCCGCCAAATCGGCCTTGCTCCGGGCATCGTTGATCGCGGCCGCGACCAGATCCTCGACCATCTGCTTCTCCGAGGGGGCGAGAAGGCTCTCGTCGATCTCGACCGAGATGATTCGCCCCTTGGCGCTTGCGCGGACCTTGACCAGGCCGCCGCCGGAAGCGCCCTCGACCTCGATCCTGTCGAGCCCTTCCTGCGCCTTCATCAGCTCGGCCTGGGCGTTCTGCGCCATCTTCATGATCTCGTCGAAATCCGGCATCAGCCGCTCCTTCTTTCATCCAATGTCCAGGCGGCGAGCTCGGCGTCGGGAAAGGCCTCGAACGCGGCCTTGACCGCCGGCATGTCGAGCACCTTCTGCTTGAGCTCGTCCTCCGCCGCCATCTCCTGCTCGCGCAATGTGGGCTGCGCATCGCCGTCCGCCAGTGCGACCCGCCACTTCTCGCCGAAGATCGCGCTCGTCGCGTCGCGAAGGGTGCGAAGGAACGAGTCCACGTCCTTCACCTCGCGGACGTTGTCGGTCTTCTTCTGCAGCAGCAGGTTCGGCGGCCCATATTCGACCAGCCGATAATTCTCCCTCAGCTCGTGCGCGAGGATCCTGTTGCCTTTGCTGTCGATCAGATCGGCGAAGCGCTCGAACGTCTCGGGCGCTTTCAGCATGGCCCCCTGCTCCGCCTCGCGCGCTGGAGCGGCGGAGGGCCGGGCCGGCGCCGTCTCGCCATTGGCCATTTGCCGCGCCAGCTCGCCCGGATCGGGCAGATCGGCGGCGTGGATCACGCGCAGGAGCGCCATCTCCGCGGCCTCAAGCGGCATCGGCGCGCTGTGCACCTCGGCCAGGCCCTTGAGCAAAAGCTGCCAGAGCCGATGGATCGCCGCGTAGGACAGCCGGCTCGCCCAGTCGCCGAATGCGGCGCGCTCCTCGGCCGATTGCGCCGCATCCTCGGCCCCGCCGACCTTGGCGCGGGTGATCCCGTGCACGTTCTCGAGAAGCCCGCGCATCAGCGCCGAGGGCTCGACTCCCAGGTCGTACTGGTCCTTGACCGCCGCCAGCACCGCCTGCGTGTCGCCGGAAAGGATCAGCCCGAGCAGCCGGCGGATCGCGCCGCGGTCCGACAGTCCAAGCATCGCGCGCACCTGCTCGGCCGTCACCCCGCCTTCGCCATGGGCGATCGCCTGGTCGAGGATGGAGAGGCCGTCGCGCGCCGAACCTTCGGCGGCGCGCGCGATCAAAGCGAGCGCGCCCTCCTCCACCTCGACACCCTCGGCCCTGGCTACCGCGCCGAAATGGGCGGAGAGCAGGCCAGCCGGGATCCGCCTGAGGTCGAAGCGCTGGCAGCGAGACAGCACAGTCACCGGCACCTTGTTGACCTCGGTGGTGGCGAACAGGAACTTCACATGCTCGGGCGGCTCCTCGAGCGTCTTCAGAAGCGCGTTGAACGCGTTCTTCGACAGCATGTGGACTTCGTCGATGATGTAGACCTTGTAGCGCGCCGAGACGGCCGCATAGCGAACCGCCTCGATGATCTCGCGAACGTCGTCGACCCCGGTATGGCTCGCCGCGTCCATCTCGATCACGTCGATATGCCGCCCCTCGGCGATCGCGACGCAGGGCTCGCACACCCCGCACGGATCGATGGTGGGCCCGCCTTTCCCGTCCGGCCCGAGGCAGTTCAGCGCCTTGGCGATCAGCCGAGCGGTCGAGGTCTTTCCGACCCCCCTCACCCCGGTCAGCAGAAAGGCATGGGCAAGCCGGTCGCGCTCGATCGCGTTGCCGAGCGTCCGGACCATCGCATCCTGCCCGATCAGCTCGCCGAAGCTCTGCGGCCGATATTTGCGCGCCAGCACCCGATAGGGCTGCGCCTTTTGCGGCTGCGCGGGCTCATCGAGCCCAAGCCCGGGGCCAAAGTCTTCGGGCACTTGAGGGGAATCACTCATCGCGGAAACTCTAAGCCGTACCCATCCGTCATGCCAGCGCATGCTGGCATCCAAACCGTCCCGGAGGCCCAAATGCCGCTTGGACCCCAGCATCCGCTGGGGTGACGATGAAAATGGGGCTGAAGGGAGCGGGCTTGCCCGCCGAAGCCTTGGCGAAGGCGGGTGGGCTCGCCCACCGAAGCTTTCAGCGAAGGTGGGAGCCGGAACGACCCGAAACGAAATCGTTGCGGCTGCTTCCTTCCGGATCTGACCGGGTTGGCGACAGTTCCGTCCGCCCGACTCCCGCGGCGCATATGGGCGGGATTTGCCTCAAGATCAATGCTCCGCAGAGGGAGTAACGTCATGTGTCGGTGGTCACCTCGTCCCATGAAAGGCCTTGATAACCCATAACCCAGTTGATTGCGTGGTGGCGCTCCTGGACGATTCCGAGATCGATCCCGTCGGGAGCTGGCAGCGAATTCAGTTTGGCGTGGCGCGCGTGCCAATGTGCTCCCAGCAGATCCTCTGCGGCCTTCCACAATTCGCTCTCGGCGCGTAGCCGCGCGGACCTTACGAACTCGTCCGCCGGGACGTCGGAATAAGGCGGCAGGATATCTAGAAAAATGGCGGTATCGCATTGCTCGTCGAGGGCCGGCATATCGGCAAGCCCCAGCGCCCAGGCCAGCACGACAATCCGTTCGGATTGCCAACTGAAGTCGATAAGATCCCTTTCGGAAGGCGCAGCAGCGGCCAGGAAACCCTTCTCACGTTCGGTCAGCGCCGATGTGAGGCCGAACTGTTCGAGCCACCCTGAAATTTCATTTCGGTCCGCTCCCAGCGCAGTGGCCACGGCACCGAGCAAAGCGAGGGTCCGGACCGCGACCTCGTTGGAGCTCCTGATATTGTCCGAAGAAAACTCTTCGTCCAACCTAACGCCCCTGCATGTTGTGCGCCCCGCCCGGCATCCGTACGGTCAGCGTCTCCATCTCCTCGCTCAGCCAGATCTGGCAGGACAGGCGCGAGCAGCGGGTGACGTGCAGCGCGAGGTCGAGCATATCCTCTTCCTCCTCGCTCGCCTTGGGCAGACTGTCGAAATCCGCCGAATCCACGATGACGTGGCAGGTCGAGCAGGCCATCTGCCCCTCACACGTCCCTTCGAGCGGCTGGCCGGCCGCCTGGGCGACGTCGAGCAGGCGCTCGCCCGCCGGAGCTTGGACCTCCTTCACTTTCGACCCGTCGGCGGAGACAAAACGGACGAGTGTCATTTCGAGAAGTTCAACTGCCTGTTGGCGGCGCCATCGATCAGGATAAGCGCTTCGATCAGCTCTTCTTCGGTCGTGTAGCGGCCAAAGCCCAGGCGAATGCTCGAGCGCAGCGCGCGTTCGGAAAGCGACAAGGCAGCGAGGACATGGCTCGGCCGCCCCGACCCGCTCGCGCACGCTGAGCCCGCCGAGAAGGCGACCTGGCGAAGTTCGGAGATCAAACGGGACGCGTCGATCCCGGGCCGGCAGATATTGAGATTGCCGTGGTAACGGCTCTCCTCGGACCCGTTCAGAGTCCAGGCGCTCGTTAGGGAACGCGCTGTGCTCCACAACTGCTCGACATGGCGATGATCCGCTTCGCGTCGCTCCACGAGCAGTCTGGCGGCCTCGCCGAAGCCGACGCACAAAGCGGGCGAAAGCGTGCCGGAGCGTATCCGCCCTTCCTGCCCCCCGCCGTGAAGAAGCGGCTCGAGCGGGACTCCGTCGCGGACCCAGAGCGCGCCGATCCCCTTCGGGCCATGGACCTTGTGGGCAGAGATCGCGACCATGTCGCAGTCGTCGAGCGGCAAATCGACCCGGCCGAACCCCTGCACGGCATCGCAAAAGAATAATGCCCCCCGCTCGTGGGCTATCCGGGCAATCTCAGCCACAGGCTGGATGACCCCGATCTCGTTATTGACCAGCATTGCAGCGACAAGTCCCGTGTCTTTCGTGATCGCCTCGGCGATATTGTCCTCCATTGCGAGGCCATCGAAAGAGACGCGCAGGACTTCGACCTCGAATCCCTGCGTGCCTAGCCATTCGACGGTATCGAGGACGCAGGCATGCTCGGTCGCGAGCGTCACGATCCGCCGGCGGTCCGCAGGCAGCCGAGCCGCCGCGCCTTTGAGGCCCCAGTTCGCCGCCTCGGTCGCCCCGGAGGTGAAGAAAAGCCGCCCGCCTTCGCTCTTGCTGCCCAGGGCCGCCAATACCCGCTCCCGCGCCACCTCGATCGCCGCCGCGGCCTCGCGGCCGAGCCGGTGCGGGCTGTGCGGGTTGGCGAACTTGTCCTCGAGCCATGGCCGCATCGCCGCCGCCACTTCCGGCGCGACCGGAGTCGTCGCCTGATAATCGAGATAGGTGACCGGGTTCACGCGGCGCGGCGCTTCCCGAACAAGGCCCGCCACTCGGCGAGCAGCGCCTCTATGTCCGGTTCCTTCGTCCCGCGTCCGAAGCTCACCCGGATCACCTCGCGCGCCTCGTCCTCGCTCCAGCCCATGGCGCGAAGCACATGGCTGGTCTTCAGGCTTCCCGAAGCGCAGGCGCTTCCGGCCGACACCGCGATCCCCGCCAGATCGAGCTGCATCATCTGCGATGCGCCCGGAACGCCGGGCATCCGGTAGGCCGAGATCGTCGCGATTCGCGGCGCATCGCGGGCCACCACTTCGCCGCCCGCCTCGGCGATCCCCAAATCGAGCAAGGCGCGAAGCCTCTTTGCTTCCCGGTACCAGCCATGATCGGCCTCGGCGGCCGCGGCGAAGCCCATGATCGCCGGAACCGCGGCGGTCCCGGGCCGGAATCCACCCTCCTGCCCGCCGATCGCCTCGAGCGTTGCACTGTCCTTCACCAGCAATGCCCCGATCCCCGGCGGCCCGCCGAACTTGTGCGCGGCGACGATGATGAAATCGGCGTCCGGAAGCGATAATTTGCCGGCGCTCTGGGCGCAGTCGGCGAGCAACAGCCCGCCCGCCGCTTTCACCCGTTCCGCGATCGAACCGAGCGGATGGATCACGCCGGTTTCGTTATTCACCGACTGGACCGCGACCAAGGGCTTCCGAGCCCGGGAAAGCGCCGCATCAAGGTCCTCGAGATCGATCGTGCCGTCGCGCTTCACCGCGATCTGCCGCGCCTCGGGGGCGCTTCGAAGCACCGCCGGATGCTCGATCGCCGAGACGATGAAATCAGCAGCCTTCGTCCGCTCGAACACGAGCGAGATCGCCTCGGTCGCGCCCGAGGTGAAGATCAGGGTCCGCTCCCAGCCCAGG
>Ga0193706_1000651_pt1 | contig 18383 bp, 14 predicted proteins | sample U3c1metaG_FD_160130 | JGI IMG/M metagenome (GOLD analysis project Ga0193706, IMG submission 160130) | Soil microbial communities from a riparian zone of the East river system, Colorado, United States - U3c1 | ecosystem: Environmental > Terrestrial > Soil > Riparian zone | place: USA: East River... | reverse complement strand
ATCCCGGGCCACCGCAGACGAGCGTTGGCCGGCCGCGGGGAAGGCCGCCCCCCGTCATCTCATCGAAACCGCGAATACCGGTTGGACTCTTGACAAGTGCGCCGTCCGATATGGTCTTTTTCTTTCCTATGCGTGCCTTGTCGACCGAATTGCGGACCCTCATCACAGATGACCTCGTTCGTCGCCAATCGCGATCAGCGGCGATAGAATCGGCTCGCTCGACGTCTGCGTCCGAAATCGTGGCAGGGATGCCCGAGTCATGCGCCGCACGCGTGGGGCCGAAGCTTTACCATTCGATGTTGATGAGAACAATGGCTGTGGGGCCGCCTTCGGGGGAAAGCCGAGGAACAGGTTCGCACCTCGCTGCTTGACCCTTCGCCTCGTGGCGATCGCGATTGCAAGCAGTCGTGAACAGGTTCGGACGAAAGCCCTACTTGCGGCGCCCACACTGCACCCTCGTACGAACGTCCGTCGCCTCAATTGCTTGGACGTGGCAATCTTGAAGCTTCCGGCACTCCTGGCAGCGTCATAACATTCGTCCGTTCAGCGTAGGTGGGTACATGGCACGCGTATTGGTTGTCGACGATGTTCCTGACCTTCGCGACATGCTGTCCGAATTGCTCTTCAATGCGGGATTCGACGTAGCGACGGTGAGCAGTGTTTCCGAGGCAAAAGACTTTTTGACGCTCCAAGATTCGGGGTGCCTCGTGTTGCTCGATCTGCACCTCGGCGACGTCCCCGGCCAAGCTCTCTTGGCGTGGATCCGATCGCATCCTCTTCATCGGTCAGTGCCGGTCGTTGTGATGACGGCCGATTCGGGCATCAAAGCGGTGCCGGGGAGTAACGCCTTTGTGCACAAGCCGTTCGACGTCCCGCGGCTGGCGAGCATTCTCGCCCAGCAATACGCTGCCTGGGCAAACTAGAAGTCGACCGGGCCGCTGATGTCAGCTCGCGTGGCTGGCAGTCCAACCCAATAGGTCATCGACTTCCCACCCATTCACGATGTGCCCCGCGTCGATTCCACACTCGACGACGCGGTCGCAACCATTTTCGAGCCACTCCAGCTGACCGGGCGCGTGCGCATCGGTGTTGATGGCAAAAAGACAACCCAGCTCGCGCGCCATTCGCATCAGCCGGCGCGGCGGGTCGAGCCTCTCGGGCCGCGAGTTTACCTCGATGGCCTTTCGCCCGGCCGCACAAGCACCGAACACGCGCTCGGCATCGAAGTCCGACTCCGGACGCCCTCGGCCGACGACGATGCGACCGGTAGCGTGCCCGAGCACGTCCATGTTCGGATTCTCGATGGCCCGCAGCATGCGCGAGGTCATGAGGTCACCGGCCATGCGAAGCTTGGAGTGCACACTCGCCACCACGACGTCGAGCCTTGCCAACAACGCCGGATCTTGATCGAGCGATCCGTCTTCGAGGATGTCCACCTCGATGCCGGTGAGAACGCGAAATGGCGCGATTTTTTCATTCAACGCGTCGATCTGCTCGATCTGGCAAAGCAGACGATCCGCGGTGAGCCCGCGTGCGATGGTGAGACGCGGCGAGTGATCGGTGATGGCCAGATAGGCGTGTCCAAGGTCGCGCGCCGCGCCGACCATGACTTCGAGCGAAGATTTGCCGTCGGACCAATCGGTATGAGCATGGCAATCGCCGCGCAGCATCTGGCGCAGGAGGCCGGAGGGTGACGCCTCGCGCCCGGCAGCCGCCGATTCGAGCTTGACCAGGTACGCCGGCGTGTTGCCGCCGAGAGCCTCGACGATGGCCTGCGCGGTGGTGGGTCCGATCTCGGGCGTTTCGAGCAAGGTCCCCGACTCGATCCGCCGCCGCAGCTCGGCTTCGCCGAGACCGCGTACGCGTTCCGCCGCGCGACGAAAGGCCCGCGACCGGTAGAGCGGCGCGCGCTCTCGCTCGAGCAAATAGCCGATGCGGTGTAAGGCGAGGACTGGATCCACGTTGTCTCGAACGAACGTAGGTCCTCTGCCCTACCCGTGAACGTTCAGCGCTCACGGCTGGGACCAACGTCGCACCCGGAGGCTCAGAGCCCGCGAAGTCGCATGCCGGTCCGTCTGGCGAAAGAAGTACCGCCGCGCGCATCGTGCTCTCGTAGGCTGGTTCGACGTTGGACGACCGCGCGCGAAACCGAGCCATTCTCGACGCCTGGAGGGCCAGGCGAATGTCTTCATCGATCGCGGTCATGGAGCTTCTCCTTGCGACGGGCGATTCTAAGGCCGCGGCGCGATGCATCGAAGAACGCGCGGTAAGCGAGAGAACGAACCGTTACGACGAGCTCCTCCAACTTCTTGGCGACCACAGGCAAGGGTGTGACCGCGCCATCAGCATCGCGCGCCGCTTCGACCAAGCGCCGGCCCCGGTCGGCACGGTCGAGCGCGTCGCATTCACCAAAAATCGGTTCGACGAGGCCGTCGGGGAATGCGAAGAGGCGAGCGTCGCCCTTTATTCCCTGGGCGATGCCAACATGCTTCGCGCGGCCACCGACGAAGTCGTGCGCGCCATGATCGGTTGGGAGATGCTGGGGCGGGACAAAGACGTTCTGCAGATCGGGTGTGGCATCGGGCGCTTCGAGGCGGCCCTGTCCCCACACGTTCGTTCAGCGGTCGGAATCGACGTCTCGCCGAAGATGATCGACGCAGCCCGACGAAGAACCGCGAAGCTCGCCAATGTTCGTTGCGAGGTTTGCAGCGGACTCGATTTGGCGGGCTTCGAAGAAGACGCCTTCGACCTCGTCTACGCCGTCGACAGCATGCCCTACATCGTCGAAGCGGGCCTCGAGCTCGTCGCCACGCATTTCCGCGAGGCGGCGCGCGTCCTTCGGCGAGATGGTGAATTCGTCATCTGCGGATTTTCTTATCGCGGCGATCTGCAGCGCGATAGAGCCGAGGTCGGGCGCCTGTCGTCCGAGTATGGGTTCGCCGTCTTGTTCGACGGAATTTCGCCGTACGAGCTTTGGAATGGGCACGTGTTCCGGCTACGGCGACAGCGCGACGGCGTGAACGGCTAGGGCCGCGGATACGGCAACGTGAAAGTAGGCCGCCCCGTATCGCGGACGAGCATGAACCAAAGGTCGCGCGGTCGGCCGCGGCGATAGACCCTGCCGACCGAAACGAGGTTGCTCACCCGGCGAACGACGTCTTTCAGGTCCTCGTAGACGAAGTGGGCCAACCCTTTCTTGTTCGGGAGGAGAGACGGCCAATCTTCGGGAACCGGCCCTTCGGGTACACGCCCGTAATCGAAGACCACTTCCTTCGGTTCTTGTCCATAAGCGACGAAATAGCCTGGGCCCGTCAGCTGCCAGAGCGGCTGGTCGTTGTACCCCCACAGCACGGGCGCTCCACCCGGCCGGTAAAAGCGCTTTTGAAACCTGCGAAAAAACGCGAGCGAGTTCTTGCCGTCATGAACGACTTCCTCTCCCGTGGGGGTGTCGGCAGGAACGAAGTGATCGAGCGTGAGTGGCTCGTTGTCGATAGCGGCGTCGAAGAGCTTGGCCATGTCACGCGGCCCGAGCTCGTACAACGATTTCAACCGCACATCGTCGGCCACCTCGTCGAGCACGCGTGCCAGCTCTGGTCGATTCACGAAAGGTCGGATCAGCGCTGAAATGTCCATGATTGTCGTCAAGCTCCGCAACCTGCGAACTGCTCGCCGATGCAGGATGCGTTTTTTTCGCGCGTTGTAACTCGGCCAAAGCGGCCCCTCCGGGCTGGAGGCTCGTCGGACGCGCCATTAGGGTCGGTCGGGCACGATCGATGCTTCATCTCGGGTCTCTCGGCTCAACGTGCAGGAGGGAGACGCTCATGGTCAAAAGTTCGATCGACACTCGCCGTGCGCTCACGCGCGGTATGCTCGCAGGAGTCGCCGCCGGCATTCTCCTGACCCTGATGATGACGCTCATGTCCGCCGCCGGCGGTAAGGACATCTGGTACGGAATCAAAGGTGCTGCCGCGCCCTTCTTCGGCCAGCAGGCCATGCAGCCCGGATTCGACGCATTGCCCGTGCTGATCGGGCTGATCAGCCATCTTGTCATCTCGGCGGCGTGGGGAGCGCTCTTCGCCCTCGTGGTCGAAGGTTGGAGTCGGTCCACCACCATCATCGCCGGCGTGCTTTGGGCGTTCGTCGTGTGGATCGGCATGTACTATCTCGTTTTGCCGGTCGTCGGACTCTCGTCGATGCAGGACGATGCCCCCGTTGGGCGCGCCATTGCCTTTCATCTCATCTTCGCCGCAGCGTTGACGACGGCGTACCTCGTTTACCCGACGGTTTTTGGAAGGCGCGCTGGATTGTCGCGCTCCGCACACGCAGTTTGAAAAGCGCGGGCCTTGCCCGAGCAAGAGCTACGAGAAGTTGTTACGTTGCAGTCCTGAATGCCCATCCTTTCTCCGCCTCAACAGACTTACGCTTTTCGCTGGGTCGTGCTGCTCCTGGTTATCGGTGCAGCTGCGACGTTTCTTCCGCTGTGGCCGCCGCTCGTGCTCGCCGCTTTTGTCGCGGTCATGGCGCGGCCACTCCTCCTTCGCATCGGCAAGGCGACGGGGGGCCGACAGCGCGCCGCGGGTGCGCTCGTCGTCGCTCTGGTCATGGCGGTATTCGTACCGATCGGTGGCGCCGTTGTTTCGCTCTCCCGGGGTGCGGTCGATCTTGCGCGCAGCGTAATGGCCTCCGACAGCGCGAAGAGCGCGCTCGTCGCGCTGTCGAGCGGGCCAGCGGGCGATCAAGGCGGCGGAGGGGGCGGCATTCTCGAGACCATCAAGTCTCCCGGTAAAATCGCCGCTTTCGTGCAAGAGCACGGCGCCGCCGCCGCGCAGATCCTCGGCGGCGTGGCGGGCGCCGCTACCGAGGCGCTGCTCGGGCTTTTCATCTTCTTTTATGCGGTCTACGTATTTCTCTTGGAGGGGCCTGGTTACTACGAGTGGATGGAGAAGCACGCGCCCATCGACGTCCAGCATACGAAGCGCCTCGCCGCGGCGTTCAACGAGACGGGGCGTGGCCTTTTCATCGGCGTGGGGCTGACCGGTCTCACGCAGGGCATCGTCGCCACCGTGACGTACGTTGCGCTCGGTGTGCCGCGCGCCCTCGTCCTCGGATTGCTCACCTGCATTGCGTCCCTCATTCCGTCGGTGGGCACCGCACTCATCTGGGTTCCGGTCGCCATCGGTCTGGCGCTCGCGGGAAAGTTGGCGCACGCAGCGATCATGGCGGGCGTCGGCGTTTTGGTGATCGCCAGTGTCGACAACATCATGCGGCCGGTCTTCGCGCGCTTCGGGAAATTGGAGCTCTCGACGTTCGTTCTACTGACGTCCATCTTCGGAGGTCTTGCCATCTTCGGCACTTGGGGCCTGCTTCTCGGGCCGCTCTTTGCCCGGCTCGCCAAAGAGGCATTGATCATCGCTCACATCGACCGGCTCCACGAGAAGCGGGCCGAAATCGATGCAGCCGCGGCGCACACCAATGACGGGGCCGAGGTGCACGCTGCCGATTGAACTCCGGCGGCGGTGGCGCAATGTTGCGACATCGCGTGCCGCTTGGTCGAGAACGCTACCCGGCCTTGCGCGCCACGATGGCCCACGTGCTCGACGGCAAAAAGACGCCCTCTGCTCGCAGGTTGGCCTGCATCAGCTTGGTAAGCGCGGTTCGAATTTCCGGCAAACGTCGTTGGCCTTCGGCGCCCGCTTCACGCACGATCTCGCCCGAGGGGCCGACCATTATCTGGTAGTCGATCGCTTCTTCGACGGTGCGACCGACGCAGATGTCGGCATCGATGCGTTCGAACACGTCGACGCGAGAAAAACCTGCCGCCTCTAGCATTCGGCGATCGGTTTCCTCGTCCGCCCAGGAAAACGGGCCTGGGCCACAGGTCTGCGCGCTGTCGCCGGGCGGCGGCAGGTACTCGAGCACGATTTTCTTGGCGGCCCCCCAGGCTGGATTGTCGGCCATGCTGCGCCAAACGATGAGACAAACCCTGCCGCCGGGCTTGAGCGCGCGATGCGCGTTGCGGAGGGCCCGAACCGCGCTCTCGAAGAACATCACGCCGAAGCGCGCAAAAACGACGTCGTAGTAGTTCTCGGGAAGAGGATGCACCTGCGCGTCGCCGACCTCGTAACGAACGTGGGACAACCCGCTCGCGTCCCGCTCGCGATTGGCGATGTCGAGGAAGGCATCGGTGCAATCGAGACCGACCACCTCCCCCGAATCGGTGACGATGCGGCCGATCTCGAGGCACGTCTCTCCGAAACCGCAGCCAACGTCGAGCACCCTCTCGCCGGCATGGAGACCGAAGCGCGGCATGGCGATGTCGCTGTGAATCTTGCCGTTGCCGGACAAGAGATGTCGAAAGCGAATCCACTTCGGCGTCAGGATCTCGTTCCAGCAGGCAACGAAGCCCGCGTTCTCTTGTGCCGTTGCCGTCATGTCAGTCCTCATTTCAGGTGTCGTTTACTGCGAGGGGCGCCGCTCACCCGAGGCGAAAACTGATGTAGCTCGGTTACGGGCTCGAGCAAGAGCGGCGGCGCGTGAAGGCAGGCGGTGCTGCGTCGCTCTTGGTCGATGTCGTCGTAAACACTCGTTTGTGCGAGAGCGTCAAGGGGTGACAGGGATCGCGCGGCCGGCTCGGCCTTGGCTCGTCTTCGCGCGCACCTCGGTCGACGTCGTCGTCGGGGGGCTCGCCGCAACGTACGTGGTCCATTCCGCGCCATTTTTGTACTCGATGACGAGCCCGGGCAACGACACGTTGGCTCGCAGCACGCCTGCGTCGATGACGGCGCCGGGGATCTCGACGCGGTACTCGACGCCCATTTTTCCGAGCTTCGGTAGCTCCTTGTGTCCGAGAACGTTGGCAAACCGTTCCCAGTCGGTCTTGAGCGCAGCGGTATCGATCGGAACGGCCTTGCCCCAATCGGTGCCGTTCACATCGGCTGGCTCCCACGACGCGCGGTGCCACGCGCGCTCTGCCATCGCCAAAAGACGCGGGAAGACGAGCCCCTCGAGCATGGCCGCGCTGCGCGACGTTTCCCCCCAATGCGCGCCCTCGAGACCGATGATGTTACTCGCCGCTGCGGGGTTCAGATTGACGGGCGGGGTCGGGTCAGTCATCGGGGGATCGAACGCGGCTTGGTAATCGCCCCCCATCCGATCCTTGGTCAACTTGGAATTGGCGGGGAGGTTGCCCGGCATGTAGCCGAAGAGCTTGCGTACGCCAGTAGAGCGCGTCGCCCAGTAATAGCCTCGCTCCTTGGGATCGGCTTCATACGGATGATCGAGGTAGAGAAAATCAGGCGACGTGAGGATGACCTGGTAGCCCTTGTTGGCAAGGGTGTAGGCAGAATTGTGGTAGTCCCACCAGAAGAGCGTGCCCCACCAATTGGCCCGCACGGGATTGTTGTCGAGATCGGCGGCGAGGTCCAAGAACTGCTTTTCGGTCGTCCCGGCATCGCCAACGGCGACGGTTTTGCGCAGGCCGTCGGACCAGCCCTGGATGGCGAAGCCGCGCGCCTTGGCGAGAGCGTTGACGCGACGGACGAAGTATCCGTGTACTTCGTCAGCGTTCTTCACCCCTCCGTCGCCAGCGAAGCGCGTCTTGCAAAGCGGTGATTCGGTCCAGGTACCGGGCGCGACTTCGTCGAGCCCGACATGCCACGTCTTCAGCGCGACGCCAGCTTCCGTGTACATGGCTTTGACTTCGTCCATCACCTTTTCGATGAACGCATAGGACGAGTCCATGCATCCGTTGATGGCGTTGTCTTTGTAGAACTGGGCCGACTCGTACTTCGAAGCGTCCATGGGGTCGCTCAGCAGGTAGGCGGCCTCGCCTCGCGCTTGCATCGCCTTGATGGCGGCGCGCGCGTGCCCCGGCATATCGAACTCGGGGATGACCTCGATGTAACGAGCCGCGGCAAACTTGAGGATTTCGATGAACTCCGCGCGTGCGAGGTTGCCCGAGCCCGCCGTCGTCGTGTCGGGGCCGGAGCCGAGCTGCGGAAGAAGGCACGTCTTCTCCGTGAGATCGTGGCAACGTTTTGCGCCGACCGACGTAAGCTCGGGCAGCCCGGGAATCTCGAGGCGCCAACCTTCGTCTTCCGAGAGGTGCAGATGGAGCACGTTGAGCTTGTAAGCCGCGAGCTGCTCGACGATCTTTTTGACCTCGTCGGCGGTGTGGAAATTGCGCGCGAGATCGAGCTGGACTCCGCGATACGCATAACGAGGGGCGTCATAATCCACTTTCAATTGCGGAATCGACTTCGTCGCCGAAAACTCGGCTGGCAAGAGGGCGACCAAAGTTTGCAGTCCGTAGAACGCACCGGCGGCATCGCGCCCCACGATCGTCACGCCCGTCGAATCGACCGTCAACCGATAGGCCTCGGCGCTCGCCTTACCGCTAAAGGCGGCATCGGCGGGGTTGACCGACACGCGCACGGCCACACCGCCCTCATCCTTGACGGTAACACCGAGCGTCGTGAGCCGCGCTTTGACGGAGGCGAGCCCGTCGGCGCTGACATCCGTGGGCACGCTGGTGACGATGGTGACTCCCGCCGACAGATCGAGGAATCCCGCTCCCTTCGTCACCGTTTGCGGTGCGGGTACTACCTCGGAGGCGACGGCGCCGACGTCCCAATCGGCAATCCCCGTGTTTTCCGCAAAGCGCGTAGCAGCCGTCTCGATCACGACCTGATCGATGGGATGGCGATGCGTCTGTTTGGGGTCGGTGAACGGTGTGACGAAACTGGACAAATCCTCGGTGTTCGTGTGGGCCAGAACGACCGCGGCGAGACCTGGCGCAGCGACGTACCACCGCGGCATCAGATCCGATTCTGCAATCGTCCAGAACAGCGACTTCAGCGGGATCTCTTTGGTCTCGCCTGCCGCGAAGCCGAGGAAGCTGGCAGCGGGTTCGATTTTATGCAGATCGCCGTTGATGTGGGTGATCGTGAACTCGGGGCTCGAGCTCGCCACCACTTTACGAATGTTGCTGAAGTAGATGGCCCAGCCGGTCGCATTCCATGCTGAACCCACGTTTTTCAACGCGATCTGGGCGTTCGCGCAGAGACCTCCGGCGCTGGGCGGGCAATCCGCGACCATGCCCCCCTCGGCAGCGATCATGGGAATGTTTTCGACGAGCGTGTACGTCAATTGCGTCGATGCGCCGATCGCGTTGAGCAAGGTTTGGGTGAGCGGCACAGGACCGCCATCACCGGTGACGCTCGCGTCAATTGGAATCGCGCTGCCGTCGGCGCCGACAACGACGTCTCGCGCGTCGGGGCCGGCGTCGCCGAGCACAGCGCCGTCACCGCCCGCGCCTCCCCTTCCCCCGCCGCCCTTGCCGCTCGTGCCGGCGCTGCCGCTGCTTCCCCCGCTTCCCCCACTTCCAGGGGTCGTTCCATTCGAGCTGCCGTCGGCGCAACCGAGGACGACGGTCGAAACCAGTGCACACGTATAAAGTTTGCGTTTCATGTTCTCTCCCTCTGCGATTGGGGATTGCAAGAATTGAGCTTCAGTAAAACCACCACTCGGCGCGGACCCCCAAGAAGTGGGCAGTGTGCGTCGGCCCCACTGTTTGAAGATAAGGCGACATGAGCTGCGTCATCGCGCCATCGTTGTAATGCCCATACGTGTAGATCAATCGATAGTGAGGGCGCGTCCACACGCTGGCCTCGCCTTCCTTGCCACTCGGAACGATGGTGGGCGCGAGAGACACCTTGGTCGCCGTGCCTTGCGCGCGACCTTGATCCTTGCGCGCCTGGAAAGTTGCCTCGGCCATGAGGTGAAACTGTGGATGCAAATAGAGGACCGGGCGCAGGCCGACGGTATAATCGAGCCTGGAGTCGGGGGGCTCGTCGGGCGTGAGCGGCGCATGACCGCGGGCCCCTTTGTTCCAATGCACCGTGCCGTACCCGTTCAGCGCGAGCAGCTGTCCGAATTGCACGCCGAAGTGCTCGACGAACTCCACGCCGGCGGCGCCTTGGTAGGTGCCATCGAGCGCCGGCAGCCCGAAAGTGTCGTATGTCGAACGGCCGCTGGCAGCGCCATTGGCGATACGGGCGCCATACCGGATCGAGGTCGAGTTGAAGTTCTCGCCGCCCAAATCGAGATGCAGCTTGGCGCCGGCGACCCACCCGTAGTCCGACGGGTTGACGTTGGGGGGCGCATCGACGTCTCCCTTGGCGGATTTTGGCACGACGTGCAGCTCGCCGAGCCCCTGCGCAAAGCTCGAGCGCAATCCGAGGGGCAACGCGTATTGCGCCACCAACATGGTGCGCAAACGCCTGGCCATGTCCGACTTGGCGGGCGCCGGCTGTCCGGCGTTCATATCCACTTGATAGAATGGAGAAGCGCCGGTCGTAATGAGGACGGCGGCGTCGAGACCCTTGTAAAACGCGCCGAAACCCTGACTCGGCAAGTTGTTGAAATAGAAGTAGTCGGCGATGTGAATGTCCTGCTTGCGGTAAAGGCGGGCGCCGATCCAGATGTCGAGATCGGGAACGAGCACGTTGTGCGCCTGCACATAGGCCTGGAGGGGAAAGATCTTGAGCTCGTCGAGAGCGCCGCTGGCAAGGTCGGAAAGGATGGCGCCGTCCATGGACCACATCTCCACGTCCATGACGAGATCGGCCATGGTGTCCGTTTCCTTGGTCCCTTGGAGCATGTGGTACCGCAGTCCCGGCTCCAGGTAGTCGCCCTCTTCCAGACGGCCTCCGATGGCTCGGCGGTCACCGAGGTTCATATAGCGCCCGGCGATCACCTGACCGCTCGGCGTCCAGCCGGTGCCCATGCGACCGTACATGAAGAAATCTGCGCGGTCGGTCGTGAGCTTCCACTTGGGGTCGGAGCCCTCGGCCAGCGCGGGGCGCGGGGCGGCGGCGCCGGCGAGAATCGCTACCGCTACGAGTGTGAATGCTTTTCGAATAGCGCGTCCCGTGCGGCGGGACGGCCGACCCCTCGTGCTAATGGGGCAGCGAGCAATTGACGCAGTCATCGATCTCCTTCCATTTCTCCTCATTGAGGACAAGCGGGTGCTATGCGGCGCCCGCGAGCGGGCGCGCTGATGGACGTCGGCCAGCCGGCGCCCTCCTAGGTCGCCAGTGTCCTCTTTGCTCGGCCCGACGGGGCCGAATCAACTTATCTTCTGAATCTCCTTCTTCTTCTCAATCGAGCGGATCCGCCTCTGCTATTGGCATTAGCCGGCGACAGTGATGTCGGGTGAACCGGCCGCTGCTCCGCGAATCGCTTGCTGCACTTCGGCGGCGATCTGGTCCGCTTCGGGGCCGATGATCACCTGCACGCTTCCGGAGGCGGGTCGCACGATGCCGCGAATTCCAAGCGCCTTGAGTGCCAGCTCGTCGACGCGACCGCCGTCTGCAATGGCGACGCGCAGGCGGGTGGTGCAGGCGTCGATGGAAAGGACGTTGGCCGTGCCGCCCAGCGCCTTCAAATAGGCGTGCCCGCGCAGGGCCGCCGGGACCAGCGCCTCAGCCCCTAGCGTCGCGCCGGAGGCCGCGCTTTCCTCTTCACGGCCGATCGTCTTGAGATCGAACTTGGCGATAAAGAAGCGAAAGAGTCCGTAATAAGCGCCGAAGTAGACCGCGCCGACCGGAAGGAGCAGCAGCGGTCGCGTCGCCTTGCCGTAATTGAGAACGTAGTCGAAGGCACCCGCGGAAAAGCTGAAGCCGAGCTTCACATGCAGGATATTCATGACGACCAGGGCCAAGCCGGTGAGCGCGGCATGAATCGCGTAGAGAACTGGTGCCAGAAACATGAAGGCAAACTCGACCGGCTCGGTAACGCCCGTGAGAAAAGAGGTCAGCGCCATGGACAGGAGCAAGCCGCCGGCCTTCGTACGTTTGTGGCGCGGCGCAGCGTGGTACATGGCGAGGCACGCCGCCGGCAAGCCGAACATCATGACGGGAAAGAATCCGGTCATGAATGCGCCGGCGCTGGGATCGCCGGCAAAGAAGCGCTTCAGATCACCTGTCGCGCCGTTGTACTCGCCGAGAATGAACCACGCGATGTTGTTGACGATGTGATGAAGACCCGTCACGAGCAGAAGGCGATTGAGCGCGCCGTAGACAAAGAGACCGGCCGCGCCCGCTGCGAATACCGAGCGGCTGGTCGCGTCGAGCGCCGCTTCGAGGTGCGGCCAGGCCAGGCCGAACACGAGCGCCTGTCCGAGGCAGGCCAGCCCCGTGATGATCGGCACGAAGCGACGGCCGCCGAAGAAGGCCAGGTACTCGGGCAATTTGACGTCTTTGAACCTGTTGTAGAGGGCGCCCGCAATGATCCCCGAAAGGATCCCCACCGGAACGCTCAATTTGCCGCCGAGCCGCGTCTTGTAGGCCGACAAGGCCAAGTCCTTGGCGGCTCCGGCCAGCCCTTCGGTGACGAAGGCGGGAGGTACGATGAGGGTCTCGGCAGCCTTGACGGTAATGAAGAAACCGATAGCCCCCGCCAATCCCGCGGCGCCATGGTTCTCTTTGGCAAACCCGACCGCGACGCCCACCGCAAAGAGCAGCCCGAGGTTCGAAAATACCGCGTCGCCGGCGGCGGCGAGGAAGGCGACGTTGAGCAGATCGGGCTGGCCAAGACGCAGCAAAAGCCCCGCGATCGGCAGAACGGCGATGGGCAGCATCAATGCCCGACCCAGCTTCTGCACTCCATTGAATTCGAGTTTGATCACGAGATCCTCCGCGGTTAGGGTCGGGCTCAGATCACCGACCAGGTACGATTCAAAAGCGTGCGCACTTCGTCGGCGCCAGAAAGCGCAAGCGTCTTCAGCGCAACTTCGGCGCATTCGGACCAGCTGAGCGTGGCGATGAAAGCTTTGAGGTCGGGAATGGCGACAGAAGCTGCCGAAAGCTCGGTCACGCCGAGACCAATGAGCAGTGCGGCCGACCGTGGATCGGAGGCCATACCTCCGCAGACGGCGACAGGGCGCTGGCGTGCGCGCGCGCCGGTCACCGCCTGGGCGACGAGACGCAACACGCCCGGATGAAGACCGTCGAGATACGACGTCACTAGCGCATTGCCTCGATCGGCGGCGGCGCCGTACTGGGTAAGGTCATTGGTTCCAAGGGAAACGAAGTCCACCTCTTCCGCCAACACGTCGGTGGTGAGAGCGGCGATGGGCACCTCGATCATGGCGCCGAGCAGCGTCGGACGATTGGCTCCCAGTGCGCGACGCTCGGCTTCGACCATCTCGCGCACTGCCTTGAGCTCGGCCACGTGCGACACCATAGGCAGCAGGATGCGGACGGGGGCCGCCGCCTCGACGCGAAGGATGGCGCGGATCTGCGCCTTGAGCAGCTGCGGGTGGCGCAGCGTGAAACGGATACCGCGCAAGCCGAGCGCGGGATTCTCTTCCGCCGCCATGGGCAGATAGGCGAGCGCCTTGTCTCCGCCGACGTCGAGCGTGCGAATGACGAACGGCCGCGCACCGAGGCTATCGGCAATCGCCTGGTATTGAGCCGTCTGCTCGTCTTCGCTCGGGGCACGGGTGCGATGAAGGAAGAGGAACTCCGTCCGCAGGAGGCCGCAACCTTCCGCGCCATTGGCGACAGCGTCCGACGCGTCACCGGGCCGTCCCAAGTTGGCGAGCACCTCGATGCGCACGCCGTCCTTCGTGCGCGCGTCGCGGTGGCGCGCGGCGCGGTTCGCTTCCCGGCGAGCCACTTGGCGGAACATCTCATCGACCGCGGCGCGCCGCATACCCTCGCCGGGATAGACGCGAACGACGCCACGATCGCCGTCCACGATGAGCGGAGCTCCGTCGGGCACCCGCAACACGGCGTCGCCAAGAGCGACCACCGCCGGGATCCCCATGCTCGCGGCCAGGATGGCTCCGTGCGAAGTCGGGCCCCCGCGCGCCGTGCAGATACCGATGAGACAGCCGCCGTCGCCGTCGATGAGATCGGAGGGACGGAGCTCGTCGGCGATGAGGACGGCGTGGGCGGGCCGAGCGATCCGCGGCCGTGATGCGCCCCGCGTGAGAAAGCCGACGACCCTACTCTCGACATCGCGCAGATCGGCCGCCCTCTCCGACAGAAGGAAATCGTCGAGCGCGCTGAGGACGGCAGCGTACCGCTCGACGGCTGCTCTCCATGCCCATGCCGCGCTGCGGCCGCGGTCGATGGCGTGGGTTGCAGCGTCCACGATCTCGGGATCGTCGAGCAGCGACAGATGAACGCTCACGATGGCTGCTTGCGGCCCTGACTGCGACGTGTTCTCGAGCGCGGCCTCGAGATCGCGGCGAACAGCGGCGATGGCGTCGACCAGCGCTTGACGTTCCGACTTCACGCCAGTGCCGTCCTTCGGAACTTCCACCGCGGCGCGAATCGCCCGCACGGCGTACCCTTGCGCCAATCCGGCCACGGCTCCGGCTCCGCGAAGGAGCACCTCTTTGTCGGCCGAATAGGCCGCCGCAACGACTGGCGCTTGCTCGCCGCGGACAACGACGCGACGCTTCTGGGCGATCGGTTCGCCCGCATTCCCGAGCGCGCGCACGATGTCCACGAGCTCTCCCGCAACGCGCGCGGCCTCCTCGCCTCGCACGGTGATGGTGAGGGTGTCTCCATCGCGTGCACCGAGAGCCATGAGGGCGACGATGCTTTTGCCGTTAGCCGTGCGCTCCTGCCGCGCGATGCGTACCACCCCGGCGTGCCGTTTGGCGCGATCGGCGAGCAAGGCCGCGGGACGCGCATGCAGTCCGTGGGCGACGTGGAGAACAGCGGTTCGTTGCACCGTTTGGCCAGCGATGTCTCGGGGCGAAGGTGCGGCAATGCTCGTCAATGCGAGGAGGGGCTCGCCCACCGTGACCGCGCGATGCTGCACCCGGTCGACGATGGCATAGGCGTCCGCGTTGACGACGATCATCAAGGTGAAGAGGCCGCGCGCCTTTCGGGCGAGCAGATCGATGTCGAAGCCGATCAGCGGATCGCCCGTCCTGACCGATTGACCGGCGCGGGTCAGGGGCGAGAAACCCTCTCCGCGCAGCGCCACGGTATCGATGCCGATATGAAGCAGCACTTCCACGCCCTCGCGACAGCGCACGATGCAGGCGTGGTGAGCGTCATGCAGCGAAACGACGACGCCGTCACACGGAGCGCAGAGCTCGGACGAAGTCGGGTCGATGGCGATACCGTCACCGACCATCTTCTCGGCAAACGCCGGATCGGGGACCTCTTCGAGCGGCGTCGCCCACCCTGAAATCGGTGCTGCCAGTTGAAGCATCGTCATGGCTCCGCTCTCCGCCGTGACGCCAGTCGTGCCAGTGCCGTCCGCATGTTCCCTCCGGCGTCGCCGAGCGCGGTTTCCACCTCGGCCCGAGAGAGGCCCGCCAATCCGAGCACGGCGCGCTTGATATCGCCGTGCTGCGCGAAAGCTTGGGCCGCCGCGTTCTCGTCCACCCGCGCAATGCTTGCCACCATGCGCACGCCCCGCCGCGCTCCCTTGGCATTCTCGGGCCGCAGATTGACCATGTAGTTGTCGAACACGAATCCGAGCCGCACCATGAGCGCGGTGGAGAACATGCTGGTCAGCACCTTCTGCGCAGTTCCCGCCCCGAGCCGCGTGGATCCGGCGATGACCTCGGCGCCCGTGGCCGCAATGACGACATGCTCGGCCACCCGCCCGAGGGCCGAATTGGCAACACACGTAAAAGCCACCGTCAGAGCCCGAGCGCGCCGCGCTTCTTGCACGATCGCCACGGTAAAGGCGCTGGCGCCTCCCGCCGACGCGGCGAGCACGACGTCGGCCGGACCTAGCTCGAGATCCCGAGCGCGCGCGCTCGCCGAGTTGGCATCGTCCTCCGCGCGCGATCCCATGCCGTGGCTCAGGTCGAGCCCTCCTGCCAACAGAATCGCGGTGCGGGTCCGCGGCCAATCGAACGTCGCTTCGAGCTCGAGGGCATCCAGCGCGACGATCAGTCCGGAAGCTCCGGCGCCCGCGTAGACCAGCCGTCCATCGCCGGCCGCGAGACGCCGACTCGCCGCTTCTACGGCCCGTCCGAGCGAGGGCAATGCGGCGACGCAGGCGGCGACGGCGCGCGATTGTCCGCCCCACAGCGCTTCGAGGAGCTCGGCGACATCCCACGTATCGAGTCCCTTGAACCGCAGCGCGACGCTTTCTGTGTCCTCATCCATTTCATCTACCCAGGGCCGTAGTGGTATCTGATTGGCTACATGTGCAACGTCCGTGCCCCATTCGAAGACCTCGCCGCCGAGTGGTATGCGGCGAAATAGCCGAGTTTCGCTGTCGCGAGGATCCATATTGGTACTCTATTGGATCTATACGCACGCCGAGAGACGAAAGGCAACTCCTAATCTAGGCGCGATTGACGGCCGGTAGCCGGGGATGGGGCGCTTGCGTCGTGGTACCTGACTGGTATCGTACGTGCCCATGTCCCATCGCGGCACCGACGACATCTTCAGCAAGACCGAGCTTTCGAACGAGTTGCCCTTGCCGCTTTATCTGCAGCTCGCGCGGCACCTGCGCAGCCTGGTTTCCGCAGGCAAGCTCGGGCAAGGGGACGCGCTTCCCGGGGAGCGCGAGCTGGCCGAGCGCCTCGGCGTTTCGCGCATCACCGTGCGCAAAGCTGTCCGCGAGCTATCGGCAGAGGGCCTTTTACAGCAGCGGCAGGGGGCGGGGACCTTCGTCAACCGCGGTCCGCACGTGGAACAGCGCCTGCGCACGCTGTCGAGTTTTTCCGAAGACGTCGCGTCGCGTGGGCTGAAACCGGGATCGATCTGGCTGCACCGCAAAGTCGCGGTGGCAACTCCGGAGGAAACCCTCGCGCTCTGTCTGCGCCCGGGCAGCACGGTGAGCCGCCTACAGCGGTTGCGCACGGCGAACGGCACGCCGATGGCCGTCGAGACCGCCGTGGTGCCGACGCGATTTTTGCCGGATCCCGACGAAGTCAAAAATTCGCTCTACGAGACGCTCCGCCGCCGCGGCTTCACGCCCTTTCGCGCGCTCCAGCGGTTGACAGCCGTTCGCCTCACGCCCGAGCTCGCGAAACAGCTCGAAGTACCGGAAGGTGCGGCCGCTTTCTCGATCGAGCGGCGCACCATGCTGGAGGACGACACCTTGTTGGAGCTCGTACACTCCCATTACCGAGGTGACGCTTACGATTTCGTGGTGGAGCTCAGTCTGGCGGGCGCGGGTCGAGCCCACGAGTCATCGCGATGAACGAAAAGGTGGCGAACGTCGCGACGATGGCGAGCGAGGCCGCGCAGATCGCCGACGTGGCGCGCGATCAAATCCTCCGCACTGCCGATGCTTTCGCCGAGCTCGGACGACACTTGCGCCGTCACTCGCCGCGTCTCGTCGTCACATGCGCGCGAGGAAGCTCGGATCACGCCGCCATGTACGGCAAGTACCTCATCGAGACGACCGTTGGCCATGTGGTCGCGTCGGTCGGGCCGAGCGTTGCGTCGATTTACCACACCGGCAACATGCATCTCGAAGGCGCGCTGTTCATCGCCGTTTCCCAGTCCGGTAAAAGCCCCGATCTTTTGCGGCTCACCGAGGCGGCGCGCGATGCGGGAGCGTTCGTAGTGGGGTTCATCAACGATGAAGCGTCACCCCTCGGCGCCTTGTGCCATCGCAGCATTCCGCTGTGCGCCGGTCGCGAACGGAGCGTCGCCGCCACCAAGTCGCACGTGCTTGCCGCGCTCGCGTTTTTGCAGCTGGTAGCGCACTGGTCCCAAAGCCAGCCGCTGCATGATGCGATCGCCCAGCTCCCCGACGCTCTTGCCGCAGCGCGTTCGGTCGATTGGTGGCCAGCCCTTTCGTCGCTCGTCGATTCGACCAGCTTGCTCGTGCTCGGACGAGGTATCGGGCTCGGCGCCGCACTGGAAATAGCCCTCAAGCTGAAGGAAACATGTCGGCTGCATGCCGAGGGTTTGAGCAGCGCCGAAGTGATCCACGGTCCCCTCGCTCTCGTCCGAGAAGGCTTCCCTGTTCTGGTGCTCGGACAAGAGGACGCGTCGGCGGAAAGCACGCGGCACGCGGTTCAGTTGCTCGTGCAATTAGGCGCCGCCGTGCACTCCGTGCTTCCGGTTGCGGGCGCGCAGCCGCTTCCGGTGGTCGCCGGTCTGCCCGCGGCGAGCAGCCCCCTGTGCCAGATGCAGAGCTTCTATATGGCGGTGCATCGGCTTTCGACTTCGCGTGGGCTCGATCCCGACGCGCCCGCACACCTTTCCAAGGTCACCGAGACGGTCTAACGATGCCGTGCAACGGGTACCCTACAGGCGCCTCGACTGGATCTATCGGATCGCTTCGGATCGAACCGATCCAAAAAACGGAACGCGAAGATCATCATGAGGCGCGGGCGCCGAGCTTTCGCGTCACGCTAAAGCCCCAAGGCTTTCTTGGCA
>Ga0193706_1000650_pt1 | contig 18513 bp, 13 predicted proteins | sample U3c1metaG_FD_160130 | JGI IMG/M metagenome (GOLD analysis project Ga0193706, IMG submission 160130) | Soil microbial communities from a riparian zone of the East river system, Colorado, United States - U3c1 | ecosystem: Environmental > Terrestrial > Soil > Riparian zone | place: USA: East River... | reverse complement strand
CATGGCCGCGCTGCGCGAAGCCGCGCAATTCGCCGAGCGCGAGGGCTTCACGCTGATCCCGATCTGGACCGTCTCCCACAACGCGGTCGAAGGCATCGCGCGCGCGGCACAGGCGATGGGAGTCAATGGACTGGTCGTGGGGATCAGCCACCGCAGCGCGGTCTACCACCTGCTGCGCGGCCACGTCGTCGCGGGATTGACGCGCCGACTGGGCAGTCATGTGCGCTTGATGCTCTACACCTGAGGGACAGTCGGCATGCCGCGCAGGTGTCGCATCGCCCGCGCGCCCCTGTCGCTCAATCCGGAATCCGATCCGTGGCCGCGGCGCCGGCCTTGCCACGCGAGCGCCACCAGCCGATCGCGATCGGCAGCACCGAGATCAGGATGATCGCGAGCACGACCAGCGAGAAGTTCTTCTTGACGAACTCCAGGTTGCCGAAGAAATAGCCGGCGAGCGTGCACACTCCGACCCACAGGATCGCGCCCGAAATACTGTAGGCGAGGAATCGCCCGTAGTTCATCCTGCCGACGCCGGCGACGAAGGGCGCGAAGGTGCGCACGATAGGCACGAAGCGCGCCAGGATGATCGTCTTGCCGCCGTGGCGCGCGTAGAACGCGTCGGTCTTCTCGAGGTAGTGCGGCTTGATCAAGCGCGGGATGCGGGCCGCGCCCCCGCGGCCGAGTCGCTTGCCGACCCAGTAGTTCAAGTTGTCGCCGGCGAAGGCGGCAGACACCAGTCCGACGAAGATCAGCGCGAGATCGAGCTTTCCGAGCGCCGCGCAGGCTCCCGCTGCGAACAAAAGTGAATCACCCGGCAGGAAGGGCGTGACGACCAGCCCCGTCTCGCAGAAGACGATCGCGATCAGGATCCAATAGACGCCCTGCTGGTACAGGTCGATCCACTCGAGGAGATGCTTGTCGAGGTGCAGGAGCACGTCGATGAATTCTTTCAGGGCTTCCATGGAAGGCTGGGCATTCTGGCCGTGCGGCGCTGGCGTGCAAGCACGAGCGCGTTTCTTCCCGATGCCGCGGAGCCGCGAGGCCGCGAGGCCCCTTCAGGCAGGCACGGATGGCGAAGCGTTCGGAAAAACGGCCGTCAAGGCGGCGCTCGCTCAGTGCCCAGGATCAGCCGGAGCCTCGATCGCCGGCGCGGCTTGCACGATCTTGTGCGGAGCGTGGGGATGCCATTTCATGATGAACAGCAGAGCGAAGAAGCCCAGGACATATCCGACCGTAACGTGCCAGCCGCCCTTGAGCCACTGGTAGACGCTCTTGCCCTCGGGGAAATTGTTGCACAGCGCGACTCCCGCGCTGGACCCGAACCAGATCATCGATCCGCCGAATCCGACGGCGTAAGCGAGGAAGCCCCAGTCGTAGCCGCCTTGATCGATGGCGAGCTTGGTCAGCGGAATGTTGTCGAAGACCGCCGAGACGAATCCCAATCCGAGCGTCGTGTGCCACGAAGCCGTGGGCAGCTCGTCGACCGGCATCAGCGAAGCGCACCAGACCAGCGAAAGCAGGAAAACCGCGCCTTTCAAGGCCGGCACGACCTCATGCCAGGCCGGCTTGCGCATCGGCGCGCACAAGAGGATCGCCGCCCACACGCCCACCGCGGGGAAGCCAAACTGCTTGCCGTGGACATGGATGACGTTGGCGACGATCGCTCCGACCAGGATCAGGCCGACCACGAGCAGCCGGCCGAAGTCGAGCCGGATGCCGCTCGGCGGATCGGCCTCGATGCGCTGGTGTCGGTCCTGTTGCTTCGCGGCGATCACGCCGAAGAAAGCCAGGGCCACGGCCGAGCCGACGAAAGCATGGGTCACGTCCAGCGGATCGACTCCCGCGAGCCAGATCATCGTGGTGGTCGTGTCGCCGACCACCGAGCCCGCGCCGCCGGCGTTCGAGGCGGCGACGATCGCCGCGAGGTACCCGACGTGCACCTTGTTCTTGAAGACGATCTTCGCGACCGTCCCGCCGATCATGGCCGCGGCGATGTTGTCGAGGAAGCTCGAGATGAAGCACACCAGGGCCAGCAGCACGAAGCCGCCCTTCCAATCGTTGGGCAGCCAGCGCGGGAGCAAACCTGGCAGCTGGGAGTCCTCGAAGTGCTTCGCCAGCAGGGCGAAGCCGACCAGGAGGCCCAGCAGATTGAGGATCAAGCCCCACTCGCCCTCCTCGCCGCCTCCGCCGAGCAGGTGGCCGGGAATGTCGTAGCTCGTGAACAGGAGCTTGTAGCCCGTGATCACCGCCAGCCCCGTCAGCGCGACGTAGAGCGTGTAGCGGTGGAGCAGGGCCACCCCGAGCAGCGTCAGCGCGAAGAAGATGAACTCGATCCGGATGCCGAACAGCCCGTGCGGAGTCGCGGCGGCTCCTGCTTGCAGAACTGTCGAGCCACGCGCCAGGGGCGCGATGATGGCCTCGTACATATTAATGGATGTGGGACAGACGCTCCCGGGGGAGAGCGAGGGGGCTTCGGAGTCTGACGCGGCCTGGTCGGGCAAGCAACGTGGAGACGCGCGCGTGGGGACAAAACCTATCCGCGCGCCGGGCGATGTAACTCTTCCTTTGCGGGCGACTCAGCGGCTCGCCGGAACCTCGATCGCCGGAGGCGAAGCGCCCGCATGGTCCGCCATCGGCGTCGGGTGCCAGCCCAGCGTCCAGTACAGCGCGAAGAATCCGACGACGTAGGCCAGCGGCACGTGCCAGCCCTTGCGCAGCCAGGCAACGACCGAGCGCGCTTCCGGGAACGAGTTCGAGAGGGCGACCCCGGCGCTCGAGCCGAACCAGATCATCGATCCCCCGAAGCCGACGGCGTAGGCGAGCATGCCCCAGTCGTAGCCTCCCTGGTCGATCGCGAGCTTGGTCAGCGGGATGTTGTCGAAGACCGAGGAGACGAAGCCCAGGCCGAGGGTGGTGTGCCAGGAGGCCGCCGGCAGTTGATCGACCGGCATCATCGAGGCGGACATCACCAGGGAGAGCAGGAACAGCGCGCCTTTGAACGCGCTGGGCAGCTCGTGCCAGGCCGTGGAACGGAAGCTGGCTCCGATCAGGATCGCGATCCACACGCCGACGGCCGGGAAATCCAGGTAGACGTTGGTCAGGATCGCGCCGGCGAGGATCAGGAGGACGATGAACAGCCGTCCCTTGTCGAGCTTCAGATCGCGCGCCGCGTCGCGCACGATCGGCTGGAAAGCGTGCTGCTGGCGCGACGCGACGCAGGCCAGGACCAGCCAGGCCGCGCCGGAAGCGATGAAGGCGTGGAGGACCTGCTTCCAGGACACGCCCGCGATCCACAGCATCGTCGTGGTCGTGTCCCCCACCACCGAGCCGGCGCCGCCCGCGTTGGAAGCGGCGACGATCGCGGCCAGGAAGCCCAGGTGGACGCGGTCGCGGTAGACCACCTTCGCGACCGTGCCGCCGATCATCGCCGCCGCGATGTTGTCGAGGAAGGCGGACATCACGAAGACCAGGCCCAGCAGGCAGAAGCCGCCGAAGTAGCCGTCGGGCAGATACTTGGGCAGCAATTCGGGCAGGCGGCTGTCCTCGAACTGCTTGGCGAGCAAGGCGAAGCCGAGCAGCAGGCCGAGCAGGTTCACGAGCAGCTTCCACTCGCCCTCGTGGTGCTCGCCGCCGCCGAACATGTGCGCCGACAGATCGAAGTCGGTGTACACGAGGCGGAAAGCGAGGATCGCCGCCAGGCCGCACAGGGCGACCTTGAGCGTGTGGTGGTGGAACAGGGCCACGCCAAGCAACGTCGCGCCGAAGAGCAGGAACTCGACGCGGATCCCGAAGAGATCGGGGATGGACTCGGCGCTGGCCAGCAGCGTTGCGGACGGAGTTACCAGCTGGGCTTCTCGCGGCCGGAGAACATGTCGGCAACCGGCACGACCCAGGCGCGGTCCAGCGGGATGCGCAGCGGGTAGGCCTCGATCAGCTTGTCCTGCTCGAGGACTTCCTTGGGCTTCTGGTTGTCGCCGTAGGACATCGGGCTCGGCTTGTCGGCCACGATCGCGTCGCGCAGCTCGACTGCGTGGTCCGAGACGATCGCGATCGCGACGTTCTCGACCTGCAGGTGCTTCTTGACCGCGGCGTTGACCTCCTCGAGCGTGATCTCCTTCATCATCTTGCGGAACAGCGCCAGGTGGCCTTCCTTGACGCCGAAGTAGCGGTCGTCGAGCGCGTAGCCCAGCCGCTCCGCCGTGGTCTCGGCGAAGTGCAGCGAGTACTTGGCGAGGAAACCCTTGGTGGTCTCGAACTGCTCGCGGGTCATGCCGTTCTTCGCGAGCAGCTCCACTTCGCGCAAGGCGGCGCGCAGCGCGAACAAAGCCTGGTCACGCGGCACGGGACGGATCCAGACCTCGAACATCTGCGCGCGGCGGCCGACTCCGGTCGGAGGCATGCTGCGCCGCCCGCCGTTGGGATAGGCCTCGATGTAGGAGTAGTCGCCGTAGTTCATCCCGCGCGCTTCGCGGATCACCTGGTAGAGGTGCGACGAGGAGTTGCGGTGCTCGCCGAGCCAGGAGTTGGCGATCCACAGCGCGTAGTACTCGCGCGTTCCGCGCCTCACGGGGATCGGATAGCCGAAGCTGATCGCCGCGGAAGTCGTCGTCGGCGCTTCGCCGGCCTTCGTTTCCACCGAGGGCTTCTCGACGATCAACACGCTGCGGCCCTGGATCGGCGCGGCTTGCGGAGCCGGCGGCGCTTCGACCACGCCCGACGGCAGGCGCGCCAGGTCGGCTTGCATACTCGCGGGCAGCCACTCGGGGAAGGCTCCCCCGAGGCCGAGCACCAGGTTTTCGCGCGTGTAGTGCTCGGTCCAGAATTTCTGGACGTCCTCGAGGGTGATCGACTTCAAGGCGTCGACGCTGCCCTCGGTCAGGTGCGCGTAGGGAGTGCCCGAGAACACGCGCTCGAACAGCGCGGCCTTGCCGAGCTCTTCGTCCGACGAGAAGCGCAGCGAAGTCTCGATGTCGCTGATCGCGGAATCGCGCAGGCGCTCGAAGTCGTCCGCGCGGAATCCTGGCGTGACGAGGGCCTGGATCAAGAGGGCGTAGAAGGCCTCGAGCTTGTCGCGGTGGACCACGCCGGTGACCACGGTCATTTCCTTGTCGACGTTCGCGGAGTAGCCGCCGGCGAGCGGGAACATCTTCAGGAGCAGCTCGGCGTAGGTGTTCTTCGCCGTTCCGCCTTCGGAGATCATCGCGCCGACCAGGGCCGCGAGGCCCTCCTTGCCCTTGGGATCGTTCTGGCTCCCCACGTAGAAGGCGATGGAAAACGCGACGTTCGGGTCCGCGGGCACCGGCATGAGCACGGGCGGCTCGGCGCCGACGCTCGCGACTCCAGCGGCTTGCGAGCGGCTGTGCAGGATCGCGACGGTGGCGCGCTGGCGCGTCAGGTACTTCGCGGCGGCGCGCTGGACGTCCTCGGGCGTCACCTGGTCGAGCGTGTTGTAGATCTGGTCGACCGCCGTGATGTCGCCCGTGATCGCGATGACCTGCGCGACCGAGTCGTTGACGTTGCCGGGCGTCGACAGGTTGGACAGGAAGGAATACTTGAGCCGCGAGCGCGCCGAATCGAGCTTCTCCGCGTCGACCGGGCGGTTGGCGAGCTCGCCGATCGCGCTCCACAGCCGGCGCTCGATCGAGGAAAGGTCCGAAGCCTCCTTGACCTTGGCGATCACCGACCACAGACCCGGATCGCGGTTGTAGCCGAAGCTCGCGAACATCGCGTCGACGCGCTGGTCGTCGAGCACCAGCTCCTTGTACGCGTCCGAGGTCTCGCCGAACGCGAGCTCGCCGATCAAGGTCGCCGCGATCATCGTGCGATCGGTCGGCAAGAGCTTCTCGCCCTTGAAATTGATCGCGAGGATCGGAAGCGTCTGGCCGTCGAAGGGCACGTCGATGCGCCGCTCCGCCTTCTGCTCCGGCTCGGCGACGACTTTCGGCGCGGTGAAGCCCGGTTTCCAGGCTGCGTAGTTGGTCTTGATCAGCTCGAGCGTGGCGCGCTTGTCGAAATCGCCGGTGACGACCACCACGATGTTCTCCGGGCGGTAGAAGCGCTCGAAGAAGGTCTTCGAATAAGCGTACTGCTCCGGCATCTTCTTGATGTCGGCCTCGAATCCGATCGTGGTGTGCTTGTAGGTGTGCTTGTCGAAGGCCGCGTCCTGCACGGCCTCGAAGAGCACCTCGAACGGACTGGTGCGACCCTTGCGGTATTCGCCGTACACCGCGCCGGACTCGGTCTTGAAGCCGGGCTCGTCGTACTCGAGGTGCTGGAAGCGATCCGCCTCGATCTCGATCACCTTGGGCAGGTCCGCTTGCGTGATCCCGAGGTGATACGCCGTGAAATCGTCGGTCGTGAAAGCGTTCGCGTCCGCGCCCATGCCGTTGACGATGCCGTCGTAGACCGGCCCGGGGAAACGCTTGCTGCCGTGGAACATCATGTGCTCGAAGAAGTGCGCGAAACCCGTCACGCCCGCTTCGACTTCGTCGCGGCTGCCCGTGCGCACGATCGACCAGTAGGACACGAGACCTTCGGACGGCATCGGCACGAACAACACTTTCAGCCCGTTGTCGAGCTGGTGCGTTTCCACCGCGTAGGGAAAGACTTTCGCGCTCGAAGCGCTCTTCGATTCGCCGCCCGCTTTCTGTTCGCTGCGCATGGCCGAAGCCGGCAGCGTCGATTCGTTCACATTCGCCGGTTCGCCCGGGCTTGAGACCGAAGCCGTTCCGGAATTCGTCGCGGAGCACGCGCTCGCGAGTGCGAGGAGCGGGATGAGTAGAGACAGCTTCGAGATCACGGGAGTCCTTGGGTTGGGAGGTTCGCCGCCTGCGGCGCGCGCGGCAGTATAGAAACTGTTCTTCGTGACAGCTCTGTTCACCGGATCGATCTCTGCTTCATGACAAAGATCCACGTCGCGACATGGGAATTGTTCCCCAGTTGCAATTGCTCCCCGCTCGGCTATTTTCGCAGCCTCGAGCCTCGCGAGACACCATGATTTCCCGAAAGACAACGACAGAAACGATGGGCAAGACGAACGAGAACGGTCGCCGGAACCGGCGCGGCGCCGAGGAATTGATCGCCGAGCTGCAGGAGAAAATCCGCCTGATCGAGGCTCGCGCCGCCGCGAAACAGGCGAAGGAATCGCCGGCGACGAGCCTCGCGTTGCTCGTCGTTCGCAAGCTGGACAAGGCCACGACCCTCGCCGAAGAGGAAGAGGACACGAGCTTGAGGCACGTGCTCAGCGACGCGCGCAAGCCTCTCGCGGCGTACCTGGAGAGCCGCGGGCTGCAGCTGCCGAAGGGCCGCACGCCGCGCGGCCGCCGCCCGCGCGCCGTTTCCTCGAACGGGAATTGAGCGTGGCGTTCGGCGATCGATGAGGCCAGCGCCTCTCGCCCTGCGCCTCTCGAAGGGTGGGCCCTGCAGGGATCGAACCTGCGACCAAGCGATTATGAGTCGCCCGCTCTGACCAACTGAGCTAAGGGCCCCGGAACTGCGGCGCGCTGCGCGCGAGACGCTACCACTTCGCTCGCGTATCCTGCTCCCCCATGAGGCACTTCCTTCTCGTGGGTCTCTTCGCGGCGTCGTGCACTGCCCCTGCTCCCGCGCCCGGACCGACGGAAGCGCGCAAACAAGAGCCCGCGGTCGTCGCTGCGCCCAGGCCCGAGTTGCCCCGCGCGGCGGCGAAGCCTCAGCGCAGCGCCGACCCTCGACCGCCGGCTGGGGACGACGTCGCGCGCGCCAACCCCTTCGGTGTTCCGGCGGAGCTGGATGACGGTGCGGACTACTTCCCTGCGGGTCCGAAGAACACGGGCGTCGCCACGCCGGCCTCGATCCTCCACGCCGAGGTCGGCCGGCGGCCCGCGCACCACGAGGAAGTCGTGCAGCTGTGGCGCTCCTGGGCCGCCAGCTCGCCGCGCGTGCGCCTCGAGGTCACCGGGCGAACCCACGAGGGCCGCGAGCTGCTCGCCGGCGTGGTCACCTCGGAGAAGAACATGGCGCGGCTCGACGAGATCCTCGGGGGCTTGCGCCAGCTCGCGGATCCGCGCGAGCTCTCGGAGTCCTCTGCCGCGGACCTCGTCGCGAACTCCCCCGCCGTTGCGTGGCTGGCCTACTCGATCCACGGCGACGAGATGTCCGGCGTCGATGCTGGCCTGGCCCTCGCGTACCAGCTGATCGCGGACCAGAGCGGGGCGACGAACGAGTTGCTCGACGAGCTCGTCGTGGTCTTCGATCCGATGCAGAACCCCGACGGGCGCGAGCGCTTCCTCGGCATGCTCGAATCGAGCGCGAGCTTCGTGCTCGACCTCGGCGACGAGGGCTTGACCCGCGGCCACTGGCCCTACGGACGCGGGAACCACTACCTCTTCGACATGAACCGCGACTGGATGAGCGGCATCGCGCCGGAGACGCGCGCGCGCTGGGCAGCGGTGCGTAAATTCGTCCCGCAGCTCTTCGTCGATTCCCACGAGATGGGCTCGTCGGACACCTTCCTCTTCTATCCCCAGGCGGCGCCGCGCCATCCCGACTTCCCGGCGACCCTCGCGAAGTGGCACGGCGTGTTCGCCGACGAAGGCGGTCGCGCTTTCGACGAGCACGGCTGGAGCTACTACTCGCGCGAATGGGCCGACGGCCTCGGGCCCTTCTATTCCGATGCCTGGGGCTCGCTCAACGGCGCGATCGGCATCCTCTACGAGCAGGCGCGCTACGCCGGCACCGCTGTGCGCCGCGAAACCGGCGAAATCGCGACCTACCGCGACGCGGTGCGCCACCAGCTCGTCGCCAGCCTCTCCAACCTGCGCTCGCTGAAAGCCCATCGCAAGGAAGTGCTCGCCGACTACCTCGCCGGCCGGCGCGCTTCCTGCGACGCGAGCACGGCGATCGGTCAGCGCTCCTTCATCCTTCGAACGGGCTCGCAACCGTCGCGCGAGCGCTGGCTCGTGCGCACGCTGCTCGCGCAAGGCATCGAAGTGTTCCGCACCGCCGAAACGACGTTCACCGTGAACGACGTCGAGGTCCTCGGCGAAAAGAACGAAAAACGCGACCTTCCCGCGGGAGCCTTCGTGATCCCCGCCGCGCAACCCCAGGGAGCGCTGGTGCGCGCTTTCCTCAGCTTTGATCCGCGGCTCGACAAAGCGGTGCTCACCGACGAGCGCACGGAGCTGGAGGCCAAGGGCCGCTCGAAAATGTACGACGTCACGGCCTGGAACCTCGGCCAGGCCCTGGGTCTCGATTGCAGCTGGGGCGAAATCCCGCTGGGCACGGCCCAGGCCGTCCACGAGCTCGAGCCCTTCGTCGGCGGCATCGTCGCCGCGACCGATCCCGCACTGCACGTGTACGGCTGGGCCGTCGACGCCAATGACGATTCCGCCGTGCGCTTCTGCGCGCGCGCCCTGGCCGCCGGTCTCGCGGTGGAAGCGAGCGACGAGACTTTTTCCGCGGCGGGACGCAAGTTCTCGCGCGGCTCGCTCCTGGTGCGCGCCCACGAGAATCCGACGAAGACTCGCGAAGACGTCGAGCGCGCGGCCCAGGCCAGCGAAGCCCTGGCCTTCGCACTGACCACGGCGCGCTCGCCGGACGAGAGCGCCGACCTCGGCGGCCACCACTTCCGCGCGCTCTTCTCGCCGCGCATCGCGATCGCGGGCGGATCTCCCGCGAGCACCGACGGTTTCGGTCACGTGTGGCACCTGATCGATCGAGACCTCGGACTTCCGGCGACGCTGCTCGACGGCGCCGACCTCGGCAGCGCGGACCTGCGCCGCTACGACGTGCTCGTCCTGCCGCCTGGGAACTTCGACCTGCACGCCGCTGGCGATGACTTGAAAGCCTGGGTGCGCTCCGGCGGCACGCTGATCGCGATCGAAGACTCCGCGCTCAGCGTCGCCGATGCGGAGCTCGGCTTGAGCCAGGTGCGCCAGCGCCGCTCCGTGCTCGCCGAGCTCGCGGTCTACGACGAAGCCGCGCGGCGCGAAGACGCTGCGCGCAACATCGTGATCGACGAGGCCAAGGTCTGGGGCGATACGACCGAAGAGCCCGCGGAGGAAGCGCGCGCCGACGCGGAGAAGAAGACCAAGCCCGAGACTCCGTCGAAGGAAGAGCTCGAGCGCAGCGAAGAATTCAATCGCCGCTTCGGTCCCAGCGGCGCGGCCTTGCGCGCGCACACCGATCCCAACCAATGGATCACCGCCGGTGCGCCGAGCGAGCTGCCCGTCTTCTTCTCCGGTTCCCAGGTGCTGCTCGCCAAGCCGCCGGTGCGCACGGCGGTGCGCCTGGCCGCCGCCGATCAGCTGCGCCTTTCCGGCCTGGTCTGGCCCGAGGCGCGCGAAAGACTTTCGCGCTCGGCCTGGCTGACCGTCGAGCGCGTGGGCCGCGGCCAGGTCATCCTGTTCGCGACCCAACCCAATTTCCGCAGCTTCTGGCACTCCGGCGCCCGCTTCCTGGCCAACGCCATCGTCCTGGGGCCCGGCCTGGGCGCGGATCCCCTCCGGCGCCCCTAACAAAGCGTTCAGAATCGGCCGGAAAAATTGCTCCCGCTAACGGGACAGACGGGCTTGCCGACACCGGCCAATTTGCGACTCGGTGATAGCATGGACTTCGCGCGTGCGATCCCCTTAGTCGCGCGCGCGGGTTCTCCACCTGCGCTCAGGAGTCTCACCATGTCTGGCACCGCGTGCGTCCCCCGCGGCGATGATTGTTTCGGCGGTCTGGCGGCTCTCGCCAGCGTGTTGTTCGTTGCAAGTCTTGCCTCGTGTTCAGGCGACCTTCAGGCAAGCACGAAGCAGCGCACGGACGCCGCCTACGCAGCATCGCATCCTTTCGATAACGATGTCTCGTTGAACCAGGACGGCACGACTGCGCACAACCCGCGCATCACGCCGACGGCCAACTGGGACGGATCCCTGGACGGCATGAAAACGCTCTGGTTCGAGAGCGGGGCGAAGCGCGGCGAAGGCCGATTCGTCAACGGCCGCAAGGAAGACTCCTGGACCTTCTGGTACGAGAACGGCCAGAAGCACTGGGAGGGCATGTACCACAACGACCTCGTCGAAGGCGTCGAGCACTCCTGGTATCCGAACGGCGCGCTGTGCTTCGAAGGCACCAGCGTCGGCGGCCGTCGTCACGGTGCGTTCCGCGCCTGGTACGAAGACGGACAGCAGTGGTGGAAGGGCGAGTACCGCCTCGGAGTCCGCCAGGGCCCGTTCCAGTACTGGCGCCGCGACGGCAGCTTCGACCAGAAGGTCAGCGGCGTGTACGCCGACGGAAAGCGCACGAGAATGCTTTCCGCGGACGTGCTCGCGCTCGTCGAGCCCAAATAGACGCGGCCACAGGGGCCTGAACGAGAAATACGTTGGCTGAAGCGGCCCGCTGTCGGGTCGATTCAGCCGACGTATTTCTCGTTCAGGACACCCGTCGCTCAGGCCCGCGACGCGTGCTCCGCGAGCACCGACGCGACGCTTGCCGTCAATCTCTTGCCGGTCGGCAAGTCGAGGAATTCATTCGGCCCGTGTGCGTTCGAATTCGGCCCGAGCACGCCGGTGATCAGGAACTGAGCCTTGGGGAAGCGCGCGCCGAGCATACCCATGAACGGAATCGATCCGCCCTCGCCCATGTAGACCGCGGGCTTGCCGAAGAAGGCCTTCGACGCGCGATCGACGGACTTGGCGAGCCACGGGCTCATCGGAGGCGCGTTCCATCCCGCGCCCGCGCCGTCGGACTTGAACGTGACCTTCGCGCCGTACGGCGGGTCCGCTTCGAGGATGCGCTTCAAATCCACGCCCCCCTGCGTCGCGTCCTTGTTGGGCGGCAGGCGCAGCGAAATCTTCAAGCTCGTCTTCGGACGCAGCACATTGCCCGAATTTTCGAGCGCCGGCAGGCCCGCGGCACCCGTGATCGACAAGGCCGGACGCCAGGTGCGGTTGAGCACCAGCTCGATCAGATCCTCGTGCATCACCTGGACACCTGGTAGCAGCGGGAACTTCGCGTACACGTCCTTGCCCAGAGTCGTGGCAACCGCGCGCACCTGCTCCATGCGATCCGCCGGAACCTCGCTGTGGAATTCCTTGGGCAGGATCTTGCCGGTCTTCTCGTCCTCGAGCCGCGAGAGCAGCATGCGCAGGATGCGGAAGCTCGAAGGCACGATGCCGCTGGCATCGCCCGAGTGCACGCCCTCGCTGAGCACTTCGACCGTCAAGTCGCCGGTCAAGATCCCGCGCAGCGAAGTCGTCCCCCACAATTGATCGTAGTTGCCGCAACCCGAATCGAGACAGACGATCAAGCTCGGAGTGCCGATGCGGCTCGCGAGCTTGTCGACGTAGAAGGGCAGATCGAAGCTCCCCGATTCTTCACAGGCCTCGATCAACACGACGCAGCGCGCGTGCGGAATCTTCTGACGCTCGAGCACTTCGATCGCGGTCAGCGAAGCGAAAGCCGCGTATCCGTCGTCCGCGCCGCCGCGACCGTACAGTCGCTCGCCGCGGATTACTGGAGTCCAGGGCCCGAGCCCTTCGCCCCAACCGGTCATCTCCGGCTGCTTGTCGAGGTGGCCGTAGAGCAGCACCGTGTCGTCCTTGGTGCCCGGAATCTCCATGAAGATCACCGGCGTGCGGTTGTCGATGGCGACGACCTCGACCTTGAGCCCCGGAATCGGCCGCGCGCGACACCAGGCCTCGATCAGCGCCACGGCCTTGGCCATGTGCCCGTTCTCGCGCCACTTCGGATCGAACATCGGCGACTTGTTCGGGATCTTCACGTACTCGACGAGGGCCGGAACGATGCTCTGCTTCCAGACCGTGTCGACGTAATCGAAGGCTTGACGGTCGTCGAGAGTCGGGGCTGCGGTGGTCGGTGTCATGGCGGGATTCTCGGGGAGGGATCGTGGCGATTGGAATGCGGAGCGAGAGAGTAGCGCGGGAGGGCTAGGATCGCTCCCCCATGGATCCTCGCAAGCAGCGCTGGGCCGCGTCCCTCGTCTGCGCGCTGATCGCCGCCGCGGTCGGAGCCTGGATCCTCGTGAGACAGCGCGGTGGTGTGCAGGCCAACGCGTCCACGGTGGGCTTTCGCGAGCCGAGCGAGCCCGGGACGGCCGTGGACGTTCCCCTCGTGCCGGCCGCCGACTTCTTTCGTGTCGACGACGGCGCTCCGATTGCCGCGACTCCACGGAGCCGTCTCTTCTACCTCTCGCAAGCCGCCGTCGAATCCTTCTGGGGCGGTCTCGACCGGCAGCAGCCCTACGATCCGTGGACCTACGTCTGGAGTCGCGGCGGCCGCGACGAGACCTTCGCCTGGCCGGAGCATCCGCGCGGACGCTGGCACCTGACGACGAATCGCGACGGGCTGCGCGAGGTCGGCGATCCATTGGCGAAGCGCAGCGATGTGCGCGTGCTCGCCGTCGGTGATTCGCACGCGTTCGGCGTTTGCGACACGGAAGAGACTTTCGCGACGGTGCTCGAATCTCTGCTCGGGAAGGCATCCGGCTCGCGCAGCGTCGAGGTCTTGAACGCCGCGCAGCCCGGCTTCGACGCCTTCAACTATCTCGGAGCCCTGCATCGCTTCCTGAGTTTCGAGCCGCAGGTCTTCGTCGTCCTGTTCTTCGGCGGCAACGATCTCCTGAGCCCGCTCGACATGTACTACCGCTTCACGCGCGAGCCGGTGCCGCCGGTCCCGCCCAACGAGAAGCGACGTCGCTCGGAACTGATCGGCCATGCGCCCAATGCCTTTGGCCAGTGCTACGAAGGCGCTCACAATCTGCTCGCCCATCCCGAACAGGGCGAGCTCGCTGCAAAGGTCAACGCACGGTTGTTCGCGGAAATGCAGTCGGTCTGCAATCGCCGCGGCGTGCGGCTCGTCGTGGTCTACCTCCCCTCCCCTTGCGACCTTGCCTGGCGCGACCCGCCTGCGGAAATCGACAAGGGACGCAAACTCAGCGGCCTACCAGAGGGCGCGGGCTCGGGCCTCGCGGCGACGGAGGAGCGTTTCCTCGGCTTGCTCGCGACGCTCTCCATCGGGGTGATCGACCTGCGCGCCACTTTCCGCGCGCAGCAGGATCCGCCCTACTGGCGCAAGGACCTGCACATCAATCTCGATGGCCAGCGACTGGTCGCCGAAGCCCTCGCGCCCCGCGTGGAATCCGCCGTTTCGGGCCGCTGACCTGTCGCCGGGCAACGCGAGGCCCGCTAACGGCCGGATCCCGAAATGATCCTCGCCGCCCTGACTTTCCTTCTCCTCGCGCAGCTCCCCCAAGCGCCAGAGATCCCGCTGCGCTTCCCGGGGCCTGGCAAGTTCTCCGCCACACCGATTTGCGGCGCGGACCACGAACACTGCAAGGGCCGCGCGTCGCTGTTCCTCGACACGGAATACGGGCCGTTTGAAGTCGCCGGCTGCGAAGTCCGCGCAGGCGAAGCCTTCGCGCTGTCGATCGAAGGCGTGCCGGTTCCCGAGGACAGATGGGACAACCTCGCAGTCCAGCTAGCCCTCGAGGGTCATCCGGTGGTCCGAGCGGAAGATCTGCCGCTCGAGGGAGGTTGCGACATCGGGCGTTGGCGCGTGCCCGATCTCGATTCCGCGGCAGAGCTTCGGACTCCGGAGGAACCGCGACCTGCGAGCGCGCGGATCCTGCGGCTGGAGCTGCGCGGAGGAAACCCGCGTGACGCGCTCCTGAGCTTCATCATCCCCGACCCCTTACCGACTCCCGGAGGTTGCACACTTTCCATCCGCAATACGGAATCGGGGTATTACGGGCTGCGTCGTGTGGACTCGAGAGTCTGGGAACTCGACCTGGATCATCTGGATCTTAAGGACGATCACTTTTCACTTTTCGTCAGGACTCTCAGCGGCGCATGCCTCGAACCAAGGATCGATTGGAAGAGCTCGACGCAGAAACTGCCAGCAGTCTTGGAATTCGACGCGCCGCCGTGGTGGATGAGCTTGCGCGGCACCGTTGTCGATTCGACAGGCAAGCCGGTTGCGAATGCGATCGTGCGCGCTAGCTTCCTTTCCGGTCGAGCGTGCTTCGAAGCCAGCGCGACCGACGGCAGCTTCCAGTTCGATGCATTCGCCGCCGGGACAGCCTGGATCAACGTCAACGATGCCAATTGGAGATCCCGAGGCTTCCGGCACACCTTCGTCGAGATTGGAAGCGTGCCGGCCGCGCCGCTAGAGCTGGTCGTCCAGCGGCAGAACTGGATGGTGATCGACGCTTCAGGACTTGCGCTCGGACCGGAGATCGGAGCGGTGCTCGCAGTCGGCAGCGGCAATGACCGCCACCCGGACGAGTCGAGGTGTCTGGTGATCTCGCTGAAACCCGAGGAACTGACGGCCCCGTTCCGACTCCCGGCCTGCTGGGGTAGCGAGTTTGCGATCTCCGCGATCCCGATGCCCGCCGCCGGCCGCGAGCACGACGGCGATCTCGATGCGTGGATCAAGGACGCCAGGATCGCCCGCTCGAAGGTGAGCTTCCCGAGCGATGAGAGGCCCGGGGTGACGCGCTTCTTGTCGCTGAAGCCCGACGTGGCGCGCTGACCGACGCGTATTGCTCAGCGCCGAGCAGCCGCAACGTCGACGCGAGTTACGCGAGGCCTGCGCAGCAGGTAGATGGCGAGGAACATGAGCAGTGCCAGCGCGACGAAGGGCGCGAGAACCGCGGCGATGGAGACCAGCGTCGATCCCGCGGCTTCCGCGGTCGAGATCACGGGATTCGCGACGCCGCCCGTCGTCCAGGTCGACACGCCGCGCGCCACCGCGGTCGGAATCTGGACCATCGCCGCGGCGGTGCTGCCGACGACGAAGGCGAGACTCCAGCGCAACATCGGGTCGAGGTCGGGCAGGACCGCGGCGCTGAGCAGGAAGCCCGCGCCGATCGCCGTCGGGGTCGCGATCACGTCAAGGGCGTGGTCGAGCCAGGGGATCGCGTAGGCGCCGAGCTCGACCAGGGTCGCGATCGAGAGGGTCACGATCGCCCCGGTCGACGCCAGCCACTGGAACTCAGGGCTCAGGGGCAACATCCCCGCCCGCGCCGCGAGGGCGGCGACCAGCGCAGGGACGAAGACACGAAAACCCGTGGCCGCGGACAAGCCGACGGCCACGACCAGACTCTGCAGAATGTGCGGGGTATCCATGGATCGGATCCGCTTTGCGCGCGGCCGCGTGGAAAATTCCCTTTGGGATCGCTGCAGCTCGAGGCCGGCCTGTCAGCGACCCGCCTTGCCTGCCGGGGAAGGCGACGGATCGTTCGGAGCGTGGGGACTGAACACCCAGGTGCCCAGTCGAAAGTGCGGGACGAGCGTGAAGGTCTGGACGGATCGGAAATCGCCGAGCCGGATCGAGCGCTCGAAGCTCGGCCAGGCCATGCTGAACCATATATCGGGCTTGGACGAGGTCGAGGCCAGGCCGACATAGAGCGCCAGCCGATCATCGAGGAATCGAGGTGGCCCGACGCAACCCGGGAGGCAGTCGAGCATGGGCGTCTCGTTCCTATTCCCTCCGATCACCCTCCATTTCCACCCGAGATCGACGCCGGCTGGAACTCGCTCGGGCAGGACTCGGCGCTCATGAGTCGCCAGATCGATTGCGATCGAGACCTCCCGACTCGTGCCGTCTGGTTGTGTCGACATGCGCCAGACAGTGACTTCCCTTCCATCCGCCGACAGCTCCCGAGCCATGTCTTGATCCTGCCACCACGACAGATCGAGCTCCTTCCGGGATTGCAGGTCGAAGATTCGCGGCGGATTGATGCACTGAAAGAGGACGAGTCCACCTGCGATCGAGACCACGCAATAGTCACCGCGTGGCATCCCTCGCACCTCGCCGAGCTCGCGCTCCTTGCCTGTTGTGATCGACTTGACGACGAGGGTGTAGCCATTGTCGTCATCCATGAAGATGGGCGTGTGCTTGGATTTGCGCAGGTACGCGACGCGTCCTTGATCATCGAGGCCGCTCGCGGCGATCGCGTCTCCGCTGGTCTTGATTTCCAGCAGAGCGCCGCTCGGTAGGCTCGCGATCCGCAGTTTCCGATGGCCATCGGCGACTACAACGCTTCCCCGGACTGCCTCGCGAAGTTGCGGTGACTCCGTGACGTCGATCGTCGGCGGATACGACAGCATCGACGCGCTTTGGGAGTCAGAAGTCCTCGAGACTGGCCCAAAGCTGAAGCATGCAGAAAGCGACAGCATGGCCGTGCCACAGGCCAACGACGTCGCGACCGTGCGCAGCAAGATTATTCGTCGAGCGAGAGACAATTCGCGCCTTCTTTCGGGGGCCTCCCAAGTCCGACCCGGACAACAGCCATCAAGCTACCCGATGGTGGCGATGACGCGCTTCGCGGTGTCGAATACTCGCCCGCGGCGGAAACACTGCTCTGCGACTCGCGCAGTGCAACCGCGGAGCCGCTAGAGTTCCCGACAGTCCCATGCTGACCCCCAGCGCTCGCCCGTGACTTCGCCGCTGATCGAGATCGAGGGGCTGGAGAAGTCCTATGGGAAGCATCGTGCGCTGTGCGGGCTCGATCTTTCGGTCGAGCCGGGGCCGATCGGTCTTCTCGGGCCCAATGGCTCGGGCAAGACCACGCTGCTCAAGCTGCTGCTCGGACTCCTGCGGCCCGATGCGGGCAGGGCGCGAGTCGCGGGGCTCGATCCGAGTCGTCGCGGGGATCGTCTCGAGCTGCGGCGCGCGGTGGGATACATGCCCGAGAGCGATTGCCTGATTCCCGGCATGACCGGCGTCGAGATCGTCGGCACACTCGGGCGGCTCTCCGGGATGAGCGCGGCGGATGCGATGACGCGCGCTCACGAAGTGCTCGACTACGTCGGGATCGAGGAGGCGCGGTATCGGGCGCTCGATGAGTACTCGACGGGCATGAAGCAGCGGTTGAAGCTCGCCCAGGCCCTGGTGCACGATCCCAAGCTCTTGCTGCTCGACGAGCCGACCAACGGCCTCGATCCCAAGGGTCGGCGGCACATGCTCGATCTGATCGCGGACCTCGGACAGGTCCAGGGGAAGAATCTGCTGCTCTGCTCTCACCTGCTGCCCGACGTCGAGCGGACTTGCCGCGACGTGGTCGTGCTGCAGCGCGGCTCGGTGATCCTTTCAGGGTCCATCGCGGAGCTCACGCGAGCCGAGGGTCGGCGCGTGCGGCTCGAGGTCTCGGGCGACGAAGCGCGATTGCGTGCCGAGCTCGAGCTCGCGGGCCACGCCGTCGATCCGCTGCGCGAGGACCACGTGGTGATCGTGCGCCTCGCGGAGGGCGTGACCGATGCTGACCTGCTCTTCGGAATCGCGGCGCGAGCCCAGGCGCGCCTGGTCAGCATCGGCGAGGTGCGTTCCTCGCTCGAGGAAGTGTTCATGGCCGGACTCACGCGCGACGAGACTGCCTGATGGCCACCACGAACACCGAAATCTATCGGAAATTCCAGGGCGAATTGCGTCCGGCGTCGCTGCGCTTTTTGCCGCTCGCTCACGCGGCGATCCGTACGGCGACGAAGCGCAGGCTGCCGCTGGTCATCCTCTACGCGCCGCCGGTGA
>Ga0193706_1000649_pt1 | contig 18531 bp, 15 predicted proteins | sample U3c1metaG_FD_160130 | JGI IMG/M metagenome (GOLD analysis project Ga0193706, IMG submission 160130) | Soil microbial communities from a riparian zone of the East river system, Colorado, United States - U3c1 | ecosystem: Environmental > Terrestrial > Soil > Riparian zone | place: USA: East River... | reverse complement strand
GCTCGATGAGCTCGACAAGATCCTGCGCGCGACTGCGACCGACGGGGTCGCCGCGACCGATCTCAATTTGCTGGTCCGCCTGCGGGTCAGCTCGGAGCACGCCAAATTGAGCCTGGCGGCGAAGTTTGGCGCCGAGCCGCACGAAGTGAAGCCGTTGCTGTTCGCCGCTCGCCAGGCCGCCGATGCGCTCGGCATCTGCTTCCATGTCGGCAGCCAGGCAATGAGCCCCAACGCTTATGGCGAAGCGATGGCGCGGGTCCGCGACGCGATCGTCGAGGCTTCGGTCACGGTCGACATCATCGACGTCGGCGGCGGCTTCCCGTCTTGGTATCCAGGCATGGAGCCCCCTGCCCTCGAAGCCTATTTCGACGTCATCCACCGCACCTTCGAAAATTTGCCGATCAGCTACTCCGCCGAATTGTGGTGCGAGCCGGGCCGCGCATTGTGCGCCGAATATGCCAGCCTGATTGTCCGCGTCGAAAAACGCCGCGGTGCCGAGCTCTACATCAACGACGGAGCTTATGGCGCTCTGTTCGATGCGGCACATATCGGCTGGCGTTTCCCGGTCGAGCTAGTCCGCGACGAGCCGTCGAACGCCCGGCCAATGGATTTCAGCTTCTATGGCCCGACGTGCGACGACCTCGACCATATGGCGGGGCCGTTCGAGCTTCCCGGCGACACCCGCGCCGGCGACTATATCGAGATCGGCATGCTCGGCGCCTACGGTTGTGCGATGCGCACGGGCTTCAACGGCTTCGGCAGCGAGTTGCGCGAAATCGTCACCGACGAGCCGATGGCCAGTCTCTACGGAGAAAGCCGCGAGCCGAGGCGTTCGAACGTCGTCAAGCTGTAGTCGCTGGGTATCCTGGCGAAGGCCGGGATCCAGTCGAACAGGAGAGTCTGGGCCCCTGCCTGCGCAGGGGTACGGTCTGCTTGCATGGAGTAAAGAATGACCACCGATACGCTGATCGCCGGTACCAAGGCCAACGACACCCGCAAGGCGGAATTGCTTTCGAACGAGGTCGAGCATATCGACATCAAGAGCTTCGACGCGCGGCCGATCGTTGACGCCATGGGCAAGATGAGCTTCACCAGCCGCGATCTGGCCCGCGCCACGCGAATTTATAATCTGATGCTGTCGGATCCCGGCTGCTCGGTCATCCTGGTGATCGCAGGGTCGACCAGCGCGGGCGGATGCATGGACCTCTATGCCGACCTCGTCGCCAACAACATGGTCGACGCAATCGTCGCTACCGGCGCGGCCATCGTCGACATGGACTTCTTCGAAGCGCTTGGCCACAAGCATTATCAAGCGCTTGAAATTCCTGACGATGATACGCTCCGGTCGCTCTACATCGATCGCATCTACGATACCTATATCGACGAGGAGAAGCTCCAGGAGACCGACCATACCATCGGCGACATCGCCAATGGGCTGGAGCCCAGGCCTTATTCGTCGCGTGAGTTTATCCGCGAAATGGGCAAATGGCTGACGACCAACGGCAAGAAAGCCAACAGCCTGGTCAAATTGGCCTACGAGCATGACGTGCCGATCTTCTGCCCGGCGTTTACCGACAGCTCAGCGGGGTTTGGCCTGGTCAAGCATCAGGTCGATGCGATGAAGCAGGGCCGCCGCTACATGACGCTCGATTCGATCGCCGACTTTCGCGAGCTGACCGACATCAAGATCAAGGCTGGCGACACCGGCCTGCTGATGATCGGCGGCGGGGTTCCGAAGAACTTCGTTCAGGACACGGTGGTGTGCGCCGAAATACTCGGCCACGAAGATGTCGCGGTGCACAAATACGCCGTCCAGATCACCGTCGCCGACGTTCGCGATGGGGCGTGCAGCTCCTCGACGCTTCAGGAAGCGGCGAGCTGGGGCAAGGTCTCGACCGCAATGGAGCAGATGGTGTTCGCCGAGGCGACCTCGGTGCTGCCGCTGATGGCCAGTGACGCCTACCACCGCGGCCATTGGAAAAACCGCGATAAACGGCGGTTTTCAAAGCTGTTCGACTAGGTTTTGATCGGTCTCCAGCGCCCGCTGGCTTGACTTCAAATGAGAACCCGCTTCCCTGAGTCCGAATTCTCATCGAACTGATCGCCGAAAGGTCATGCAGCGGGGGGAGAAGCGGTGGCGAAAGTCGGACAATCGGCCTGCCTTGTGCTGGCCCTTGCGATGGCATTTTCGGTGAGCGGGTGCGGCGGCGGCGGCGGATCGCGACCCGCGGTCGTGCCCCCACCTCCGCCGCCCCCGCCCCCACCGCCTCCACCACCGCCGATCACCCTCGACGACGCGGAATATCACGCGGCCAATTCGGCGACTTCGGCCAACGCACTTCCCGCTTACCAAGCCGGCGCTACTGGCAGTGGGGTCAAGGTCGCCGTTGTCGATACCGGGATCAACCCGGCCTTGCCCGAATTCACCGGCCGCATCGATCCCGCCAGCCAGGATGTCGCGAGCAATCGCGGGATCACCGACCAGCAGGGCCACGGCAGCATGGTTTCGGCGATCATCGCGGGAAATCGCGACGGTCAATATATGCAGGGCGTCGCGTATGGAGCGACGATCCTGTCGCTCAATGTTTACGATCCCGCCGGCTGCAAGCCCGGCGGGGATTGCTTCCTGGACGCTTCACTGCCGGTTGCGATCGATTTCGCCCGGACCAATGGCGCCAAGATCATCAACATGTCGTTCGGCGACGAGGAGGGCCTGACCCCGGAAATCTACCCGGCGGTCCAGCGGGCGGTCGATGCCGGAATCATCGTCGTCATGGCTGCCGGCAATGCCGGCATCGCCGATCCCAATTCGTTCGCGCTCCGCAACGTCCAGGATCGGGGAGCGACCGGCCTGTTCATCATCGCCGGAGCGATGGATGCCAACCGAACCCTGAGCAGCTTTTCGAACCGCGCGGGCGTCGGTGCCGAATATTACCTGACCGCGCTTGGCCGCGGCAATGCGACAGTCAATCAGTTCGGCCAGCAGGTGAACCCCAATGGAACGTCCTTTTCGGCGCCAACCATTGTCGGCGCCGCGGCGCTTCTCGCCGGCGCGTTCCCGAATTTGAGCGGTGCTGACATCGTCAGATTGCTGCTGACCACCGCCGACGATGCCGGTACCGCAGGCACCGATGCGATGTTCGGCCACGGCATTCTGAACATCGGCGGGGCGTTCGCCCCGCAGGGCGCGACGACTCTGGCGGGAAGCTCGGAGCACATTTCGTTGAGCGACAACGGGATCATGTCCGGCGCCATGGGCGACGCTTCGTCGGCCAAGGCCGGCGCGATCATCCTGGACGGCTATTCGCGCGCATATGCAATCGATCTCGCCAAGACGCTGCGGCTAACCGCGCAGGAACAGCCGCTTCGGCAGGGGATCAGCGGTGGAACATATCGCACGGCCGGGGCCACCGTCGGCCCGATTTCGCTCGCGCTGACGGTCCGGCGCAACATGATCGGCCAACCGAGCGTGGCGGCCGAGGCGATGCGCCTTGCTGATGACGACAGCCGCAAGGCCAAAGCGATTGCCGGCATGGCCATCGGTCGGCTGACGCCTAGCACGGCGCTGGCCTTGGGCTTCGCACAAAGCGGCCGAGCGCTCCAGCAGCAGCTTGCCGGATATCAGGACAATGCCTTCCTTGTCGCCCGCGATCCGATGACCCGGTTCGGGTTTCAAGCCAGCGCGGACAGCAGCATCGCTTTTCGCGAAGACCTTGGACCGCTCGCGCTGACCGTTACGAGCGAGCGCGGAAAGATATTCGATTCGCACCGTCCGCGAGGCGTGGACCGGGCTTCGTACCGGCTTGATTCCTTGACCGTCGACAAGCCCCTTGGCCGGGTAATGCTAAGCCTGACGGCATCGCGTCTGGGCGAAACGGACACGGTGCTCGGCGGCCATTTTTCCCCCACATTCTCAAGCGGAGGCTCAACTACTGCTTTTATCGATGCCGCGGCCCGAATCCGCCTCGGCGGCGGGTGGAGCGCGGCCGCCAGTATGCGGCGCGGCTGGACCTCGATCCCGGGCACCAGCGCTTTGGTCGAGAACGGCCGCCTCACTAGCGAAGCCTTCGCCTTCGATCTGGCGAAATCGAGCATGTTCGCAGCCGGCGATAAATTCGCCGTCAGGATCACGCAGCCGCTGCGGGTCGCGAGCGGAGGCTTCGATCTGAACATGCCGGTCGGCTACGATTATGCGACGGGGCGCGCGAGCTATCAGCATCGCCTGCTCAGCCTTACTCCAGCGGGGCGCGAAGTGGATTATGAGGTCGCTTACGGCGCTGGCCTGTTGGGCGGATATCTCGATCTCAATGGCTTCGTCCGCACCGATCCGGGCCATATCGCTTCGGCCAACATGGATCTGGGAGCCGCGATCCGATTTACCGCCACCAGATAAGGACGAATGGAGCGTTGAGCGCAGCCGCTTTCTGGCCCACTGTCACTTAACTTTTGGGGGAGGTAGCCATGCAATACAGCCCGATCCTCGTGCCCGTCGTGGCGCTCGTCGCATGGACGCTGATCGTCATGTTGTGGATGGCCGTCGCCCGCAAGCGCGCCTTTGCCAAAATGGGTGTTTCGTTCGGCAATATCCCTCCGGGCTCGCGCGGTGCCAATCTCGACGGCAAGGCACCCGACGAGGCGCAATGGCCGTCGCACAATTACAACCATCTGATGGAACAGCCGACGATCTTCTATGCGATCGCCCTGACGCTTGCGTTGATGGGCTTCGGCGGCGGCATCAATTATTGGCTGGCGTGGGGCTATGTCGGCTTTCGCGTGCTGCACAGCCTCGTCCAAGGAACGGTCAACATCGTCGCGATCCGCTTTCCGCTGTTCACGCTGGCTTCTTTGTGCCTGATCGGCCTGACGGTGCATGCGGCGGCGCGCATCCTCCACGATTGCGGCGTGATCTAGCGGCGAAAGGCGGCCGCCAGCTCGACATGGGTCGACCAGCGGAACTGGCCGACCGGTTGGACCCAGTCGAGTGTGTAGCCGCCGCTCGCCAACGCCTCGGCGTCGCGCGCGAAAGTCGCCGGGTTGCAGCTGACGTAGGCGATATTTGGGACGGCTGACGCGGCCAGCTGGGCAATTTGCTCGGCCGCCCCGGCGCGCGGCGGATCGAGCACGACCGCATCGAAATTGGCCAATTCCTTCGCCGTCAGGGGGCGGCGATAGAGGTCGCGGTGCTCGACCCCGATCAGGCGGCTGGCGAGCGCTGCGGCCCCCTTGAGCGCGAGCACGGCGTCGCGGGCCGCTTCGGCCGCATAGACCTTGGCGTCAAGCGCCAGCGCAAAGGTACCGAGCCCGGCGAACAAATCGGCGACGGTCCCCGCTCCTGTCACGGCTTCACGGACGGCGGCGACTAGCGCCGCCTCGCCATCTCGCGTGGCCTGGAGGAAGGCGCCGGGCGGGAATGGCACGGCGAGGCCGGACAGCGTGACCGTCGCCGGTACCGGCTCGAAGCGCGTTTCGGGGCCCAAGCCCTCGTCGACCGTCAGCCGGGCGAGCTTGTGGGTTTCGCAAAAAATGGTCAGCGCTTCGGCGGCGGCGAGACCGTCGGCCTCAACGCCCGACAGCGCGACATCGACTCCCTGGTCGAGCAGGGTCAGCTGAACCTCGGCGGTGCGCTTGGGCCGGAGCATCGCCGCGAGCAATCCGCGCAACGGAGTCACCAGAGCGAACAGCTCCGGGGCGAGGACGTGGCATTCGCGCATGTCGACGATGTGGTTCGACTTGGCGGCGTTGAAGCCCAGCGCGACGCCCCTGCCGAGCTTCAACGCGCGCAGGCTCGCGCGGCGGCGGGTGCGCGGGGGCGACAGATAGGGCGCGCGCACATCGCTCTGCATTCCGTGCTGGGCCAGCGCTCCGGCGATCCGATCGCGCAGATAGTCGCGATAATAAGGGTCGGCGACATGCTGCAACTGGCATCCGCCGCATTCCGGGAAGTGACGGCATGGTGGCGTTTGATGTCCGGGTCCGGGCGCAAGCGCACCCTCCTCGTCGAGCACATCGCCGGGAATTGCGAAGGGAACATGCCGTCCGCTTGCCGTGACACCCTCGCCCCGCGCGGCGATGCGGACGATCGTTTCGCTCATCGCAAACGCGCGAGGGCGGCGGGGATTGCCGCGACGAGATCATCGGCGATCATCGCCCGCCCGGCGAGCTCGGCCGCTCCGCCATGGAGCCAGACGGCGGCGCAGGCGGCCTCGAACGATGCCATTCCCCGCGCTCTTAGCGCCGCGGTTATCCCCGCCAGGACATCCCCTGTTCCGGCGCTCGCCAGCCATGCCGGCGCCGGTGGAGCGAAACCGACCCGCCCGCCTGGCGCGGCGACTACGGTGTCCGGCCCCTTGTAGACCACCACCGCGCCGGACAGCTTGGCCGCTTGCGACGCGCGCTCGGCCTTGCTGCCCTCACGCTGGCCGAACAATTTCACGAATTCGCCTTCGTGCGGGGTCAATATGGCGTCATGGCCCTTGAGCCGTTCGGGCTCGCCGACATGGCCGATGGCGTCGGCGTCGATCACCACCGGCGCGCGGCCGGTCAACGCCAGCGTCAACAATGGCGGGATGTCGCCCATGCCGGGGCCGACCAGGATCGCGCCGATGCGAGGGTCGTCGATGATCGCCGTGTCGGTCTGGACGATCGCCCAAGGCAGGCCGTCGATGCTGCGCGAAGTGCTGACCCGGACGTAACCGGCGCCGGTCCGGGCAGCAGCGGTCGCCGCAAGGGCGATGGCACCGGGCATTTTTCCCGCCAGGCAATGGACCAGTCCGCGGCTGAACTTGTGACCCGCCGGATCGAGCGGCGGCAGATGCGGCGTGCCAATCTCGTTCCAGTCCGAGGTAGCGCGGATTCCGATGTCCGCCAGGACGATGCGGCCGCAATGAAACGCCGTCGGCGCGAGCCGATGCGCGGGCTTGAGTGCCCCGAATGCGACCGTCAACGCATAGTCGGGCACCGGCGAAAGCAAGGCGCCGTTGTCGCTGTCGGCGCCGCTCGGCAGATCGCAGGCGATAGCGCAGCGCGAATGTGAAGCAAGGCGAAATAACTGTACGGCAACAGCCTTATCTAGCGGCTTTTTCAGACCTGTCCCGAACAGGCAATCGATCAGCAGTGGCGCCTCTGCAAGCTTCGCATCGAGCGTTTCAACCGGGCCATTCCATTGTCCCCTCGCCCATTTTGCCGCTTCGGTTTGCGGATCTCCAAGCGCCGCGATCCGCACTTCGAACCCGCGCTCTGCCAAGTGCCGCGCCGCGACATAGCCGTCACCGCCATTATTGCCGGGTCCGCACAGGATCAGCGCCGGCATCGGCCCGGCAAAGCGCCACGCGGCCTCGGCCAGCGCGGCACCGGCCCGCTCCATCAAGGTCGCGACTGGCGTGCCGCCATCGATCGCCGCTTGTTCGGCGGCGCGCATCGCTTCGGCGGTAAGGATCGGGCGCATCGGGGCGCCTTAGCGCAGGCGGGTCGCCAGATGCCACCAATCATCGGGGATCGCTGAGGCTGCCGCATCGCGCTTCGGGACGCTGTCAAACAAGGCGAAGCAGGTCCCGCCCGACCCCGACATGCGGACGAAGTTCGCGCCGGGCCGCACGCGCAGCCATTTCAACACATCAGCAATTTCCGGCACTAGCCCGATCGCAGGTGCCTCGAGGTCGTTGCGGCCTTCGCGCCAATCGCCAAGCCGACCGTGATCGACTCCTTCCCACGCGGCGAACACCGCGCCGGTCGATAGGGGAATGCGCGGATTGACCAGCAAGACAGGCGTGCCGGCCAAGCCGAGCTCAAGGGGTTCGAGTTTGTCCCCTGCCCCGTCGCCGCGGCAGCTCTGCGAGCGCAAGCAGGCGGGGACATCGGCACCTAGCGAGGGTGCGATTTGTTCCGCCAGGCCCGGGTCGATCGTCCACATGCGCGTCAACAGACGCAGCGCAGCGCCCGCGTCGGCCGACCCGCCGCCGATTCCCGCGGCGATCGGAAGGCGCTTGTCGAGGGTCAGCGCCGCGCCGGACGTGACTCCAGCCCGCTTGCGCAGGGCATGGGTAGCCTGAAGGACAAGATTGTCTTCAATCGCTTGGAGGGCTTCGGCGAAAGGCCCGAAGATGGCCAGCGAGAGATCGTCGGCCGCCCCGGCGGTCAGCTCGTCGCCATCCTCGCAAAAGGCGAAAATCGTCTCGACCGCATGCCGCCCATCGGGCAATTCTCCGCGAACATGGAGCGCGAGGTTGAGCTTGGCGTAGGCGCGCTCGGTCTGCGGGCTCAAGGCGCTGCGGTCGCGGGCGTGAGGCCGGCCTCGAGCTTGGCCTTGAGGCGCTTGGCTGCATCGCTCTCGGCGCCGATCATTGCCGCTTGCCAGGCAAAGCGCGCCTCGAACCGGCGCCCGGCAGCGTAAAGCGCGTCGCCCAGATGCTCGTGGATTTCGACCTGGCTGCCATCGGTCGCCGCCGCCCGCTGAAGCGTGGTGATCGCCTGGGGCAGGCGCCCGCGCTTATATTGGGCCCAGCCGAGGCTGTCGGTGATCGAGGCGTCCTCGGGGGCAAGCTCACTGGCCTTGGCGATCATCGCCTCGGCGCGGTCGAGATCCTCGCCGCGCTCCAATTTGGCATAACCGAGGTAATTGAGCACCAGCGGCTGCTGCGGCGCCAACGCCAGCGCCGCCTGAAGTGCTTGCTTCGCCTCCGCCCAGCGACCAGCACGCTCGAGCGCGCCGCCGCGCAGCAATTGGAGCGTCCACAACTCGCTTCCGACCCCGCTGGCCTCGGCGAGCATGACCGCGCGGCCATAGGCGTCGGCGGCGTCGCTTTCGCGGTCCATAGCGCTCAACACATCTCCCAGCCGCGAATAATCGTCGGATGTTGCATCGGGCGCGGCCGCCGCGCGGTTGGCCATCGCCAGCGCCTCGGGGAAGCGCTTGGCGCCGGTCAGCGCGCGCGCCTCGCCGTCGCGCGCCTGGCTCGCCATTGGATTGGCCGGACCGACCGCACGAAACGCCGCCAGCGCCGCGTCCGGGCGCTCGTCGGCGTCGAGCAGCAGGCCGAGGATGATCGCCGCCTGGGCGTTGTCCGGTGCGGCATGGCGGGCGATCTGCGCCAAGGCGATCGGCAGAGATTTGCTGTTGGAGCGGTTGAGGTCGATCGCCATCGCCAGCAACAGTTCGGAATAAGCCTTGGCCGGGGTATCGATCGCCACGCCGGTTGGCCGGCCCGCTGCGATCCACCGCCGCCCGGCGCTGAGCGCGACCTCGCGCCCTGCGACCATTTCCAGCGCCCGCGCTTTGTCGCCGGCCTTGAGGAAGCTGTCGGCGAGCGCCAGGCGGAGATGATTCTCGCGCCCGCCGGCCATGCCGATCGCGCGGCGCGCATAAGGGTCAGCGTCGGCGCTGCGCCCTCCCTGGAGCAGGATCAGCGCGCGATTTTCGGACACTCGGCCGCCGACCGCGCTGGCAACCGGAACCTGGGCGAGCAGGTTAAGCGCACCATCGGGATCGCGGCGGACGATCGCCCATGCCTCGACGATCGGCGCGAGGAAGCTCAGATCGGGTTCGCTATCGCTGGCTTTGAGCAGCGCCAGGCCGCGGCCCTCCTTGCCCTTGCGCAATTCCTCGGCAACCAGCAGCAGCCGAGCATCGACCCCCAGGCCACGGTCCATGTTCCGGGCGAGCTTCAACGCCAAGCCGATTTCGCCTCCGGCAATCGCCTGGGTAACCGCCCGTCCGGCGACCACGCGGTCGTCGGGATTGGCTTGGGCGAGCGCCGCATAGAGTGCAGCCGAGCGGCCGTAGTCGCCGACCATCCCGGCGGTGCGGGCGCCGACGTAGGTCGTCAGCGGATCGACCGGCGCGGGCCGCTTGGCGGCGGCGAAACCGGGGACGCTGGCCACCGCGAGCAGCGTTCCGCATGTCAGCAGCCAAGGCCTACATATTGGGATAATTGGGCCCTCCGCCGCCTTCCGGGACCACCCAATTGATGTTCTGGGTCGGATCCTTGATGTCGCAAGTCTTGCAGTGAACGCAATTCTGCGCGTTGATCTGAAGCCGCGGTGAACCGGCCTCCTCGACGATCTCATAGACTCCCGCCGGGCAATAACGCTGCTCGGGCGCATCGTATTGCGCCAGATTGACCGTGATCGGCACTTCGGCGTCCTTGAGCGTCAGGTGGATCGGCTGGTCCTCCTCATGATTGGTGTTCGACAAGAACACCGATGACAGGCGGTCGAAGCTCAGCACGCCATCGGGCTTGGGATAGGCGATCGGCTTGACCTGATCCTTGCGGCATAGCGTGGTGTGGTCGGCATGGTGCTCCAGCGTCCATGGCAGCGAAATGCCGAAGCTGCCGAGCCACATGTCGATTCCGGCATAGAGCGTGCCCCATGTCGAGCCCCAGCGCGCCACCGCCGGCTGGACGTTGCGGACGATCTTCAATTCCTTGGCAATCCAGCTCGAGCGCAATGCCGCGGGGTAGCTGTCGAGACGGTCGGACCGGCGGTCCTTGCCGATCGCGGCAAACGCTGCTTCGGCGGCGAGCATTCCCGACTTCATCGCGGTGTGGCTGCCCTTGATCCGCGGCACGTTGACGAAGCCGGCCGAGCAACCGATCAGCGCGCCGCCGGGGAACACCAGTTCGGGCACCGCTTGCCAGCCGCCCTCATTGATCGCGCGGGCCCCGTAGGAGACGCGCTTGCCGCCCTCGATTTCGGCGCGGATCGCCGGGTGGTGCTTCCAGCGCTGGAATTCCTCGAACGGCGACAAATACGGATTGGTGTAGTCGAGCGCGACGACGAAGCCCAAGGCGACCTGGCCATTGGCCTGGTGATAGAGAAACCCCCCGCCCCACGCGTCGGTCAGCGGCCAACCTTGGGTGTGGATCACTCGCCCCGGTTCATGCTTGTCGTCAGGAACGTCCCACAACTCCTTGACGCCAAGTCCATAAACTTGCGGGCCGCTATGTTTGCGCAGCTCGAAGATGCGCGTCAGTTCCTTGGTCAAATGGCCGCGAGCGCCCTCGGCAAAGAAGGTGTAGCGGGCATTGAGCTCCATCCCCGGCTGCCAGTCGGGCTTGCGACTGCCATCGCGGGCGATACCCATGTCGCCGGTCGCGACGCCCTTGACCGAGCCGTCGTCGTTGAAAAATATTTCGGCGGCGGCGAAACCGGGGAAGATCTCGACCCCGAGCGCTTCCGCTTCGCCAGCCAACCAGCGGCACAGATTGCCGAGGCTGGCGCTGTAGGTGCCCTTATTGTTCATGAAGCCCGGCATGGCCCAGTGCGGGAAGCCCCATTTGCCCTTGGCGCTGAGCACCCAATGGTGGTTTCCGGTTACCGGCACGGTCAGCGGCGCGCCCTTGGCTTTCCAATCGGGGAATAGTTCGTCGATCGCCTTGGGGTCGATCACCGCGCCCGACAAAATATGCGCGCCGACCTCGCCGCCCTTTTCGAGGATGCACACCGAGACTTCGCGGCTTTCCTCGGCGGCGAGCTGCTTCAGGCGGATCGCCGCGGCGAGGCCGGCGGGACCGGCGCCGACGATGACCACGTCATAGTCCATCGACTCGCGTTCGCTCATCGCCTCGCCATCATCCTCTCGTCGCGCGCCCAAGGCGCTTGGCCTGCCCGCCAATTGCCCGTTCCTTGACGCTATCGCAACCATCGGCGAGTGCATTGCGGCCATGGGCGGGGAAATCGACGATCTGAGCCGCGCCGAAGCGGCGAGCCTGCTTGGCTGGTGGCTCGACGCCGGAGTCGACACGGCGGTCAGTGAGCAGCCCCGCGATTGGCTGAAGCCCGGCAAAGCGCCGGTTGCGCCGACGCTTGAGCCTGATGCCGCGGCGCCGATGCCCGACACGCTAGCGGCCTTCCAGGCCTGGCTTCAATCGGCCCCCGGACTGCCGCTCGACCAGGCCGGGGCGCGGCGGATCATGCCGCATGGCTCGGCCGAGGCCGACATCATGCTGGTTTCGGAATTTCCGGCGCGCGAGGATGCCGCCGACGATCGCCCGATCGGCGGCGCCGCGTGGCAGCTGATGATCCGGATGCTGGCGGCGATCGGGGTCCCCGAAGATGCCGCCTACAGTTCATCGCTGGCCTGTTTCCATTTGCCCGCGGCGAAGCTCGACGCCGAGGCCTTGGGGCGCTGCGCGGAGTTGATGCGCCACCATATCACATTGGTTGCGCCCAAACGCCTGCTGCTGCTCGGCGACGCGCCGGCGCGGGCGCTGACCGGCCAGCCCCTCGCCGCGGCGCGCGGCAGGGTTCATCGAATAGAAGGGGTTCGCGGCGTAGCCACCTTCCACCCGCGCTATTTGCTGGCGCGCCCTGCCGATAAGGCACTGGCGTGGCGCGACCTGTTGCTGCTGACCGACGAGGAATTGTCTTGAGAGGCTTTGTTGCCATCGCCGCACTGATCGTGGCCAGCCCGACGCTGGCGCAGGATCCGCTCGCGCCGCTGCCGACCGCTCCCGAGCCCAAGGCCGCGCCCGCTCTGGCACCCCCACCGACATCACCGATTGTCTTCGCTGTGCCGGCACCGGCGCCGCCACCGGTGGTGATCGTTCCGCGCGACTGGCGGGGCGTGTTCAAGGCGGTCCGGACGCAGGATTGGGCGGCGGCCTCGGCCGGCATCGCCGCGCTTCCGCCAAGTCCGTTGAGCGCCGTCGCTCGCGCCGAGCTGTATACCGCGAGGAATTCGCCGCGCGCGGACCTTGCCCAGATCGCATCCTTGCTGGCCGAAGCGCCCGAGCTTCCCCAGGCCGAGCAGCTCGTGCGGCTGGCGCAAAGCCGCGGCGCGACGGACGCGTTTCTGATTGCCCGGCCCTACCCGGTCGTTGGCCTCGGCGGCGCGCCGCGCCGAGGCCGTGCGCGGCCGGTCGCCGGCGAGCCCGAGGCCGATGTCCTGCGCGAGGCGCTTAACGCCTTGGTCAAGGATAATCTCGCCGATGCCGCGGAAGCCCGGATGCTGCAAAGCCTGGCGCTGCTTTCGTACGAGGCGCGCGCCGAAGCCGCGCATCGCGTGGCGTTCGCTTATTACGTCCTCGGCCGCGATGCCGACGCCCGCCGCGTGGCCGATACCTGGCGGGTCGGCGCGGTCGGCGAATGGGCCGCCCATGCCGCGTGGGTCTCGGGACTGGCGTCATGGCGTCAGAATGATTGCGCGGCGGCGTCGCGCGCCTTTCGCCAGGTCGCCGCGACCACCCGCGAAAGTGAGTTCGGGGCCGCTGCTTATTATTGGACCGCGCGCGCCGAAATGGCCTGTCGCCATCCGCAAGCCGTGGCGCCCTTGCTCAAGGCCGCGGCACGCTCGGCGGAGAGTTTCTACGGGCTGGTCGCGCGAGAGACGCTCGGCATGACCAAGGCGCTGCCGGTCTATGCGGTGTCGAGCGATGCGGCGCGGGTCGAAAGCCTGCCCAACGTCCGCCGGGCGATCGAGTTGGCCAAAATCGGCGAGCATTGGCTGGCCAGCGACCTGTTGCGTCACCAAGCCAAAATCGGCCGCGCCGCCGACCAGGGCAGCCTGATCGCGGTGGCCAAGCGGCTCGATCTCGCCAGTGCCCAATATTGGCTTGCGACCAACGGGCAGCCGGGGGTGCGAGTGGCGCCGTCGGCGCGTTACCCGACGCCGCGCTGGACGCCGAGCGGCGGTTGGCGGATCGATCCGGCCTTGGCCTTCGCGCACATCATTCAAGAGAGCAATTTCCGCACCGACGTCATCAGCCCGGCGGGCGCGGTCGGGCTGATGCAGGTCCGGCCGGGGACCGCCGGCGACACGGCCCGGTCGCGCGGCACCTATTTCTCCGCCTCGAGCCTGACCGATCCGGCGACCAATATGGAATATGGCCAGAGTTTCATCGAGCTGATCCGCGGCAATGGCGCCACCCAGGGCCAGCTCCCCAAGGTGATCGCTGCCTACAATGCCGGGCCGGTGCCGGTCGCACGCTGGGCCTATATCGCCGACAAGGGCGACCCCTTGCTGTGGATCGAATCGATTCCGTATTGGGAGACGCGTTATTACGTCCCGGCGGTGCTGAGGAACATGTGGGTCTATCAGGCGCGTTCCGGCGGCGACCCGCCGAGCCTGGCCGCCATCGCTGCCCACCGCTGGCCGGCATTTCCGACCAGCCGAACGAATCTCGCGGCGATACGCAACTAAGGGGTTGCATTTCGCCCGCCGTGGCGGCAAATACGTGCAACCAGGAGGTTGCATATGACTGACACGATCACCAAAACCACCCACGTTAAAGCCCCGATCGAACGCGTTTGGCGCGCGATTTCCGATCACAAGGAGTTCGGCCAATGGTTCAAGGTCGCGCTCGACCGGCCGTTCCAGGCTGGCCAGACCTCGACCGGCAAGATGACCCATCCCGGCTATGAGCACGTCGCCTGGAATGCCCAAATCGAGGCGATCGAGCCAAATCGCCGGTTTGCGCTCCGCTGGCACCCTTTTGCGATTGAGCCCGACGTCGATTATTCGAACGAGCCGACGACATTGGTCGAATTCCTGCTCGAGCCCGAAGCCGACGGCACTCGCGTGACGATCACCGAGACCGGTTTCGATCGGTTGCCCGAAGCACGCCGTGAAAATGCCCTGCGCAGCAATACCCAAGGTTGGGCAGCCCAGGCCGTAAACCTGCGCGAATATGCCGAAGCCCGCGCCGAGGCCTGACATCGCCAGCCTGTTCGCGGCATTGGGCGAGCCGACCCGGCTGCGGCTGGTCGACGCCCTGAGCGACGGTTCGGCGCAATCGATCGCCGCGCTGGCCAGCGGGCTGCCGATCAGCCGCCAGGCGCTGACCAAGCATTTGAAGGTGCTCGAAGCGGCGGGAGTCACCCGCTCCCGCCGCGAAGGCCGCGAGACGGTTTATCGCATCGACCCCGGCGGCCTCCTCGCCGCCGAGCAATGGATCTCGGCCGTTTCGAGCCAATGGGACAGCCTGATCGACCGTTTGAAGAGTCACGTCGAAGGCTAGATGTTCTTGCTTTGTTCGTGTGACGACCTAGACTCGCATCATGCCGGTCGAGTCGATCCATGGGCGCGGAGCGACGCGCAATAAGACCCCGACGCGCTTCAATCTGAAGGAGCGCGTGGTCGAGGGCGACTGGCTCGACAGCGTCCCCGACCTCGACGGCATCGCGCCGCGCCGGACCACGGTCACGATCGAGCGGCCCAAGACCATTCTTACCCGCAATTCATCGCCCGACATTGGCTTCGACCGTTCGATCAACCCCTATCGCGGCTGCGAGCATGGCTGCATCTATTGCTTCGCTCGGCCGACCCATGCCTTCCATGATCTGTCGCCGGGCGTCGATTTCGAATCGCGCCTGTTCGTCAAGCCCGATGCCGCCGCGCTTCTCCACGCCGCTTTGTCGCGCCCAGGCTATGAGGTTGCGCCGATCGCGCTCGGCACCAACACCGACCCCTATCAGCCGATCGAAGAGGATTGGCGGATCACCCGCTCGGTGCTCGAATTGCTGGTCGAAACCCGCCACCCGTTCACCATCACGACCAAGTCCGACCGGGTGCTGCGCGACCTCGACCTGATCGTCCCGGCAGCGGCGCAGGGGCTGGCGTGCGTCGCCATCTCGGTCACTTCGCTCGACCCGGCGATCGGGCGAACCCTCGAACCGCGCGCACCATCGTCGCGCAAGCGGCTGGCGGCGCTCAAGAAACTGGGCGAGGCCGGAGTCCCCGCTTATGTCGCGATCGCCCCGGTCATCCCGCAAATCACCGACCATGAACTGGAAGCGATTGTCGAAGCGGCGGCGGCGGCGGGCGTGCGCGGCGGCTTCTTCCTTCCGGTGCGCCTGCCCCACGAGGTCGCGCCCTTGTTCCGCGCCTGGCTCGACGAGCATTTCCCCGACCGCGCGGCCAAGGTTATGGCGACCATTCGCTCGCTGCGCGGCGGCAGGGACAATGATCCCGATTTCTTCACCCGGATGCGCGGCAGCGGTCCGTGGGCCGATCTGCTCAAGACGCGGTTCGAGTTGGCGGTCAGGAAATATCGGCTCGGCCAGGCCAAATTTCCGCTTCGACGGGACCTCTTCCAGCCGCCCGAAGGCCGCCAGATGCGCCTGCTTTAGCGGGTGACAGGGCCGCCCTCCGCTTTTACCAAAGCCGCATGACCCGCATCCTCTTCGCCGCTTTGCTGGCAACTTCCGCACCGCTCGTTGCAGCGCCCCTCACCCCGATCGAGGTCGGCGCATTGCGCGACACCGCGCTCAAGGACGATTACGCCTGGGACATCGTCGAGGGCCTGACCACCGAAGTCGGTCAGCGCCTTGCCGGGACCGAAGCGGAGGCGCGGGGCCGCGTCTGGGCGGTCGCCAAACTGAAGGCGATGGGCTTTGCCAACGTCCGCGTCGAGCCGTTCGATATGCCGGTGTGGACTCGAGGTCCCGAAGGCGCCGAGATCATCGCGCCATTCCCGCAGAAACTGGCGATTGCGGCGCTCGGCAATAGCGGGACCACCCCGCCCGCCGGAATCACCGGCGAAATCGTCCATTTCGACAGCGTCGAAGCGCTTGAAACCGCGCCGGATGCCGCGGTGCGGGGCAAGATCGTGTTCATTTCGCAGGCGATGCCGCGCACCCAGGATGGCTCCGGCTATGGCTATTTCGGCGGCCCTAGGCGCAAGGGCCCGGGAATTGCCGGCAAGAAGGGCGCGATGGCGATCGTCGTCCGCTCGATCGGCACTGACCATCACCGCAATCCCCATACCGGGGTGATGTCGTTCGAAGGCGTGCGGCCGATTCCCGCCGGCGCGCTGGCGGTTCCCGATGCCGAACAACTCGTCCGCATCATCAAGCGCGGCAAGCCGGTGACGATGCATTTGACATTGGTTTCGGAAACCCATCCAGGGCGCTCCGGCAATGTCATCGCCGAGCTCCCGGGCCGCGATCCGGCCGCTCCGATCCTGCTGGTTGGCGGCCATCTCGACAGCTGGGATTTAGGTACCGGAGCAATCGATGACGGCGCCGGAGTCGCGATCGCTACTGCCGCCGCCAAGCGGATCATGGATGCCGGGCGGCCCCTGCGGACGATCCGGATCGTCTGGTTCGGGGCCGAGGAACCAGGAATTTTCGGCGGCCTGGCGTATCAGGCGGCGCACGGCAAGGAACCGCACTATGCCGCTGCGGAGAGCGATTTCGGGGCTGACTTGGTGTGGAAGGTCAACAGCAAGCTCGGCGAGGCGCGAAAGCCGGAGGCGGTCGCGCTGCAATTGGCCCTTGCGCCGCTCGGCGTGGTCCCCGGCGCCACCGACGAAGCGGACGGTTCGGACATCGATCCGCTGATCGAGGGTGGCGTGCCTGGCGTCGGGTTGAGCCAGGACGGCACGGGGTATTTCGATCTCCATCACACCCCCGACGACACGCTCGACAAGATCGATCCGGAAAAGCTCAGGCAGAATGTCGCGGTGTGGACCACCATGCTGGCGGTCCTGTCGGGTGGAATCGAGGAGCCGAAACGATCCCGCCGGCGTTGAACCTTCGAACCTCCAGGAGAATTGCCATGTCCCGTTTTCATCTCGCTTTGTGCGCAATGCCGCTGCTGCTGACCGCGTGCAACGTCACCAAGGATGCCGCCAACGATTCGACCACCCTGTCGGTCGATCAGAACAGGATCGAGAATGCCGGCGACGCCCTGCTCAACGAGGCCGAAGACGCGACCAACGACGCCGCCAACGCGATCGAGAATGCCGGGCCCGAAATCGAAAATAGCGCGGCGACGATCAAGGAGCGCGCCGCGCGTGTCGGCGACCGGGCCGAAGCGCTCGGCAACCGCGTCGATGCCAGGACTGACGGTCACAAGCCCGTCGAGAATAAAGCAAACCACTAGGGCTTTGCGCCGGCGGCCGCCGCTGTTAGGGGCGGCGCTCGGTGAAAAGTCGGGGAGTGGCGCAGCCTGGTAGCGCGTCTGCTTTGGGAGCAGAGGGTCGCAGGTTCGAATCCTGTCTCCCCGACCAGCCTTCGCCGCCCGTTGGGCGGCTATGGCTGGTAAACCGAACGGCATTGGGCTGGCTTGCCAGCCGAAGCCCGCCACAGGCGGGCGAAGGCTGGTGGGCCCGGAGGGACTCGAACCCCCAACCTAGCCGTTATGAGCGGCCAGCTCTAACCAGTTGAGCTACAGGCCCACCGTGGGCCGGGCGATAGCGGCTGCAGTTGGCAGCGCGCAAGCATGCCCTGAGGGAAGATCTCCTGAGCGACGCAGAAGGTTAGCTGGGTCGTGCCGCCGGCATCAGCAGCGCCAGCCGTTCGGGCTCGACCTGCAGGTCGCCGCCGGCGATCCGCGCCAATCCCCGCACCAGACGGAGGGCGAAGCCGATGCCGAGCTTATCGTCGGGATCGAGCGCGAAGCCGGGATCGAACAATTGCTCGTCGGCCACCTCGCGAATCGCGCGCGGCCGGGTGACGGTGATCGAGCACATGCCTTTTTTCGAGCCGATGCCGAGCGCGAGCATTTCCGACGGCGCGGAGGAATTGATCACCGACTCGACGAACCGTCGAACCAGCCGCTCGGCGAGTTCGGAATCGAGCGCGCAGCGGCGA
>Ga0193706_1000648_pt1 | contig 18544 bp, 14 predicted proteins | sample U3c1metaG_FD_160130 | JGI IMG/M metagenome (GOLD analysis project Ga0193706, IMG submission 160130) | Soil microbial communities from a riparian zone of the East river system, Colorado, United States - U3c1 | ecosystem: Environmental > Terrestrial > Soil > Riparian zone | place: USA: East River... | reverse complement strand
CTGATGCCGACGACCAGCCCGTTGACTCCCATCGCCTGTGCCGCGCGCGCGATGCCTTCGACCGCGTTGTGGGAGACGGTCCAGATCGGGATCAGCGTGAAGCCCTCGCGCTCGGCGAATTGCGCGGCTTCGCGCAGCGCGGCCATGCCTTCGTCTTCTTCCGTGACGACTTCCGACTCGCGCACGAACAAGCCGGCGCGCTCCTCGACGTAGACGGCGTAGATGTTCTTGCCGCCGAGGCCGCGCTCGCGCGCGAGCGCTTCGCCGATCATCCCCGTGTTCTTCGTGCGCAGCGCGACCAGGGTGCTCGACGGATACAGATCGACGATCGCCTCGGCCTGGGGCAGGCTCAGGATCTCCGCGCGCTCGGTCTGCTCGAGCCCCTGCTCGGCGAGGCCGCGCAGGCGAGCGGCGCGGCGCTTGACCAGCGGATGCTCGTAGAAGATGTCGGCGAACCACTTCTGCTGCGTGCCCATCGCGATCAACATCCCGAATCCGACGAAGAGGAAGCCGAACAGAGTGGCTTCCTGTTTGTAGAGCAGGTTCGTGAACCAGGCGAGGGCGACCACCAGAGTCGTCAGGATGCCGACCATGAAGCCCCAGCCGCGCTGTCCTTCGCGCCAGCGCACCACGTCGAGGCCGCCGGACGAGAGCAGGAAAGCTCCGAGCAGGCCGAAGGCGTAGAGCTCGCCGAGCAACGTCAAGTCGCCTTTCGAGATCCAGACCACCAGCGCCGGGAACACGGTGGCGACGAGGATCGCGACGAAGGGCGTGCGGAAGCGCCGGCCGCGCTTGCCGATCATCGCGGGCATGTAGCCCAGGTCGGCCAGCGACAGGAACACGTGGTAGCTGCCGATGATCGCCGTGTTCGCGGCGAAGAGCAGCAGGGCCGAGGCGGTGGCGACCACGGCCAGTTTCAGCGGCAGACCGCCGCACAGGTTGGCGAGCTCGGAAATGAAGCGCTCGCTGCTCTCGAGCTTCGTGGCCTCGCTCAGGAGCTCGATCGCGAACAGCGTGAGCAGCGGCGAAGTGATCAGGATCGTGATCACGACCAGCCACATGCCGCGCCGGGCCGTGGCGCGGATCGGCAGTTTCATCGCCGGGCTAAGCTGGCTGATCGATTCGAGCCCCGAGAAGGCCAGCCACGCGCCGGCAAAGCCGATCACGAAGGTCTTCGCGCTGACGTCGGTGGCCGCGCTGAAGGCGTGGCGCAGGTGGTCCCAGGCCGCGGGCTGGTTGCGGATCGAGTACAGGCACGCGCCGATCACGATCAGGTCGATGCCGAGCGCGCACAGGGCCATCAGGAACGAGATCGAGGCGCTCTCGCGAATGCCGACGATGTTGAGCACCGCGAGCACCAGCAGGGCGGCGATCGCCAGGGCCGCCACGTGCTCGTCGAGCGCCGGCCAGGTGCTCGCCAGGTAGTGGATGCCAGAAACCGAGGAAACGGCGGCGGTCAGAAAGTAATCGAGGGTGATCAGCAGCCCGCCGATCAGGCCCCAGCGCGGGCTGAAGGCGTTGCTCGCCACGGTGACGACCCCGCCGCCGTCGGGATTGCGCCAGCAGATCTCCACGTACTTCCAGGCCAGGAGCAGGAAGCCCAGCATCGACGTGGTGACGAACAGCGGCGCGAGGTTGCCGATGCCGCGCATGTCGTGCAACATGCCGGGCACGTAGTAGATGCTCGTGCCGATGTCGGCGAAGACCACCGCCCAGACGAGCAGCGGCGAGAGCTGGCGCAGGTGGTTCTCCCCAGAACCGGGTTGCACCGAAGCACTGCCTGGCGGGCGCATGGGCGCAAGATCCTCACGTCCGCCCCGATCCCTGTCCAGTGGAGCGGCTCCGCAGGCCTCGCGCGCCTCAAAAACGAGCCTCGGAGTTCGTTCTCACTGGCGCGCGAGCACCGCGACCCTCAGGATCTGCGCCGCCCATGAGCGATCCTGGTTCCCCGCCCAAGCCTCGCGGTGTGCAAGCGCCGAAAGGTTCCGCCGGCGACCACCTGCGCCAGCTCTCGCCGCTGCTCGTCTGGGCGGTGGTCTTCGCCGACATCGGGACCAGCGTCTATTACGTCCCGGGCATCCTGTACAAGCAGGTCGGCGAGTTCGCCCCGCTGTTCATCGCCCTGGGCCTGTTCGGCTTCCTGCTCCTGGCGCACAAGTACGTCGAGATCTGCTGGCGCAAGCCCGACGGCGGGGGGGTGGTGTCGATCGCCAGCGAGGCCTTCTCGCCGCGACTCGGGCTGCTCGGCGGCCTGTTGATCTCGGTCAGCTACTTCCTGACCTCGGCGATCTCGACGGTTTCCGGCGTGCTCTACATCGGCAGCATCGTGCCGTTCTTCGACCAGCACGTCGTGATCCTGTCGCTCGCGCTGCTCGTGCTGCTCGCGGTGATCAACATCATCGGCATCCGCGAGAGCGCGATGCTCTCGTTCTTCATCGCCCTGTGCGCCCTGGGCGTGAACCTGATCGTGATCGTGGTCACGCTCTGGCGCGCCGACGGCGCGAGCTTCGCGAACATGCGCAGCCACCTTGCGCTGATCAGCGATCTCGATTCGAAGACCTTCCTGATCGGATTCGCGGGAGCGTGGCTGGCCTTCTCCGGGCTCGAGTCGATCAGCCAGCTCAGCCCGGCGATGAAGCTGCCGATCAAGTCCACGGCCCACCGCGGCATGTGGTACGTCGTGCTGACGATCGTGATCACCTCGCCGCTGCTCACCCTGTTCGCGATCGCGATCCTGCCGGCGGAAATCAAGGGCAGCGAGCTGAAATCGACGCGCCTGATCTCCGAGCTCGGATTGATCTCCGGCGGCTGGCCGCTGATGCTCGCCGTGGTGTCGACCGGGGCGTCGCTGCTCTTGTTCGCGGCGAACACGGCGATCATCGGCGGCTACCACGTGTTCCTCGCGCTGGTGGAGCAGGGCTTCCTGCCGGCGAAGATCTCCGCCCGCAACCGTCGCTTCCACACGCCGCACGTCGCCGTGATCACGGCCACGGTGCTGCCGATCATCGTGATCCTGCTCCTGCGCAAGGACCTGGTCGCGTTGGGGCACTTGTACGCCTTCGGATTGCTGGGCGCGTTCCTTTTGTCCTCGGCCGGCGTCGACGCCTTGCGCTGGCGCGAAGGGGTGCGCGGCTGGCGCCTGGGCGTCGGCCTTTTCACCACGCTCCTGGTGCTCACGGCCTGGCTGGTCAACGTGTTCATCCAGACACAGGCGACCGTGATCGGCATCATGCTGGTCAGCGTCGGCCTGTTGCTCGCCGTCGGCACGCAGCAACGCTGGTTCTCCGACCTTCTGTACATGCACCCGGCGGTCAAGCGCCGCGCCGAGCGCATGATCGCGGAGTCCGAGCTCGGTCTCGAGACCGAAAGCGCGGCGGACATCCTGAGCCTGGCCCAGGCCGAGGCGATCATCGGCCTGTATCCCTCGCACACCCTGGTCGCGATCCGCAGCTCCAGCCCCGGGCTGATCCAGGAAGCGATGACCCGCGAGCGCGGCTTCGGCGGCAAGACCCTGTACGCGATCTACGTCGAGGAGCGCACCGGCCTGTTCGTCGGGGCCAGCGAGTACGAGCCCGACGAGGAAGGTATCGCCGCGCTGCGCGCCGCGGTCGGCCTGGGCGAGCGCGAGTCCTTCGAGATCATCCCGATCTGGACCGTGTCGCACAACGCCGTCGAGGGCATCGCGCGCGCCGCGGAAAGCCTGGGCGTCAACGCGCTGGTGATCGGCGCGAGCCAGCGCCACGCGATCTACCATCTCCTGCGCGGTCACGTCGTCGCCGGCCTGACGCGACAATTGCCGAGCCACATCCGCCTGGTGCTTGTCACCTGAGTCTCGAGCGAGCAGTCCATGGATCACTGGGGTTTGTGGGTCGTCTTCGCGGCAGTCGTGCTGAGCATGATGGCCCTCGATCTGGGCGTGCTGCAGCGCAACCCGCGCGAGATCGGCGTGCGCGAAGCCCTGTGGCGCACCCTCGCCTGGGGCCTGCTCGCGCTCGGATTCAACGCGCTGATCTTCTGGCGCGACGGCAGCCAGCGCGCGGGCGAGTTCCTCACCTGCTACCTGACCGAGCAGGCCCTCTCGGTCGACAACATCTTCGTTTTCATCGTGATTTTCCGCTACTTCGCGATCTCCAGCGCGAATCAGCAGCGCGTCCTGTTCTGGGGCATCCTCGGAGCGGTGGTCTTCCGCGCGATCTTCATCCTCGCCGGAGTCGAGCTCGTCTCGCACTTCGAGTGGACGATGTACCTGCTCGGCGCCTTCCTCGTGTTCACCGGCTTCAAGCTGTTCTTCGCCGACGACGACGAGGAAGTCGACCTGGAGAAGAACATGATCCTGCGCGTCACGAAGAAATTTCTGCCGGTGAGCGCCGCTCCCGCGGGCAAGCACTTCTTCGTCGTCGAAAACGGCAAGCGTGTCGCGACACCGCTGCTCGTCGCGCTGATCGTGATCGAGACCACCGACGTGATGTTCGCGGTCGACTCCGTGCCCGCGGCCCTGGCGATCACCACGGACCGTTTCGTCCTCTACACCTCGAACGTCTTCGCGATCCTCGGGCTGCGCTCCCTGTATTTCGCCGTCGCGGGGATCATTCCTTATCTGCACTACCTGCAGCACGGGCTGTCGATGATTCTCGTGTTCATCGGCGCGAAAATGATCCTGAATCACCACTACGAGATCTCGATGCCCGCGTCGCTCGGCGTGGTCGGCGGCGTGCTGATCGTGTCGATCGTCGCCAGCGTGGTGCGCGCGCGCTACTACGACCACGGGAAGGACGACGAGTGAAGCTCGCGCTGGTCGCCCTGGGCTTCCTCGCACTGCTCGCCGCGGCCTATCGTTTCTACGGCCGCTGGATCGCGCGCCAGCTCGAGGGCGACGATGCACGCACCACGCCGGCTCATGCGAAGCAGGACGGCGTCGACTTCGTGCCGACTCCTCCCTTCTATCTGTTCGCGCAGCATTTCTCCGCGATCGCGGCGGCGGGACCGATCGCCGGGCCGATCCTCGCCTGCCAGAATTTCGGCTGGGTTCCCTGCCTGTTGTGGATCGGCCTGGGCGTGGTGTTCATCGGCGCGGTGCACGACTTCGCCAGCCTGGCCGCCTCGGTGCGTCACGGCGCGACTTCGATCGCCGAGATCGCGCGCGAGCGGCTGGGCACGCCCGCCGGACGCGCGATGATGGCTTTCATCTGGATCGCGCTGATCTACGTGATCGTCGCCTTCACCGACATCACGGCGGTGACTTTCACGACCGGGACGGAGGACCTGGTCGCAGCGTCGGTCAGCTTCAATCCCGGCGGCGCTGTGGCGATGGCGAGCGTGCTCTACCTGGTGCTCGCGATCGTGATGGGCTTCGTGCAGCGCTTCTTCGCGCCGCCCTTGTGGCTGGTGACGGGCATTTTCGTGCCGGCGACTTTCGGTCTGGCCTGGGCGGGCACGTATCTGTCCCACGTCCTGGTCCTCGATCGCACGACCTGGGGGCTCTTGATCCTCGGATATTGCGCCCTGGCTTCCGTCACACCGGTGTGGGCGCTGCTGCAGCCGCGCGGGTACCTCGGTGGCTTCGTGCTGTACACGGCGCTGCTCGTAGGCGTGATCGGCGTGCTCTTCGGCGGCTACGAGATCCGCCAGCCGGCCTTCGCGAGCTTCAACCTCGCCTCTGGCGCGGGCTCGATGTTCCCCTTCCTGTTCGTGACCATCGCCTGCGGAGCCTGCTCGGGATTCCACGGCCTGGTCTGTTCGGGCACGACCTCGAAGCAGCTCAGCCGCGAGTCGCACATGCACTTCGTCGGTTACGGAGCGATGCTGGCCGAGGGCTTCGTCGCGCTGATCGCCCTGGTCACGGTGATGATCGTCGCTCCCGCTGATCTCAAGGGCCTGGCGCCGGCGACGATCTACGGCCACGGCATCGGCGAGTTCCTGACCCTGATGATCGGCCGCGACAACTTCAATTTCGCGATCACCTTCGGCGCGATGGCCTTCTCGACCTTCGTCTTCGACACGCTCGACGTGTGCACGCGCCTGGGCCGCTACATCCTCGAGGAGCTGTTCGGCTGGCGCACGCGCGTCGGAGCCGCGGTCGCGACCTTGATCACGATCGGGCCGCCGGTCCTGTTCCTCACGCGCGGCAAGAGCAGCACGTGGAGCGAATACTGGACCCTGTTCGGCGCGTCCAATCAGCTTCTGGCGGGCCTGACCCTGATCGCCGTGAGCGTCTGGCTCCACCACATGGGCCGCCGCGCGAGATTCACGCTGATCCCCGCCGCCTTCGTCCTCTCGATCACGATCTGGGCCCTGGTCCGCATCGCCGCCACCAGCTTCGACGCCGGCAAAATCGCGAACGCCGTGTCCGCCTGCGCCCTCGTCGCCCTGGCCCTGTTCGTCGTCGCCGCCGCCGCATCCCGCTGGCGCTCGGTACCCGGTATTCCACCACCATCCTGAACCTGCGCGATACGTATCGCGCAGGTTCAGGATGGTGGTGGAATACCGGGTACCGCGGGTGGCGCGAGCAGGCGGCGGCGGCCGTCGCTCGAGCGTTTCGGTGGATCGTTGGAAGGACGAGCGGCGTCGCCGAGGGTGAAGTCGCGGTCCCAGAGTTGGCAGGTCACTTGCCGGTGCATCTGGTCGAGGCCTTCGCAGTAGTTCGTGAACTTGCAGCGGCGCACCTGGTCCCCGAGTCCGAGCTCGAGCTTGGCGAACCAGTCGGGATCGGCGAGGGATTGGCGCGCCGACGCCACGAAGTCGCAGACGGCGTCGCGCAGCGCCGATTCCGCCAGGTCGAACGAGTTGATCCCGCCCGCGGCGACGACTGGTGTCTCGAAACCTGCTTCGCGCACGGCTCTGCGAACGCTCGCGGCGAGGGGAAGATTCCTTCCGAACGGTCCGCGCGAATTCGAAGCTCGCGGGTCGTCGATACGCACGGTGGGCATGCACTCCGCTCCGCTGCGGCCCGTGTAGGGATACACCGCCTGGCCGACCTTGGGCTGCTTCGCGTCGTCGAACTTGCCGCCCTTGGACAGCGACAGGAAATCCAGTCCCGCGCGCGCGAAGGCGACCGCGTGGCGACGTGCGTCCTCGATCCGGCCGCCGCCGGCGATTACTTCGTCGCCGAGGAATCGCGCTCCGACGACGTAGCCTGGGCCGACTGCCGCGCGCACCGCCGCGATCACTTCGAGCGGTAATCGCAAGCGCCCTTGCGGTGTCGTTCCATAACCGTCCTGGCGCGTGTTCGTCGGCGAAAGGAAGGAAGCCAGGGTGTATGCGTGGGCGCAGTGCAGCTCGACGCCGTCGAATCCGGCCTGCTTCGCGCGCGCGGCCGCCTGCGCAAAAAGATTCGGCAGGACCGAGGGCAGGTTCGCGATGTGCGGCAGATGCGTGTCGGTCACGCGCTCGCGCGCGCCGCGCTCGAGACTCTCGCGCTCGCGCTCGTCAAGCAGCGCGAGCAATTCCTCGTGCGGCAGGGCGAGGAGGGCTTCGCGAATCTCCAGGTCACCCTGCAAGCCTTCGAAGCGCGCGCGGTGCTCGGGCGTCAGGGCGAGGAACTGCCGGATGAATTTCTGCTTCTCCGGCCGCCGCCGGACCGCCAGGAAATCGAGGATCTGGATGAAGAGCCGCGTGCGGCCGCGCGATCGCTCGCGCACCAGCCGCGCGAGCTCGGTGAGCCCGGGCACGAAGCGATCATCACCGATGCGCAGCAAAGGCCCGCTGGGAACGTCGCGGATCCCCGTGGCTTCGACCACCAGCACGCCAGGCGCTCCGTCCGCGAAGCGACCGTACCAGTCGAGCACCTCCTCGGTGACGACACCCTGGTCGCTCGCGCGCCAGGGAACCATGGCCGGAACCCAGGTCCGCGTGCGCGTCTCGAGCGGCCCGACGCGACCCGCGGAGAACAAACGACTCGCGCGCGCCTCCACGCGCGACGGCCAGCGCGCCGGGACGATCGCGTGGGGCGGCGCGGAACGGAGTTCGGGCTCGAGTTCGGACACGCCGCGAAGGATACGCGTTGCCGAGACGGAAACGACGAGGCTCGCGAGCGTGCGGGTTCCCGGAACGGTCAGGGCCCCACGCGATACTCGAGCGCATCGCTCAAGGTCGCCGCGTTGGGAGCCGCGAAGCCCGGATCGCGGCCCCACCACTGGCAGCGGACCGTGGTGCCGACCGCGGTCAGGGCCGGCAGGGGCGAGCCGCCGAGCAGACCGTGCGCGAAGGCGTTGACGTCGAGAGCAAAAACTCCCGAGCAATCATTCGGCGGAGAATTGCCGCCGGACGAGGTCCCGACCGCGCGCCGGATCGGCGCCGCGACGCATTGGAATCCGCCGAGGAAGGGCAGGGCCGCACGGCCGCTGACCCCGTAGAGCATCAGTCCCGGCTTGTTGTTGATCACGCCCGTGCTGCGCACCGTGAATCCGCTGGTCGATGCCGCGCTCGGCGTGCCCGCGAAGTGGATCTGCGGCGTGCAACCGAGGCTGTTGTGTTTCGAAGTGCAGTACACCAGGCTGGTGTAGGGCAGGTGCGCGAGCAACACGCTGACGTCTGCGGAGAATTCGTCAGCGACGGCGATGTCGAGCCGATCATCGCCGTTGAGATCGCCGAGCGCGAACGAGCTCGGCGTGTAACCGGTCCCGAAGCTCTGGTGCTTGCCGAAGAAACCCGTGCCATTTCCTCTGGCAATCCAGATCCCCTGGTAGCCGCCACCGACGGCGCAGATGTCCGCGTTGCCGTCGCCGTCGACGTCCTCGACCTGGATCTCATACGCAGGCGGCATCGCGGCCACGGAGGAACTTGGGAAAGGGAAGCCGCCGTTCCCGTTGCCCAGCAGCACATGCAGGCCGTTCGAGTAACTGATGGCCGTGCCGTAGACCAGATCGGGCATTGCGTCGCCATTGACGTCCCCGGCGGCGACGACACCCTGGAATGCCCCGACCGGAACGCTCGTCGCAGGGGCGAAGGCTCCGCCTCCGATGCCGCGCAGAACCGAGAGGAAAGTCGATTGGTTGTTGGCGACGACGAGATCGGGCCAGCTGTCGCGATCGAGGTCCACGACGGCGATCGATCGCGGCATGCTTCCCACGGCGAGGGAGGTCGGCGGCCCGAAGCCTCCTGCGCCATCGCCGATCAGGATCGAGACGGTGTTCGCCGCCGAGTCCACCGTGACCAGGTCGAGTCTGCCGTCGCGATCGAAGTCGCCGAGGGCCACTTTCCACGCACCCGCTCCGGTGGGGAAGCTCACCGGTGCGAGCAGCGCGCCAGCTCCGTTGTTCAGCATCACTTTGGCCGTGGCGGCGCCGGGATCGGCGCTCACCAGATCGGGCTTGCCGTCGCCGTTGAGATCGCCGAGCGCGATCGAGCGCGCCATCGGGCCCGTCGCGTACACCGTCGGGGCTCCGAAGCCGCCGGTTCCATTCCCGCGGAAGGCCAGCACGCTGTTGGAGTGGCCGACGAGCATGTCGAGCTTGCCGTTCTGGTCGAGATCGGCGAGGGCGATCGCGTCCGGGAAGCTCGAGCAGCTGACCACCGAGGAGGTCAGGAACGTGCCGTTGCCCAGGGCGCGCAGGCCGGCGATCCCTCCGTTCTTCGCGACGAGCAGATCGCGGCCGCCATCGCCATCGAGGTCGTACACGAGCACGGCTTGAGCGGCGTAACCCGCGTGCCAGGTGACCGGGCTGGCGAAGGCGCCGGCCCCCAGGCCGCGCAAGACATGGACATCTCCGCCGACATGGGCCGCACCGAAAGCCGTTACCGCCAGATCGCGAACTCCGTCGCCGTCGAGATCCTGGCAAGCGACACCGCCCGTGGACGGCGCCACCGGGATCGTCACTTCGGGCAGCAGGCCACCGGCTCCGTTGTTGAAAGCCAACATGACGCGCCCCCCGGGACCGGCCTCTCCGGAGATCACGTCGTTCCAGCCGTCGCCATTCGCATCCGCGATCGCGATCCTATACGCGCTGATCCCGATCGGATAGACGATCGGGGCCCCAAATCCCGCAGCGCCGAGTCCGCTCAGGATGGCGATCGCCCTCGGGATGGAGAATTCGGCGACCAGATCGAGTCTTGCATCCCCATCCATCCGGGTCAGAGCGAGCTCATTGGCTTGTCCGGGGAGCGCCGTCGCAGTCGCGGCCGCGTAATGACCTGTTCCGTCGCCGGTGTAGGTGCGCAGCGTGGAATTGTTGGAAGAGTCGACGGTGCACACGACGAGATCGAGCAGACCATCGCCGCTCCAATCGCCGAGCGCAACCGCAGTGGGCATGCCGCTGAAGCTGACGGGAATGGAGAACTGGAACCCGCCGCTGCCGTCATTCAGGTACACGCTCACCTCAGGCGGGATCGACGGCGACCCGTCGAAGGAGCTGGCCACGACCACATCCGCGCGAGCGTCGCCATTCACGTCGCCGATCGCGATGGATTGGGTGTTCTGCCCCACACCCGCGAACGCGTTGTTGATTGCAGCGCCGAAACCACCCTGGCCGTCGCCGAGGGAGATCCAGAAGCCTGGCAGACGAAGGGCCACGAGCAGGTCCTGGATCCCGTCACCGGCGAGGTCGCTCTTCTCGAGCGTGGAGGCACTGCCCTGCCCGCCCGCCACGAATTGCGGTTCGGGATAGAGCGGCGGGAAGGACTGAGCGAAGGTCGGCGAGGCCAGCGCGATCAGGACGATTCCGAGGCGCAAATGAGCAGGTGCGGATTGCATGTTGAACTCCTGATGCGGATCCCGATCGGGCGAGCTCGCGGCCAAGTGAATCTTAGCGCAGGCTCGCGATCGTGAGCTGAGAGCAAGCCCGCAAGGAGAGCTACAGATCGCGTCGGGCGGCAATCCAGAGCTCAGCAAATCTCCTAGCATGGCGACTTCCAACCATGACAGAGATTCAGCCCCTGCCCGGAAAAAGAATCGACGGCCGCCGACGCCGAGCCCTGATCGCGCTCCTGCTGCTGGTGCCCGTGCCGAGCCTAGGCATCGCCTGCGAAATGATCTGGTTTCCCGGCACGCTCGGGTTCTCGGTTCTCGGCGCCACCAAAATCTGGATCTTCGGCCTGCCCTGGTTCTGGACAGCGCTGGTCGAGCGCCGCCCGATCGTCGTCGATCGTCCGACTTCGCGCGGTCTGGGCATCGGCTGGCTGACGGGGATCGTCGGCGCCATCGGCGTCGTCGTGATTTTCCAGCTCCTGCTTCGCCAGCGTATCGATCCCGCGGTGGTGCGCGAGATGGTGAGCAGGAATCATCTGCTCTCGCCCGGCGCTTACGGGCTGGTCGCGGTCTACTCCTGCGTCTTCAATTCGCTGCTCGAGGAATACCTCTGGCGCTGGTTCGTGCTCGGAAAACTCGAAGAGCTGATGCCGCGCCGCCTCGCAGTTTTCGCCTCCGCCGCGGCGTTCACGTTGCATCACACCTTGATCCTCGCCACGCAGTTCAACACGGAAATCGCGGTCATCGGGTCGATCGCCGTGTTCGCCGCCGGCGTGACCTGGTCGGCGATCTACTCGCGCACGCGCTCGATCTGGAGCGCCTGGCTCAGCCATGCCTTGATCGACGTCGCCGTTTTCTGGGCCGGCTGGCAGCTCCTGTTCACGCCTTGAGCTTCACGCGATCGCGACACCGAAGAGGTGGCCGATCGCGTAGGTCGCGCCGGCCGCGGCCGAGCCGATCAGAGCGAGACGCGCGCCGCTCCACAGCGCGTTGCGACCCGTGAACAGCGAAAGACTCGCGCCGACCGCGAAGAGAGCCACGAAGGCGATTCCCGTCGAGAAGAAGATCGCGTGCCGAGCGTCGGCGACGAGCAGCGGGACCAGGGGCAGGGCGGCTCCCACCGCGAAGGCCAGGAAAGAAGCGATCGCCGCCGACCAGGGCGAGCCCAGCGAGCTCGGATCGAGCCCGAGCTCGTCGCGGGCCAGGGTGTCGAGCGCGTGCTCCGGATCCGACATCAGCTTGTGCGCGAGCGATTTCGCCTCGGCCTTCGACAGTCCGCGCGCCTCGTAGATCACCGCGATCTCCGCCTCTTCTTCCGCGGGATACTCGGCGAGCTCGTCGCGCTCGAGGCCGATCTGGTGCTCGAAGAGCTCGCGCTGCGATCGCACCGACACGTATTCGCCCGCGGCCATCGACGAGGCCCCGGCGAGCAGGCCCGCGAAGCCCGCGACGACCAGGGCGTGGGCATCGAGGTTCGCGCCGCTGACGCCGAGGATCAGGCTCGCGTTGGACACGATCCCATCGCTCACGCCGAACACGGCCGCGCGCAGATTGGATCCATGGCGCGCGCCGCGGTGGCGCGAAGCTTCCCGAGCGGCCGCCGCGGGCGAGGGTTGGCCGGGCACCATCGGCGCCGACCAGTACGAGAGGCCGCGCACTTTCAGGGCCGCGAGCAGCGGCCGCAGGGGGCGCGCGCCGAAGCGCTTCGCCAGTCCAGCGACCATGCGCGCGCGCAGCGAAGGCTGGAAAGCTCCCGCGCCGGCGCCGGGTGCCCAGATCTCGGCCTGCTTGCGTGCCGCGAGCGACAGCTCGGCGAACATCTGGCGCGCCTTGGGATCGGATTCGCTCTCGGCGAGCACCGTATAGATGTAAGCGGACTCCAATTCGTCGTCGCGCTTCGCGCGCGACTCTTCCGCCTTCGCTCCAGCAGCCATGGGCAGGGAGCTTATCCTTCCGCGCAGGCGAGATCTTCCCCGCGCGAAGATGGCACTCGCGCGCGCCCGATCGCAGACTCCTGCCCCATGGCGAGCGCAGCGATCCTGATCACCGGCGGGGGAGGAGGCATCGGCGCCGCCGTCGTGCGCCGCGCCGCCGAAGCGGGCTGGCTCGCCCTGGTTGCGGGCCGCGACCGCGCGCGCCTCGACGCAGTGGTCTCGGAAGTGCGCTCGCGCGGCGGCGCTGCCTCCGCGATCGAGATCGACGTCAGCGATCCGGCCTCGATCCGGAAGGCTTGCGACGAAGCGCAGCGTGCCAGCGCCGACCTCGGCTCGATCTCCGCGCTGGTCAATTGCGCGGGCATCGCGATCAGCGCGCCGCTCTTCTCCGGCGACGCCGATCTCTTCGAGCGGCACCTCGCCGTCAATTTCCACGGCGCCCGCAGGCTGGTCGAAGCCCTCGCGCCGCGGATGCGCGAAAAGAAGTACGGGCGCATCGTCCATGTCGCTTCCTCCGCGGGACTGCGCGGCTACGCCTACACCGCGGCTTACTGCGCGTCGAAGCATGCCCTGGTCGGATACACGCGCGCGGCCGCGCTCGAGCTGGCGGGCAGCGGCGTGTCGATCGCCGCGGTCTGCCCGCATTACGTCGATTCTCCGCTGACTGACGGCGCGGTCGAGCGCATGGTGGCGAAAACGAAGAAAAGCGCGAGCGATGTCCGCGCATTCCTCGCGAAACAGAATCCCGGCGGCCGCCTGATCTCCAGCGCGGAGGTCGCCGATGCTGTGTGGTCATTGATCGAGAGCGAGGAGAACGGCACGATCCTCGAACTCGACGGCGCCCGAGTGGTGCGCCTGGAAGGCCCGGTCCTGGGCAAGGCATGAGCGAGTCCGACGATTTCGAGATCATCCAGCCGACCGGTTGGAAGCCGCCGCGCGGGTATTCGAATGGCGTGGTCGCTCCGGCGGGCTCGCGCACGCTGTACGTCGCGGGCCAGATCGCCTGGGACGGCGAGCAGCGACTCGTCGGCGGCAATGATTTCGCCGCGCAATTCCGCCAGGCCCTGAGCAACGTCGCCCGCGTCGTCGTGCACGCCGGCGGACCCACGGCGCGGCTGGTGCGTGTGACGGTCTATGTCACGGACAAGCAGGCCTACCTCGCTTCGACCAAGGCCGTCGGCGTCGCATGGCGCGAGATCATCGGCCCCTGGTACCCGGCGATGAGCCTGGTCCAGGTCGCGGGCTTGCTCGAGGAGGGCGCGCTGGTCGAGATCGAAGGCACGGCGGTGATTCCCCCGGCCGTGTGAGCCCGCCTTCCGGTTAACATGCGCCGATGGACTACCTCGATCGGCTGTTCCAGGAAACCCTCGATCCCAACGTGGTGCGCGAATTGCGCGCGCGGCTGGAGGCGATCCGCGTCGAGCGCACGAACAAGATGCGCCAGGCCCAGGCGCGCCTGCTGCAGCTCGAGGAAGACGTGGCGCGAGTCGCCTTGCTCTCGCGCGCCCTGGCCGAGCTGTGCTTGAAGAAAGGCTTGTTCACGAAGCGCGAGCTCGCCGAGCAGCTCGTCGCCACCGACATCATGGACGGCGCACTCGATTTCGGGCTGGATCCGGCGCTCGCGCTGCCCGGCGAGGAACGGCTGACCGAGAAGCCGCGAAAGGCATCGAAGGCCAAGGCCAAGAAGAAACGCTGAGCCATGAATCCGCGCCATTTCCGCTACAGCGAGCACGAGGGCGTCGCCACGATCCGCCTCGATCGGCCCGAGCGCTTGAACGCGCTGACCTTCGATTCCTACGCCGAGTTGCGCGACACGTTCCGCGCTCTGCGCACGATGGACCAGGTGCGCGCGGTGATCGTCACGGGAACGGGGCGCGCCTTCTGCTCGGGCGGGGACGTGCGCGACATCATCGGACGCTTGTTCGGAGTGTCCGACGCGGAGCTGCTCGCCTTCACGCGCATGACCTGCGACCTGATCGAGAACATGCGCCTGCTCGAAAAGCCGATCGTCGCCGCGCTCAACGGAACCGTGTGCGGCGCCGGAGCGGTGATCGCCGCGGCCAGCGACGTGCGCGTGGCGAGCGACGACGCGCGCATCGCCTTCCTGTTCACCAAAGTCGGCCTGTGCGGCGCGGACATGGGCGCGGCCTGGCTTCTGCCACGCATCGTCGGTCTCGGTCACGCGAGCGAGCTCTTGATGCTCGGCGATTTCATCACGGCGCAGCGCGCTTACGAGATCGGGCTTTACAACAGGGTCGTGCCGGGTGCGGATCTCGAGCGCGAAGCGGGCGAGTGGGCCTCGCGTCTCGCCAAAGGACCGTCGATGGGCCTGGCGATGACCAAGCGCATGCTCAACCTCGAAGCCCACATGCCGCTCGAGCTGGCGATGCAGACCGAGGGCTGGATCCAGGCCGAGTGCATGAAGCATCCCGACTACCGCGAGGCCTACGAGGCCTCGGTCGCGAAGCGCGCGCCCGATTTCACGCAGGGACCAACGCGCGGCGCGCGGCGATGAGCACGGCCGGCGAAATCCTCGCCCGAATCGGCCGCGAAGCCGACGAGCTCGGTCTCGCTCATGCCGGAGCGTTGCTCGAGCTGGACGAGACCGCGGCGGCAAAGCGCGCGTTGCGACTGCTCGGAGACTCCGGTCTCGCGGCCTGGATGGTGCCTGCGGCTTTCGGTGGGGCCGATGCGAAGGGCTTGGTACCCGCGGATACCGTCAGCGTGCGCGCCGTTTCCGCGCTGCGCCGCTCGCTCGCTTATCGCTCGGCGATGCTCGATGTGATGCTGGTGATGCAGGGTCTGGGCTCCTTCGCTTTGACACGCGCCGCGGATCCGGCGATCGCGCGCGATCTGCTTCCGCGCGTCGCGCGCGGCGAGCTGTGCGCGGCTTTCGCCTTGACCGAGCCTGGCGCCGGCTCCTCGCTGGCCGACGTCGAATTGCGCGCGAGCCGCACGGCGAGCGGCTGGAGTCTGAGCGGCCACAAGACGTTCATTTCCAACGCAGGCATCGCGGATTTCTACACCGTGCTCGCGCGCACGGCTGATGCGCCGAAGACTTTCACGATGTTCTGCGTGCAGGCGAGCTCGCCCGGCTTGCGCACCGAGCGCTTCGAAGTCCTCGGCGCGCATCCGATCGGCGACGTGTACTTCGAGGACGTCCAGGTCGCCGATTCCGCGCGCTTGGGAGAGCTGGGCAATGGAATCGAGCTGGCTCTCCTGGTCCTCGCCCGCATGCGCACCTCCGTCGCCGCCGCCGCCAATGGATTCGCGCGGCGCGCTTTCGACGAATCGCGGCGCCATCTCCTGGCGCGGCAGCAGTTCGGCAAGCCCCTGGCGACCATGCAGGGCCTGGCCTTCGACATCGCCGAGATGGACACTCGGCTGCGCGCCGCGGAGCTCCTGGTCGACGAAGCCGCGCAGGCAGTGGACCGCGGCGGCGACTCGACGCTCGAGGTCGCGCGGGCAAAACTCTTCGCCACGGAAAACGCCGGTTGGGTCTGCGACCGCGCCGTGCAGCACTTCGGCGGCCTGGGCGTGAAGCGCGGCGAGGTGGTCGAGGCTCTGTACCGCGACGTGCGCGCCCTGAGGATCTACGAAGGATCGAGCGAAGTGCAGAAAATGATCCTGGCCAAGGAGCTCTTCCGCAGATCATCCTGAGCACCCCCAAGCATGGCCAAATTCCAGAAACACGTTTTCGTCTGTCAGAACGAGCGCTCCGCGGACGACCCGCGCGGCTCCTGCACGGCGCGCGGCGCGCAAGCGGTGCTCGACGCCTTCAAGGAGAAGCTGGTCAAGGCCGGTTTCAAGCGCATCGTGCGCCCGAACAAGGCAGGCTGCCTCGACCAATGCGCCCACGGCGTGTGCGTCGTCGTCTACCCCGACGCAGTCTGGTACGGCGGCGTGAAGCCCGCCGACGTCGACGAGATCATCGAGCGCCACATCGTCGGCGGCCTGCCCGTGGCGCGGCTCGTGATCCCCGACGAGCAGTTGACCGGTCTGGATCCCGCGCGACGCACGAAGCCCGACCAGCCGTCATGAATCCGACCCGTTCGAGCGAGGCTCGCCAGGTCCACGATCCGGAGCGCTGGCGCAAGCAGTTTCCGATCCTGGCTTCGACGACCTACCTCGTGACCCACTCGCTCGGCGCCATGCCGATCGGCGTGTACGACAAGTTGCGCGCCTACGCCGACCAGTGGGCGACGCGCGGCGTGCGCGCCTGGGCCGAGGGCTGGTGGGACTCGCCGATCACGGTCGGCAATCTGCTGGCGAAAATGATGAACGCGCCCGCGGGCTCGGTGGTCATGCACCAGAACGTGTCCGTGATCGAGAGCTTGATCGCCTCCTGCCTCGATTTCAGCGGGCCGCGCAACCGCGTGGTCTACGACGACCAGAATTTCCCGACGAACATGTACGTCTGGGAAGGTTGCAAGCGTCTCGGCGCGGAAATCGTCTGCTTGCCGTCGAAGGGGCGAGTCGGCGTTCCGCTCGACGAGGTCCTGACCGCGATCGACGAGCGCACGCTGATCGTTCCGATCAGCCACGTCTGCTTCCGCAACTCCTACCAGCACGACGCGAAAGCGATCTGCGCGCGCGCGCGCGAAGTCGGCGCGCTGGTGCTGCTCGACACGTACCAGTCGCTGGGCACCGTGCCGGTCGACGTCGCCGATCTCGGCGTCGACATGGTCTGCGGCGGATCGGTGAAATGGCTGTGCGGAGGTCCAGGCGCCGGATACCTCTACGTGCGGCCGGACCTGCTGCTGAAGCTCGAGCCGCGGATCACCGGCTGGGCAGCCCACGCAGCGCCCTTCGCCTTCGAGCTGGGCGCCCAGCGCTACGCGAGCGGAGCAGCGCGCCTCTTGCACGGATCGCCGGCGGTTCCGGCCCTGCTCGCGGCCACGGCGGGTTACGAAGTCGTGCTCGAGGTCGGCGTGGAGAAGATCCGCGCCTGGTCGATCGCGTGCACCCAGGCTCTGCGCGAGGATCTGCTCGGCCGCGGCTTCGAAGTGCCCTCGCCCGCGGACCCGGCGCAGCGCGGCGGAACCCTGACCGTGCGCTTGCGAGCGGAGGAGAACGGCGGGGCCTTCGTCGCGGCCCTCGAGCAGCGCGGCATCCTGGTCGATCACCGGCCCGAGGCCGGGATTCGCGTCAGCCCGCACTTCTACACGAAGATGGAGGAGCTGGAGCTGTTCGCCCGCTCGCTCGGCGAGCTGCGCGAAAGCGGCGCGTGGCGCGATTTCGCGCGGGCTCAGAAGAGTTATTGAAGGACCGCCGGGACCCGCCGCGACGCTACCATGCACGCGCGGGCCGCAGGCGAATCTGCGCGGGCGCCTCGCGAGAAAAGGACCATGGCCACCGCCTCGTTTTCGCTGTTCGACCTCGCTCCGAACAAACTCGTGCTCGGACGCTACCGGATCTCCAGGCCATCGCGATCGAGCGGGCTGTCGGCGACCTTCGCGGCCCACGACGAGACCTCCGACACCGACTGCGAATTGACGGCGTTTCCGCCGGCCTTGTTCGAGTCGGCGGCGCAGGCCAACGACTACAAGAAAGCCCTCGAGGCCTGGCGCAAGGTCGAGCACCCCGGCGTCGCACGGGTTCTCGAAGTGCTCGTGCCCGCGGCGGCGACCATCGTGATGATCAGCGAAGCGCCGCGCGGCGAGCCGCTCGCCGAATGGGGGCGCAACCACAAGCAGCCGTCCCAGGCCGTGGTCGCCGCGATCGGAGTCGCCGCGCTCGCGGCCCTGGAAGCGATCCACGCGCGCAAGCTGGTGCACGGCGACATCAAGCCGGCGACCTTGAACATCGCCGAGGGCAAGGGCAAGTCTTCGAAAGTTTCCGTGCAGCTCGTCGACGGCGGGGTCACGCCGGGATTGTGGAATGCCAAGCACCTCGGCGATCGCACCGCGCTGATACTTTCGAAGACTTG
>Ga0193706_1000647_pt1 | contig 18655 bp, 13 predicted proteins | sample U3c1metaG_FD_160130 | JGI IMG/M metagenome (GOLD analysis project Ga0193706, IMG submission 160130) | Soil microbial communities from a riparian zone of the East river system, Colorado, United States - U3c1 | ecosystem: Environmental > Terrestrial > Soil > Riparian zone | place: USA: East River... | reverse complement strand
GACCGCCACATATCTCCGAGCTTGGCGCCAAAGACTGACCGGCATCGTCCGATGCTGCGCCGCTGGCGGGCGATTTGCAACTACCTGAGGCAGAGCGAAAGCGCCATCATCGGGCGGGACTGCGCGGCGATCGTCGCTGCGAGCCGCACACCGCTCCCGGGTCGACCTCGCATTTCGCATGGATTCGAGCTCGTCGCCGCCGTTCGAGTTGGGATCGATACAGGCGAGCTGGGGTCTGGATGCCGCGTCATCATCTCTGGAATTTCTCGGACGAAAAATGCAACCAACGAGGCGGCCCTTCCATTCTCGATGCCGCTCGAAATGCCGCTCGAAAAGTCACTGGCGCATTCGTGCGCTTAACAGAGGGTCGATTGTGGCCCCGCTCCGACGCGTGATGCGAGATAGTCCTCGCCGAAGGGAGAACATCATGCCAAGCACGATGTTGGTTCATGACACCCGCCTCGCCGGTACCGCGCCCGGCATCGCGAACAATACGTATCTGGTGGATGGCAACGTTCCCATTCAGCACGCTGTCGGTTGGATGGCGGCCTATGCCCGATCGAGCGGGAGACTTTCGAGCTTGGCGCTCATGTGCCACGGCATCGAGGGACTCGTCTACGACACGCAGGGCGGCCAATGCGACGGTGCACTTGGGTTTGGCTTGCAGCTCTGCAAAGAGGGCTTCACTTGGGGCACGATGTCGAGCGCTTATGCACTGAGCGGGCTGGTGGACACCATCACCATCTATGCGTGCGGGCCAGCCAACACACGCCCAGGATTCAGCAACACCGCTGCTGACGGGTTCCGCTTCTGCAGCGAGCTTGCTGCCATCGTTCAGGCCGAGGTCATCGCGGCGGTCGAGAATCAGTACTACCACCAGGGGGCCTCCAATCTGCTTCGCCGGATCTTCCTCCTGGGGCCGCAAGACACGATCAGTTTCGGCGATTGGGAGGGGACGGTCTATCGGTTCAGTCCCGACGGCAGTGCTACGACGCTGTGAGCGCGAAGCCGATATGCACAGGCACCTCCGGCCAACCATCTTCACGCTTCTCGCGCTCGGCGCATGGGGGCCCTGCGGCGCCGAGAAAAAGCTACGGGGTCGCGCCGAACCGACGTGCGCAGTCCAGAACTGTTCGACTGCTTCGATCACCGATGACGGATGTTCCGATGATGGCCGCTGCCTCGCCTGCGTCGTGAGCTGCGACGCCTCTCCGGTGGCTCCCGCGTCATCTCTCCACTAGTTGAGACTCGCCATCGTCAGCCGTCGACCTGCCGCACCTCGCATTCCAGCTGGAAATCCTGACCGAGGACCTGCCGGTGGACCTCGACGAAGCGTCGGGTCATTTCCACGGCCGCGGGCTTGTCGTCATGAGAAACCGCGTTGCTACCCAGAGCGCTCATGCCGAGCGTCGTCGAGGCAAAGCTCGAAGATCAATTCACCGTCGACGATTTTGCCGGTTGGCAGGAAGCCGAGCTTCTCGTTGACGCGCAATGACGGCGCGTTGTCCGGAGCCACGCCCGAGACGAAGTGCGTCACGCCTTGTTCGCGCTTGGCCCATTCGAGCATCGCCCTGGCCACCTCGGTCGCGAATCCGGCGTTGCGGTGCGGGGGAAAAATCTCGTAGCCGACTTCGACGGCGTCTGGCGTCGCGGTGTCATTGACTCCCGGCGGCCCATGAAAGGTCGTGGTGCCGATGACGGCGTTGGTTGCGCGCAGCACGACGCCGCGCACCGACCAGAGAGCCCACGATGCGTCGCGACGCACTTGATCGCGCTGCATGCAAAAGTATTCGAGATCATCCCGGGTATGCGGAAAAAGGTCGTCGCCTAGAACCGCCGTCGCCAGGCGGCCCGCGGCCACGCGATCGCCGGCGATGAGCGCGTCCAGGAGTTCCGCCGAAAACGGGACGAGATCGAGCCGCGGCGTACGAAGGATCACGACGTGGCTTCCACCGACGGCGGGCGCACGCCATGGACGCCCCCCGTGGCTCGAATCGGCAACGTTCGCACGCGGAAATCCGCCGAGACGCGCTGCACCTCTTCCACGAAGCCGCCGAGATTGACGTTCAGGGAAAACCCCATCTCGGCATCGAGGGGACGGAAGAAATCGTCGAAGTGATGGGGGATGACGATCTTGGGGGAGAGACGGCGGAGGATGCGCTCGACGTAACGCGGCGTGAAGCCGCGCCCGGCGATGCCGCACAGAAAGTAGTCGACGTTGCGGTGTAGGAGTCGGTCGTCGAGGAAGTTCGCGCTGCCCTGATGGTAGAAGGTGGCGCCAGCAACCGCGATGTGAATGCCGAAGACGCGTCCGCAGCGATATGCCGAGCCGCGCAGATCGTCCAGGTGATCGCAGGAAAGCTCGCCCTCGAACGGAACCCGCAGGCCCGCCAGGAGCTTCGCGTGGACAGATTCGACGAAGGTGACCTCGAAAGGCCCGATCGCGAGGACACGTCCCGGTACGACCTCGACGGCCCGGTCGCCCAGGCCGTGGAGACGCATCAGGTTGGCCAGCGAGGATGAGCCGTAGACGCTTGCCCCGTACATCCGCGACATGAGCGGGACGTCGAGCACATGATCAAAATGCGTGTGTCCGACGACCACTGCGTCGGCCTTCGCCACATGACGGGTGACCAGGCGTTCGCTCGCGTCGAGAGGGCCACGCCCGAGCGTGCGCAGGAGGCTGGGGCGCGTGAAATACGGATCGACGAAGAGATCGAAGCCTTCGTAGCTGAACCTGAAACCCGCCGTACCGAGCCACTCGAGCTCGAGTCCCGTCGGCAACGGCTCGGCATGCCGCTCGATTCTCGAATCCGAGAACGTGCTCGCGTCGTTTCTGTGCCGGGCTCCAGGCGCGAGCAGGGCCTGGATGGCGGACGCGAGCGGAATGCTCACACGCTTTTCTCCTTTCGGCTGGAGCTGGGCGGCGAGCCGGAGAGCCCGAACGAGATGAACTCAACGTGATGGATCGTCGAGCCGTGCACGCCCGACACACGTGCGAGCGCCGCGATTTTCATGGAGTGCGGGGCGTCCATTCCTATCACGGAAGCGCGCGGCGCTCGAGATGGCTGCCGCGCGTGTCCCGCCAGAAGAGCCACATGGCCCCCTCGCGATCGACGTCGAGTTCGACATCCTTGATGTACGCGGCCTCGGCGAGGATACATTTGGCGTGGAATTCCCCGGCGGGCGAAAGCTCTCCCACCTCGAGCAGAAGGGAGGCGCCGGGCTCGGACGCCGATGGCCTGACGCGCGCGATCCGAATGGGCGAAACGCTCCGTGTCACGGCGAGGGGCGCCGGATCGACGCCATTCGGATACATCGACCAGACCGCTGGCTCGTCCTCGGTCGGCGGATCGGACAGTCGAACGACCGCCAGGCCGAAGCCTTCCACCGGATGCGCCAACGGGGCGAGCACGAATGCAGCCCCGTCCGCGGAGAGCGCAATTCGCCCGCGCGTGTTCCGTTCGGCGGGGCCGCCCACGAACACGACAGCGTCCCGGGAAAGGGAGGCTTTTCCATCGAGCGCCCGCACGACGCGCACGTGGGTCGGCGTCATCGCCGTACGGCCATCGAGCGTGAGCGCGAGAGCGCTTTCACCACGCGAAAGGACTTCGAGGTGCGTGGCGCCACTGCCCTCTTCCGAAAGGCGCACAGGGGGACCATCGTCGAGTTTCACCTCCGCCACGCGTACCACCCCCTCGGTGGTGGTCTCATCGCGGATGTAAGCGAGAAGGACGTGATCAGGCGCGATCTTGGCGACGGAAAGCGGCGTTCCCGCGCGGCCGCGCGCAACGACCGTGTCTTTTTCGCCGCCTTCGGTGCGGTGGATCTCGCCGTTCGCATCCGGGCAATAGACGAAATTGGACAGCACGGCACACCCGGGGAGCGACGTCTTCGGCGGCATCGGAACGTCCATGAACGAGCGCCGCTGCGTGAACGGTATGCCACTGAAGCGCGGGCGGCTCGCCTCGTTGAAGACCAGCTCGGCCATCCACGCTTGGCCTGCGCCGACGAATCGCAGCGCCGCAGGCCCGCCATACGGCTGCATGACCGGCGGCCGGAGGAGCTTGCACGAGGTCGAGCTCGCGTCGGGCGCGAGGATGGTCGTCGTGATGGACTGCGACATCCTTCGCGAATCGGGCGGACCGTCGGCCGGCACCGACGCATCCACCGGCGGCGTCGATAAGCGAGACGCTGCGGCGGAACCGAATCCGGACGCGGCCGACCGTGCTGCCGCGCCGGACTCGCTTGCCGATGCGTCTGCAACAGAGCGCTCGGCGAAAGGACCGCCGCGCGGCTTACACGCCGTCATCCCGACGAGCAGCGCAAGGAGCACGTGGCGTGACGGGCGGCCCACGAGCTCAGGTTAGCGCGCCTGGCGACTCCGGCGTGCCTTCACATTCCACGTCTGGCGACGGCCTGATAACGAGGTGGCGTCCTGCGCTGCTATCGCCGCGCGGACAAGATTCTGTTAAGCGAGATCCATGGCACGAAGCAGGCTTCCTTGGGTGTTGTGCAGTGGTGTCCTTCTCATGGCGTGCGGGGCGCAATCGATCGCCCCACCTCCTCCCCCTCCACCTCCACCGCCTCCCGCGGCGACGCCCCCGGTCGCGCAGTCGACTGGCGATGCGATGCCGCCCATCGAAAACCTCGTCGCCGATACGCCGCGGGAGACCAACGCCGGAGCGACGTTCACGGCGCCGGCGAAGTGGACCATCCAGAAACGCAATGAAAGCCTGATGCTCGTAGGTCCCGAGCCTGATTTTCGCATCGCGGTCGTCGAGCCGAAGGGCTCGACGGCGGACGAGGCGGTCAAGACCGCGTGGCTTGCCGTGCGCCCCGATTTCAACCGCCCGTTGAAGCTCGCCACGTCGCGCCCTGGACGTCACGGTTGGGACGAGCGCCGCGCCTTCGAATACGAGACTTCGCCGAACGAGAAACTCTTCGTGTTTGCCGACGCTTTCCGGCGCGGAAATGAATGGACCGTGCTGCTCGTCGAAGCAGGGCAAGGAGCGTTCGAGCGGCGCGCTACCCATTTTCGCCTGATCGCGCAGAGCCTTCGGCCCAAGGGCTATAGCAAGGAGTCGTTTGCTGCCAAGACTGCACACCCGCTGGACGCCGATCGCGTCAAGCAGATCACCGGGATGATCGATCGCGCCCGCGACGTCGCGGGGGTGCCGGGAGTCGCCATGAGCCTCGTGCAGGGAGGCAAAATCGTCTTTCAAGGCGGCCTCGGGGTGAAGGAAATCGGCAAGCCCGCGAAGGTCGACGAAAACACGCTCTTTATCATCGCGTCGAACACCAAGGCGCTGACCACGCTGCTTCTCGCCAAACTCGTCGACGAGGGAAAGTTCCAATGGGACACCCCGGTCACCAACGTCAATTCGTCGTTCAAGCTCGGCGACGCCGACACGACGAGCAAGGTGCTCATAAAGCACCTTGTCTGCGCGTGTACCGGATTGCCGCGGCAGGACATGGAGTGGCTCTTGGAATTCAAGGGCGCCACCCCCAAGAGCGCCATGGAAATGCTGGGAACGTTCCAGCCCACGACGAAGTTCGGCGAGGTGTTTCAGTATTCGAACCTGCTCGCGGCGGCGGCGGGCTTCGTCGGCGCCGAGGCGGCGTTTCCGAAAGCGGCGTTTCCGAAAAAGGATCTAGGTGCGGCCTACGACGAGGCGATGCGTGCGCACGTCTTCGGTCCGCTCGGTATGACCGAGACCACGTTCGACTTCGACCGCGCGCTGCGCGGCAACCACGCGGCGGCGCACGCCGAGGACATCGACGGCAAGACGACCTTCGCCTTGATGGACGTGAACCGCGCCATCATTCCGGTCAGGCCCGCAGGCGGCGCTTGGTCGACCGTCAAGAACCTTACCCGCTACGTGCAGATGGAGCTCGCGAAAGGCAAGCTGCCCGACGGCAAAGTGCTGGTTTCGGAGAAGAACCTCCTCGCGCGGCGCGACAAGCAGATTGCCGTGGGCGAGACCGCAACGTACGGCATGGGGCTTACCGTCGACACGGAGTGGGAAATCCCCGTCGTGCACCACGGCGGCAGCATGCTCGGCTTCAAGAGCGACATGTTCTGGCTCCCGGAACATGATGTCGGCGGGGTGATCTTCACCAACAGCGACACCGGCAACATGCTGACACGCGCTTTCTTGCGCAAGACGCTCGAAGTGCTCTTCGACGGAAAAGCCGAGGCCGAGGAAGACATCGCCATCAACACCAAGGCACACAAGGCGGAGGTCGCCAAAGCGCGTGAGCGCCTCGTGTTGCCCCCCGATCCCGACGTGGTCGCCAAGCTCGCCAAGCTTTATGTGAACAAGTCGCTCGGGGAAATCGCGGTGCGCGGGGACGGCAAGAACCGCATCTTCGACTTCGGCGAATGGAAGACCCTGGTCGCGTCGCGCAAGAACGACGACGGAACGACGACGATGTACACCGTCGCCCCAGGCATGGACGGCTTGGAGTTCGTCGTTTCGGAGCGCGAAGGCAAGCGCGCGCTCGTCGTCCGCGACAACCAGCACGAGTACGTCTTTCTGGAAACGTCGTAACATCTTGAATTTCGCGCGCGCGCGGGAGCACCTGGCGATCGTTTTGGCGCTCCTGGTGGCGGTGGGCGGCGCGAGTAGCTCGTGTACCCACGAGGCCAAGCCGTCAGGGGCGACGCTGCGGATCGTCGTCACGTTCCCTCCGTCGCTGGAGCCAAAATCGATCGACGGCCGGCTCGTCGTCGTCGTGGCCACAGAGGAGTCGCCCGAGCCGCGCTTTCGGGTCACCGACAACGACGATACCGCGCAGATCTTCGGGATCGACGTGGAGGGCTGGAAGCCGACCGTAACGGCCGTCGTCGACGGCGCGACCCTCGGTTATCCCGTCCGGTCGCTGGCCGAGCTGCGTCCCGGCGACTATGTCGTGCAGGCGCTCGTGCATCGCTACGAGACCTTCACTCGAGGTGACGGTCACACGGTGAAGCTGCCGCCCGATCGCGGCGAGGGGCAGCAGTGGAACCGCGCCCCGGGCGACCTCCTCAGTGCGCCCCGGCGCGTTCGCATCGATCGCGGCACCCCGGAGGTGCGCATCGATCTGGATCGCGCCGAGCCCGCGCTGCCCGAGGTGAAGGACACGAAGTACGTTCGCCATGTCCGCGTCGAGAGCCCGCGATTGACCAAGTTCTGGGGCAGGCCCACGTTTCTCGGCGCGATCGTCATTCTGCCCGAGGGGTGGGACAGTCATGAAGCGGCGCACTATCCGCTGGCGATCGCGCACAACCATTTCACGCGTGAGTTCTTCGGGTTTCGCGAGTCACCACCCGACGATGGTTTGCCCAAGGTGGACCTCGACGCGCTGCGCGTCCATTGCCCCAACGGACACGAGGGCGATTTCTGCGATCGCCATGGCTATAAGCGACTGGAGCAGGAGCTCTCTCACGAATTCTACAAGCAGTGGACAGGGCCAGGTTTCCCTCGCGCCCTTCTCGTGGCGATCCAGCATGCGAATCCGTATTACGATGATTCCTATGCGGTGAACTCCGAAAACTTAGGCCCGTACGGTGACGCGATCACCTATGATCTCCTGCCGTATTTGGAGAAGACATTTCGCGGGCTCGGGCCGTGGGCCCGCGGGGTCTACGGCGGCTCGACCGGCGGGTGGGAGGCCATGGCGGCGCAGGTTTTCTATCCCGACGAATACAATGGCGCGATTGTCAATTGTCCGGACCCCATCGACTTTCGATCGTATCTCACCATCGATCTCTACCAAGATCGGAATGCTTATTACGCCGAGGGCCCCTTTCGCCGAACAGCTCGCGCCGGCGAGCGCGACTATTTGGGTCGGGTCCGAAGCACGGTCGAGCAGCAGAACTTGAAAGAGCTCGTGCTCGGCACGCATTCGCGTTCGGGCGGGCAATGGGACATCTGGGAGGCGGTGTTTTCCCCCGTCGGGAGCGACGGCTACCCGGCGCGCATATGGGACAAGGCGAGCGGGGCCATCGATCCCCGAATCGCGCAATCGTGGCGCGAGCACTACGACATCGGGCACATCCTTCGCCGCGACTGGGCCAAGCTCGGGCCGAAGCTGCGCGGGAAGCTGACCATCAACGTGGGGCTTTCCGACAATTTCTTTCTCAACGACGCCGTCTATCTGGTGGAGGATTTCCTGAAGACGGCCGAGCCGCCCGCCGATGCGTCCATCGACTACGGCGCGCGTGACGAGCACTGCTGGAGCGGCGATCACGGCACGTTCAACGGCGTTTCGCGCTTCACCGCCAATGCCCGCTCGCTCAAGAAGCTCGCCGATCATTGGTTGCGAACGGCGCCCCCGGGGGCGGATGTCACGTCGTGGCGGTATTGAAGGTTTCCCGACCCCGAGCATGGCAGATTACGATCTCATGTTCGCCTTCGACAACGGCTATGCCCGGCTCCCCGATCGTTTCTACGCCCGAGTTTCTCCCACGAAAGTCCGCGAACCGCGCTTGGTGAAGCTCAACGGCGCGCTGGCCGAGCTGCTCGGGCTCGATCCCGAAAAGGTCGATGCGCTGGAGGCAGCGCAGATGTTGGGGGGCAACGCGCTGCCCGAGGGCGCCGACCCGATTGCGCTGGCGTACGCCGGACACCAATTCGGCAGCTTCGTGCCGCAGCTCGGCGATGGGCGGGCGATCTTGCTCGGCGAGGTCGTCGGGGTGGATGGAAGGCGGCGCGACATCCAGCTGAAAGGAGCGGGCCGTACGCCCTTCTCGCGCGGGGGTGACGGCCGCGCCGCCCTCGGCCCCGTGCTGCGCGAGTACGTCGTGAGCGAGGCGATGGCGGCTCTCGGGGTACCGACCACGCGGGCGCTCGCCGCGGTAACCACGGGTGAGCCTGTGCATCGGGATGAAGTGCTACCCGGTGCGGTGCTCACGCGCGTGGCGGCGAGCCACATTCGGGTGGGCACGTTCGAATTCTTTGCTGCTCGTCGTGACAGCGAAGCGCTCGGTACGCTCGCGGCGTACGCGCTGTCTCGCCATTACCCGGAAGAGGCGGGACGCGGGAACGACGCGCTGGCTCTGCTCGAGCGCGTCGTGGACGCACAGGCGAGCCTCGTCGCACGTTGGCTCGGGGTCGGCTTCGTGCACGGTGTGATGAACACTGACAACACGTCCATCTCCGGCGAGACGATCGACTATGGCCCCTGCGCCTTCCTCGACGAGTACGATCCCAAGAAGAAATTCAGCTCGATCGATCATGGCGGTCGCTACGCGTTCGCGAATCAGCCCCGCATTGCGCTTTGGAATCTGACGCGCCTCGCGGAGGCGCTCTTGCCGCTCCTGGCCGACCAGGAGGAGGACGCGGTCCGCCGAGCGAAGGACTGCCTCGAGCGGTTTCCCGCTCGCTTCGAGGCAGCACACGCGCGTGTCTTACGAGCGAAGCTGGGCCTTTTTCGTGAAGAGGAGGAGGATGCCGGGCTCGCCGCCGATCTGCTGGGACGACTCGCGTCGAACGGTGTCGACTACACGGTCTTCTACCGACGACTTTGCGACGCAGCCACGGACGCGAAGAGCGACGCCAATGTCGCAGTACTCTTCGCCGATGCCGGCGCTTTCCACGATTGGGCAGAGGCTTGGCGGCGGAGGCTCGGCAAAGAGGACGTCACGACAGAAGCGCGCGCGAGCGCCATGCGGCTCGTGAACCCCGCTTTCATACCCCGCAATCATCGGATCGAGGAGATGATCGATGCCGCCGTCCACCGCGCCGACTTCGCGCCGTTCGAGACGCTCGTGCAGGTCCTCGGCAAACCTTATGACGACCAGCCCGACTTTGCCTATCTCGCCGAGCCGCCGCGGCCGGAAGAGCGCGTGCGCCATACATTTTGCGGGACGTGACGAGATCCATCGTCAATAGGTCGTCACGAACGAATCCATCTTCGCGTTCGAAGGCCATTGAAGTCCGCGCACGTGACGCTCGACGCATCCCGCGATCTCGCGGCTGGGCGGAAGCGCGTAAACGCTGACGCCGACCGCGCGCCCGTTCCGGATCGCCACCTTGACGGTCACGTGGGTGCTGTTCGGCACCCCGCACGCATCGAGGAACGTCCCGTCGTGCGTGGGACCGGCGAGCTCGGCATCCGTCAGATCAGGCACGTTCTTCGTTCCGGGCGCGAGCTCGAGGTTGTTGCCGGCGATGGCGGCTTCATAGCTCGGGCCGCTGGGACCCGCAGCTGTCGGGCCTCCTGCGTGTCGGGCCGCGCCGGCTTGTGCTTGGCGGGCGTCGCTCGCTTTCTTCTTTGGACGAGGCGAGGCTTTCTTGGAACGGCGCCGCTGCGCGCCGCCGTCCGGCCCGAAAGTAGCCGGTTGCTCGTCGTCGTCGGCTACGTCTTGCTCGTCTTCCCACGACCCCCCACGCTGCACGTACCAGGCGCCGACGGCCATGGCCCCCGCGCACACGAACAAGATGAAGACGCGAAGCTTGCGCGCGGTGGTGCTCGGGACAGCCATCGACGTCGCGAGCATAGCGCGCTTCGAGGGGCCGACGAGTCGCCGCGGCTCTAGCGTCACTGTCCTGCGCTTCGCCGCGTCTCAGTCGTTCGGCTTCGAGGGCTCGGGCGCCGCGGCGTCCGCGCGCGACGGGATACGCACAAAGGACACGGTGGGCTGCCCCGCTCCGGAGCTCGGCCAGCGCTGCCCATCCGAAAGAACCATCGTCGCACGACCTTGCAGTCGCACCTCGACCGTGCCTTCGCTCACTTCGACACTCCGCGTTTTTCCGCCTTCGACAGTGACGACGAAAAGGGTGCCGCGCACCTCGACTTCGCCGTCGGGCAAGGCCAAGAGAAAGCGCTGGCGCGGGCCCAATGGCTGCACGTGAAACGCCGCGACGCCTCGGGTCAGCGAGGCTCGAACCGTTCCGCCTTCCACCTTGCTTGCGAAGAGAGCATTCTCGATGTTGGCAATCCGGAAGGTGGGCGGGGCCGTGACCATTTCGTCTCCCTCCGGCGGCGACGAAGGAGCGCGGAAAACGTTGCTGCGGACGAAGAATCCGACCATGGCGACAAGCGTCGCGATCATGAGGAAGAGATGTCGTCGAGACGTCTTTAGGGCAGCTCCGCTGGTGTTCACCCGTGCTCGGGTGGGCGAACGCTCCGATTGGTCGGCTATCGACGTGAGGACGGGAAAGGCGTCCCTGAAGTCGCGACGCTTTTTCAGCGCGGCAAGCTCGCGCGCGCAAACTTTGCAGGCCGCCGCATGCTCCGGGATGGCCGCGTCTCCCCACAGGCGTCCCGAGGACGCCGCGTCGCGAACGCGGGTGCAAGTTTCAGCGCTCATGTCGACCCTGCCGGTGGGTTTTCTAGCACGACCGAGCAGCGTCGAATCAGCGGGCCCGATGAACTTGCGCTTGAATTTGGCAGTGCACCTGGATCGCGCTTCGCTGTTTTGCGCGGCTTCCAGACGCTCCGCGACGTCACGGGCGATCCTCGCGCTATCGTGCGGGGAAAGCGCACCAGCATTCTCGTCGGCGGAAGACGTGGTTTGCCACGTTCCAGCTAAAATGTTGCCGTGGGGACAGGAGCATTGGCGCTAGCGGAGGCGGCCTCCGGCAATAAATGAGCTGAAATAAATATATCAAGCTCGATTGGTCCAACCAATACACTTGGAGACAGCGGCGTCATCTTCTCGATTCGAACGCGGCGCTGGCTCGTCGGCTCCCACCGCCGCGTTCCGCTTCGAACTGGAAAACGGCCTATCCCCACTGACCAAGTCCAGAAGGGTGTTCCATGAAAAAGCTGGTTCATCGAGAAATCCATATGGCAAAAAACGCATTCGCCTTGCCGGCCGCGACGCCGTTACGAAAGGGTCTGACTGCGCTACTCGTGCTGGTTCTCGGCGCATGCGGAGGCACTGACCCTCCGCCGACAGGCACCGGAGGACGGGGCACCGGGGGCACAGAGGCCACTGGGGGCAGCGGCGGCAGCACCGGCGGGACCGGTGGAGCCACTGGGGGCAGCGGCGGCAGCACCGGCGGGACCGGTGGAGCCACTGGCGGCACCGGCGGGACGGGCGGAGCCACTGGCGGGACCGGTGGAACCACCGGCGGGACCGGTGGAACCACCGGCGGCGCCGCCGGAACCACCGGCGGTGCCGGCGGAATGGCTGGAGCTACCGGTGGCACCGGTGGAGTCGGCGGAGCTGGCACCGGTGGAGTGGACGCTGGTCCCGGTGGAGCGGCAGGCGGCACGGCTGGAACTGCGGGCCGCGCGGGCATGGATGGCGGTGCCGGCACCGCTGGAGCGAGCGGCGCCGGCGGAGTCGGGGGCACGGATGGCGGCTCGGGCGGTACGACGCCACCGATTCCGCCTCCTCCCGCGACCTGTCCGAACATCGCGACCGGCATGATCTCGGTCCTGGGACAGCAGGTCCAAATCTGGACCGGACCGGCGGGCTCGAAGGGCCCGATGGTGTTCTACTGGCACGGCACGGGGGGGCAGCCCACCGAAGCGCAGAGCGGTCTCGGTCCGGGCCTGGCGGAGATCCAGGCGTCGGGTGGCGTCGTCGCCTCGTTCTCCACCAGCACGGCGATGGGCACGAACACCGGAAACAACGTTTGGTACACCGGTGATTTCGCGATGGCCGACATCATCCTCTCCTGCGCCGCGCAGCAAGGCTTGATCGACACGCGTCAGATTTTCACGGCAGGGTGCAGCGCCGGCGGGCTGCAGGTGGGAGCCATGACGTATGGACGCTCCAGCTACCTAGCCGCGGCGATGCCCAACTCGGGTGGCACGACGGTCACCTACACGATGCAAGATGCACACAGGCCCGCCATGGTCAGCACGCACGGCGGAACGGGGGACGTCGTCATCATCAGCTTTCCGCAATCGACGGCCAAGATGAACATGGACCTTCGGGCCAAAGGCTCGTTCGTCGTCAATTGCGATCATGGCGGCTCTCACTGCGGGAGTCCGGCGCCCGTCAAAGCCGCGCAATGGAAGTTTCTCAAGGCGCACCCGTTCGGCGTCAGCCCCGAACCGTACGCGGCTGGATTGCCGGCCGATTTTCCCACAACCTGCAAGATCGTCCCCTAGCGACGTCGTTCGAGGACGACTCACTGACACGCATCGCCGATTCCGTCCGGCGATGACTCCTAGATTGGCACCACGTCGGCCTTTTGCGCTATTCAGCCCGAAGGACCAACGATGACCGAATCCCGCGTTCTGCCGCCCGCCGCGACCGATGTCGATGGCCCCGCCTTCGACCCCTCGCCGCGCATCGCGGAGGAGCTTTCGCTCGCTCTCCCGAGCGTGCAGGCGATCGTGCGGCTGCTGAAGGAAGGGGGAAGCGTTCCGTTCATCGCCCGTTACCGAAAGGAGCAAACGAACGGCGCCGACGAGGTGCAGATTCGTGCGATCGAGGAAAAACGAACCTACCTGCTCGAGCTCATCGAGCGACGGCAAACGATCCTCCAGGAGATCCAAACGCAAGGCAAGCTCACCAAGGAGCTCCGCGCGCAGATCGAATCATGCTTCGTCAAATCGGCGCTCGAAGACATCTACCTTCCTTACAAGCCGAAGAGGCGAACGCGCGCCATGATTGCGCGCGAACGCGGCCTCGAACCGCTTGCGAGCCGGATCTTGGCGCAGCCCACCGTGGGCGACCCGTCCGCCGAAGCCGCGGCCTTCGTCGACGCCGAGAAGGGTGTCGCCGACCTGAAGGCGGCGCTCGCCGGCGCGCGTGACATCGTCGCCGAGACGGTTGCCGAGAACGCCGACGTTCGCTCCTTCGTCCGCGATGCGTTCCGGCGCGAGGGGGTTCTCGTCTGCCGCGCCGTCCCCGAAAAGACGAAAGAACCGACCAAATTCGAGATGTACTACGATTTTCAGGAGAAACTCGCGACGCTCCCGTCCCACCGCTTTTTGGCCATCCGCCGCGGCGAATCCGAAGGGGTGCTCCGGTCGACCGTCGAAGTCGAGAAGGAACCGGCGGCCCAGCGTGCATGCGCCATCCTTCGGCACAACGCGCGCTCTCCCTTCGCCGAGAGTCTGCGCCTCGCCGTCGACGACGCCGTAAGCCGCTTGCTCTTCCCGAGCATCGAAAATGAAGTCTGCGTGGAAGCGAAGCTTGCCGCCGATCGCGATGCGGTCGGTGTCTTCGCGGAGAACTTGCGCAGGCTCCTGCTCGCCCCGCCGCTCGGTCGCCGGGTGGTGCTCGGGATCGATCCAGGCCAGCGCACCGGGTGCAAGTGCGTCGTGGTCGACGACACGGGCAAGTTGCAGGGTCACCAGCTCATCAACCTCGTGCAGGGTGCAGCGGCGCTGGCACATGCCAAGAAAATCGTCACCAAGATGATGGACGATCACCACCCCTACGCCATCGCCGTCGGCAACGGGACCCACGGTCGCGAGACGGCCGACTTTTGTCGCGATCTTCTGAAGGAGCTCGGGAGGGCAGGGGAGGCGATCGTCGTTCTCGTCAGCGAGTCGGGCGCGTCCGTGTATTCCGCGAGCGACGTCGCCCGCGACGAGTTCCCCGATCTCGACTTGACCGTGCGGGGAGCGATCTCCATCGCGCGGCGACTCCAAGATCCGCTCGCCGAGCTCGTCAAGATCGACCCCAAGGCCATCGGCGTCGGCCAATACCAACACGACGTCTACCAGCCGCTTCTCAAGAGAAAGCTCGACGAGGTCGTGGAGAGCTGCGTCAACGCCGTCGGTGTCGAATTGAACATGGCGAGCGCGCCCTTGCTCGCCAAAGTCGCCGGGGTCGGCCCTTCGCTGGCGAGGAAGATCGTGAAACATCGCGAAGAACATGGCGCGTTTCGAGCGCGCCAGGATCTGTTCGCCGTGAGCGGCTTCGGAGCCAAATCATTCGAACAATGTGCCGGATTCGTGCGGCTCGCCGGCGCGGTGCATCCTCTCGATACGAGCGCAGTCCATCCCGAACGCTACGCGCTGGTCGAACGCATCGCCGAGGACGCTGGCGTCGCGCTCACCGATCTCATTGGCCATAGCGAGACGGTGGGGCGTATCCCGTGGGACCGGTATGTTTCCGGTGATGTCGGCATGCCGACGCTCGACGACATTCGCAAAGAGCTGGTCAAACCCGGCCGCGACCCGCGCGACCGCTTCGAGCCGCCGCAGTTCCGTGACGACGTGCGCAAGCTCGAAGATCTCGTCGCCGGGATGGTCCTGGAAGGCGTCGTCACCAACGTCACCGCTTTCGGCGCCTTCGTCGATGTGGGGGTCCACCAGGATGGACTCGTCCACGTGTCCCAGCTCGCCGATCGTTTCGTGAAGGATCCGCACCAGGCCGTCAAAGTCGGCGATAAGCTGACGGTGCGCGTCATCGAAGTGGACCTCGTCCGCAAGCGCATCGCGCTCTCCGCGCGCAAGGATGGAGCACCCACCACCAGCACGGCGCGCAAGGTTGACGCTTCGTCGAGCGCTTCTTCCTCTCCCCGAGATCAGAAGGGCAAAAAGCCGACAGGTCCCTCCGGCGACCGCAAACCGGACCCCGCGTTCAGCAACAACCCCTTCGCGACGTTGCTGAAGAAGTAACCAAGACTCGCGCGCGTGCGTGGAGAACGTCTCCGCTCCCGCGCGGAAACTACGCCGATGCCGCGGCGTGCAGCGCACCGCGCTAGGAGGGCGAGCTCGGCGCGACGGGGCGACCCAACTGTTACGTGAAGGGGGTAGTCTTGTTGCATTGTGCTTGGTACCTTCGCAACGAGTGGTGGCGCGTGGGCACCGATTCCTCCACGCAGCAAGGGCGGCGAACGCGATGGCTCGTACCTACCAGTTTGCGCGTGCGATGTTTTTCGCAGCGGTAGCCTTGTCGACTGCCTGCTCGGACGAGCCTGCCAACGACGGCGATGCCGGCGCGCCGCGGTCCGACGCGCCGAACGACGTCAGCGCGCCCGATTTGCCCGCCGATGACGCACCGAGCGACGCTGCTGCGACCGATTCGACGCTCGATCTCGCGGTGCCCGATGCGGCGGGCGACGCGCCGTTCGACGAAGCGTCCACCGACGGCGACGCTGCGTGCACCTGCACGCTGTTCGACGCGGGATTGCCCGCACCCCTGCCGCCCAACGGACTCATGTCGCTCCCGTGTTACTGCGCCATGCCGTGGCCGGGGCTTCCGGGAGCCCCCGAATGCGCCAGCTATGCCGTTGCAACGCGATGCGACAGTGCGCGCATGAACGTCAGCATCGAGACGTATACGAACTGTAACTTCGTCACGGTGCGATACGGAAATAACTTCGGCGTGGTGGACACCCGCGTCTACGACCACACGACCCACGAGCTCGTCGGTGCATCTCGCGGGACGGATCACACGCTTCCCTGCGGCGCGTCGCAGGCCGTCATGATCGTAGCCGGCATCCTTCCTGGTCCCGAGTGCCAAACCTCCAAAATCGAATGGCAGTGCGTGGATGGGGGCGGAGTGGACGCGAGTGGCGACGATGGCGACGGCGGGGATGCCACGCCGCGGGACGACAGCGGCGGCGGGGATGCCACGCCGCGGGGCGACGGCGGGGATGCCGCGTCGCGGGGCGACGGCGATGGGGCGTGCGTGTGCGAACCCGACGAACGGCATGAAGTAGGCCACACGTCGCTTTCCTGCTACTGCGACGGTCGCTGCCTGACCTACGACCAGGCCCTTACGTCGTGCGGTTCGGACTCACCGCCTGCGGTCAATCGCGTCGAAGACTACGAAGCCTGCAACCTCGTCGTCATCACCTCCGGCACCAGCATTCCCGGCGGCGGCGCGCTCGTCTACGATCGGACCACGCATGATCTCGTCGGCGGATCGTTTAGCGCCGACTACCCGGCATTCAAATGTAGCGACGCGTCCGTCTTCGGTGTGCGGGCCGGCACATTTCCGCCACCCGGATGTACCAGGTCCCGCAGCGTGCCCCGCTGTCCTCGGGACGTCGATGGCGGTTAGACCCACACGGCGCGCCGCGTCGAGTCACCCGGCCATGGGACCGGGTGGAACGAAGATCCCGCGTCGCGAAGCGCGTGCCCTACACGCCGAAACTCGCCCGATCACCTCCGAGGACCGATAGACCAGCCCGGCGTGGGATGCGGATGGGGCGCTCTTAGAGGAGTCCCGACCGCCAATGGCCCCAGATGGCCAGGGTGCAAGCGCGCTGGTATTGTTCGGGCTCCACCGGAATGCGGACAGTGTTCACGTCGTTGGGTTGCACGGTGCGGCAGCTCGAGCGCCCGATGATGTTTGCAAACATCGTGTTGCCGTCGGGGCTGAAGCAGACTCCGGCGAATTCGAAAGTATTGCGTATGTTCTTGGCAAAATCGAAAATCTGCGTGCCGTCCGCGGAAAGGCCGCGCAGAAACTGGCCGGTATCCCCGTCCTCGGCGACCACGATGCCACCGCGTGGGCTCACGCACATGTTGTCCGGTTGATCCAGCACGTCGACTCCCGGCGATTCGAACAGAAGGGTCAGCGTGCCAGCCGCGATGTCGTACACCCAATATTGCCCGCTGGCCATGGCGCCCCCCGTCGAGCATTGGAAATAGACGTTGCCGTTCGCATACCAACAACCTTCGAGCTTACGGAAACGAGCGCCGCCCAGCAAAATGCCTTGGTTGTAGACGGCGGCTGCGGTCGGTCCAGCATCGGGCGTGGCGATGGGCACCCACTCACACGGCAGGGCGACGCCTACGGTCTGTCCGACCGCCGTGTTGTATTCGGGTGAGCTGCTGATCTTGAGCATGTAGAGACTTCCCGTCAGGGCCGCGAGCTGCCCCGGCGCGGTGGGGATGATGCCCCCGTCGGGTACCCAGCGATAAAACCCCCCGATCTCGCCGTTGTCCTCGGTCTCGTAGATGTTGCCGGTGGCGGGATCGACGGCCACCGCTTCGTGATTGAAACGGCCGAGCCCCTTCAGCGGCGTAGCCAAGGCGGGATTTCCTGCTGAGGTACCTACCGGCACCTCGAAGACGTACCCATGGTCCATGCCGAGCCCGGTGCTCGATGCGGCTGCGGTGGTCTCCTCGCAGGACAGCCAGCTGCCCCAGGGCGCTGGGCCGCCGGCGCAATTGGAAGTGGTCCCCACGAGGCTCCAATGCTGGCCTACCAGGCGCCGGTGTCCGCGAGGCTCGAGCTCGAGTGACGTGCATCCACCGGTTGCCCACGCATCGTAGGCGGCAGCGCGTGGCCCGAAGTGGGTGGCCAGCATCTGGCTCAAGATCCCGGCGTTCGTCGACGTGCTGTCCGCGGGACGCGGTCGCACCCGGGACACGTCCTCACGATCCTCGTGGTTGCGAATAAGGCGAATGTTGCCGTTCGGCAGCGAAAACGCGCTCATGCCGTCCATCGCCTTCGGCACGGGGAACCCGTCGTTCATGATCTGGCCCTCCTCGCTGACCACGGCGTACCGAAAGCCTGGCGGCAGCAGCAGATCGGACCCCGCCGGTTCGAGGCTTCCGTACCCAGCGCCGCGCTGCCGAACGCCGCCGCCTCGGGCAAACGCGTCGCGCGCTACCAGCGCTTGAAACAAACCCCCGCCGCCGGCGATCCCCGCGTATGCCGCGGCCGATGCGCCGAAGAACCCTCGACGCGAAACACGTCCACTCCCACCCTTGATTGTCATGTGCTCCCCCTTCATGTTCGAGTGCCGAACACCGCTCGGCCCTGCACGCGAACCCTACGCTATCACCAGGC
>Ga0193706_1000646_pt1 | contig 18668 bp, 13 predicted proteins | sample U3c1metaG_FD_160130 | JGI IMG/M metagenome (GOLD analysis project Ga0193706, IMG submission 160130) | Soil microbial communities from a riparian zone of the East river system, Colorado, United States - U3c1 | ecosystem: Environmental > Terrestrial > Soil > Riparian zone | place: USA: East River... | reverse complement strand
GAAGGAGTACTGGATCTCGAAGCGCGCCTTGCGCGAGATCGCGTCCGAGCGCACCGAGGACAGCTGGCTCGACAGGTCGCGCACGGCCTTGTTCAGCTCGGCGCGGGGCAGAACCGACTGCCAGGACACCGCGACCATCGTCGCCATGAGTGCGAGCACCACGATCACGCCCATCAACTCGACCAGCGAGAAGGCGGCGCGAGGGTTCGTGGTTGCAGGCACGGCCGAGCTCAATTCTTTCCCTTCTCCATCATCGAGACGTTGTCGATGTCGGCGTCATCGCCCTCGCCGCCGGGTTGGCCGTCGGCACCGTAGCTGATGATCCGGTAGGTCTGGCCCGATTGCGCCGGCTGGTAGACGTACTCGTTCTTCCAGGGATCCTTGGGCGCCGAGGTGTAATTGCTCAGGTAGGCGTGGCCGGTCTCGTCGGCGGTGATCAGGTCCTCGATCCGCTCGGGGTACTTGCCGCTGTGCTCCACGGCGTAGTTGTCGATGGCCTGGGAGATGGCGTGGATGTCCGATCGCGCGATCGAGTTGTTGGCCCGGAACAGCTGGCGCATCACGTTGGGCACGACCAGGGTCGCGAGCAGGCCGAGGATGACGATGACGACCATGAGCTCGGCGAGCGAGAAGCCGGCCTTGGAGCGCCTGGAGTGTCCGGAGGTATTGAGCAGTTGCATGGTCAAAACGGGCCGCATGCAGCGGTCCGTGCGAGATGGGTCTGGTATTCGGCAGACGCCTGAGCGTCCTGGCTATTCATTGGATCTGGCCGACCTTGAGGATCGGGAGCACGATCGACACCACGATGTAGCCCACGACCACGGCCAGGACGACGATCATGATCGGTTCGAGGATGCTGGTCATGCGCTCCGTGGCGACGTCGATCTCTTCATCGTAAGCGGCCCCGATGCGGTCGAGCATTTTTTCGAGCTCGCCCGATTGCTCGCCGACGCTGACCATGTACCCCACGGTGGGGGGGAACACTCCGGTGGCCTTGAGCGGCGTGGCGATGTCGGTGCCCTCGAGGATCCGGGTGCGGATCAAGCCCGTCGCGTCCGCGATCACGCGGTTGCCGACGACGTTGCGCGTGATCTCGAGCGACGCGACAGCCGGCACACCGCTCTGGAGCAGGGTCGAGAAGGTGTGGGTGAAGCGCGCAACGGCCTGCTTGCGCAAGAGGTCTCCGACCACCGGCAGGCGCAGCAGATTCGTGTCGATGAACAGACGGCCGCTGCTGGTGCGGTAGATGCGCTCGATCAGGAACGAGATCGCCGCGAGGGCGAGCAGTCCGACCCACCAGTAGTTCTTGAAGCCGTTCGAGATCGCGACCAGGACGCGCGTCGGCCCGGGCAGGGTCTGGCCGCTGTCGATCAGCATTGACGTGATCTTCGGCACGACCACCGTCATCAGGATGGAGACCACGATCATGCCGATCGCGATCATCATCACGGGATACGTGAGGGCCGAGACGATCTTGCGCCGCAGCTTGCGCTGCTTCTGCATGTAATCGGCAAGGCGATTGAAGACGATGTCGAGGTTGCCGGTGGCTTGGCCAGCGCGGACCATGTTGACGTACAGCTCGCTGAACCAGCCCGGGTGCTCGGCGAGCGCGTCCGCGAGGCTCGTGCCCTGGGTCACACGCTCGCGGATCTCGCGGAACATGCGCTCGGCGCGCTTCTCCTCGGTCTGCTCGATGATCGCTTTCAGCGTCTCGGTCAGCGGAATGCCCGCGCCGAGCAGCGTGCCGAGCTGGCGCGTGGCCGCGGCGACCACTTCGATGTTCGAGCCCGACGGCGTCGCGCTCTCCTGGCGCATGTGCTTGAGGCGCGCGACGATGCCGCCCTTGTTCTTGATCGCGCCGGTGCGGCGGCCGCCGCGCATCTCGGCGATCTCGCTGACCAGGATGTCCTCGCGCCGCAGCTTCGTGCGCGCCTCGCGCGCCGTGTCCGCGTCGATCACTCCGGTGCGAACGGCGCCGCCGGGTGCGTAGGCTTTGTACTCGAAGATCGGCATGGGCGCGCTCGTCCGTCTAGCCCATGTCGAGTTGCGTCACGCGCAGCACCTCGTCAGGAGTCGTCAGGCGTTGCTTGATCTTCTCGACTCCGTCCGCGCGCAGGGTGATCATGCCGCGCTCGATGGTCGAGCGCTTGATCTGCGATGCCGTGGCGCCTTCCATGACCTGGGTGCGCACGACCTCGTCGATCGGCATGAACTCGTAGATCGCCGTTCGGCCGGAATAGCCTGAATTGAAGCACTCCTGGCAACCCGTCCCGTAGGCGATCTGGCCGTCGAGCTCGGCCGGCGCGAGCCCGACTTTCTTGAGCTTGGCGGCCCATTCGTCGTTGATCGGCACGGTCACGCTGCAGTGCTTGCAGTTCGTGCGCACCAGGCGCTGGGCGATGATCAGGATCAGCGAGCTCGCGACCAGGTAAGGCTCGACTCCCTGGTCGACCATGCGCGTGATCGTGCTCGCCGCGTCGTTGGTGTGGACGGTGGAAAACACCAGGTGTCCCGTGAGCGCCGCGCGGATCGCGATCTCGGCCGTTTCCAGGTCGCGGATCTCTCCGACCATCATGACGTCGGGGTCCTGGCGCAGGAACGAGCGCAGGCCCGACGCGAAGGTCAGACCCTTCTTGACGTTGACCTGCACCTGGCTGATGCCGGCCAGCGAGTATTCGACCGGGTCCTCGATCGTCAGGCAGTTCTTCTCGGTCGTGTCGACCTCGGTGAGCGCCGCGTAGAGCGTGGTGGTCTTGCCCGAGCCCGTGGGGCCCGTGACCAGGATGATCCCGTGGCTCCAGTTGGAGTAGTCGCGCAGCATCGCCTCGTTGGCGGCCGACAAGCCGATCTCGCCGATCGTGTACAGGCGCGCCGTCTTGTCGAGCAAGCGCATGACCATGCGCTCGCCCTGCGTGGTCGGCACGGTCGAGATACGCACGTCGACCTCACCGTCGCCGATGCGAATCGTCGCGCGGCCGTCTTGCGGCAGACGGCGCTCGGCGATGTCCATCTTGCCCATGACCTTGACGCGGCTGACCATCGCCTCCTGCGCTTTGCGCGGGATCGGGTCCATGTCGTAGAGGATGCCGTCGATGCGGAAGCGCACTTGCATGCGATCCGGGTAGGGATGGAAGTGCACGTCGGAGGCGCGCAGCTTCAAGGCCTGGAACAGGATCGTGTTGACGAGCTTGATGATCGGCGCCTTGTTGGCGCTGTCGAGCACGTCCTCGCCCTCGTCGATCTCGTCCGCGAGCCCCGCGATGTCGCCGTCCTCGGCCACGTCGGCGAGCGCCTGGTCGACGCCGTCCGCCTTGTGGCGATAGGCGCGGCCGATCAGGGTCGTGATCTCCTGGCGCGGAGCGAGCACGGGCTCGACGTCGGCGCCGTACAGCGCCGCGAGGTCGTCCATCGGATGGGGATCGAGGGGCGTGCAGGTCGCCACCTTCAGGATTCCGCCCTCTTCCGCCAGCGCGATCAGGTTGTAGTTGCGCGTGAACTGCACCGGAACGCGGTTGACGAAGGAGCCGGGGACCGTCACGTCCTCCAGGCTGTCGCGGTACTCGAAGCCCAGGTGCTGGGCGTAGGCGCGCAGCAGGTCGGGCTCGGGCAGATAGCCCTTGGCCAGCACGACGCGGTCGAGGCTGTCGCCGCTCTCGGCGGCGGCCTTGCGGCACTCCTCGAGCTTTTCGCGGGAGAGTCCCGCATCGATCAACATGTCGGACAGGCTAACCACGTGGGTTCCTTGGCTCAGTTCTGCTGGTTCCCGTCGGCCGGCGGGGTAGTCATCTTCGCTCGTTTCTGCGCGTCGATGCCGACGTCGCCGCCCTGGATCTCGCCGCGCGCGGGCGAGCCGTACAGGGGCAGCTCGAAGCCTTCGAAGCGCACGCCGGGCTTGTCGCTGGCTCCGAAGGTCGGGTCGATGACCTGGATGCGGTCGGCGCCGATCTTGTCGGCCGCGGCAAGCTTCTTCTCGTACGAGAGCTGAGCCAGGTCGGCGAAGTCCTTGTCGCGCAGGATGTGCGGCGTGACGAAGAAGTACAGGGTGATGCGGTTCGCCGTGTCGGTGTCGCGGCGGAACAGAGCACCGAGCACCGGCAGGTCGCCGAGGAAGGGCACCGAATCGCGCGACTCGGTCTTGTTGTCGGTGATGATCCCGCCGATCACCATCGTGTCGCCGTTGGGCACGTTGACCGAGGTCTCCAGGGTGCGCGTCAAGCGCGGCGGTGGGATCGCGCGGCTGTCGCCGGAGCCCTTGGCGCCAAACGTCGAGATCTCGAGGAACAGGTCGAGCCGCAGGTAGCCGGCGCTGGAGATCGAGGGCGAGATCTGCATCGTGATGCCCGCCTCCTCGTACTTGTTGAAGTTCTCCTGCGTCTGGCCGGCGACTCCGCCGCCCAGGGTCACGGTGGTCGTCGGCTGCTCGTCCTTGGACACGACCTTGGCCGAGCCGTTGTTGTTCACGAGCACCGAGGGCACGTTCAGGATGTTCGTGTCGGAGATGCGCTTGATCGCGGCCAGCAGGATCGGCAACTGACCGATGCTGTCGCCGTCGAGGATGCCGGCCGTGATTCCGGTGCCGAGAATCGGCGTGCGCAGGTCAGGTGCGCCGTCGCCATCGGTGTCCTCGAGGTTCGACAAGCCGAACGAGGTGACGCCGAAGCTGCCGAAGCGGCCGAGACCGGGGATGTCGGCTCCGCCGAGCTCGACGCCGAGGTCGCGGAAGTCGCTGCCCGACAGCTCGACGAGGGCGGTCTCGATCAGCACCTGGTCCTGGCGCTCGTCGAGCTTCTCGATCAGCGCCAGCATTTCTTCGTAGCGCGTCTTGCTCGCCGCGATCAATAGAGAATTGGTCGCCTCGTCGGGAACCACGACCGTCTGCGAATCGCGCGAAGTGCCGCCCGGCTGGATGGCGGCGTTGCCTCCGGGAGCGGCGCGACCGCCGCCCGCGGCTCCACCGCCCTGTTGCACGCGCGAAGCGTCCTGCAGGAAATCCTCGAGGACAGCCGCGAGGTCCTTGGCCTTGACGTTCTCGAGGACATACACGTGGTAGGTCCGCTCGGGCTCGACCACATCGACGTCCAGGCGCGCGACCAGCTCCTTGATCTGTTGCAGGTCCTCGGGCAGGGCCATCACGAGCAGCGAGTTCGTGCGCGCGTCGACCAGGATCTTGGTCTCGCCGCCACCGCCGCCCGGACCGCTGACCGTGGCTCCCGCCGCGCCAGGCGCCGTGCGATTGCGCTCCTGCTGGCGCTGCTTGGCTTCGAGCAGTTGTCCCAGGGTGTCCGAGATGTCCTGGGCCGCCGCGAACTCGAGCGGCAGCACGTCGAACACCGGCGCGACCGCCGCGTCGTTCGCGGATTCGGCGTCGACCAGCTTGAGGATGCGCGCCAGCGAAGTCACGTTGCTCGCGAAACCCTGGAGGATCACACTGTTGGTCGTGCCGACCGGAATCACGCCGCCGGTCTGGGTGTCCGGCGAAAGGATGCGCAGCGAGTTGCCCAGCGAGCGCACGTCGGTGTGCGGCAAGTGCAGCACGGTGATGATCTGCGTCGCGACCTGGCCCTGGTACTTGTCCAGCTCCTCGGGCAGCACGTAGATCGATTCACCCTTGAGCGCGTTCTTGCCCGGCTGGTTGGGCTGGTTGACGTCCTGGATCACGACCACGGACAACATGTCCGGCCCGACCTTGGTGCAGACGAATCCGTTGATGAACAGGATGATCTGGTAGAAGGAATAGAACTCGGACTTCGGGAAGCGCTTCTGCCCGAAGAGCTTGACCTTGGCATCCGCGAGCTTCTTCTGCGTCGCCGTGTCGTACGTGAAGTTGATCCCGGTGGTCTGCTGGCAGATCTTGGTCAAGCTCTCGAGGTCGCAACCGTCGTTCTCGTCGAAAGCGACGATCCAATACTCGCCGTCGTCGCGGACATCCGGCATCTTGCCGCCGCCGCCGCCCGATTGACCGCCCGTGGAAGACGAGGGTGCGATCTGACCGGGCCGCGTGCTCTGGACGGGAGTCGTCGTCCCAGTCACCGGACGTCCGGCGCCTACCGGAGGCGGCGTCTGCGTCACCGGGGCGCCTCCGGGGGGTCTGTCCCCGGGTCCTTGAACCGACGCGCCGGGCGTCTGCTGCGGATTCGCTGCTCCCGGAGGAGTGGCCGCAGGCTGAGGACTGCTCCCCGTCGAATCCCTGCTCTGGGCGCCCTGTTGTTCCTTGGCCGCCTGTTCCTTGGCTGCCGCGTCGGCCTTTTCCTTGTCGCCCTGGATTGGCTGCGGGACGAGGATGGCCAGGGATGCGAGCAGAGCGAGCGCTTGGATCATGTTGGGTGAGGGGGCGGTCGTTGCGATCTATCCCGTTGGGAGCGCGAGGTTTAGCACCACCAGGTCGCTGGAAGGATCGGCCGAGGGCGCACTGTAGGAACCGGCGGAGGGTCCGTCAAACACGGCCTGCCGCGGACGGCGATTCAAAAAAACGCGACGAGGCACCGGCGGTGGACGCCGCGGATCGCCCGCTATTCCCCGTGGCGCGAGGCACGCTGGCCCGCGCAGACTCCCGTGGATCGAGCGCGCGCAGGCAAGCGGCAATAGCAACCGCGGATCGCGTCGCTATCCTCTTCGCACTCGATCCCATGGATCTACGCCAGCTGTTCCAGAAAGAGGACCTGATCCTTGGTTTCGATCCCCGCGACAAGTGGGACGCGATCCGCAGGCTGGTCACGCATCTGGTGACCAGCGGCCGATTCAACAGCGCCACCGGCGATCGGATCTACGAACAGGTGCTCGCGCGCGAGCGCTCGATGTCGACCGGGATGGAGCGCGGAATCGCGATTCCCCACGCCGCCGTCGACGAGGTCTCGAAGGTCACCGCCTGCATGGGCATCGTCCAGCGCCCCGGCGGATTGCCCTTCGAGAGCATCGACGGGCAGCCGGCGCAGCTGGTCGTGCTGCTGGTGATCCCGCGCGCCCACAAGCTCTTGCACATCCGGACCCTCGCCGACGTCGCGCGCGTCCTGAGCAACGACAAGGTGCGCGAAATGCTGGTGGGGGCGACGGATCAGCTGCAGGCCTGGGAGGCCCTCGGCGCGGCCGAGCCGCAGCGCTGAGGCGCTCTCCGCCCGAAAAGCACGCGGTGCGGACTTTCATGCAGCAGGCCTTGCTCCGCCGCTGCGCCCTGGTGTTGTCCGCGGCCCTGGTCGGCGCCGGCGGGCTGGCCGGAGAGGCGATCCTGCTCTCGACCGCGGGACTCGCCCTGGGTTTCGGGCGCGCCAGCGCTTTCGGCCTGGCCCTGTTCGTCGCGGGCTACGCGGTCGGGGCCTGGCGCGCCGGCAGGTTCGGCGGCTCGGATCGCCGCTGGCTCCTGGGCCTGGCCCTGCCGGCGCTGCTCGTGGTCTGGCTGGGAGTCGAGGTCACGCTGCTCGCGGCCGCGGCGGGTTGGTCGACCCTGCTCGCGGGCTTGCTGACCTGCCTCGCCCTCGTGGCGAGCGGAGCGATCCAGGGAGCCCTGCTGCCCGCGATGCTGCGCGTCGACGCCGCGTTTTCCAGCTCGCGGGCGGTCGCGATGTTGTTCGCGGCCAACCTCGCCGGCTCGATCCTCGGCGCGCGCTGGATCGGCTTCGAGCTGGTCGCCGCGGCTGGTCGAGGCGGCGCGGCGCTTTGCGCGGGCGCAGCCGCGGCGCTCGGCGCGCTGCTCGCCGGGTTTCTGCTGCGAGGCGACGCGAGTCGAGCGCCAGCTACCGCCGCAGCGAAGCCCGAAGACCAAGGCGACCTCTCGCCTGCCAGCGCCGCCTTGCTCGCGGGCCTCGGCACGGCGTGGACCATCACCCTGGAGTGGATCGGCCTGCGCCATGCGCTGCTCTGGCTCGAGAGCCAGCAGGCCACGCTCAACGCCGTGCTCACGGCCTCCATGTCGGCCCTGGCACTCGGCGCTCTCTTCTGCCTCGGGCTGCCGCGCGGTCGCGCCGCAGTGCTCGCTCTGATTCCGATCGCGATCCTGGGCACGCTCTGGGTCGCGTTCGGCGCGCCCTGGGCCAGCGCACACGCCGGCGGATCGCGCTATCTCTTCGCCTTGATTCTCCTCGGGCCTGGGCTCGTCGCTTTCGGCGCCTGGATTCCGGCCCTGTACCGCGCGACTTCCGGCGAAGTCGGAGCGCGGCTCGGCCGTCTGCTCCTGCACGAAGCCTGGGGCGCGCTGATCGGCGCGCCGCTGGTCCACGCGCTGCTCGTGCCGCGCTTTGGCCTCGGAGGAGGACTGGCCGTGCTCGCGGCGCTCGGCGGTCTGCTCGCTTTCCTGGCTGGAGGGGCGACGCGGCACAGTGCGCTTTCCGCGCTGCCGATCGCGGGGATCGCGCTGTGCGCCGCCATCGCCCTCGCTCGCGCCGAGGAGCCCGCGCTGCGCTCGCCGCTCTACAACGACGCGTCCTTGTCGCTGCGATCCTTCGCCGAGGATTCGCAGTTCGCGGTCGGAGTGGTCGACGACGGAATCCTGGGCGAGCGCACGATCCTGACCGATCGCTTCCGCGCCGCGGGCACCGGTCGCGATTACCTGTACATGCGCGCCCTCGGCCACCTGCCCTTGCTGCTGCATCCTGCTCCTCGGCGCGTCGCCGTCATGTGCCTGGGCACGGGCACGACGCTCGGCGCCGCATTCCTGCACAGCGAAGTCGAGCAGCTCGACGTGCTCGAGATCTCGCCCGCCGTGATCGCCGCGGCTCCCTGGTTTCTCGCGGTGAACAACGGCGCCCTCGAGCCCGCCGGCGCGGGTCGCGTCCACGTGCGCCGCGGCGACGGCCGGCGTCTGCTCGCGGATTCGCCGGGCGCTTACGACGTCGTGACCATGGAGCCCCTGCTGCCGGACTCGCCGTTCGGCGTGTACCTGTACACGCGCGAGTTCTACGCGGTCGCGGCGCGCGCTCTCGCGCCCGGCGGAATCGTCTGCCAATGGGTTCCGCCCCACGCGCTCGAGCCGCGCGTGTTCGACGCGGTGGTCTCAAGTTTCTCGCGCGCTTTCCCCTGGAGCGGCCGCTTCCTGTTCGGCTCGCAGCTCGTGTTGATCGGCGCGGAGCGCGAGCCGCTGCTCGATCCAGCGCGCTTTCCGTACGCGGATTCGGCTCTGGGCGCCGCCTTGGCGAGCGTGAATCTGCGATCGCCTGGCGCAGTCCTCTCCACGTTCCAAGGCTCGGCTGCCTGGCCGAACAGCGAGCGCGAGCTCAGCGACGACGCGCCGTGGATCGTGTTCCTCGAGAAACCCGCGGACGCGCGCGTGCTCACCTGGCTCGGCGCTAACCTCGCGCGCCTCGAAGCGCTCGGGAGCCCGCCGCCGCCGACGTGGATCCAGCACGCGGGAGTGGATGCAGCGCGCTACTCGCGAGCCGCTGCCTTGCTGCTTCGAGCTCGCATCCAGGCCGCGGAATTTGAGGCAAGTCTGCGCCGGCCCGGTGCAAATCCGATCGAAGCGCGCCCGGTCTCCGCCGAATGGGCCGAGCTCGCGAAACTCAGCGAGGCAGGCGCGCTCGGAAAGGCGCTGATCGACGAGCAGCGCTTTCTCGCCAACCTGCGCGAAGGTGTCGCGCGCATCGCGACCGATCCACAGACCGCGGTGGAGCGACTCCTGACCGCCGCCGAGCTGCGCACGGAACGCGGCGACACCCATGTCTACCTGTCCGCTGCCCTGCACGGGCTGGGCAGCGATCGCGCGGCGCGCGCCGCCCTCGCGCGCGCGATCGAGCTCTGCCCGCGCATCCTCGAGACGACGGCGGGCCAGCGTGCGGCGCGACTCGGACTGCCCGTCGCTCAGCCCTGACGCGCGGACCCGCGAGCCCTCAGGCCCATTCCTCGAGCCGCCGGTCGATCATCTCGACGAGCTGATCGCGGCAACGGCGGTACTCCGCCAGGCTCAAGCCGACCGGATCGGGCACGTCGCCGCCGTCGGGATCGAGGAGCTCGGTGTGTTTCGCGCGGCCCGGCGGCAGCATGGAGCGCAGCACATCGAGGTGGCCGTAGGTCAGGGCATAGGCGCGATCGGCGCCCGCGATCTCTTCGGGGATCGCTGCTCGGGCGCGGTGCTCGCGCGCGCTGCGCGCCATGTCCGGAGACAGCTCGAGCAGCACGTCGAGAGCATTCTGCGCGATCGGCGCGCCGAAGCTCGCCGCCACGCCCGCGGACGAGATCTCGAATCCGAACTCGCCCAGGCGCCTGGCGGGAATCTGCAAGCGCTTCGCCAGCGCGTGCTCGGCGAGAGCCGCCGCCATCGGGCTGCGGCAGGTGTTGCCGGTGCACACGAACACGATTTTCAATCCCGCGGTTTCGCGCAGCCGCTTCAAGTCGATCAGTCCTGGACGCAGGATCTCGAAGTGCTGCGGCCCGACGCGCAGAACCAGGCTGGGTTCCGCGAGTCGCGGGGTTCCGCCGTCGAGCACCAGGTCGACTTCTCCCGCGAATTCGCGCGCGATTGCCGCCGCGTCGGCGAGGGCGGGCTTGCCGCGGCGGTTGGCGCTGGTCGCCACGACGGGGAAGGGCAGGTGGGCGAGCCAGTCGGCGGTGGTCACGTGCGCGGGCAGGCGCACGCCGATCCAGTCGTTCTGGGCCACGCCTTCGAGGCCGCGAGGCACGCCTGGAATGACCAGGGTCAAGGGACCTGGCCAGTAACGCTCCGCCAGACGCCGCGCCATCGGCGACACGCGTCCGACGCGCGCCAGCTCCGCCATGGACCCGATGTGCCAGGTCAAGGCCTGTGCCTCGTCGCGCGACTTGATCGCCCGCAACCGCGCCAGGGCTTCCGGCATGTCGGCGCGGACCGCCAGGCCGTAGACCGTCTCGGTCGGGATCCCGATCACCTGACCGGCGGCGATCGAAGCCGCGGCGCGATCACGCTCCGCTTGTGAGGGCACCCGCGGGCCCGAGCCACCGGGTTCGCCCCAAGGGACCACGACCGCGGGTGCAGTCTGACTGGAATCGTTCATGCGCGGGGATTGCTAGCCTATCGGGCTCGCAGAGCGTACTCCACCGACCGGACCGGGGCCGCGCACGGACCATTTGATCCTCGCCACGATGTCTCCCACGACGCCGCCTGAATCGAGCGACGCGCCCGTTCCTGGAGTTCCGCCCCGGCGCGAGCCCACGCCTGGAGAAGCGACTCGCGAGCCCGCCAAGCGCGCACCCCGGCCGCGCACGCCCGCCGAGCAGGTCGCCTTCCTGTCGCGGCTCGCGGGCGGGCTGGCGCACGAAATCAAGAATCCACTCTCGACCATGGCGATCAATCTGGCATTGCTCGAGGAGGATTGGACCCGCGCGGCGAGCGCGAAAAACGCCAAGGAGGTCGAGCTCTCGCCGCGCGAGCAGCGCGCCCTGCGGCGGGTGAAGACCCTGCAGCGCGAAGTGCAGCGGCTCGAGCACATCGTCCAGGAATTCCTGATCTACGCCAAGGGCGGCGAGATCAACCGCGCTCCGCGCGACCTGGCCCAGCTGCTGCGCGAGCTGCTGGAGTTCGTGGAGGTCGAGGACGCCGGCCAAGGGATCCGCCACCATGTCGACCTCGCCGTGGGCTTGCCGATGGTCCTGATCGACGAGTCCGCGATCCAGCAGGCCCTGCTCAATCTGCTGGTCAACGCGCGCCAGGCCATGCCCGGCGGCGGCGAGCTCCTGGTGCGCCTGCGCCGCGACGGCAACTGGGTCGAATGCTCTGTGACCGACACGGGGATCGGCATGCGGCCGGACCAGCTCGCGCATTGCTTCGACGAATACTGGTCGGACAAGAAGGGCGGAACCGGTCTCGGACTTTCGACGGCCCGGCGCATCATCGAGGAGCACGGCGGCTCGATCGACGTGGTCAGCGAGCCCGGGCGCGGCACTTCATTCTCGGTGTACCTGCCCCTGTTCGTCGAGCTCACCGGCGAAAGACCGCCGCGGGCCGCGCGCCAGACCCTGGATGCGAAGCCCGTGACGACGCGGCAGCCCGCGAACGACGCGAACGACGGAGGTGCCGAGTGATCCCGCGCGCAGCCGACGCGAAGAGCGCGAAAGTCCCGCGTGTCCTGATCATCGACGACGACGAGGGCCACGCCGAGGCCCTGTCCGATGGTCTGGTGGCAGACGGATATGCCACCGAGCTGGCGCATTCCGGCCGCGAAGGACTCGATCGCATGGCCGAGGCGACCTTCGACGCGATCCTGACCGACCTCGTGATGCACGAAGTGTCGGGGTTGGAAGTGCTCAAGGAAGCGCGCACCCTGCAGCCCGACGCCGTGGTGATCCTGATCACCGGCCACGGCTCGATCGAGACCGCGGTCGACGCGATGCGCCTGGGCGCCGCGGACTATCTCGCCAAGCCGGTGCGCATCGGAGAGTTGCGCACGCGCCTGTCGCGCGCGATCGAAGCCGGGAACCTGCGCCGCACCAACCTGGATCTGCGCCGCCAGCTCGACGAGCGCTTCGGGTTCGAGGGACTGATCGGCCATTCGCCGGCGATGAAGCGCGTGTTCGACATCCTGCGCCAGGTCGCATCGACCACGGCGACGGTCTTGGTCCTCGGCGAGAGCGGCACCGGCAAGGAGCTGATCGCGCGCGCCGTCCACAACAATTCGAATCGCAAGGATGGCCCTTTCGTCGCGGTCAATTGCGCCGCGCTTTCCGAAGGCCTGATCGAGAGCGAGTTGTTCGGCCACATGAAAGGCGCTTTCACCGGCGCCGTCAGCGCGAAGGAAGGTCGCATCGTGTATGCCGACGGCGGCACGTTGTTCCTCGATGAAGTGGGGGACATGCCCCTCTCCACCCAGGCCAAGCTCCTGCGCGTCCTGGAAACGCGCGAAGTCCTGCCGGTCGGCGGCAACCAGACGCGCAAGGTCGATGTGCGCCTCGTGGCGGCGACGAACCGCGACCTGAAAGCCATGTCCAAGCACGGCGAGTTCCGCGAGGACCTCCTGTTCCGCCTGCAGGTGGTCACGATCGATCTGCCGCCCCTGCGCGAGCGCGCCGGCGACGTGCCGATGCTGATCGACCACTTCATTTCGGAGCTCGCGGCCCAGCACGGCCGCAACGTGCGCGGGATCAGCCCCGAGGCGCGCACCCTGCTCGTGCGCTACGACTGGCCTGGCAACGTGCGCGAGTTGCGCAACGTGATCGAGAACATGGTGCTGCTCGCGCGCAGCGAGGTGCTCGGGCCGGAGGACGTGCCGGAGAGTGTCCACGAGCATCCCAGCGACGGCAGGCGCGCGGGCGGTTTCGAGCTGGCCGGCCGCTCGATGGCGGAAGTCGAGCGCGCCTTGATCCAGGCCAATCTGGAGCTCGCGGAAGGCAACCGCGAAAAGGCGGCGAGGATCCTCGGGATGGGGGAGCGCACGCTGTACCGCAAGCTCAAGGAGTACGGCCTCACTTAAGGGGGCGTCGCGATGAACTCACTCTTCGAGACCAGGAGCAACCGCGCCTTGATCGAGAGGCTGCAATTGTTGAAGCCCGACTCGAAGCCGACCTGGGGCAAGCTGAACGTCCAGCAGATGCTGGCCCATTGCCAGCAGCCTCTGCGCGTCGCGACCGGCGAATTGAAGCTCAAGCGCGGACTGGTCGGAATCCTGTTCGGCAAGCTGGCGAAAAAGAAGCTCGCCGGCCCCAAACCCTTCGACCGCGGCCTTCCCACCGCTCCGGGTTTCCTGGTGCGCGATCCGCAGTCCTTCGCCGAAGAGCACGCGAAGCTCGTCGCCCTGGTCGTGCGCTTCGGCGCCGAAGGTCCGCGCGTGCTCACCAAGGAACCCCATCCTTTTTTCGGGCCGTTGAGCACTGCGGAATGGGACCTGCTCCAGTGGAAGCATCTTGACCACCACTTGCGGCAGTTTGGGGCTTAGAAAGCCCTCGGCGGACTCGAAAACCGAGCCCTGCCAGCCTGGCAGGCCGCCTGCATCCGACGCGAAGCCCACCTGCCAGCCTGGCAGCGTCCGGTGCTCGTCGCTCGCCCTAACAATTTGAGCGACAGACCTTTAGGTCGAGCGCCGCCCATGGCACGGCGTTTGATCTTCGGGGCCGTCTCCCACAAGGAAAACCAAACAACCATGGCTCAACAAGGCAAGATCATCGGCATCGACCTCGGCACCACGAACTCCGTGGTGGCGGTGATGGAAGGCGGCGAGCCCATCGTCATCACCAACCTCGAGGGCTCACGAACCACGCCGTCGGTCGTCGCGTTCCAGGACGGCGGCAATCGCCTCGTCGGAGCGCCGGCCAAGCGCCAGGCGGTCACCAATCCGACGCGCACCGTCGCTTCGATCAAGCGTTTCATGGGGCGCCGCCACCGCGAGGTCGCGCAGGAAGAAAAGCTGGTCCCGTACAAGCTCGTCGGCGGATCGGAAGACCTGGTCAAGGTCGAAGTCGACGGCAAGCAATACACGCCGCCGGAAATCAGCGCGATGGTGCTCTCCGCGCTCAAGGAAGCCGCCGAGAGCCACCTGGGCGAGAAGGTGACGCGCGCCGTGATCACGGTGCCCGCCTATTTCAACGACGCTCAGCGCCAGGCGACCAAGGACGCGGGCACGATCGCTGGACTGCACGTCGAGCGCATCATCAACGAGCCGACGGCGGCGACCCTCGCCTATGGGCTCGACAAGAAGAAGAGCGGCAAGGTCGCGGTCTACGACCTCGGCGGCGGAACGTTCGACATCTCGATCCTCGAGATCGGCGACGGCGTGTTCGAGGTGCTCGCGACCAACGGCGACACGCACCTCGGCGGCGACGATTTCGACCAGTTGCTGATCGATTGGGCCGCGGACGCCTTCAAGAAGGACGCGGGCATCGACGTGCGCAAGGACCCGATGGCTCTGCAACGCTTGAAGGAAGCTTGCGAGAAGGCCAAGTGCGAGCTCTCGAGCTCGCCGCAGACGGACTTGAACCTGCCGTTCATCACCATGGACGCGTCGGGGCCCAAGCACCTGCACTACACGCTGACGCGCTCGAAGTTCGACCAGCTGACGGAAGCCCTGGTCGAGCGGACCAAGGGCCCCTGCCTGCAGGCGCTCAAGGACGCGGGCCTCGACCCGACGAAGATCAATGAAGTGATCCTGGTCGGCGGCTCGACGCGGATTCCCGCGGTCCAGGCGCTGGTCAAGAAGCTCTTCGGCCGCGAGCCCAACAAGAGCGTCAACCCGGACGAAGCGGTCGGCATCGGCGCGGCGATCCAGGGCGGAATCCTGGCCGGCGAAGTGTCCGACGTGGTGCTGCTCGACGTGACTCCGCTGTCCCTGGGCATCGAGACCCTCGGCGGCGTCAGCACCCGATTGATCGAACGCAATACGACCATCCCCACCTCGAAGAGCCAGACCTTCTCGACGGCGAGCGACAGCCAGCCCTCGGTCGAGATCCACGTCCTTCAGGGCGAGCGCGAATTCGCGCGCGACAACCGCACCTTGGGCAAGTTCCACCTCGACGGCATTCCTCCGGCGCCGCGCGGCATGCCGCAAGTCGAAGTCACCTTCGACATCGATGCCAACGGAATCCTGCAGGTGAAAGCCAAGGACAAGGGCACCGGCAAGGAGCAGCAGATCCGCATCGAGTCCTCGTCGGGCCTTTCGACTGCGGACATCGAGCGCATGCGCCGCGACGCGGAAGCCCACGCGGGCGAGGACAAGGAACGTCGCGAGCTCGTCGACTTGAAGAATCAATCCGAGCAGATGCTCCACGAGTCGGAGAAGTCGCTGAAGGAGCACAAGGACAAGCTCGCGGCGGAAGACGTCGCCGCGATCGAGACGGCCAAGGCCGACTTGAAGAAGGCGCTCGAGGGCGAGTCGAAGGACGCGATCAAGAAGGCGCTCGACGAGTTCCAGCAGAAGATGCAGAAGCTCGGCGAGGTCATCTACAAGCAACAGCAGCAAGCCAGCGGCGCGGGTCAGCCTCCGCCGCAGGGCGCGGGCGAGCCTTCGGCTGAGGGCGGACCGCAGCGCGGCAATCCCGACGAGCCGGTCGACGCCGACTTCGAAGTCAAAGCGTGATGCAGAGAGCCAGGAGAGATCCTGGCTCTTGCTTCGTGTGCGATCCTGCACGAGCGGCTGTGTGGGAATCGCACACTCCAACTTGTCGCGTCCTTGTGCGTATGCCGCCGAGTCCAGCGTTGAACGCGTCGGTGCACAGCGCGTTGTGACACCCTCCCGGCGGCGCTACTCTCTTTCTCCGTGATCAACGTCGAGCATCTGACGCGTCGCTTCGGCGCGACCAACGCAATCGAGGATCTGACGTTCCATCTCGAATCCGGCGAGGTCGTCGGATTCCTCGGGCCGAACGGCGCGGGCAAGACCACGACGATGCGCATCCTGACCGGCTATCTGCCGGCGACGTCGGGCAAGGTCGAGATCGCCGGCTTCGACGTGCTGCGTGATTCGCTCGCCGTGCGCAGGCAGATCGGATATCTGCCCGAGGCGGTGCCGCTGTACCGCGAGCACCGCGTGCGCGAGATGCTCGAATTCCAGGCCCGGCTGCACGGGATGTCGCGCAGCGATTATCGCGCGAAGATTCCGGTGGTGCTCGAGCGCGTGCGGATCGCCGATCGCATAGACAGCTTGATCTCCACCCTCTCGCGCGGTCAGCGCCAGCGCGTCGGGCTCGCGGTTGCACTCCTGCCCGATCCGAAGGTGTTGATCCTCGACGAGCCCACCAGCGGACTCGATCCGCTGCAGCGCCTGGAGATGCGCGGGCTCTTGCGCGAGCTGGCGCGCGAGCACACCGTGCTCCTGTCCTCGCACATCCTGCCCGAGATCGAGGCGGTGTGCGCGCGGGTGATCATCTTGAATCGCGGCAGGATCGCTGCGGACGGGACTCCAGAGCAGCTGGTGAGCGCGCAAGTCCACGCCAGCGCCGTGCGGCTCGAGGCCGTGGTCGGCGCCGACGTCGAAGCCGCGCTGCGTCTCTTGCGCGCGATCCGCGGCGCGCGCTCCGTCGAGGACGGAGGAAAGCTCGGGATCCACCAGCGCTTCGAGATCCATTGCGACGAGGACCTGCGCGAGGACGTCGGCGCCCTCGCCGCGCAACGCGGCTGGGCCCTGCGCGAGCTGTCCTGGACTCGGCCGACCCTGGAGACTTTGTTCGCGCGCATCGCCCTCGATCTCGATCAGGACGGACAGGCCGCGCCGCGCGCGGCTTCGAAGCCGGCCGCGGTGCCTGCCTCCTCCGGCGGCTTGATTTCACTGGAGAGTCCGCCGCCGAAAAAGACTGCGCCACTTGTCGTGGAAGCGCCCAAGCCCTTGCCGCTGGGAACTCCGACGCCTCCGCGAGCCGCCTACAACTTGAATCCTTTCGAGGGCGCGGCCGCGCGCGATCTGTCCAAGCCCAAGCCGGTCGCGAAGGATCCCGGCGCGGACGCCGCTCCGGAGCAGACATGAGCGGCACCTGGACGATTTTCCGCCGCGAGCTCAGCGGCTTGTTCTTCGGCCCGCTCGCCTGGGTGCTGCTGTGCGCGGCCCTGTTGCTCAATGGCGCGCTGTTCGTGTGGTACGTCGGCGCTTCGGGCGGCGACATCGATTTCTCGGTGTCGATGATCTTCGGCATGGGCGGGGCTTACTGGGCCCTGATGGTCGTCCTGCCTCCGCTGCTGACCATGAAAATGATCAGCGAGGAATCGCGCGCCGGCTTGCTCGAGTTCTTGTTGACCGCGCCGGTCAGCGACTGGGCCGTGGTGCTCGGCAAGCTGCTCGCCGCGACCGCGTTCATGGCGCTCTTGTGGGCGGTGCCGCTGCTCTACGGCTCCGCGGTCGCGCTGCTCGGAGCTTCGCCCGATTGGCCCGTGCTGCTCGGCAACTACCTGGGCGCGGTGCTCGTCTCCGGTCTGTTCTGCGGCATCGGTCTGGTCGCAAGCGCCGGCACGAGCACACCGCTGCTCGCCGCCTTCGTGGCCTTCGTGTTCAACGTCGTGCTCCTGCTCCTGCCCTTCCTCAAGGATCTCGCGGGCGCGCAGCCCGAGAACTGGCGCGGCGCCTTTTTCCGGCGCATCGACGTCGGTTCCAGGTTGCAGGGTTCCTTCTCGATGGGCGTGATCGACACTTCGCACATCGTGTTCTTCCTGGTCTGGACCGTGTTCTGCGTGTTCCTCGCGACGCGTCTGGTCGAGTCGAGGCGCTGGCGATGAAAGCGCGCGAAAGCTCGGTCGTCGGGCCTTGGACCCGGGTGCGCATCGCGCTGGCCGTGGGATTTTCCCTCTGCCTGTTCGCTTCCGCGGCGGGACTGTGCACCTGGCTCGCGGAGCGACCGGGATTGCGCGCGCGCTTGGACCTGACTCAGACGCACCGCAACACCCTGGATCCGGTGCTCGCCGATCTCGTCGCCAAGCTGCCGCAGCGCGCGACCGTGGACATCTTTTTCCAACCGATGCCCAAGCAGATCGCCGAAGCGGGTGGGGATGCGCAACGGCGCATGGCCGAGCTGCTCGACGTGCTGCGCAACGCCGCGCCGGAGAAGATCACGGTCGACTTCCACGATGCGGAGAACCTGGCCGAGGCGCGCGAGGCGCTGACCCGCTTGCGCGTCGATCCCGACGAGTTCGGCCTGGTCGTCGTGCACAGCGACAAGAACACGGCGGCCCTGCGGCTGTTCAAGGACATCGCGCAGATCGACGTCGGCAATCCCGATCCGAATCACTACATTCCGCCGCGGCTGGCTGCTTTCCGCGGCGAGGAGGCGCTCGCGGGTGCGCTCAAGCGCGTGTCGCT
>Ga0193706_1000645_pt1 | contig 18713 bp, 14 predicted proteins | sample U3c1metaG_FD_160130 | JGI IMG/M metagenome (GOLD analysis project Ga0193706, IMG submission 160130) | Soil microbial communities from a riparian zone of the East river system, Colorado, United States - U3c1 | ecosystem: Environmental > Terrestrial > Soil > Riparian zone | place: USA: East River... | reverse complement strand
GCCGCCATAGCTCATCATCAAAGCGAAGAAGCAGAAGGCGAAGAACGGCCGGTTGCCGATGAAGAGCAGGGCGATCAGCGAGATGAGGACGCTGCAGGCGAGCGGCCAGTTGCCGTCGAGCGAGAGGATCCGGCCGTCGGCGGCGAGGCTGAGGAAGAGGGTCGAGGCGACGAGGACGCAGCGGGCGAGCACAGGGAGGCGCTCGGCGGCGGGCACGAACGGGTTCTGCGGGAGGAGCAGAGCGGCGCCGACCAGGAGGATCGGATGCTCATAGGCCCAGTCGAAGACCAAAGGCGCGACGATCGCGCAGAAGATCCCGCCGATCACTCCGCCGGTCGCCATGAACAGATAGAAGGTGGTGAGCTGGCCGGGCTCGGGGCGTAGCCGGTACATCCGGGTGTGAAGGGCCACGGCCACCGTGAAGAGCAGGATCAGGCCCAACGTGCCGGTGAAGAAAGGCTGCTGCGAGCCGTCGCTGAGCGCGAGGCCGCCGGCGACGAGGAGGACGAGGGGCGCGACTGAGGTGATCAGGTCGGCCGGGCCTCGGCGCTCGGCGAAGGCGATGACGAAGCTGAGCAGGTAGAGAGCGAGCGGGACCACCCAGAGCAGAGGCATTGCGACAATGTCTGTGGTGAGATGGGTGGTGGTGGACAGCATCAGGCCCGAAGGCACGGCGGCGAGCACGATCCAGGTGATGATCCGCTTTCGGCCGAGCGGGGGGGCCTTTTCGTCCCGAACCGGCTTCTCCTCGACCGCTGCGGCCGGGATGGTGAGCGCGCACAAAGCGACGAGAAGGACGAGCAAAGCATAGCCGGCGCTCCAGGCGAGGCTCTGCTGCTGGAGGGTGAGGAAAGGCTCGAACAACAGGGGATAAGAGAGGAGGCCGGCGAAGCTTCCGAGGTTCGAGGCGGCATAGAGCGGGTAAGGATCGCCGCGGGCGCTTTCGAGCGCGTACCAGCGCTGCATGAGCGGCGCCTGGGCCGAGACGATGAAGAAGAGCGGGCCGATCGAGGCGATCAGGAACCAGGGCGCCCAGAAGGCCGGCGAGGCATTGGCCGGAAGGACCCCGGCGCCGAGCCCGACCGGAAGCCACAAAGCGGCGACCGCGAAGAGAGCGAGGTGAACCCCGGCCTGGCGACGGGCGCCGAGGCGCGAGAGGAAATGGGCATAAGCATAGCCGCCGAGCAGAAGCGCCTGATAGACCAGCATGGCGCTGTTCCACACGGCCGGAGCGCCGCCAAGGCGCGGAAGCGCCATGCGCGCGATCATCGGCTGCATCAGGAAGAGCAGGAAGGAGCCGGTGAGGATGGTCAGAAGGAAGAGCGGGCGGGCCCAGCGCTCCCTGCGCTCGGCTATGTCGAGATTGACGGTGCGTTCGGCGGTCATTCGGGGGATCTGACGCTAATCACGGACGTGGGAACCCCCTCACCAACTGCGCCTAAGCGGCTTCGCCGCCAAGGCTTCGTATCCTCTCCCCACAGGGGAGAGGGGATCAACGTGCGCGGTCCGGGCGGAACCCACGATTAACCGCCGAGCAGCTTCGCCGCGAGGGGCGCGTGATAGGTGAGCACGCCCGCGCATCCGGCCCGCTTGAATGCCATCAGGGTTTCCAGGACGAGGGCGTCGCGGTCTCCGGCTCCGGCCGCGGCGGCGGCCTCGATCATCGCATATTCGCCCGACACCTGGTAGGCGAAGACCGGCACTTCGAACCGCTCCTTCACCCGGCGGACGATGTCGAGATAGGGCAGGCCCGGCTTCACCATCACGCTGTCGGCGCCCTCGGCGAGATCGAGGGCAACTTCGCGAAGCGCCTCGGCGCCGTTGGCGGGATCCATCTGGTAGCTCTTCTTGTCGCCCTTCAACAGCCCGCGCGAGCCGACCGCGTCGCGGAACGGGCCGTAGAAGGCGCTCGCATATTTGGCGGCGTAGGACATGATCTGGACGTTGACGAAATGCTCGCGCTCGAGGGCTGAGCGGATCGCTCCGACGCGGCCGTCCATCATATCGGAGGGGGCGACGATGTCCGCGCCGGCGGCGGCCTGGACCAGGGCCTGCTCGACGAGGATGTTGGTGGTGTCGTCGTTGAGGACGTAGCCGCTCTCGTCGGTGATCCCGTCATGGCCGTTCGCCGTATAGGGATCGAGGGCGACGTCGGTGAGGATTCCAACCTCGGGTGCCGCCTGTTTGGCCTCGCGGACGGCGCGGCAGATCAGATTGTCGGGATTGAGCGCCTCGCTCGCGTCGGCGCTTCGAAGACCCGGCGGCGTGTTCGGGAAGAGCGCCAGACAGGGGATTCCGAGGTCGCGGGCCTCGCGCGCCTTGTCGGCTATGCCGGCGACGGGCCAGCGCGAGACTCCGGGCAGGGAGGCGATCGGCTCCTCGCCGCCATCGCCCTCGGCGATGAAGACCGGCCAGATCAGGTCCGACGGGGTGAGGACGTTTTCCGCGAACAAAGCGCGGCTCCAGGCGGAGGCGCGGGTACGGCGGAGGCGGAGGGCGGGGAAGCTTGCGGAGGTCATTCGGCGCGGGTGTAACGCGGCGGGGCGCGGCTGCATAGCGGGTGAGCCTTCCTCCGTTTCGGACCGGAGCCGTGTTGAACCGGATGCGCAACAATGTCATTCTGGCCCGGGGGCAAGTTCGGCCTGCGCCTCGTTGGGATGGAGGGACAGTCGATGAAGCTGAAGAGAATGTTCGTCGTGGCAGCAGCCACTTTCGCAGCGATCGTGGGGGCCGGGCCGGCCGCGGCGGCGCCGCCCAACCCGATCCTCTATCTGACCGGCCTCGAATATTACAGCACCGGCGGGAAGAACTGGGTCCGCCACCGCTACGACGTGTTCAACAAGGACCAGTATCCCGCGGCCATGTTCGCGGCCGCTCCCGCCTTGCCGCCCTGCGGCCTCAACCACAATTCGTCGCGCTCCTGGGTCGATTTCTTCGATTCGCGCGGAAAGCGGCTGTACGGATTCTGCGCTCTGGGCAGCCCCAACGATCTCGGCCAGATCTGGTTCGCGACCGAAGAAGGGACGATCCCGCCCAGCTACGTCTATATCGAGCTCACCGACCGGCAGACCAACACGAAGTACAAGTCGAACCTGGCGGATACGACGCTGTAAGAGGCGTCGCGCGGTAGCGTATCTCCTGGCGCCCTTCCCTGAATACAGGGAAGGGCGGGGGATGGGTGACTCCCTCGAACAGGCACTGCTGGCGGTGACGAACCCACCCCAACCCCTCCCTGGACTCAGGGAGGGGGTTAACCTTTGTTATGCTGCAGTGCACCCTTCCCGCTCGCCAAATGTTAGCACCCTCACATGCACGCCACCCGTCCCGTCCCGCGCGAAGCGGTGCTGATCGTCAACGCTCGCTCGCGGAAGGGGCGCGACCAGTTTCGCGAGGCGAAGAGGCTGCTCGAGGAAGCGGGCGTGAAGCTGATCGCCGCGCATGGGGTAAAGGACCCGCGGCAGCTCAAGTCGAAGGTCGACAAGGCGGTCGACGACGGCGCCCCGATGGTGATCGTCGGCGGCGGCGACGGGTCGCTTTCCTGCACGATCGACCATGTCGTGGATCGCGACGTGGTCTTCGCCTTGCTTCCGCTGGGCACGGCCAACAGCTTCGCCCGCACTCTCGGAATCCCGCTCGATTTGCCGGGCGCGGTCGACACCATCGCCAACGGCAAGAGGCGGCGGATCGATCTGGGGATGATCGACGGCGACTATTTCGCCAATTCGGCGGCGATGGGCCTGGCGCCGATGATCGCGGATTCGGTGCCGCACAATCTGAAGCGCTATCTCGGCCGAGTCGGCTATTTGATCTGGGCGATCTGGTGCCTGATCCATTTCAGGCCGTTCACCGCGACCATCAACGACGGCGAGAACGCCAACACGCTGACCGCGCTCGAGCTTCGGATCGCCAACGGCCGGTTCCATGGCGGGGTCGAGGTGATCGAGACGACCGACGTCGACAGCGGGGACATCGTCGTCCAGGCCGTCGTCGGCCATTACAAGCGCAAGCTCGTCTGGAACTGGCTCGCGACCTTCTTTCGGCTGAGCGCCCGGCACGAGACGGTCGAGGAGTTTCGCGGCCGGCGGCTGACGATCGAGACGAGGCCAAAGCTCAAGATCTCGATCGACGGCGAATTGCTCGGAAGCACGCCGGCCGTGGTCGAGGTTGCGCAGAGGGCGGTCGAGGTGGTCGTGCCGCGGGAGATCAGCCGGAAGGGTTGAGCCGTCCGCCCGGCTCCCCGTCGGCAAGCTCTTTCTCGATACATTCCTGATCGCTGGGCGGCGGACCCATGCGCGCCGTTCGCCAGCCGCCGTGGAGATAGAAAGCGACGGCGAGCGCCATGTTGACGAACGACGCGACCGGGAAGCTCAGCCAAAGCGCGTCGGCTCCGAGCCAGGGATAGGCGCCGAGCGCGAATCCGAGGCGGACCGGAAAGAGGCCGATCGCGAGGATGATGAGCGGGCCGAGAACGGCGCCGTTAGCCCGGACCGTGCCGAAGATCACCATCGTCACTCCGAACAGGAGGAAGCTCCAGGTCGCGAGGATCTGGATGTGACGGGCGATCGGTATGGCGGCGCTGTCGGCGCCCAGGAACAGACCCAGAGCGGGCCGGTCGGCGACCGCGAGCAGGAGGACGAGCAGGCCGGTGATGAGAAGGTTGAAGATGATTCCGGTGCGGGTGACGGCGCCGACCCGATCCCATTTGCCGGCGCCGATATTCTGGGCGGCCATGGCGCTCGCGGCGGCGCTCAGGGCCATGGCGGGCATCTGGATGTAGGTCCAGAGTTGCGTGGCGACTCCGAAGGCGGCGGTGGTGTCCACCCCTTCGCGGTTGACCAGCCCGATCGTCGCGACCGCCGAGGCCGAGACGACGATCATCTGGAGTCCCATCGGGATGCCTTTTCGAACGATCGTGCCGAGGAGGACGGGATCGGGCCGGAGCCACCTGAGCTCCCGGCCGCGAAGCCTGAGCGGCAGATCGCGCGCGTAGATCCAGACGATGAGAGCGGTCAGAGCGACGTAATTGGCGACGACCGTGGCCAGGGCCGATCCGGCTATGCCCAGGGCCGGCGCCGGGCCAAGCCCGAGGATGAAGACCGGATTGAGGCCGGAATCGAGGATGACGGCGACGATCATGAACCAGAGCGGGGTGAGAGCGTCGCCGCTGCCGCGAAGGCCCATCATCAGCACGATGATCATCAGGACGGCCGGCATGGCGAGGAAGATCATCCGCAGATAGGCGAGGGCGAGCGGCATGGCGTCAGGCGGCATTGCGAGCAGCCGGAGCAGGATGGGCGCTCCGAGCCAGCCGAGCAGGCCGATCGCCGCCGCGACCGGGAGGAAGGCCCCGATCGTCGTCCCGACGACCCGCCGGGCGCCTTCCACGTCGCCCCGCCCGAACGCCTGGCCGATCAGGATGGTCGAGGCCATTCCGAAGCCGAAGACGAAGGCCATGAGGAGGAACATGACCATGTTCGCATTGGAGGTGGCGGCGAGCGCGGCCTCCCCGAGGAATCGGCCGACCCAGATCGCGTTGATCGACCCGTTCAGCGACTGAAGCACCGAGGAGACGAGGGTCGGGACGGCGAATGTGAGCAAAGTGAGCCCAATCGGGCCGACGGTGAGATCCCGCTGGCCCGGCGCGAGCGCCATCAGCCCAGCCGCTCCAGAGCGGCGCGGTAGCGGGCGGCTTCGGACGCCTTTTCCTCATGATCCGCCCGAGCCTTCTCGATCGCCTCGGGTTTTGCCCGTTCGATGAAGCTCGGATTGGCCAGGCGCGCGGCAAGGCCGTCCCGTTCCTTCTCGGCTCCCTCCGCGGCCCTGGCGAGCCGGGTTCGCTCGGCAGCGAGATCGACCACGCCTTCGAGGGGAAGGATGAAGGTCGCCTCGTCGACGACGAGCTGGGCTGAACCGGTGCTTTCGAGATCGGCCGCGGCGAGCTCGATCGTTGCGATCCGGGCGAGGCGTCCGATCGCCGCCGAGTGGCGATCGAGCCGCTCCAGGGTGCGCGGCTCGGCATCGCGGACGCAGAGGTCGAGACGGGCGCCGGGCGGGACGTTGAGCTCGGTCCGGGTGGAGCGGATCGCGCTGACGAGGCGGATCAGCCAGTCCATCTCCGGGCCCGCCTCGGGATCGAGGGCGCGCGCGTCGGGCATCGGCCATTTGGCGAGGATGAGCGGATAGGGCCGCTCGCCCATCGCGTTCCACAATTCCTCGGTGATGAACGGCATGAACGGGTGGAGCATGACCAGGATCTGGTCGAGGACCCAGGCGGCGACGGCGCGAGTCTCCGGTATCGAATCCCCGCCCAATTGCTCATCTGCCATCTCCGCCACCTGTAGCACCGGCTTAATTAGTTCGAGATACCAGTCGCAGAAGGTGGCCCAGACGAAGTGGTAGACCGCGTTGGCGCTCTCGTCGAAGCGGAGCTCGGCCATTGCGAGGTCGAGCGCCTGGACGGTCTTCACCGTCTCGCCAAGGATCCATTTGTTGACCGGCAGCGACGCTACGGGCGGCTCGATGCTCCGCGATGCGCCGATTCCGTTCGACTGGCAGAAGCGGGCGGCGTTCCACAGCTTGGTCGCGAAGTTGCGATAGCCTTCGACCCTCTTCTCATCCAATTTGATGTCGCGGCCCTGGCTTTCCATCGCGGCGAGGGTGAATCGGAGCGCGTCGGCGCCGTAGCGGTCGATCAGACCGAGCGGATCGACACTATTGCCCTTCGACTTGGACATTTTCTGCCCTTTGGAGTCGCGGACCAGGCCGTGAAGATAGAGCGTCTTCCAAGGGCGCTCGCCCGTCAGATGAATGCCCTGCATCGCCATCCGCGCATCCCAGAAGAAGATGATGTCGAAGCCCGAGATGAGGACGTCGTTCGGGTAATGGCGCTTCAGCTCCTCGCTTTGCTCCGGCCAGCCAAGGGTGGCGAAGGGCCAGAGGGCGGAGGAGAACCAGGTATCGAGCACGTCGGGATCGCGGCGAAGGGCGACGCCCTCCCCCGCCTCGGCCTGGGCCTCCGCCTCGGTCGGGGCAACGAAGACGTTTCCGGAATCGTCGTACCAGGCCGGGATCTGGTGGCCCCACCAGAGCTGGCGCGAGACGCACCAGGGCTGGATGTTCTCGAGCCAGTTGAACCAGGTTTTCTCCCAGGTCTTGGGAACGACCCGTATGTCGCCGCCGCGGACCGCGTCGATCGCCGGCTTCGCCAAGGTGGCGGCGTCGACATACCATTGGTCGGTGAGCCAGGGCTCGATCACCACGCCGGAGCGGTCGCCATAAGGAAGCTGAATGGTCCGGTCCTCGACCCGCTCGAGGAATCCGCCCTCCTCCAGCATCGCAACGACCCGCTTGCGCGCCTCGAAGCGGTCGAGGCCGAGCAATTTCTCGGGCACGAGGCCGTCGGCGGTCTGGACGATCCTGGCGTCGGCGCTCAGCATGTTGAGCATGTCGGCGGGCTTCATCCCGGCGCGCTTGCCCACCTCGAAATCGTTGAAATCGTGGCCGGGCGTGATCTTGACCGCGCCCGAACCCAGCTCGGGATCGGCATGCTCGTCGGTGATGATCGGGATCAGCCGGCCGGTGATCGGGTGCCTGACCATCGTCCCGACCATCGCGGCATAGCGGCGGTCGGTGGGGTGGACGGCGACGGCCATGTCGGCGAGCATCGTCTCGGGGCGGGTGGTAGCGACGTGGATCGCCCCCTCCCCGCTCGCCAGCGGGTAGACGAGGTGCCAGAAATGGCCCTGCACCTCGCGGGTCTCGACCTCGAGATCGGAGATTGCGGTACCGAACTTCGGGTCCCAATTGACCAGGCGCTTGTCGCGATAGAGCAGATTCTCGCGGTAGAGTCGGACGAACAAGTGGATCACCGCCGCCGAGAAGCCCGGGTCCATGGTGAAGCGCTCGTTGGCCCAGTCGCAGGAGGCGCCGAGGCGACGGAGCTGGCGGGTGATCGCTCCGCCCGACTGCGCCTTCCATTCCCAGACATGGTCGATGAATGCCTGGCGCGGCATGTCGGTGCGCTTGACGCCCTGGCTCTCGAGGTTGCGCTCGACGACCATCTGGGTAGCAATCCCGGCATGATCCATTCCGACGACCCAGAGCGCGTCCTTGCCCTGGAGCCGGGCATGGCGGGTCAATATGTCCTGGAGCGTATTGTCGAGCGCGTGGCCGATATGGAGCGAGCCGGTGACGTTGGGCGGCGGCATGACGATCGTCCACGGCTCCGCTTCCGAGCGCTCGGGGCGGAACAGGCCTTCCTTCTCCCAATGCGCGTACCAGCGCGCCTCGATCTCGGCCGGGTCGAATGTCTTGGGCAGGTCGGTCATGGCGGGTGGGCTTAGACGAAGGGTTGCGGGCCGGCCAAGTCCTTAACGTCACCCCGGCGCAGGCCGGGGTCTGGTGGATCAGCGCCGTGGCTTCTTGTCATGAGATCCCGGCCTGCGCCGGGATGACGGATTAGGCCGGTGAGGTGACGAGAAATTACTTGCCCGTGATTCGGGCGACCTCGCGAGTGACGATCTCCTCGACGATGTCGGGGAGGTTGGAGTCGAGCCAGTCCTTGAGCATCGGCTTCAGCATCTCGCGGACGAGCGCTTCGAGCGGTCCGTCGCCGCCTGCGACGCCCGCAGCGGGCTGGTGGTCGCGGACGGCGGCCAGCGCCGCCAGCGACTGGCGGCTGGCCTCGGCGGCATGGTCGGAGACGAGGCTCGAGCCCTCGTCGATCGGATCGTTGAGCTCGAGCACATCGTCCTCGGGCTCGGGCGCCATGCTTGCCTCGGGCGCGGCCGAAGGGCGCGATCCACGGGCGGGACGCGCGGCGGAGGCCCGGCCGTCCTCGGCGATCACCCGTTTGATGGAGGCGAGTATCTCCTCCATCGACGGTTCCTGCATCGGTCTCGGGCTATCCCCCATAATGAGGGACTTATGCTTCATTCCTGCGGCTGTGTCACCGGGGGAGTTGCGGTATCCGGCCCCGGAGCGCCCGGAACGGTTCGGGTGGCGACCGGCTGGGGCTTGGGATCGTCGTTCCAGTCCGACCAGCTGCGCGAGACGCGCCGGTAATTGGCGACCGGATCGTAGAGAATCCCCGAATCGAGGTTGAGATCGTCCGCCTCGGCCTGGCCCATCGCGTTGAGGAGGGCGAAGCCCGCGACATAGGCGTCGCGGCGCGCGGTCACCAAAAGGACCTGGCTGTTGAGCAGCTCCTGCTCGGCATTGAGCACGTCGAGCACGTTGCGGGTGCCGACCGTCTGCTCGGCGCGGGTGCCTTCGAGCGCCAGAGTATTGGCGTTGACCGCGATCTGGTTCGATTCGATCGCCTCCAATGCGGCCGTGTAGCTGGCGAAGGCGGCACGGGTCTGGGAGACGACGCTCCGCTCGACCGCGATCGACTGCTCGATCAGCTGGCTCTGGCCGGCCTGGGTCTGGCGGACTCGCGCGCCGACCAGGCCGCCCTGATAGAGAGGGACGGTCGCGCGGACGCCGGCGGTGGCCACCGTTCGGCTATTGGCGTTGCCGGTGCCGCCGAACTGATCGTCGGCGGTGCCGAGGAAGTTGTTGTAAGTGGCGCCGCTGATCGCCGAGACGGTCGGAAGCCGCGCGGCCCGTGCGACCGAAACATCGAGGCCGGCCGCCGTCACCTGGAAATTGGCTCCGATCAGGTCCGGATTGTTGGCGAGGGCGATCTCGACGGCCTGATCGGGAGTCTGCGGAAGCGGCGGGAGCGGCGGCGGCGGCTCGAGCTCGTCGGGAAGCTCGCCGATCACCCGGCGGTAATTCTCCTCGCTCGACTTCAGCCGGCCCTCGGCGGTGGCGAGGCTGGAGCGGGCGAGCGCGAGGCGCGCCTCGGACTGGGCGACGTCGGTGCGGGTCAGGTCGCCGACCTCGAAGCGGTCGCGGCTGGCCTGGAGGTTGGTGTCGAGGACCCGGACCTGATTGCGGTTCAGGGTGACGATCGAGCGATCGCGAATGACGTCGTTATAAGCGGCGACCGCTTCGGTGAAGATGTCGCCCTCGACCGCTCGAAGGAAAGCGCGGCCGGCATCGACCCGGCGATTGGCGGCGCGAATGCCATTGCGGACGGCTCCGCCGCTGAAAAAGGGGTAGGAGACGTTGCCGCCGAGCGTGAACGTGTGCCCGCCCACGCCGACGCTGTTGTAGAGATCCTGATTCACCCCGACCGTGGCGGAGACCTGGGGCCGGCCCTGAGCGCGGGCGACGTTCACCCCTTCGTCGAGCGAGCGAAGCTGAGCGCGCTGGGCGGTGATGGTCGGATTTCTCTCATAGGTCTTGACCAAAGCGTCGCGCAGATCGGCCGCATGCGCCGCCTCCGCCATGATCAACGCGCCCAACGCCGCGGCTGCAAGCAAGCCTCCCCGCATCATAAACTCCTAGAAATTGAACGCCCGGGGCTTCGCGAAGCCCGGAATCATTGCTGAAGCCGCATCGGCGAAGGCGATCAGGCCGAAGCCGTCGCCCCCCTTGCGGCCGAGGCAGAGGCGCGAGACCCCGTCCTCGATAAGGCCGGTGGCGAGACGCCCGCCATCGACCAGCTGATCGATCAGGGCCCGAGGCACCTGCTCGACCGCGCCATCGATCAGGATGAGGTCGAACGGCGCGCCTTTCTTCCAGCCCCTGGCGAGCGGCCCTCGGACCAGCTCGATGGCTCCGCCCTCTTCGGGAAGCGAAGCGAGCACAGCCTTTGCACGGACGGCAAGCTCCTCATCCTCCTCCAGGGCGACGACATGGCCGACCAGTCGGGAGAGCACGGCGGCGGCATAGCCGGTGGCGGCGCCGACGACCAAGGCGCGGTCGCCCGGGGCCGGATGCGCCTCGGTGAGCAGCCGGCCAAGCGACATGGGCGTGTTGAGATCGCGGCCCGGCTTCAAGGGGACGACCGCGTCGGCATAAGCGAGCGGGAGGCGCTGCTCGGGCACGAACCTCTCGCGCGGAACGGCGCCCATCGCGGCGACGACGCGGGGATCGCTGACGCCGGTCGTGCGCAGCTGGCTGGCGACCATCGCTCGCCGCATGTCCCTGAAACTGTGCTCCGTCATCGAGTCCCTATTCGCACAACTGTCTTAGTGATGCAATACACCCATGCATCTCGCACCTGCAGGTCGCCATAGAGCCGCCAGGGCGAGGCGTGAAGCGGCTTTGTCCTTCATCTCCCAAGCTTTCCAGCAAGACATGTGCCAGTGCGGCGGCAGAGCAAGCGCCTGCGCGCGGAAGCTTCGCGTGTCCGTTTCCGGACGCTTTCCGTGTCCGCAGGCGGACAGTTGACATGCCCCACCAAGCCGCACACATGCCCGCGCGGCGGCCCGATGGCGGAGTGGTTACGCAGAGGACTGCAAATCCTTGCACGCCGGTTCGATTCCGGCTCGGGCCTCCAGACATCCCGGCCCTTCACGGTCCGGACGGCTTTTCCAGACCGGAGCCAGGATGAGCGGCCGCCACAGCGACTATCCGATCGAACCGATCTTTATCGAGCGCTGGTCGCCGCGGTCGTTCGACAGGTCGGCGGTTCCGCAGAGAGATCTCGAGACAATGCTGGAGGCCGCGAATTGGGCACCATCAGCCTTCAACTCGCAGCCCTGGCGGTTTCTCTACGCCCATCGCGGCGATCCGCATTGGGAGATGTTCCTTTCCTGCCTGGTACCGTTCAACCAGAGCTGGGCGAAGGAGGCGGCCGTCCTGATCTACGTGCTGTCCGACACCTTGCCCTTCACCGACCGGGCGACCGGCGAGCCCTCCCCTTCCCTCACCCACAGCTACGATGCGGGGGCGGCCTGGGGTTATCTCGCGCTGCAAGCATGGCGGATGGGCTATTATGCCCATGGCATGAGCGGGATCGAGCTCGACAAGGCGCGCATCGAGCTGAACGTGCCCGAACGCTATGTGATCAACGCCGCCGCGGCGATCGGACGCGTGGGCAATCCGTCGAGCCTTCCCGAGAAACTGCAGGCGCGGGAGAGTCCGAGCGGGCGGAACGGGCTGGCGGAGGTTGCCTTTCACGGGCCGTTTCCGGGGTGATCCTGTTACATCCTGGGAACGCCGACAATGGGTCGAAGCGCTCAAACCCTCTCCCTCAAGGGAGAGGGATTTACGTTGGCGCCCTCACCCTAACCCTCTCCCCGCTGGGGAGAGGGAATCTTTTCCGCCATCAGCTTGCGGACGAGGGGTTGGAGGTTGGGGCCGTAGCGGGCGATGACGTTGTGATCCTCGGCGGTGTCGAAATGGGTGACGAGGGTTCGGCCGTTCCAGACGTGGATCGCATAATATGGCGGGTCGGCGACGATCATCGGGCGGTCGTCGGGGGATTCGGGATCGATCTCGTCGAGGTCGAGGGCGACCTGGGGAGCGGTGGAGGGACAGATCGCCAGGGTCGTACCCGCCCATGACGTGGTGATCGGGCGGTGGAGATGACCCGCGATCATCGCCACCACGTTGGTTTGGCCGGCGATGACGGAGTGGAGGCGGTCCACCCATATGGCGTCCGGGTTTTCGGTCATCCAGGACAGGCCGCTGTCGATCGGCGGGTGGTGGAGGACGATCAGGGTCGGACGGCCGGGCTGCTCGGCGAGGCGCTCGCGAAGCCAGGCGGCGCGGGTCTCGCAATAATTGCCGCCGTGGCGCCCCTCCTCGAACGTGTCGAGAACGAGGATTCGAAGATCGTGATCCTCGATCGCATATTGGATGAATCCGTCCGGCCTCGGAACGTCGGGGAATATCTCGGCGAACGCGGTCCGGCCGTCATGATTTCCGACCGCCAGATATGTCGGAAAGGGCATTGCGGCGAGCGCATCGCGAAGACGGGCATAGGAAACCGAATCGTCGCCGGCATCGACGAGGTCGCCGGTGGCGAGCAGAAGATCGGGCCTCGGGGTCAATTCGCACAATGCGCGAAGGGTCGCGTCGAGCCTCTGCCGATTGAATTCGTCGGGATTATCCTGCTCGAATCCCAGATGAATATCGGTGATCTGGGCGATCAGCATCAGGGGCCGGCCGCGCCCGCCGCGACATTGGTTCGCTTCCGACCGCGGACCTGCTGACGGATCAGCATCGACGGCGCCCCCCCATCCATATGATAATCGTGACACATTGCGCAGGAAGAGGCCACCGGCTTCGACGTCCGCTCCCCGCCATGGCAGGTGCGGCAGCTCGTCAGATCGGGCAGCAAAAGGTCGGCGGCGGACTGCGAGCCGTCCGCCTTGTGGCAGCTCGCGCAGCTTTCGGTCGCGTGCGGGCGATGGTCGAACCAGCCATGCTGCATGTAGCGGACCGGGAAGGCGACCGGCCTGATCCGGAAGTCGAGCGAGCCGGGCGGCGGCGCGATCACCTGGTGGCAATCGTAGCAGGCGCCGCCGCGCGAGAAGACCGAACGGATCGCGCGATCGGCGCTGAGCCCGGAGACGGCGCGGTCGAACTGGATCCGGGTGCTCACCGCCTGCCCTTCTCCGGGCGGGCGCCGCGCCGCGCCGAGCGTCGCGGGCGGCGAAGGCCGGCGGCCTCGGTAGAAATCGCGAAGGTCGGCGACGACCTGCTCGGGCTGGCCGTGCCGCAATGTGCGAAGCGTTCCGCCGACCCGGTCGAAGGCGAGGCTGTGGCACATCGCGCAATCATCCTCCATGTCGACCGGCTGGAAGCGCACGCCGTCCGTGGTCGGATCGTGGCAGTCCTTGCATTCGAGCTTCGCTCCGAAACCCTGGGACGAGCCGAGCGATCTGTGCGACTCCGCCGGTGGCCGAGAGATGGAGATCGTGGGGGAATTTGAGGCCGCTATCCTCGGTCGGGCGCGATGACAAAAGCGCGCGCGCAACCTGCGCCCGGTCGCCGTTCCAGCCGGCGATGAAGGCCGGGCGGAACTGGGGATGGGCGGTTCCGAAATCGCCGGCGTCGGCGAGCTTCGTGTCGGGCAGGCGCGAGTCCAGATCGGAATGGCAATCGCTGCAGAAACGCTGCGCGGTGAACGGCATTCGCTGCGAGCCCTCATGCTCGGTATGGCAATCGACGCAACGGCCGGGCGGAATGTCGAACTTCTCCTTCACCGCGAGCTGGAAACGCGCCCAACGGCCGAGATCGGGCCGGGCGCGGGCGAGCCGATACGGATTTGCGTGATCATGGATCCCGGAATGGCAGGACGCGCAGGCGGTGTCGCGAACCGCCTCGAACGGCTTGACGTGACAGGCGGTGCAATCCCGTTCGAGCGCGGCATGGGCCTTCGACAGGCGGCCGCTCGACCACATTTCGTCCGCGTGGAATCGTGCTTCCGCCGCCTCGCGCTGCTGGCGCTGGTAGTAAGTGTAGACCGGCCAGGCGAGGAAAATGCCGAGAACGAGCAAGGCGAGCGCCCAGGCGGCCCCGCGCTTGCCGGGCATGACCGATGCAAGCGAGAAGATGCGCTCGGCGCTCCGGTCGAGCTTGACCTCGCTCTCGGTCACGCGCTCGACATTGACCGCGATCTCGTCGGAGCCGGCCGGGGTCGGCATGAAGCGCAAAGCGTGGCTCGCGATCAGAATGTCGCCGCCGGCGGCAAGCTCGATCGCGCCGCGTTTCACCTTGCGGCCGTTGAGCTCGACGGTCAGGCCCTCCTCGACGGTTACGGCGAGCCGCCCGGCCGAGCGCTCGATCGTCACATGGCGCAACGCCACGGCGAGGTCGGTAAGGTGGATGTCGCAATCGGCGCCCCGGCCGACGACAAGCCGGTCGCCTTCGACTCGCGTCGAGCGAACGATCTCCCGCCCTTCGGCGCTGTGCGAGACGGTGCGGATCAGGAACATGCCGCGCCCGCTACCAGTAGAAGAAGACGCTGAAGATGTGGGCGGCGAGCGCCGCGATCAAAGCGAAAGTGAGCGGCACGTGCACGTAGAGCCACACCTCCAGCAGGGCCTTGATTCGCAGATGCTTGCGGATCCGGTCGAGGGCGGCGCCCTTGCGCTCGAGCAGATCGGCCACGGCGTCGATCGCCTGCTGCTCGTCACCGGCGGCAAGGGCCTGGCGGCGGCGCATTTCGCGCAGGGCGTAAGCGGTGCGGCAATCGGGATAGCGTCCGGACAGGCGCCTGATCAGGCCGGCACGGAACGGATCGTCCTCGAGCGACCGGGTGACGATCGCCGCGTCGCCATGGCCTAGCGGTTGCGCCGCGTTCTGAAGCTGGCGGTCGAGCTTGACCACCGCGTCGATCATCTGCGGCCTGGTCATGTCGGCGCGGCTGTTGCTGAGATCGGCCGGAAGCGCGGCATAGGCCGCGATACCGTAGATGCCCGACAGGATGACGATCATCATCAGGGCGTAAGCCAGAGTGTGGACGTTGAGGCCGAACTGGAAGCCGGTGTGGAGGGTCGCGACGACGATCAGCGACAGGCCGAGATAGACATGGGCGCTGGTCCAGGCCTTGAGGGCCCACCGGCCGGACGTCATCCATCTTTTGCGCACGCCGAGCATGGTCAGCCAGAGGATGAGCAGAACGGCGATCGTCCCCAATGTGTAGCCGTACCAGCTGCCGCCATTGTGGCGCGGCTGGACGTCGATCAGGGCGTAGCCGAGCAAAGCGAGGAGGGAGAGGCCGAGCGCGATCTTGAGCCAGAGGAAGCGGCGATGGCGCAGGAAGCCTTCATGGCTCGTAGCCCCCTCCCCCAAATGGGTGCGCGCGATGCCGGTGGTCATAGGCTAATCCGTCATCCCGGCGGAGGCCGGGATCTCGGGCCGCGAAGACGCCCTGTAAGTTCTATGCGAGATCCCGGCCTTCGCCGGGATGACGGAGAGGGGGACGGGGACGGGAAAGGAAAGGATCAAGCTTCCCGCTCCAGCCTTGCGACCGTCAGGAACTCCTCCGGGGCGACGCGGATGGCGGCGCCGGTGGGGCAGGCGCGGACGCAGGCGGGGCCGCCCTTGATGCCCGCGCACATGTCGCACTTGATCGCTTTCTTGGGGGTCTCGGGCGAGACTCGCGCTTCGGTCCATTTCTTCGGCGGCTCGCCCGGGCCGGGGCCGAGGCCGGCGAGAAGCCAGGCGAGCAGTGGAGGCTTGGGCGGCGGCACCTTGTCCATCCGGATCACGCCATAGGGGCAGTTGCGCTGGCAATTGCCGCAGCCGATGCAGGTCTCGTCGATGAACACCTCGCCGTCCGGCCCGCGATGGATGGCGTTGGGCGGACAATCGGCCATGCAATGGGGATGCTCGCAGTGCCGGCACGAGGTCGGCACGTGAAGATGCGCGAAGGTCTTTCCGGCCTCGCGGTTGAGGCGCGAGAGGCCTTCATGGCTATCGGCGCAGGCGCGCTCGCAATTGTCGCAACCGACACACAGATTCTCGTCGATCAGGAGAACGTCGGTCGCCTCGCCGATTCCGTTCTCGACCAGGAAGCTGGCCACGGACGAATACATGTCGACGACTCCGCTGAATCCTTCCTTCTTCGATTCGACGAAGCTGTTCAGGGCCTGGCGCGCCTCCATGTCCTTCTTCGTCCGGGCGAGCAGATCGGGCTTGCGCTCGAGCAGGCGTCGGAAGGCCTCGCCGTCGATCCTGATCACCTCGGACTTGATCGCGGCTCGGACCGTCGCGCTTCGGCGACCGCCATGGATCAGGGCCATCTCTCCGACATAGGAGCCGGCCGGAAGATAAGAGAGGAAGACCGGCTTACCGCCGACAGTCTTCTCGACGACCATCGAGCCCTGGCGGATGACGTAGATGTCGATCCCCTGTTCGCCCTCGGTGATGATCGGCTCGCCGGCGCGGACGCTCTTGATCTCCGATTTCTCGAGTACCTCGACCAGGTCGGCCGGAGTCAGGCCCGAGCCGAACATCTGGAGCAATTGCCGCTCGGTCGAGATCCGGGTGATCGCGCGCTTTGCCGCGGGCACGGTCGACATCAATTTGAGAGCGGCGTTGCGCGGAACCTCGACCAGGATCGAATCCTCGGCGGAGCGCACGGTGGCGCCGCGCGGCCGGCCCGAGATCAGGCCGACCTCGCCGAAGATCGAGCCGGCGCCGATCGGGACGGTGATGGAGGGATCGGCGGCGCTGATCTCGACCGCGACCGATCCGCTTGCGATCGCGAACAAAGACGAGCCGGGATCGTTGCGCTCGAACACGACATCGCCGGCACGGTAGAAGCGCGCATCGCTGTCGAGCATGAACTCGCGCATCTGGAGCGGAGTCATGCCTTCGAATATGGCGACGCTGGTGCGCAGAGTTTCGAGCCAGTGGGCGACCGGGTGGCGGCCGGGAAGATCCTGGAACTTCTCTTCCAGGATCGGCTCGTCGGCCGGCTTCAGGTCCTTGTTGCCGTTGATGAACTCGACGACGTCATAGCCCTGGTTCAGGCAGTGCTTGATCAGCGGATAGCCGGCGAGCGCCCCGATCACATAGATTCCGGGGACGGTGGATTCGAAGGTCGGCGAGAGCCTCGGATAGGAGATACGGTCGGCGCTGGTGAACTCGATTCCGGTGCCGGGGACGATCGACTTCTTCCCTTCCTTCTCCTCGAACATGGCGCAGCAGCCCTCGACGAAGCCTCGGGGCGGCGCCGATCCCATGCGCGCGATCACCCGGTCGCAGCGCACCTTCGCCTCGCCGTCGCGCGTGTCGAAGGTGATGAGACCTTTCTCGATCGCCGATGACGTCGTCTCGCGCCTGATCGTCATCCGCCCTTCGGCCTCAGCGGCGAGCAACGCCTTGACGTTGGCGTCCTTGGCGGTGGCGAACTCGGCCGAGCGGTTGACGATGGTGACGCTGTTGCGCTGCTCCGGGTCGGCGGCGAGGCCGAGCGCATTCTCGATTCCGGCATCGCCCGCGCCGATCACGACGATATGCTCGTCGATATATTCGCCCGGATCGTCGAGCTGATACTGGACGACCGCGCCCTCGCCGACCGGGCAGCGGACCAAATTGGGATTGCCCTGGGTGCCGATGGCGAGGACCACATTCTCCGCGCTCACGGTCTCGCCGTTCTTCAGCGCGATCGTGAAATCGCCTTTCGCGCCGGTGATCCCCTTCACCTCGGCATCGAGCATAACCTCGATCTTGTGCTCGCCGGCGAGCTGGTCCCAGGTCCCGAGCACCTTCTCGCGCTTGCCGGCCTCGAAGAGCATGTCGGAACGGCGCACGAGCTGGCTCGGCGTCGCCATGACGTGCTTGCCCTTCTGATATTTATAGATGGTGTCCGAGAGGTGGCCGGTCTTCTCGAGCAGGATGTGCGAGATTCCGAGCTTCGCCGCCCGCGCGGCGGCGCTGAGCCCTGCGGGCCCCGATCCGACGATGGCGATGCGATATGCCGCGGTCATCAGGGTCTGGAGCCTAGTCCCCCTATTTCGGATGCCACCTTAGGGAGGCCCGCCTGTGCGCGCCAGACTTGACGTAGCCGCGCGCGGAGCGATGATCCGGGGATGAATCCCTCGACAACCCGGCGGCTGCCCTCGGCCGCGACTCTCATCCTGATCGCGGCCGGGCTGATCGCGGCAGTCTCGGCTGCGATCGCTGTCTCGCGCAACGGCGGCAGCGAGGGGACGGCCGAGGTATCGGAGGTCCCTGCCGCGAAGGACTGGCGGGTGGTCGGATGGGCCTATCTGGAGAATGGCCGGCCCGAAGAGGCCGCGGCCGCCTATCGCCGGGCTGCCGGGATCGAGCCCGACAATGGGGAGAACTGGTCGTCGCTCGGCGAGGTGCTCCAGTCGGCGAGCCGGGTGGTGGTTCCGGAAGCCAAAGCGGCGTTC
>Ga0193706_1000644_pt1 | contig 18805 bp, 19 predicted proteins | sample U3c1metaG_FD_160130 | JGI IMG/M metagenome (GOLD analysis project Ga0193706, IMG submission 160130) | Soil microbial communities from a riparian zone of the East river system, Colorado, United States - U3c1 | ecosystem: Environmental > Terrestrial > Soil > Riparian zone | place: USA: East River... | reverse complement strand
GCGGCTTCTCCAGCATGAAGGCGCCGGCCTGGGTGGCGATCTTGCCGGCGATCTCGCTCATCGGCGCCAGCAGCGGCAGGCGGCCGTGAGAGTCCTCGACCGTCTCGTAGGCGATGCAGGTGGCGCCGGACCGGCAGAGGCCACTGGTCTGCTCGGGGTCCGGCGCCAGATGCAGATAGGTGAAGAGCAGCTGGCCGGGGCGGAGCATCTCGATCTCCGGCGGCTGCAGCTCCTTCACATGGAGGACCATCTCGGCCGCGGTGAAGACCGTCGCGGCGTCGGGGACGATGCGCGCGCCCTGCGCCTCGAAGGCGGCGTCGGCGATCGCGCTGCCCTCGCCGGCGCCGGCCTCGATCAGCACCTCGTGACCGTGCTCGGACATTTCGCGGACGCCGGCCGGCGTCACCGCGACCCGGTACTCGTCGGGCTTGATCTCCCTCGGCACGCCGATCTTCACGCGACCAGCTCCCGCGCTCTCAGGGCCAGCCAGAACTCGATCCGGTCGTGGGCGCGCGAGAGGTCGCGGCCGGTCAGCTCCTCGACCTTGCGCATCCGATAGCGCAGCGTGTGGCGGTGGCAGAAGACCTCGCGGGCGGCCTTCTCCCACTGGCCGTTCTGCTCGATGAAGGCCTCGAGCGAGCGCAGCAGCTCGCCGCCGTACTCCTCGTCGCCCGCCTCGATCGGCCCGAGCACGCTGTCGCAGTAGAGGTGGAGCGCCTCGTCGTCCTGGATCGAGAGCAGCAGCGTGAAGGCGCCCAGGTCCCGCCAGGAGGCGACCTCGGGGGCGCTGCCATTGCCGAAGGCGGTCGCCTCGAGGGCGCAGCGGGCCTCGTGGAAGGAGTGGCGCAGGAGCTCCGGTGGAGCGGGGCGGCTGGCCGCCGCGCGCACGGCGCCGCGGTCGGGGCTGAGTGCCCGGCGGGCGTCGGCGGCGACGTCGATCGGGTCGCGGTCGGCGGCGTCGACGACGGCGCAGAGCAGCTCGCGGCTGCCGATCGAGTGCGGCGCCACCACCGCGGGACAGGCGTCGGAGGCGAGCGCGCGTTCGAGCGCACCGACCGCGGCGGCGGGGTGGTCGAGCGAGAAGACGAGCACCGCCGCCTCGTCGCCGATGCCGAACGGCTCCAGCCGCCGGCGCAGCTCGCTTGCCTCCATGCGCCCGCCCAGGGCGCCGGCGAGGACGTCGCCGGCGAGGCGCCGCTCGGTCTCGCGGGCGACCCGGCGGCGCATCAGCTCGAGGGCGACGACGGCGACCGCCTGCTGCAGGATCAGCCGCTCGAAATCACCGAGCCCGCCGGAGTCGCGGACGATCACGACCCAGGCCTGCGGCGGCCCGCCGCCAGGCGAGATCACCGGGTGGGCCAGGGCCCGGCCGGAGACCGAGGGGTGGGCGGGGACGAAGGGGTGGCCGTCGCCGGCATGGGCAAGCGCCTCCTTGCGGATCGCGCCGATCGCGTCGGCGGAGAGCTGGCGGCGGAAGCCGCGCCCGGCGAGGCGCTCGCCACGGCCGTCGAGAACGGCGACGGTGCCGCCGACGGCGGAGGCGATCGTCGCGGCGATTTCCTCCAGGCCGCGCTCCTCCAAGACCAGGCGCTCGAGCCGCCGCTGCACGGCGATGCCGCGCTGCAGGACCTCGTACTGCTCGTTGACGAGGCGGGCGAAGGCCTTCTCGGTGATCGCGATGAACGGCGTCGAGTAGGGAACCTCGAAGAGCGGGAAGCCGCGCTTCTCGGCCTCGTCGACCAGCGCTTTCGGCAGTTTGCGATGGCTGAAGCCGGTGCCGAAGCCGAGCCCGGCGAGGTTGCTGTCAGCGAGCAGGCGGACGAAGGAGCGCTGCTTGGCGGCGCTGTCGAGGGGGATCCCGGTGGTCAGCATCAGCTCGCCGCCGGAGAGCCACGGCGTCGGATCCTCGAGCTCGGAGATGTGCACCCAGCGGACCGGCGCGGCGGCCGCCTCGGCGCCGGCCGCGAGCTCGAGGTCAAGGGCATCGAGCAGGCTTTGGACGGTGAGCAACCCGGCTCCTATCGGACGACCTGCTCCCAGGCCTCCGAGAGAACGCCGTGCAGCACGTCGTGGATCTCCGCGAACTGCTCGCTGTCGGCGATCAGCGGCGGCGCCAGCTGCACGACCGGATCGCCGCGGTCGTCGGCCCGGCAGATCAGTCCCCGTTTGTAAAGCTCGCCGGAGAGGAAGCCGCGCAGCAGCCGCTCGGACTCCTCGTCGTTGAAGCTCTCCTTGGTCTCCTGGTCTTTGACCAGCTCGACCGCGTGGAAGTAGCCGGCGCCGCGCACGTCGCCGACGATCGGCAGCTCGCGCAGGCTCTCCAGCACCTGCCGGAACTCGCCCTCCTTGGCGAGCACGTGCCCGCAGAGGTCCTCGCGCTCGTAGACGTCGAGGTTGGCCATCGCGATCGCGGCGGCGATCGGGTGGCCGGCGAAGGTGAAGCCGTGGGCGAACGAGGCGTCGCCGTCCATGAACGGCTCGGCGACGGTGTCGGAGACGATCATCCCGCCCATCGGCGCGTAGGCCGAGGTCAGCCCCTTGGCGACGGTGATGATGTCCGGGACGTAGCCGAAGCGTTCGCAGCCGAAGTAGTGGCCGAGCCGGCCCCAGGCGCAGATCACCTCGTCGGAGATCATCAGCACGTCGTACTGGTCGCAAATCTCGCGCACCCGCTGGAAGTAGCCGTCGGGCGGGACGAAGCAGCCGCCGGCGTTCTGGACCGGCTCGAGGATCACGGCGGCGACGGTCTCGGGGCCCTCGAAGACGATCCGCTCCTCGATCGCGTCGGCGGCCCAGAGCGGATCGCGATCCTCGGGCCAGCGGTAGACGTTGGTGTTGGGCACGTGGCAGCCGCCGGGGGCAAGCGGCTCGAACTGGCTGCGCAGCTCGGTGATGCCGGTGGCGGAGAGGGCTCCCAGCGAAGTGCCGTGGTAGGCGACCTCGCGGGCGATCGTCTTGTGCTTCTGCCCTTTGCCGTGCATGCGGTGGTAGTTGCGGGCGAGCTTCAGCGCCGACTCGACCGCCTCCGAGCCGCCGGAGGTGAAGAAGACGCGGTTGAGGTCGCCGGGGGCGAGCGAGGCGATCCGCGCCGCCAGCTCGATCGCGCGCGGGTGGGCGTAGCTCCAGAGCGTGTAGAAGTCGAGCTCTTCGATCTGGCGGGCAGCGGCCTCGCCGTACTCGCTGCGCCCGTGGCCGGCGTTGACGCAGAAAAGGCCGGAGAGGCCGTCGAGGTAACGGTTGCCGTGCTCGTCGTAGACGTAGCAGCCGTCGGCGCGGACGATGATCGGGACCTCGTGGTCGGGACCGTAGGCGCCCATTCGCGAGAAGTGCATCCAGAGATGTCGCTGGGCCAACTGCTGAAGTCCCGTATCGACTGCCTGCGACGTGGCCATGCCGTCTCCTCTCGTACTACGACGATATGGATAAAGCTAGCCCCAGGATGGCACAGACGCAAGTGGTCATTGGGTCAAGTCCTGGCGATCGACTTGTACGCCTCGTATAAGTCGCGGCTGTGCTTTTAGGACATTTGCCACTTGCGTCTTGGTCCGCCGGGGCTTACGGTCGCGGGAGATGGAGAGGTCAGCGATCCCCGCGTCAGACTCGGCTCCCGCCCCTCGTACCGGCGTCGAAGACAAGGGCCTGAAGAAGAACGCGATCGGCTTCGTCTCCAGCGTCGTCATCGGCGTCGCCTCCACCGCGCCCGGCTACAGCCTCGCCGCGACCCTCGGTTTCGTCGCCGCCGCGGTCGCGCTGCAGTCGCCGGCGATCCTGATCATCAGCTTCATCCCGATGTTCCTGGTCGCGGGCGGCTACTACTACCTCAACAAAGCCGACCCGGATTGCGGCACCAGCTTCTCCTGGGTGACCAAGGCGATGGGTCCCCAGCTCGGCTGGATCACGGGTTGGACGATCGTCGTCGCCGACGTCATCGTGATGGCCAACCTGGCCCAGATCGCCGGCCTCTACAGCTTCGAGCTGGTCGGCTGGCAGGCGGCGGCCGAATCGACGGCGGCGGTGACCCTGGTCGGGGTGCTCTGGATCGTGATCATGACCACGATCGTGGTGATCGGGATCGAGCTCTCGGCCCGCACCCAGGTCGGCCTGCTCGCCGCCGAGATCTTCACCCTGGCCGTGTTCGCGGTCGTCGCCCTGGTCAAGGTCTATGCGGGCAGTGCCCCGCCGGCCTCGATCCACCCCAGCCTCTCCTGGTTCAACCCCTTCTCGCTCAGCCCGAGTGAGATCTCGGCTGGAATGTTGCTGGCGGTCTTCATCTACTGGGGCTGGGACACGACCGCCACGGTCAACGAGGAGACCGAAGACTCCAGCGAGGCGCCGGGCAAGGCGACCGTGGTCAGCACCCTGATCCTGCTCGGCGTTTACCTGATCGTCGCCATCGCCGCCCAGTCATACGCCGGCGTCGACGACCTGATCAAAAACCAGGAAGACGTGCTCAGCTCGCTCGGCACCGATGTCTTCGGCGCGCCGCTGGACAAGATCCTGATCATCGCCGTGCTGTCCTCGGCGGCGGCCTCGACCCAGACGACGATCCTGCCGACCGCCCGCACGACGCTCTCGATGGCGCGAGCGCAGGCGATGCCGAAGAGCCTCGGCAAGGTCCATCCCCGCTTCCTCACGCCCCACGTCTCGACGATCCTGATGGGGGCCGCCTCGATCATCTGGTACGTCGGCCTGACCCTGGTCAGCGAAGACATCCTCTTCGACTCGCTGGCGGCGCTGGGCCTGATGATCTCCTTCTACATCGGCCTGACCGGTTTCGCCTGCACGATCTACTACCGGCGCGAGCTGCTCCGCAGCGTCAAGAACTTCTTCTTCATCGGCGTCGGTCCCACGGTGGGCGGGGTGATCCTCTTCTACCTGCTGATCAAGAACGGGATCGAACTCTCCGACCCGGCCAACTCCGAATCGGGCAACTCGTGGGCGGGGGTCGGCCCGCCGTTGGTGATCGCCGTCTTCTTCCTGATCCTCGGCTTCCTGCTGATGTTCGTCCAGTGGCGCAAGGTGCCGGCCTTCTTCAAGCGCCGGCCCGAGGTGGTCCCGGCCGGCTTCCTCGAGGGTGAAGCGGCGGCGCCCGGTCCGACCGGGGCCGGACCGGAGGAGGTGCCGTGATGGGCCAGATCGTGGTCGGATACGACGGCTCGGCCTGCGGCGACGCGGCCCTGGACTCGGCGCTGGACCTTGCCGACGAGCTGGACGATCGCGTCTCCGTCGTCTTCGGCTACGCGCCGCCGGGGCTATGGGGCGGCGAGATCGCCGAACACGAGGAGGCGATCGAGGAGCTCGGCGAGAAAGTCGTGCAGAGGGCGAAGAGCCAGGCTGCCGAGCGCGGCGCCGATATCGATGTGGAACTGGTCCCCAAGCGCGCCGCCGAGGCCCTGCTCGAGGTCGCCGGCCAGCGCGGCGCCCGGATGATCGTCGTCGGCAGCTTCGGCGACCCGCCGCTGAAGGGCATGATCCTCGGCTCGACCCCGAACAAGCTCCTCCACATGTCGGAGCTGCCGGTCCTCGTCGTTCCCGCCAAGTCGTAACCGCCGCGCCGGTCAGCGGCCGATGTGGAAGCCGATCAGCTCGGGGACCTTGGCCAGGGCTGAGGCGATCCTGGCGGGCTGGCGGCCCTCGCCCTCGGCCCGCTCCTTGCTCATGATCCCGGCGTGGATGGCGCTGCCGCCGAGCCAGTGGAAGGGCTCGGGCGGGACGCGCTGGGGTGAGGGGTCGACGATCGGCAGGCGGGAGTACTCGTCGCGGCGGTCGAGGGCGAGGGCGGCCAGGGTGCGGCCGACCATCTGCGAGGGGCCGACGCCGTTGCCGGTGTAGCCGGCGGCGGTGAAGGCGTGGCCGCCCGGCAGCGGCACGACGACCGGGAGGTGGGTCGGGGAGACGTCGATTGGACCGCCCCAGGCGTGGGTGAGGCGCCGTCCCTCGGTGCCCGGGAAGTAGGCGTGCAACCGCTCGGCCGCCCGGGCGACGACCTCGGGATCGACCTCGACCCGGCCGCGCAGGCGTCCCCCCAACGAGATCCGCCCGCCGCCGAGGCCGAAGGCGATGCGCCCGTCCGGAGTGGCGCGGAAGTAGTGCAGCATCGTGCGGCAGTCGGTGATGCACTCGCCGCCGGTCCAGCCGATCTCCTCCAGCACGTCGGGGACCGGCTCGGTGAGGACGATGTGCGAGGAGGTGACCGTCAGCCGGTTGCGCAGCGGCCCCTGCCGCGCCGTCGCGGCGCCGCCGATCGCCAGCACCGCCGCGCGGGCCCGCACCGTGCCCGACGCCGTGCGCGCCTCGACCCCGTCTGGAGCGTCGCGCAGCGCCCGCACCGGCGTCGACTCGAACAGCCCGACGCCTCGGGACCGCAGGCGGTCGCGCAGGCCGAGCGCCAGGCGCGCCGGCTGCACCGTCGCGGAGGACGGGTAGAAGGCGCCGGCACGAAACGCCGGCGAGGCGCAGCGCGCCGCGACCTGCGCCGGCGAGAGCGCCTGCACGGCGTCGAGTTCAAGCTCGCGGCAGGCGGCGAGCGCTTCGGCGGGAACGTCGTCGTGGGCGGCGGCGGTCGAGACCTGGAGGTAGCCGTCCATCCGAAACCAGGCGTCGACTTCCTCCTGCTCGCAGAACTCGCCGATCTCGTGCACCGCGCGGTCGGCGGCGCGGGCGACGGCCAGCGCCGGCCCGTCCCCCCAGCGGCGCCGCATGCTCGGCAAGGAGAACCACATGACGTTGCAGAAGCCGCCGTTGCGACCGCTGGGACCGCGACCGCAGCTGTCGGCCTCGAGCAGGACGACCCGCGCCTCGGGCTGCAGCCGCTTGACATGCCAGGCGGTCCAGAGCCCGGTGAAGCCGCCGCCGATGACGACGACGTCGGCATCGCGGTCGCCTTCCAACGGCCCGGCTCGCTCGGGAGTCCCCGCCTCTTCCAACCAATAGCCATGTGCGTTGTGTCTCATCAGGCCTGTCCCGGTAGGGATGGAGCGTCTTGTACTTTTTCGTCGCCCTCATCGAGGCGACTGCCACCGAGTCTCCACGAAAAAGTTAAGCGGAATCCCTACCGGGACAGGCCCGTTAAGGGGAAATCCCCGGCCCGTAGACTCGTTTGGTGGCCTCTGGAGATCAGGACTCGACTCCCTACGTCGATGCCCTGCTCGCCTACGCGAAGCTCGACCCCGGTCGCTTCCAGGTCCCCGGCCACAAGGGCGGCAACGGCGCCGACCCGGCGCTGCGCGAGCTGGTCGGCGAGGTCGGCCTGCGCAACGACATTCCCTCGGTCACCGAGGGCGTCGACATCGGCCCCGAACCGACGCCGTTCCAGCAGGCGCAGCTGCTCGCCGCCGAGGCCTGGGGCGCGCAGCGAACCTGGTTCCTGGTCAACGGCGCCTCGCAGGGCAACCACAGCACCTGCATGGCGCTGGCCCACGGCGGCAACCGCGTGGTCGTCCAGCGCAACGTCCACTCCTCGGTGATCGACGGGCTGGTCCTCAGCGGGATGCGCCCGACCTTCGTCGCCCCGGAGCTCGACCCCGAGCTGGGGATCGCCCACGGGCTGACGCCGCGGTCGCTGGCGGCGGCCTTGGAGGAGACGCCGGACGCGGTCGCGGCGATGGTCGTCTCCCCCACCTACTTCGGCGCCTGCGCCGACGTCGCCGCCCTGGCCACGGTCGCCCACGAGCGCGGCGTGCCGCTGGTCGTCGACGAGGCCTGGGGCGCCCACCTGCACTTCCACCCGGCGCTGCCCGCCGACGCGCTTGCCAGCGGCGCCGACCTGGTCACCTCCTCGACCCACAAGATCGTCGGCAGCCTCACCCAGGCGGCGATGCTCCACCTCGGCCACGGCGGCCGCATCGACGCGGCGGTGGTCGACCGCTGCGTCAGCCTGGTCGAAACGACCAGCCCCAGCGGGCTGCTCTCCGGCTCACTCGACGCGGCCCGCCGCCAGGCCCACGTCCACGGCGCCGAGCTGCTCGGCGAGACCCTGGAGGCGGTCGCCGCGACCCGGGCGGCGATCGAGCGGATCCCCGGCCTCGCCGTGCTCGACGAGGGAATGGTCGGACGGCCGGGCATCGCCGGCTGGGACCCGCTGCGGCTCTCGATCGACGTGCGCGGCACCGGCTCGACCGGCTACCGGCTGGCGAAGGCCGCCTTCTACACGAGCGGGATCGACCTCGAGCTCTACTCCGAGAACGTCGTCGTCGCGATCTTCGGCCTGGGAGAGTCGTCCGCGAGCGCCGGCGAGCACCTCGTCGCCGGCCTGCGCCAAGTGGTCGCCGAGCTGGAGGCCGAGCCCGGCGCCCCCGACGAGAAGCTGGCGCCGCCGCCCCCCTGGGGCGAGCTGGTGATGACCCCCCGCGAGGCCTTCCTCGGCCCGCAGGAGGTGATCCCCTTCGAGGCCGCCGCCGGCCGCGTCGCCGCCGAGGGACTGGCCGCCTACCCGCCGGGAATCCCCAACGTCCTCCCCGGCGAGCGCCTCACCGCCGAGACCCTCGACTACATAAGGGAGAGCGTCGCGCATGGTGGCTACGTGCGGGGGGGCAGCGACCGCGAGCTGAAGACGCTGCGGGTGGCTCGCTAGGAGGGGTACGGTTGGGCTCTGGGCGAATTTAGTCGCGCGCGCTGCGCGCGCTGGCTCCAGAACATGCTGCCCGCCTATGGCGGGCAATAACCGGATTGCATTTCGCGGCCTTCGGCCACATTCGCCCAGAGCCCAACCGCACCCCTCCCAACCAGCGAGCCCTGGGACTTCTAGGAATGAGGGACGGAGCCTGAGGCTAGGAATAAGGGGCGGAGCCTGATGCGTCCTTCGGCCAGGGCTCCGTGGGAGAGGAGTCGGTATGCCCTCGCGGGAATGTGCGCGAAGCGCGCGAAATGCAATCTGTCTCCTGCCCGCCATAGGCGGGCACCAACATCCGGAGCCGCCCGCGCAGCGGGCGCGACTAAATTCCCGCGAGGGCATACCGACTCCTCTTCCGCATTACCCTGAGCCAACCAATCGGATCATTTAGGCTGCTCCCGATGGCCAGTTTCGACGCGATCGCCGCCCTCCCGCTCGAGATCGAGACCTGTGAGTTCGAGGGGCTCAGCTTTACGGCTGGCGAGTTCGAACGGCTGACCACGATCGTCAAGTTCGCCGGCGGTGGCCACGAGGGGATCGGCGAGGACGTCATCTACGACGCCGTCGACCACATCGCCCAGCAGGACCATGGCCCGCCTGAGGGCCTTGCCTTCTCCGGCACCTTCGCCGAGTTCTCCGCGCAGCTCGACGGGGTCGACCTCTTCCCGGCCGGACCGGCGGTGCACGAGGAGCCCTCGCGCGAATATCGCCGCTGGGCCTTCGAGTCGGCGGCGCTGGACCTGGCGCTGCGCCAGGGCGACACCAACCTCGCCGCCGCGCTCGGCCGCCAGCCGCAGCCGGTGAACTTCGTCAACTCGATGCGCCTGGCCGGCTTCGGCGAGGACGAACGCTCCTCGATCGAGCCGGTGCTGGCCCGCCTCGCCGCCTACCCGACCCTGCGCTTCAAGCTCGACCCCTTCAACGACTGGGACGACGAGCTGATCACGGCGCTCGCCGAGACCGGCGCGGTCGACTCGCTCGACCTCAAGGGCTTCTACAAAGGCACCCCGGTCGACGTGATCACCGACCCCGAGCTCTACGCGAAGCTGATCGAGACCTTCCCCAATGTCTGGCTGGAGGATCCCGACGTCACCGAGGAGACCCGGCCGCTGCTCGACCCGGTCGCCGAGCGGGTCACCTGGGACGCGCCGATCCACTCGATCGCGGACATCGAGGCGATGCCCTGGTCGCCGCCGAAGACGGTCAACGTCAAGCCCTCGCGCTTCGGTCCGGTCCGCGACCTCTTCGCCGCCTACGACTACTGCGAGGAGCGCGGCATCGGCGCCTACGGCGGCGGCCAGATGGAGCTCGGTCAGGGCCGCGGCCAGATCCAGTACCTGGCCTCGATCTTCCATCCCGACACTCCCAACGACGTCGCCCCCGGCGGCTACAACGACCCCGAGCAGGCGACCAAGCCGGGTCTCCCCTCCAGCCCCCTCGAGCCGGCGATCGAGCCGACCGGATTCCGCTGGCGCATCTGAGCGCGGTTGTCGCTTGTAACCCTCTGGGTGACAAGCGACAAACACACTCGGTGAGGGTTCCCTCACGCCTGCTTCGGCCAACCGAATGCGGTGATTCGGCTACGTTGAGACTCGCCGACCGCCCGCGACAAGGAGCTTCGAGATGCCTGACAAGACTTTCGCCGACGCGCTGAACGAGCAGATCGCCAACGAGTTCGCCGCCTCGCAGCAGTACGTGGGAGCCGCCGTCTACTACGACGCCGAGACCCTCCCCCGCCTCGCCAGCTTCTTCTACCGGCAGGCGCTGGAGGAGCGCGAGCACGCGATGATGATGATCCGCTACCTGCTCGACGTCGGCGAGGCCGTCCACATCCCCGACATCAAGTCGGTCGAGACCACCTACGCCGATGGCAGCGAGCCGGTCAAGATGGCGCTGGAGCAGGAGAAACGGGTCAGCGAGGAGATCTTCTCCCTGTTCGAGCTGGCCCGCGAGGTCAAGGACTACCGGGCCGAGCAGTTCCTGCAGTGGTTCGTCAAGGAGCAGGTCGAGGAGGTCGCGCTGATGGGCGACCTGCTGAACGTGGTCGAGCGCTCGGCCGAGAACCTGCTGCTGGCCGAGGACTACATCGCGCGGGAGAGCCTTGGCGAGGAGAGCGGCGACCCGACCGCTCCGCCCGTCGCCGGCGAGTAGCGCCCATGAGTCTGCTCCAGCGTTCGTATAGCGAATACTGGAGCAGACTCAGCCCAGCCAGCCGGCGCGTTTGCGCATGCTCTTGAGGCGGCGGAACTCGGCGATGTCCTCGCGCAGGGCGGCTGGGGCTGGAGCTGGGAGGAAGCGGGCGGGGAGCGGCGACTCGGAGACGGAGTCGCCGCGGTTGCAGACCCGGTAGGCGCGGGCGCCGCGACGGGCGGTTAGGGCCGAGGGGGAGCCCTCGCCCTCCCAGAGCAGGCCGGCGTAGTCGTCGAGGCCGTAACCGCCGGGCATGCCGTCGCCGACCGCCTCGAGGTAGGCGGCGCGGCGCTCGGGTTCGTTGTTGTAGTGGACGCAGAGGCTGCCCCGCAGAAGGCCCAGGCCGGCGGCTGCCAGCGGCCTGCCGGAGGACTTGGTGATGCCGGCCTCGAACCAGCACATCGCGCCGGCGCTCTGGCCGGCGAGGACGATTCCCCGGCGCCAGGCGAGGCTCAGGATCGAGGCGATGTCGTGCGCCTCCCAGACCGCCAGCAGGTTGACGAGGCTGCCGCCGCCGACGTAGATCAGGTCCTGGGCGAGCAGATGGTCGCGCAGCGCCATCGGCCGCCGGCCGAGCCGGAAGAGGGAGAGGTCGGAGGGCTCGCAGGGGCGCTCGCCGAAGGCGGCGTAGAAGCGGCCGATCTGCTCGGAGGTGTCGCCGCTGGCGGTCGGCAGGATGCAGATCCGCGGCCGCTCGCCGCCGCGCTCGGAGGCCAGCCGCAAGAGCAGCTCGCAGACCGCCCGGTCGGGCGGGCGCGACGTGAAGTCGTGGCCGCCGAGGGCGAGGATGCGGCGCACCTCCATCAGGCGGCGACCGCGGTGGAGAGCGCCTCCGGGACCGCCGCGGTGGGGACGACGCCACGATCGCCGAGGAAGGTGGTGGCGATCCTCATCTCGACCACGCGCTGGCCGGCGACGTCGAGGCGGTAGCCGCGGGCCTCAGGCCGCGAGGCGACCACCCGGCTCAGCTCGGTGCCGGTGAAGTGCAGGGCGGCGCCGTCCTCGGCGGCGTAGCCGGCGCGCATCCCCTCGCGCAGGAAGCGGTGGTAGGACTCGCGCCGGCTCGACTTCGGCTCGTAGTGGACGCAGTTGCTGAACGGCAGCAGCCCCAAGCCCTGGAGCCGTTTCGGCGCCCCGTGAAACCCGCTGACCGCCTCGGCGAACCAGCAGAGCGAGCCGGCCGAAAGGCCGCAGAGGATGATCCCCGCCTGCCAGGCTTCGCGGAGGATCTCGTCGATCCCGTGGGCGCGCCAGACCCCGAGCAGGCTGACGACGCTGCCGCCGCCGACGTAGATCAGGTCCTGGGCGAGCAGGTGGCGGCGCAGGTCGTCGGGGCCCTGCTCACGGCGGAAGAGGGAGATGTGGCTGGCCTCGCAGCGGTGCGCGGAGAAGGCCCGGTAGAAGCGGACGATGTAGTGGTCGGCATCACCGCTGGCGGAGGGCAGGAAGCAGACGCGCGGGCGCTCGGCCCCGGTCAGGCCGAGCACGTAGTCGTCGAGGAGCGGGTTCCCGGATTCCATCGAGAAGCCACCACCACCGAAGGCGACGATCTGGCGGGGTACCGTCTTCATGACTAGATAGTCGACGGGAGCCGCCGCGGAGCGGTTGTACGGCGGTCCGAAGTTTGCGGTATCTCGCTCGCCGCATGTACAGGCATCCCAGCGGCGTTCCCGATTGGCCTCGGAAACAGATATTTCGGTACTGATTCGTCCACAGAAGCCCGCCCGGGGTGTACAATTGCGTTTACCTAAACACGGCTGTCTGAGCGAGGAATCCAAATGCCGCCCACCGCGTCCCACCACGGAGCCAAGTCCAAGGCCGAGCTCGACGACCTCGGCGGTCTGATCGAGAAGGAACACCTCCCGGCGGGCCGCGCCGACCTGCCCGAGCCGCTGGTCGCCCACTCCCAGCGGGAACGAATCCTGATCGCGATGGCCGATGCCTGTGCCGCGAAGGGCTTCGGAGCCACGACGATCGCCGACATCTGCAAGCCCGCCGGCGTCTCCCGCGCCACCTTCTATGAGCTCTTCGAGGACAAGGAGGACTGCCTCCAGGCTTCGATGGAGCTGTCGCTGGCCGACACGATGGGGCGCATCGTCGAGATCTACTCGCCCGACAAGCCCTGGGCGACGATGGTCCGCGACGCTGTCGCCACCTTCCTCGACCTGCTCGCGAACCGCCCCCAATTCGCCCGCATGGCGTTGATCGAGGCGCCGGCGGCGGGCGGGCGCAGCTACGAGATGTACGCCTCCGGCAAGCGCGTGCTGCAGGCGCTGCTCGACCGCGGCCGCAACGACCCGATCGAGGAACAGGCGATTCCCTCCAGCGCCGCCCGCGGCGCCCTCGCCGCCGCCGAGTCGCTGGTCGTCGGTCAGATCCTCGCCGGCAACGCCGAGCGGCTGCCGGAGCTGCTGCCGGACATCGTCTACATCGTCACCGTCCCTTACCTCGGCCAGGACGAGGCGCTGCGCCAGTCCCGGGAAGCGGAGAAGTCCCGCCTCCCCGGAGCGAGCTGAGCGGTGCCGCAGGCCAAGCGGACGGAGCGCTGGCGGCCGCCGCGCGGGCGCCATGGCCTGCCGCCGGAGGTCGTCGCCCGCTCGCAGCGGGAACGGCTGCTGGAGGCGACCATGCGCGTCGTCGCCGAGAAAGGCTACGCGGCGACCACCGTCGCCGACCTGACCAAGCAGGCGGGCATCTCTCGCACCACCTTCTACGAGCTCTTCGCCGACAAGGAAGCCTGCTTCCTGGCCGCCTACGACAACGTCGTCGACGCCCTGGTGCGACGGGTCTCGGCCGCCTACGAAACCGAGGAGCGCTGGCCGGAGCGCGCCCGCGCCGGGCTGGCGACGCTGCTCGAGGCGCTGGCCGCACATCCAGCCCAGGCACGGCTCGCCTTCGTCGACGTCGCCTCGGCCGGTCCCGCCGCACAGCGGCGCTTCCGGGCGGGGGTACAGCGACTGACGCCGTTCCTCGACGAGGGACGCGACTTCGCGCCGAACGGCCGCAGCCTGCCGGCCAACACCTCGCGGATGGCGGCCGGGGCGGTGGTCGGCTTGATCTCCGACGAGCTCCTCGCCGGGCGAGCGGACGGGCTCCCCAACTTGCTTTCGGACGTGCTTTTTGCGACGCTGGTCGCGTATCTCGGCCCGGATGCGGCAGCAAGGGAGGTGGGCGAAGAATCTAGGTAAACACCTTCGTACACGACGCCGCTATGATCAATGTATCCGGTAGTTCAGCCTCCCTCGAAAGCGGGCCGATGGTACCTCCCGAATCACGGCGTCAACTGATCCTGGCGGCAATGATCCGCGTGGTCGGCGCCAACGGCTACAAGGAGACCTCCGTAGCCGACGTGATCGAGGAGGCCGAGACCTCCCGCACCACCTTCTACAAGCATTTCGACGACAAGCACGACTGCTTCCTGGCCGCCTACGAGATGCTGGTCGAGCAGGTCTTCGGCGAGGTCGTCGCCCAGTGCGACGGTGAGGCGACCTGGCTGGCGCGGATGACCAACGGCCTGACCACGATCGTCGACCTCTTCGCCGTCGACCCGGCGCTGGCCCGGACCGCCGTGGTCGAGGTCGCCGCCGCCGGCGCCGACGCCCGCCAATTGCACTGGAACGCGATCGCTCGCTTCACCGAGTACCTCGATGCCGGTCGCGAGCTGGCCGGTGGCAAGGAGCTGCCGGAGAACATCTCGCTGATGTCCGCCGGCGCCGTCTCGGGGCTGATCTTCGACGAGCTGCTGGCCGGCCGCGCCGGCCAGCTTCCCGACCGCCTGCCCGACCTGCTGTTCGCGATGCTGGTCCCCTACGTCGGGCCCCAGGCCGCCGCCGCCGAGATGCGCCGCGCCGCCGCCGGTCACTGAAGCACGTAGGCGCGGCGCAGCTTGTCGCGGGCGCGGTGCAGCCGCACCTTGACGGTTCCTTCCGGGATCCCCAGCCGCCGCGCGATCGCCGACTGGGTGAGGTCCTCGCTGTAGCGCAGCTCGAGCAGTTGGCGGTCCCTCTCGCTGAGCAGCTTCAGGGCCGCGTGCAGGTCGGCCCGTTCGACCGTCGCCACGACCTGGGCGTCCTCGACTCCCTCGTATGTCTCGATCGCCGCGGTCGGGTCCGGGCGGACCCGGGCGTGCTGGCGGAAGGCCTCGTTGCGGACGATCGTCGACAGCCACTGGTTGCGCCGGTCGGCCTCGCGCAGCGTCGAGCGACGACGCCAGGCGCGAAGCAAGGCATCCTGGGCTATGTCCTCTGCCTCGCTCGGATTGCTGGCGTAGCGATACGCCATCCGCAGGCAGACCCTGTGTGCCTCACCCCACTCCCAGCCATCGTCCGTGACATTGCGATGCCCGTTCAGAGTGCTGATCAAACGAACTTACATAACCGGTAACCACGCCGGTTAACTTTAACGTTGAAACTATTCTGACTGCGGGTGTGGTCTCTTGCTCGTGGAGGCCAGAACCGCAGGGAAGGAGCGGCCGCGCTGGGCGGAAATCGCCTACGAGGCAATCGCTCCGTTCTACGACGATTTCACCGCTCATCACGACTATGAGCTGTGGCTGGGCAACCTGATGCCCGAACTCGAACGCCACGGGCTGCAGGGAGATCGCCTGCTCGACGTCGCCTGTGGGACCGGCAAGAGCTTCATCCCGATGCTGAAACGCGGCTGGAAGGTGACCGCCAGCGACATCTCGCCGGCGATGGTCGAGCTGGCCCGCGACAAGGTCGGCGACACGGTCGACCTCTCGGTCGCCGACATGCGCGACCTCCCCAACTTCGGGGAGTTCGACCTGGTCTGGTGCCTCGACGACGCGGTCAACTACCTGCTCAGCGGCGAAGAGCTGGGGCAGGCGCTGGTCGGGATGCGGCGCAACATCGGCCCCGGCGGGCTGCTGATGTTCGACGTCAACTCGCTGGAGGCCTACCGCACCTTCTTCGCCGAAGAAGTGGTGGTCGAGCGGGATGGCCGGCGGCTGATCTGGAAGGGGCGCTCGACGCCGGACGTGCCGCCGAGCTCGATCTCCGCAGCGAGCTTCGAAGTGCTGCCCGTCGCGGGCAAGGGCGGCCCGCGGATCCCGCCGGAGATGCACCGCCAGCGCCACTTCCCCGAAGCGGAGGTGCTGGCCAGGCTGGAGGCGGCCGGATTCGAGTGCCTCGAGGTCTTCGGCCACGGCGAAGACGCGGTGCTGCGCCAGCCGTTCGAGGACGAGGTCCACAGCAAGGCCGTCTACATCTGCCGCGCCGCCAAGTAGCCGCCGGGCCGAGCAAGGTCCGTAGCTAGGCTGAGGAGATGGCGGTGAGCGATCGCATCGAGACGCCCTTCGGGTTCGAGTCCACGGCGGCCGAGGTGGGGGCGGGCGTCGACCTCTCCGGCAAGCGGGCCGTCGTCACCGGCGCCGCCTCGGGGATCGGCGTCGAGACGGCCCGAGCGCTGGCTGCGACGGGCGCCGAGGTGACGCTGGCTGTCCGCAAGACCGAGGTCGGTGAGAAAGTCGCCGCCGAGATCACCGCGACGACCGGCAACGAGGCGGTCCGGGTAGCGCCGCTGGAGCTGACCGACCGGGCCTCGATCGACGCCTTCGTCGACGCCTGGGACGGCCCGCTGCACCTGCTCGTCAACAACGCCGGCGTGATGGCGATCCAGGAGCTGGAGCTCTCGCCCGACGGCCACGAGATGCAGTTCGCGACCAACCACCTGGGGCACTTCGCGCTGGCACTCGGGCTTTACGAGGCGCTGGCCGCCGACGGCGCCGCCCGCGTCGTCGCCGTCAGCTCCAGCGCCCACCTGCGCTCGCCGCTGATCTTCGACGACATCGACTTCGACTTCCGCCCCTACGAGCCGTTCCAGGCCTACGGCCAGTCGAAGACGGCCAACGTCCTCTTCGCGGTCGAGGCGACCAGGCGCTGGGCCGGCGAGGGCATCACCGCCAACTCGCTGATGCCGGGCGGCATCGCCACCGGCCTGCAGCGCCACGTCGACGACGAGTACATCGAGCGGGCGCGGGCGGAAAGCAAATCGGCGCTGCAGCTGAAGACGACCGAGCAGGGGGCGGCGACGTCGGTGCTGCTGGCGACCTCCCCCCAGCTCGAGGGGATCGGCGGGCGCTACTTCGAGGATTGCAACGAGGCCGAGACCGTCGCGAGGCGCGAGGGATCAGCCGGCGTCGCCGCCTACGCGCTGGACCCGGCGAACGCCGAGCGGCTCTGGGACGAATCGCTGCGGATGCTGGACGCATGAGCTCGGCGACCGAGATCGGCGGCGTCGACTTCCTCACCGTCTTCGTCGAGGACTACCCCGCGGCCCAGAAGTTCTACGGCGAGCTGCTGGGGCTGGAGCACTCGGTCGACTACAAGAAAATTCCCGCCGGCGAGTACGAGACCGGCAACCTCACCTTGCAGCTGATCGACGCCGCCTCGATCGGCCGGGAGTTCAAGCCGAGCCGCAACCCGATCGCCTTCCACGTCGACGACGTCGAAGCGGCGCGCGCCGAGCTGGAGTCCCAGGGAGTCGAGTTCTTCGGCGCGACGGTCGACAGCGGCGTCTGCCACATGGCGCACTTCCGCGACCCCGACGGCAACGCCCTGATGTTCCACCACCGCTACGCGCCGCCGTCTTCCTAGCCTTCCTCCGGCCGGAGCCGGTAGAGAGGTGGCGAAGCCCGGCCTGCTGGGTCTCTCCGTCCAGCGCCAGACCGGCCTTCTCGGCCACCCGCCGCGAGCGGGCGTTGCCGGGAACGATCAGCTCGATCACCTCGGGCAGCTGCAGCGAGCGCGCCTGGGCGACCGCCGCCAGCGCCGCCTCGGTAGCGAGCCCACGACCCCAGTGCTCAGAGGCGACTGACCAGGGCAGCTCCACCGCCCAGCCTTCCTCGAGCTCGGTCCAGCGCAGACCTCCTCGCCCCACCATCGCGCCGTCCTGCTCGAGGAGCACCCGGGGCCCGAACCCGTACTCGTCCCAGTGCCGTTCGTCGGCGCTGAGCATCCCGAGGATCTGAGCCTCGCCGAGCCGCTCGTCGGGCGAGCGGCCCAGCGAGGCGCCGACGGAAGGGTCGAGAAAGAGGTCGAGGTAGGCGTCCCGGTCCGCGCGCTGCGGGGGCCGGGCAAGCAGCCGCTGGGTGGACCAGGCGTCGCTCATCGCTGACCAAGGATTGCTCAGCGCGAGCACCGGCACCCGCGCCTCCTCGCCCTCCCCGTCGCCGACCTGGCGGCCTCGGCCACGCGGGCCGCTGGAACAGCAGAGCTTCGGCGGGGCTCGACTGAGCAGTCTGGCGCGAAGACGAGAATTGCGGCGGGTAGCCTTGCTGCGTGCCCGAAGAGACCAAAGTGCTGCGCAGTGAGTGCTTCCCCGATCTCGCCGACGAGACGATCTTCCCGCGCCTCTCCGATGCCAAGCTGAAGTGGCTGGCCGAGCGCGGGAAGCGCAAGCGGTTCGAGGTCGGCGATGTGCTCTACGAGCACGCAGTTCGTGACGCGCCGTTCTTCGTGATCGAGCGCGGCCGGATCGAGTTCGTCGACCGCAAGCCCGGCAAGGACGCCGTCTACGTAATGATCGGCGCCGATCCTTGCACCGAGGCCTCCGAAGGAATGCTCGCCGTCGACGACGCCGGGTATTTGCTTTGTGGCGCGGGCGCGGCGGACTGCCCCGGTTATCTCTGCTGGCCGCTGAGCGACCGCGAGCCGCACTTGCTGGCGACGATTCGTCCCGGGGTGTTCGCCGCGGGCGACGTGCGGGCGGGGGCCTCGAAGCGCGTGGCGGGAGCGGTCGGCGACGGCGCCCTAGTGGTGCGGTTCGCCTATGACGTGCTGGCCGGGTGAATCGACGGCGCTAGGTGAAGCGTCTGACGAATTCGAGCGCGGTGTCCGCAGACCTCGCGCCACTCGCTGTCGATCGTCAGCGAGTGGCCGCAGTTCGGGATCGACTCGATCTCGGTCATCCTTGATTAACGATTTGGACTTGCCTTGCATTAATACCCATAGCCCCAGTGGCCGATGCTGCTGTCAGCTGCCATCC
>Ga0193706_1000643_pt1 | contig 18813 bp, 14 predicted proteins | sample U3c1metaG_FD_160130 | JGI IMG/M metagenome (GOLD analysis project Ga0193706, IMG submission 160130) | Soil microbial communities from a riparian zone of the East river system, Colorado, United States - U3c1 | ecosystem: Environmental > Terrestrial > Soil > Riparian zone | place: USA: East River... | reverse complement strand
GGCTTTGCCCTTAATGATGACCGTTTTAAGTCGGGCACTTCAATGAATTATTTCAACGAACTGCAGGAACGCATCCGGGAAATACGGCTTTCGGAACGTTTCTTCTATCAAAAAATAAAAGACATTTATACCACCAGTATTGATTACGATGCCAAAGACGAAAAGACAACAGCATTTTTTAAAGTAGTACAAAATAAATTACTTTGGGCCATCAGCCGGCAAACAGCGGCGGAACTGGTGTACCGAAGGGCAGATGCCGCTTTGCCTTTGCTGGGTATGCAGTCACTTGATAAGAAAAATGCAGTCTCCATAAAAAAATCTGACATAAGCATTGCAAAAAACTATCTGAACGAAGATGAAATAAAATTGCTTGGTTTGTTGGTGGAACAATATTTGGCATTTGCCGAAACCATGGCGCAGCAACGCACCCCCATGTACATGGCAGATTGGATTCAGCGATTGGATGCCATTTTACAATTAAACGGAAGGGAGCTGCTTACCCATGCAGGAAAGATAAGTCACGAAAAAGCGCTGGAAAAATCGGGAGAAGAATTTGAAAAATATAAGCAGGCGCAAAAAGGGATAGAAAAAGAGCAGAGTTTGAAGGAAATAGAAGAAGATATTAAGAAATTGAAGAAACCGAAGAAATGAAATTTGTCTGAACTATGATTTTTAGGTGATTGGATGAAGACTATGATTATAAAAAATGCAACACACGAAAATTATAGCCCACCAATGAATCATTAAAATCAAAGTTAAAAGCGATAAAGAATATGATTGATCACAAATACCCGGAAAGTGAATTAACCGGTAAAATCATCGGTTGTGCAATGGAGGTGCATAGCTTTTTAGGCAATGGATTTCAGGAGGTTATTTATCAGAGGGCATTAGCGATTGAATTTCGCAAGTCAGCATTGGAATTTAGCAGAGAGCATGAAATGGAAATTTTTTACAAAGGTGAATCAATAGGAGAACGCAGGGTAGATTTTTTTGTAGAAGGAAAAATCATGGTAGAATTAAAAGCCATTATTCAATTGGAAGATGTTCATTTAGCCCAAGCCATTAACTATCTGGAAGCTTACAAGATGGATATTGGATTATTAATAAACTTTGGTAGCAGGAGCCTGCAGTTTAAGCGGGTAATGAAACCAAATAAAAAATCATAGTCCTTCATAAAATCAACATTAATCATAGTTCAGAACAATGAAATTCACCGAAGCAAAATTAGAAAAGGCTTTTACCGAATTGTTGGGAAACGAAAACTTTCCCCACCAGTTGGGTATTACTATTTCCCGTTCGGCAGATGAAGTACTGATTGAAGCAGATCTGCAAAACTATTTGCTAAACCAATATTATGCAGAAGGCATAACAATAACAGAAGTTAAATCTATTATTCTGCAACTAAAATCCCTGCCTGCCAGCGACCTGTACGAAACGAATAAAACCATAATGAAAATGCTGGCTGATGGTTTTATTTTAAAAAGAGAAGACAGGAATAAAAAAGATATTTACATTGAGCTGATTGATTATAAAGGATTACAAAAACAGCGAAGGCCTCCGGCAGAACAACTCATTAACCTTGCCGCAGAAGACCAGGCTGAAATTGATAACAACATCTACAAGTTTGTAACACAGCTTGAAATACTCGGTACCGAAAAACGGGTACCTGATGGTATTGTTTATATAAATGGCCTGCCGCTGGTTGTATTGGAATTTAAATCAGCAATCAGGGAAGAAGCTACCATACATGATGCATTTAAGCAGTTAACAGTACGCTACCAACGGGATATACCGGAACTGTTTAAGTACAATGCTTTTTGTGTTATAAGCGATGGGGTAAACAATAAAGCGGGTTCCTTTTTTGCATCTTACGAGTTTTACTATGCCTGGCGCAGGGTGGCGGGCTTGGCTAAGGATGTGGATGGCATTGATAGCATGTACACCCTTATACAAGGCATGTTCGAGCACAACCGCCTGCGGGATATTATCCGCAACTTTATTTATATTCCCGACAGCAGCAAGAAAAATGAAAAAGTGGTTTGCCGTTACCCTCAATACTATGCGGCCCGTGCCTTGTTCAATAACATAATGAAAGCCCAAAAGCCCGGCGGTGATGGAAAGGGAGGCACTTATTTTGGCGCTACGGGTTGTGGTAAAAGTTTTACCATGCTTTACCTTACCCGGTTGCTGATGAAGAGTGAGTATTTTGAAAGTCCTACCATTGTTTTAATTACTGATAGAACTGATCTGGATGACCAGCTTAGCGGCCAGTTTACCAATGCCAAAAACTTTATTGGCGATAATACTGTGGTGAGTGTAGAGAGCCGGGCCAATTTACGTGAACTGATACAGGGCAGGCAAAGCGGGGGTGTATTTTTAACTACTATACACAAGTTTACCGAAGATACCGAATTGCTTACCAGCCGCAGCAATGTAATTTGTATTTCGGATGAGGCACACCGCAGCCAGGTAAATCTTGACCAGAAAATAAAAGTAACGGAGAAAGGAGTAACCAAAACATTTGGCTTTGCGCATTACCTGCATCAATCTTTACCTAATGCAACCTTTGTTGGCTTTACCGGCACACCCATAGATGCCACATTGGATGTGTTTGGAAAAGTAGTAGATGCCTACACCATGACGGAATCGGTAAAAGATGAAATTACCGTACGCATTGTGTATGAAGGCCGGGCCGCCAAAGTAGCTTTAAAAAGCGGTGAGCTTAAAAAGATAGAAGAATATTACGAGGAAGCTGCCAAAGCCGGTGCCAACGAATACCAGGTAGATCAAAGTAAAAAAGAAGTAACCAGTATGTACGCCATATTGGGCGACCCTGACCGCCTGAAAGCGGTGGCGGAAGATTTTGTAAAGCATTATGAAAGCCGGGTGCTGGAAGGCGCTACCGTAAAAGGCAAAGCCATGTTTGTATGCGCCAACCGGGAAATTGCTTATGAACTCTATAAAAATATTATTGCCCTTAAACCAGAATGGAATGAAATAAGAGCGGCAGAAGAAGGAGCGGTGTTTACCGAAAAAGACATGCGTGAACTGAAACCGATTGAGCGCATAAAAATGATCATGACCCGTGGTCAGGATGATACCAAAGAATTGTACGACCTGCTGGGCAGCAAGGACAACCGAAAAGAATGGGACAGGCAATTTAAAAATGAAAAATCAAACTTTAAGATTGCCATTGTGGTAGATATGTGGCTTACCGGTTTTGATGTGCCTTTCTTAGATTCGATATACATAGACAAACCGATACAGCGGCATAATTTGATACAAACCATATCAAGGGTAAACCGCCGTTACGAAGGCAAGAACAAAGGTTTGGTGGTGGATTATATCGGCATTAAAAAGCAAATGAACCTTGCACTGAAACAATATAGCGAAGGGGACAGGGACAACTTTGAAGACATTGCAGAATCTATCATCATTGTAAGAAATCATTTAGACCTTCTGGCAAAGCTGATGCACAAGTTTGACAGTACTAACTATTTTAAAGGCACTACCCTTCAGCAGTTAAACACGCTGAATATGGCCGCCGAATTTGTACAGCAAACAAAGGACAGCGAAACCCGGTTTATGGGCCTTGTACAGCGGCTGAAAGTCGCTTATGATATATGTGCTGGCAGCGAACAGCTTATACAAACAGAAAGAGATTATACCCACTTCTACATGGCTGTCCGCTCCATAGTATTCAAACTCACTAAAGGCAATGCACCCGATACAGCACAAATGAATGCCCGTGTAAGGGAAATGATAAAAGATGCTTTACAAAGCGATGGCGTGGAAGAGCTGTTTAAAATGGGCGAAACAAATGAGAGCGGCCAGGATCTTTTTGATGAAGACTACCTGGCAAAGATTGATAAAATAAAGCTACCCAATACTAAGATAAAAATGTTGCAGCACCTGCTATCCAAAATGATAGGAGAGATTAAAAAAGTAAACAAGGTAAAGGGTATTAATTTCTCAAAAAAAATGGAGGCACTTGTAAACGAGTATAACAACCGGGATAAGAATGATATTTTCAGAAGCGAAGTGTTTGAGGAAATGGCGGAGCAACTTACTAACATGATCTGGGCAGTACAAAGAGAATTTAATGCCGGTGATGCCATGGGTATCAACTTTGAAGAAAAAGCATTTTACGATATTCTTAAAGAACTCTGCATAAAATACGATTTTACTTATCCTGAAGACAAACTCATAGAACTGGCAAGAGCTGTTAAAGAATTGGTTGACGGGCAGGCCAGGTTCCCTGATTGGAACAGGAGAGATGATATTAAGTCGGCTTTAAAAGTTGGATTGATTTTATTGCTGGATGAATTTGGATATCCGCCTGTGGAGAGGGATGAAGTATATGTGGAAATATTTGAGCAGGCGGAGAATTTTAAGAAGAATCAAAATGTTGATTGGAGTGCGCAGCATTAATATAGATGTGTGATAATAAGGGAGGGTTATTATTCGTTAATATTTGGTGATCCAAGACCCTGCGGCCCTGGATTAGTCTCGCATGTGCGGAACTCAAACCAGTTCTATCCGCCGATGCTCCCTTCAGGACCGCCGGATAACAGGGACGAGCCTGAGAACCTCTCTATTCCGCCAGTACATACCCCGTACTTCTTCCTCCCCCGGTTTCCTTTACCAATACTTTTTTTATTAACAGGTCTTGTATATCTCTCAGGGCGGTATCCTGCGAGGTCTTCATCATCTTTGCCCATTTGGAGCTATTGAGTTTACCTTCAAAGCCGTCCAGTAATTTGTTTAGCATCATGAGCTGGCGGCTATTCAATGGGATGGCTGTATGCTTTTCCCAAAACCTGGCTTTTTTTAATACGGCTGCCAGCGTTTCATCGGTAGCGGCAAGGGCCCGGTCCAGGCATTGGAGGAACCACAGCAGCCAGCGGCTGATATCCGCCGAACCCTGTTGGGTGCTTTCTAAAATATCATAGTACGCTGCTCTTTCTTTCCTTATTTGTGCGCTCATACTATAGAAGCGGTGGGGAGATCCGTCGGCTCTTGCCAGTTGCATATCCGCAACGGCCCGTGCGATCCGGCCATTGCCATCATCAAAAGGATGAATGGTCAGCAACCATAAATGCGCCAGTGCTGCCTTTAACACTGCGTCCATCGTCTTGTCTTCATTGAACCAGGTCATAAAATGAGCCATCTCTGCATTAAGGCGATCCGCATCGGGTGCCTCGTAATGAACCCTTTCCTTTCCCATGGCGCCGGATACCACCTGCATCGGGTTGTCCTTTTTATTATCTCTCCAGGCACCCACCACAATTTTATGCATACCGCTTCTGCCGGTTGGGAACAAAGCTGCGTGCCAGCCAAAAAACCGCTCCGCGGATAGGGGTTGATGGTACTGCTGTGTTGCATCAAGCATCATTTCAACAATGCCTTCCACATGCCGGTCTGCCGGAACCAGCCCGGCAATATCCATCCCCAGCCGGCGTGCAATGGAAGACCTTACCTGGCCGGGGTCGAGCAATTCTCCTTCAATTTCACTTGACTTGAGGACGTCCAGGGTAAGGGTTTGTAAGGTTGCTTCTTCCCGGAGGGGAAATCCCAGCCCTTCCAGCCTGCCAACGAGCCGGCCCTGCCTGTGCCTTATTGCGCCCAGCATGGGGCCTACCTGCTCTTCCTGCCAGGTAAACCGGGGCCAACCAGGCAATTGATGAATATAAACAGCCATTTACCGTATATTATGCGGTGAATATACTAAATAATCACCGCATATTCAAGTTTAGCCGTAAAAAATGCGGCGAATAATGGGTTTATTCGCCGCATTCATATGCAGTTATGTTGGTGGGGAGCGTTGTAGTTTTTACATCTGATCTTTATGTTGCTTGTGCGTTAACTATAAATGTCTTCACCAAAGCCTGCTTCTTTCTACTTCTCTACGGTTATTGGCTTCGGAGCCTGGTTGTAATAGTTAAGAATTATTTGAACGTCTTTGTGCGATAGTATCTTTAAGTCAGATTTAGCTTTTGCCTCTTCTTCCGGCATCATTGACCGCATCAAAATAAGCTTGAATGCTTCTTCCTTTATTTTCAAATCTACATTTTGGCCTTTCAATAAAATGAATTTTTCATAAGCTGCGGCCATACTTAACCAGACTGAAATTTCATTGTCGGGGTTTAGGTCCCGTTTAAAGTTTGTAATTGTTTCTTCCAGGCTGGCTGGGTTTACTTCTGCGAAAGTCTCGTGGATCTTTTTGATTTTTTTTAATTGTTGAGAACTTAAGGTATCATGCCTGGGAGGGCCCAATGAAATATCATTTGCATTAATTGTTTTAGTTTCCTGTTCGTCATTTCGTGTCCCGGGCTTGCAGGCTGCAATTGCCAGCAGAAGGCTGAAAAATAAACAAGCAAATGTCAGGGGTGAAATTTTGAGTTTTATATTACACTTCATTTTGTGTTTTTTATCAATCCAATTTGTACCCATCTTGTAAGTTGGATCATTTAAATACCAGTTTTATTATTTTCAATTCGGCATTGTCTATTATATCATTCAGGTTATTATCTATAAAAATAACTAAGTATAAAGCTGTTAATTTCAGATCGGAAAAGGGGATATCTTTTTCTTCATAAAAGGCAGCAGAAATTTTCCATTCAAGTTGAAGTATGTCCTGGTTCCGGGAGATCAGGTTTACTCTTTTTTCTTTTTCATTTTCATAGGTCAGGTAGTGATGGCCGGTATTTGATATAATAATGGTGTCATACCTTTCATTTTCACCCGGAGCCATACCTGTGCCTGGCTCGAAGTAAGGAATGTGTTTAGTGTATTGTCCGGTTTTTAAGGAGACTGTATCAGCAGGGTTATCTAAAACAGCAACCTGTGCGGCGTTAAAAATTCCTTTTTTGTCGTCATACTGTTTACCAAAATACCTTAAAGCAAAAGCTGTTCTTTCCAATATTACCGAGTCACTGCTTTTGAAGATGGTATATGAACTGTCACCCTGGATGAACGTGATGCTATTACTTACATTTTCCTGTGCATATAAACCCGGTGAAGAGGTCAATAAGAAAAGGGCAGTAATATTTATTGATAACAATAGTTTCCCCGTCATAGTGATGTGTGTGAATTTGGCTAACAACGCAGAACATTGGGGCATTATTACAAAAGGCTATAAAAGACAGGGTCCGGCCAACCAGTCCGGGTTTTGAGCTGGCATTCAACCTCCGGGCAGCGGGCCTGGAAACTCCCTGATACCGTCAACCTGTTTGTACGTTTATCTTTTTAAACCTTACTGTTTTTCAATCAATTTGATCGCAAACCCCTTCACCGCGTCAACCTTATTCAAATAATCATCTATGCTTTGTGTTACATAGTGATCCGGTAAGATCCCCGTTTCATCAGGAAGGGAAGTAGCCGTGGATTCATGCGTATTATCCGCCACATAATATTCCAGTTTCGTGTTCTTAAGCCTGCAGATGGTTTGTCCTGCCGAACAAAACTGGTTTGAGCCCAGCTCCTCGCCGATGATGGTCCCCAGCTTTAAAACCTTTACCAGCGACATGAAATGCCCGGTGGTGGATTTACCGTTCCCATCGATCAGGTAGTATAGCTTCCCTTTGAACCCGTTCTCAAAAGGAACGGTAGGTTCTTCGCCGTCTATTTTTTCCGTTTTTCCTTTAAAGTCGGCTTTTGAATAATAGGTGAAGGGCTTGTCAACCAGGTACCGCAGCAAATGAATGCCGGCCTGCTGCGAACCCCCGCTGTTGAAGCGAAGGTCGATGATGAGGTATTCAACGCCGCCTTCCCTTATCTTTTTGAAACTGCTGTCTATAAAATCTTTAAAGACCGAAAGATTGGCCCAGGGATAATAGTTAAAGGAATAAATGCTGAGTATGGCTGTTTTTTGAGGATGGCTTAATACTTCGAAACATAATTTGGAGGGACAGCCCTTTACGGAAGGGTCTTCAAACAGGTTCTTAACTTTTCCGGGCATGTTCAACGCAACAGGATCTTTCACTCCTTTAATGACAATATTATAGGATGCGGGGAAACCGAGCGCATAAGGGATCATTCTGGATGACCAGGTATTGAAAACATGCTTTTGGGAGGTTTGCGTAAAGCCCTGGGAGGAAATATGCCGGTAAATGGCAGGCATAATTTCGGCAACCGCTGTTCCGTTTATGCTCAGTATCTCGTCTTTTACCTTTAGCCCGGCATTGGCCGACGGATCAATAACGTATAAGCGGTTATCTGTCCAGCGGGTTTGCAGGGGAAATCTTAAGGCAGCGGGCAGCATCTCATTCTGAGCATAGAAGCTGCCCATATCGGTATGCGAACAGTTAACACTGGCAATTATTTCACTGCAATGCCAGGCGAATTCACCGTAGGTGGTATTGTCCGTAACAAGGGCCTTCTTCTCTTCAATGGTCTTCCAAAAAGCCTTTTTGGAAATGAACTTGAGGGCATTGGGGTGCACTTTTAATAAGGTATTGCCCAGCTGGTCCAGGTCGGCACGGTATGCCGCAGCGCTATAGACCTTGGCGAACTTCTCCTGCGGTTTTAGCGGTATCCGGTCAGGGTAGTTAATGCGCTCTACCTGGTCTTCGGCATTAAAGTTATCGGGGTTAAGCTCCAGCGACCTTTTATAGTTGGCCAGTGATAATTCTTTGTTCCCGTTCTTCCCGTATGCTTCGCCCAGGTTATCATAGGCATTGGCGGAATTGGGAAATTCTGCAGCGATCAGCTTGAATATTTCGATGGCCTCGGTCGTTTTATTGGCCCATAGCGACGCGTAGCCATACAGGGTAAGCTCGGTCTCATTCTCAAAATCATAAACAGCCGGACCTTCTTTTTTCAGTTTGTGGTATAGTGCGATCCTTTCCGCAACCGGCAAATGATCACTCTCTTTAAGCTTTTGTACAATGGACAGCTTTTGGGTTTTTACAACGGTTTCTTTTTTTGCATCCTCAACGGCCGTGCTGGTATTCTTATTAAGCCTGCAGGAAAGGAACACGCAGCAAGGGAGGAGGATAAAGCAAATGGTACTTAGGCTGGTCTTGATCATATAGCTGTTTTCTTTAAAGGTAAACAGGCAGGTTTGGGCGAGGTGTTAACCTGCGTAAATTAATGTAAATTGAATGTAAAAGATTTCAGCGGATAGTATAACCAGGTAAATTTGCAGCATGCCAACAGGACATTTCAAAACAGGTTTATTGTTTTTCATAAACATTATTTTGTTTGCCATAACAGGATATGCGCAGGCGGATAAAGCCGAAAAACATATCCTGGTGTCGATGCGGATGATCGGGCATAAGGTATTGCTCCATTCCGGCGACAGTTCCTCTCTTGTATTGCCGGTTGAGAAGGAAGCCGGGGGTTACAGGATCCGTTTTGCATCTGAGTTTGAGTTTAGCCCGGAAAAACTGGTTGCAATAGTTGACAGCGTAGTCAAGGCAAGCGGTATCGCCAGCAGGTATATAGCCGGGGTAGTAAGATGCGCAACAGGCGAAGTTGTCTATAGTTTCGAAAAAGGCAACAGGGCTGAGGATGACCTGGTTCCATGCGGAACAAGAATGCAGGGCAAAGATTGTTACAGCATTTTAATTACCGTGCTGGACGCAGCAGCTCCCGGTAAAAAACAGGCTAATTATTTTATCATCGCCCTGCTGGCCCTTGCCATTGCCGGCCTGCCCCCCTTATTTATTTATGCCCGGAAGAAAAAGCCGGAACCCCTCATCACAGCAGCGGATCCCGGCCTGCTGGCAATAGGTGCATACCGGTTTGACCGGGTGAATGCGGAATTGCTGATCGGGGATCAGAAAATAGCGTTAAGCGCTAAAGAATCCGACCTGCTGCTCTTACTATATAACGCCGCCAATACTACCGTTGAACGGGAAGCCATTCTCAAAAATGTTTGGGGAGACGAAGGCGCCTATGTGGGAAGAACCCTGGATGTTTTTATATCTAAATTGCGCAGGAAGCTTGAGGTTGATACAAGCGTGAAAATTGTAAATATCCGGGGGATAGGTTATAAACTGCTGGTGAATGTTCGGTGTTAACTCAGAAATCCGGGAGAGAATTAAATAAAAACAGTCCTTAACCCGGCCGGTGGGGTTCAGTGCCAGGTTGGGGAATATAAATATCAAAGGTTGCACCTTTATTTAAATCGCTTGTTGCAATAATTACACCGTTGTGGTTCTCAATAATTTTCTTTACGATGGTAAGCCCGATGCCAGTGCCTGTAATTTGTTCTTTGTCATGAAGGCGCTTGAATAATTTAAAGATATGGTCTTTGTATTGCGGTTTAAAGCCAATGCCGTTGTCAGTAATAGTGATATGGCAGTAATTTTTTTCGTATAAAAGTTTTTGGTTAGGCACTTCGCTGCCATTTATAATTCTGCTCTTTAGTATTATGTGCGGTGCTATGCCCGGTTTAGAAAACTTGAGTGAGTTGCCAATGAGGTTGTGCATGAGTTGGCGAAACTGGAAACGGATTATATGGACATCGCACATTTCAACTACTTCGATGGTCGCGTTTTTCTCAGCAATGGTTTCTGCCAGGTCTTTTTTTACTTCTTCTATTATTATATGGAGATCGGTCTTTTCAAAATTTTGTTCAGAAGAAGTGGCGCGGGAGTATGTAAGCAGATCAGCAAGCAAAGTTTGCATACGGCTGGCTGCATCCTGCATTCGTAAAACATATTCATTGCCTTTATCAGATAAATTTTTCGATTCATCCGCAATAAGACGGGTAGCGAAAGTTTGTATTTTTCGTAATGGCTCCTGCAAATCGTGGCTGGATACATAGGTAAATGACTCTAATTCTTTGTTAGCAATGGTTAATTCTGTTGCCCGCTTTTCTTTTTCTTCATTTTGAAAAACAAGTTCTTTGTTAGCAATAACCAATTCCGCTGCACGGTTTTCTTTTTCTTCATTCTGAAAAATGAGCTCTTTGTTGGCAATGACCAATTCCGCTGCCCGCTTTTCTTTTTCTTTATTCTGAAAGACAAGTTCTTTGTTGGCAATGACCAATTCCGCTGCCCGCTTTTCTTTTTCTTTCTTCTTAAAGACAAGTTCATTGTTAGCAATGACTAATTCCGCTGCACGATTTTCTTTTTCTTTATTCTGAAAGACAAGTTCTTTGTTGGCAATGACTAATTCTGCTGCCCGCTTTTCTTTTTCGTCCATTTGAAAAGCAAGTTCCCTGATAGCATCTGATAGTTGATTTTCTTTCATGCAATTTCTAAAACAAATTTATCTATAGGTGGTCGTGGTGCCTGCCACATTTCAAGCGTTAATACAGTTTCAATTGCTTTTACTAAAAGTTGAAAGGAACGGGGTTTGCAGATATAGTAATTGGCACCATCTTCGTATGTTTTATTTACCGCATCATCGCTGGCTGTGGTTGAAAATATGACCACCGGGATGCCTTTAAACCTGGAAGTATTCCTGATTTCCTGCAAACATTCAAAGCCATCTTTCAAAGGCATATTCAGGTCAAGGAAAACAACATGAGGTGGCGGCGGCGCGGTTACAGTTTCAAGGTTACTCATTAACTCTAAACCATTCTTTGCAACTGTGAGCTGGGTTGGGATAGTTATTTCTTTAAGTGCATCTTCAAACAGCATCCGGTCATCAGCATCGTCTTCAGCAAGAAAGATATTTTTCACTTGTCTCTAAATTTAGTTTTCAAATGTAATCATTATTTGGTAGCTGTGTTTATGGGTAGATGTTATAAAGGAACTAAAGATTGAATGAAAAAGAAAAGCGAATTATAAAAGGTTAAGCCTATAGCGGCGATTGTTAGTTCAGCAGGAGGTAAAGTGTGTGCCCGGAGAATCTTTCCCGGTTAATACATGCTAATCCAAATTCGACGGTTGTTAATGAATATATAGAATGGAAATTTGATATAACCCGGAGGGAATATAGAACAAGGAACAAGCCCGCCCGGATGAACATCCGTTCGGACGGGGAATATTGAACAAGGAAGTAAGGGCAAAAAAAATTCCGGTTCTTTCAAACCAGGCCTACCGCCGAGGCTCCCCTTCAGGATCCCACAAGGAACAAGGAATTTGAATCCCGAACCAGGGTTACTCCAGGATTCGACAGGGAATATTGAACAAGGAACAAGGAACAAGGAATATTGAACAAGGAACAAGGAATGTAGAACAAGGAACAAGGAATGTAGAACAAGGAACAAGGAATGTAGAACAAGGAACAAGGAATGTAGAACAAGGAACAAGGAATGTAGAACAAGGAACAAGGAATATTGAACAAGGAACAAGGAATGTAGAACAAGGAACAAGGAATATTGAACAAGGAACAAGGAATATTGAACAAGGAAGTAAAGGGCAAAAAAAGCCCGGTTCTTTCAAACCAGGTCTACCGTGGATGCTCCCTTCAGGATCCCGCAAGGAATAAGGAACAAGGAATAAGGAATATTGAACAAGGAAGTAAAGGGCAAAAAAATATCACCCCCGATGCGACAGGAGAACTGGTCAATTACTTTTCACCCAACCGCTTAAAACAAAGACCACTTTCCTCCCGCAGCTGTTTTCTTTGCGCCGGCAGGCCTTAGATTATAAGTGAATGTTGACAAAAAATATTGCGCCAGTACATCCCCCCTGGAAAAGAATGCTGTATTTTGATTAGGCGACATGTACACATTTTTCCCCTGGTCCAATATATCATTTGCACTTATCCTCAAAACTGCTCTTTCATCTTTAAAGAAAGTAAAATTTACTGCAGCATTCCATAGATACATCTTTTTCAATGCCGGATCATCAAACACATTGTTCGTGATCAAACGCAATCTTGTATCAAATATTACATGCTTTATATAACGGGCTATTACCTCTGTACCGATCGTTTGGCTAAATGTTTTGATATCTTCAAAACCAGCATTACTGTTCTTTACAAACCGGTAACCAAAAGAATACTCCTGGTTCAACTCCAGTTTATCATCCCAATTAAGTCCAATGCCACTCCAGAAATTACAATTCAACCTGTTTTGCCGGCTTCGAACTCCATTAAAGTAAAAATAATTTTGAAGATATTCGGTCCAGGTGCCAAAATTCCATGGGATCATAAAATTCTTTGCATTCCTTTTATTCTGGTATAAACCAAAATTGGCTGCAACACGCTTATACCCATTTGCATTTACGGGGTATATTGTTTGTATACCACGCTGATCCAGCGTAATGCTGTCTACTATCACATTCTTCGATTGCGAGGCTTCAAACCATGACCATACACCCAAAGTACTTTTAGGGCTATAAGTGTTCAATGTAATACGTACCCTGTCCTGTAATGCCGGTCGAAGGTTAGGGTTACCCAGCCTTGTCATATAAGGGTTGCTGTTGTTCAATACCGGTACCAGGTTGCTATAATAAGGTAACACTACATCCCGGTTATACGAAAGCGATAATTTTTTATATACAAAATCAAACTGTGGCAGCACATTTCGCTGCTCCTGTGTAATTGACTGATTAAATGAGTATATATTGTTATCAAATTTTTGCGATTGATAACGTATGCCTGGCCGGAAAGTAAAGTTTTTGTACCTGTATTCAATTCCTCCGGAAATGCTATACTTATTGCTTGTCCTGGTAAACCTGCTGCTCAGATCTTTGACAGGGTCACCTGTGTTATTTGCAAATGTGCCAACCCTGTTATCCAGTTTTTCATAATCGTAGCGTGCACCCAGCCTAAAGAAAAAGTTTTTGACCAGGGGTTCGCTGTAATTACCGGCCACGTTAACCGTCCATGTTGGTACCCATTCATTACGCAATTGCTGGTAAGCGGTATCTTTGGCAAAAGGCTGCAGGTATGAAATGTCAGCATTAGTATAGTCATCCCTGTCTCTTTTGTTCCATCCCGTGTAATGCGTAATATTCAATCGTCGCCCTTTTTTACTCCTGGATAGTTTGGTGAACATTATATTATGACTATACATGTTCGTTTTCAGATCACCTGTATTATTTACAAGACCGTTGTTTAAGTTTCCAAGAAAATTATTGACGCCGCTCCTGGCATCATTTCTTTCAGATGTGGTTCCGGATATTACATAGTTTAATCCCATGATGAGGTTTATTGTGGAATCGGGCTTCAAATTTGCACCGGCTCCAAACACATGCGAATTACCTGTCTCGGTATACCGCTGTTTTGAAAAATTATTTATTACAGTATCTTCTTTATAGATATCGGTTCTGTTCTCAGTTTGCACATCTGTATGAACACGCCCATAAAAATATTGACCGTAGATAGATCGCTTCCTGTTGGGTGAATGGTTGATGTTAATGCCTACGCCATCACTTTTTGTGATACCGCCGTTTCGTGATTCTCCTCCAAAATTGATATCATTGATACTAAAGGAGGAACCGAAATTACTGGTATTGTTGTTATTGTTAGAGTTGCCGCCCATCGTTTCGACCGAACGGTTGATACCCATTGTTTGCCGCATATCAGTTACGCTAAAGCCGGGGCGGTTAAGGTTATTGGAATAGGCCATTACACTTACCTGCAGTGTGTCCCTGAAAATATTTGCTATAGATCCCATTTCGTACCGGCCACCCTGCGGCCCGCCACCACCACCGGCATAGGCTTTACCGAACATGCTTTTCTTTATCCCTTTTTTTAAGGTAAGATTGATCACCTTGCCTACGTTATTCGCATTATCATCTCCATTACGCAACATCTCTTCTTTATCATCCGTTACCTGCACTTTATCGATCACCTGCGACGGCAAATTACGGGTAGCCATTTTTGGGTCATCACCAAAAAATGTTTTGCCATCAACCAATATCCTGTTAACAGGTTTTCCATTAACCATGATATTTCCATCTTTATCTACCTGTACACCGGGTAATTTTTTTAAAAGATCTTCCACCAAAGCATTGGGTAATGTTTTAAAAGCAGATGCATTAAATTCAACTGTATCCTTTTTTATTACAACCGGTGGCCGTTCTGCGTATACAACCACTTCTTCCATTGCTGTGGAAGCGGGCGACATGTAAACATTGCCAAGATCTAAAACAGGCTGATCGCTTCTAAGGGTAAATTCTTTCCTGTACCCAATGTACCCACTATACGAAACTACAACCCTGCAATTCACATCAAATGGTAACCCCGGAACTTTAAAATCACCTTCGGGGTTACTTAACCTGTAAGTAATAATGGCTGTATCTAATGCCTTAAAAACAGTTACGGTAGCTAAACCCAGAGGCGTTTTTGCTGTACTGTCCATCAATTTTCCCTTAAGTGTTGCTTGCGAAAAGGCGGTTGTGCATAGGGCTACGCACATAAAAAGCAATAAAATGTTTTTCATTTTTTAATTCAGTTGTTTAATGGCCATATTAAAATTGCTATACTAATTGAATTATAGAGACAAGGCAATTTAAGAGATGTTGCATGGGATAAGCTCCCGTATGAATATTGAACAAGGAACAAGCCCGCCCGGATGAACATCCGTTCGGACGGGGAATATCGAACAAGGAAGTTATAGGGTTCGCGGTTGAAAGATCGGGATTGGGAACCAAATAGAAATACATGGATTTACCACGGAGTGCACAGAGATATCCTGAGCGAAGCGAAGGTCTTTGTGTACTCTGTGGTAGAACCATGGATGACAGTTAAAAATAGAGTTTCCCTTTTAAAATCAGCTTTAGCTTAGGATCCACTTCCTTGTTCCTTGTTCAACATTCCCCGTCCGAACGGATGTTCATCCGGGCGGGGAATGTCGAACAAGAAATGTCGAACAAGGAAGGGGTTGGACTTTAGTTTAAGGTTTGGGAAGTACGGTCATAGTAGAAATTCTTGGATTTACCACGGAGTGCACAGAGATCTTACACGAAGAACACGGAGAGAGAATAAAATTAGGACGCTCCGTGCTCTTTGTGCCTATCCTGAGCGAAGCGAAGGTCTTTGTGTACTCCGTGGTAGAACCATGGATGATAGTTAAAAATAGAGTTTTCCTTCTAAACCAGCTTTAGCTTAGGATCCACTTCCTTGTTCCTTGTTCAATATTCAATAAAAAAAGCCCGGTTCTTTCAAACCAGGCTATCCGCCGATGCTCCCCCTGCTATACTATTATCGAACCAATTCTACGTTGATTTAAAGGGAATATATGAGCTGGAGCCACTTTTGAGGAATATCATAATACCGGGTAAGACAATGATTCCCTGTAGGAGTGCCTTTTAATAAAGTATTTATATCCCTTACTAGTATTGAACATATAAGATAAGGGTATATGATAAAGGGTATATAGGAGTAAGAGTAAAGAGAGTAAGTAGAAGGAATTAAGGGAGAGACAGAAAAGTAGATTCATTGAAGCTCTGGAAATAACACTGATAAGTTAGTAGCAAAATGATGCAGAAAGAAATTGAAGTAGATATGGATTTAGTAGCGGGGTTAGAAAGAATGACTCCAGAATCACTTGCATCTGATTCTCAAGCACCAACAGGGGGTTATAAATAAGGTTTGATAGAAAATGTTGATGAATAACCTCAGTACGGGTAATTGGCTTTAAAATACACCACAGAGGCAATGATATAATAGGGTCGTAAAATATAATGTTAGTGGCAAACACTTATGCAAGTAAAGAAATATTATAGGAAAAATAAAAATCGCTAATACAGCCCTAAACTTTTAGGTTCAATAAATTATAAAATGGCAGCAGTTACAACAGATGACATTCCAAAATTGGAGATTAGTAGATTGAAAGGGATATACATAGCAGAAGGACAAAAAACAGAGGGTACATATCAAGGCGATCCAGAAGACCCTGTATTATATCTTGAAAGTAATCTTACTAGTGCTGATAGAATACTTAAAATAAAATATAAAGTGATTAATGGTTCAGGCATGATGGATTATGAAATCATAATTGATGCACTCCCATCAAATCTTGGAAAAGGGGTTAATCTATATTTCATTTGCCCCGTATGTGGAAAAAGGGCAAAAATCTTATATTACTGTTTAAAGACTCACCTTTTTATTCACAGAAAAGAATATGCTCAAAGACTTTACTATCCTATTCAGACTTACGGTAAAGTAGAAAGAATCCCTCAACGTTTTGAAATGAATGATAAAAAGTTACTTAACCTTTTTAAGCAACAAAAAAAAGATTCTTTTCAAGGACAAGTGACCCGATCAAATGTTAGAATTCAAAAACTAATAGACAAAAGAAGAGTACTAGATTTATTAGTTATCCAATACATGGAGAAAAAATTCAAGGTATGGGAATCTAAATTTAATTAATTTTTTGATTCTATATATTCATTCCATCCACCTTCATCATTTTTTTCATATAACGCACCTCTCTCATATTTATATACAGTTGGAGAGTTGGTAATATCAACTATTTTATCTCCATTGATATATGCTTTAATTATAGATATTCTTTGTTTTTTATTTTCGTATTTGGTGTTATTGTCACCGGGATATGATTCTAATGTAACATTGATGTCATTTATGGTGAATACGTACTTCCAATAATTAGCACTATCAACAAATGTTTTGGTTCCTTCAAAAAATATTTTTGATTTATGTGACCACACAATTTCTGGTGAGCCATACTTTACCATTATGTAATTGGCTAGCTCTTTTGATTGAATAGCTCCAATTTGTAATCCATAGAAATAAGTAAACAAGGTTTCATAGTTGACGGCTACTCTGTAAAAAACTTTGAATACCTCTTCTCTCCCTTTAGTGTCTGTATCCAACCTCTCCATAAGTAAAGCAACATCCGGTGAGCGATAGGGTAAATAAGTATTCATAGTATAAAAAAACATCTTGTTTTCACCATAACGATAATTAAGCCAACATGCAGCCGCAAAATCTTTAATAGCTTTTTTGCTAAGTACTGGTTGAGCATAGACATTAACACTCACAAACATGATAACAAATAGAATTGCTTTTTTCATTTTTGGTGATTTAGTTTAATAAAGATAATACACGTGCCTGTACGTGTGAATTAAATTTTAGGAAGATGCTTATTTGCTAAAGCATAATAGCATGGAAAATTCACCGGTTTCAGCCATTGAACAGTATGTAATAGATACTGTTAAGAGGAAAAGAAGTGAAAAAGGGATATCACAAAAGGAGTTAGCATTCTTGATTGATAAATCAATAAGTTTTATTGGAGATATAGAAAACCCAAAATATAGAGCAAAATACAACCTCAATCACATTAATGAACTGGCTAAAATATTTAAATGCTCACCAAAAGACTTTCTCCCTGATCAGCCTCTTTAGCGATTGGTAATTTCCTGCTGGTATGTTACTATCATTAATTTTAACTCATCAATCCTTAAAGTTTCTTTTTGTCTGTGTAACATTGCATGGCAATTAGGACAAACAGGTCTTAAATCATTAATCGGATCAACTTCATAGGTTTCTCCTATTTGTGAAACTGGTATCAAATGATGAACATGTATATATCCTTTTCCTATATCGCCATACTTTTCTTCAAAGTCAAAGGCACAAACAGCACACACGGCCTTCCAATGCTGGATACACAATAACCTGGCCTTTGGATTTCTTTCATAGGCATTGACAGTTATTACCTTTTTAAGACCTTCAAAAAGAGGCTCTGTTATTTCTATCGGTAGCTCTTCCGGTAGCTTATCATCATTTGAGAGATCTGTTCCCTCAGCATCCTTGCTATTAATAACAGCTATTGGTTGCTCATTACTTAGCTCATTAGCTTTTAATGTCAAAATAAATTTTGCTTTCTTCATTTGACTGCCTAAAATAAAAAGAAATGAATGTGCATCAAGTAATGTTGTATCAGGTTCTTTTACTTTGAGAAAGTCTCTTACTTGCTTAATAATATCAATATACTCATTA
>Ga0193706_1000642_pt1 | contig 18826 bp, 12 predicted proteins | sample U3c1metaG_FD_160130 | JGI IMG/M metagenome (GOLD analysis project Ga0193706, IMG submission 160130) | Soil microbial communities from a riparian zone of the East river system, Colorado, United States - U3c1 | ecosystem: Environmental > Terrestrial > Soil > Riparian zone | place: USA: East River... | reverse complement strand
TCCGCGCACCGAGTGGGCCATCAGCGAGTTGTGGCTCATCGAGCCGAAGCCCGCCGCCGGATTGGTTCCGGCGCTGTTGCGGTCGGAGAAGGTGAAGACCTGCGAGACCACGTTGTTCTTGTCTTCGTACTTGTAGAAGACCTTGGTGTTCGCGCTGAACTGCGTGATCTTGCCGCGCGGGCCGACGCCGAGCTGGAAGTAGATCGGCGACTGGTAGGTGAAGTCCGCGTTCGCCTGCTTGTAGACGATGCGCTCGCCGGTGATGTTGCTGAAGTTGTTGCCCGTGTTGTACTCGCCACCCAGGTGGCAGCCCATGCACGTGTTGGTCCACGAGCCGTGGCAGGCGATGCAGTCCATCGAATCGCTGTGCGAGAAGTTCTGCGTGTTCGCGCCGGTCTGCAGCGGCCCCATGCCGTTCGCCGGGTCGGCGTCGATGCGGCCCATGGCGTAGGAAGCCTTGGGGTTGTAGATCGGCGCATTGGTCGTCGGGTGCACCTTGGCATTGTCCGCGATCGTGTCCTGGGTCTGCGGGATGTAGTGCACCACGCCGTCGAGCCGGCTCTTGAGGAAGTACCTGCCGTTGGCGTCGCGGTACACGTGCTTCAGCGGATTGCTCTCGGCGTCCATCGCCAGGTCGCGCGTCGTGCCGCCGTAGTCCTCACCCGGCGCGGTCGCGGCGTAGCTCTCGATCGTTCCGTGGCAGCTCTCGCAACGGATCCCGACCTGCTGCTCCATGCGGCTGGCGATGCTCGTCTCGCCGGCTTCCGCGTTGCCGCCGTGCAGGTCGTAGCTGCCGTGGCAGTCGATGCAGCCCATGCCCGCCTGGTAGTGCACGTCCATCGGCGTGTCGTCGCGACCGTCGCCGTCGTAGTCCTCTTTCAATACGTACTGGTTGGCGTTGCGGCCGTTGAACGTGTTGTTGTTCACGGTCTGGTCGAACAGACGCGCGTCGTTCTGCGTGGTCGTGAAGGTGGACGGATTCGCGGGATACTGGCGGTGGTTCTTGACGTCCGCGTTCTGGTCGAGGCGGATGCCCCAGTACTGCATCACGGTGCGGTTCGAGCCCTGGTGGCAGCCGGCGCAGGCGTAGTCGTCGATGCCGGCGATCGTCTGTCCGCCGGGCAGGGTTTTGGCGACGCTCTTGATCTGGTGCGAGCGCGTGTGTGGCCGCTCGGGAGCCTGGATCGCGTCGGGATTGACCGGCTCGAGCTTGTTGATGTTCGGGTCGGTCGAGCCGCTCTTGCCGCCCAGGCTGTACTGCATGTGACAGGCGGTGCAACCCGCCGAGCGGAAGTCGCCCGCGCGGTTGTTGGCGCCGGAGCTTCCGAGGTGGCAGTCGCCGCAGGTGAAGCTGACCTGCTCGAGGAACAGGTTGTGCAGCGGCGAGCCCGTGATCACCGTGTTGTCCGCGTTGCGGTCGTCGTTCAGCGCGGCCGAGAAGTAATTGGGGTTGTTGAAGATCGCGTTCGGGCCCGTGTCGCCGAACACGGAGAACACCGGCGCCTCGATCAAGCGCACGACTGTGCCGAGCACCGACTGGCTGGTCGCGAAATTCGCGTCGGTCACGGCGCGGAAGCCGATGTCGGCCGCCGTCTTCTCGTGCACGCCGTCGTTTTCCGGGACCGCGCTGCCCGCGCCGATCGCGTAGGTCGCGCCGGAGAAAATGCCCGACTGGGTGGCGAGGGCGCTGGTCGACACGGAGTCGGAGTGCTTCTCGTGGCAATCCCCGCAGCCGCGGCCATCGGTGGTGACGCGCAGGTCGCCGGGGTTGATGAACTGCAGGTAGTCGAGGGCGTGGTAGGTGACGCCGTTCGCCGAGTAATCGCCGAACTTGTCGAGACCGGCTTGCGTCAGGCGATTGAAGTAGGCCTTCGCGTCGGTCGAGAGCTTGAGCGCGTCGCCGATCTGCGGCGGGGGCGGTACGTGGCTCGTCACTTTGTCGACGCCGTTCGGATTGCCGCCGTGGCAGAGCACGCAGTCGAGACGCGTCGAATCGACCGTGGCCCCCGGAGTGGTATCCGGGAAGGGGTGGGGATTCTCGATGCCCGGGCCGGAATAGTCGGTGTGCTGCGAGCCGTTGTGGCACAGCATGCACGAGCTGCCGGCCTGCGCCGACAAGGATCCAGTTTCACCGCTGCAGGCGCTGAACAGGACGATCAGTCCCGCGAACAAGCCCGAGATGATGAAACCTGCCCCACGACGCTGATTCGCACTGCGAACTTTTTTCATCAGCACCCGACCGGACTTTCCTGACCGTTCCCCGCCCCGTCAGTCCGGCCACTTCCTCCCGCGTGCTCGTTCGGCCTGTGTATGAGCCAGTCTTGAGTAAGGTTCTGTTTTCCGCGTGCGGTTGCTCGTCAGATGACTGTCCAGAGTCGTGAGGCCTTCCAGTACGGAGTCAGGTGAATTCGCCCGGAGTCGTGTGGGCTCCCCGTTCCGCGCGCAGCGCGGATCGGGGAGCCCACACGACTCCGGACGAATTCACCTGACTCCGTACTTAATTATTGATCTCCGCCTGATGCCAGGTGCGCGGCAAGTGGCAGCGATCGCAGCGATCGACCCACCCCAGCCCGAAGTGATTCGGATTCTGCGTGCGCGCCAGATCTCTCTGGTGGCAAGTCAAGCACTCCGGATCCGCCGGAAGAATCTTGCCGGTCTCGATCCCCGGGTGGCAGCGATGACAGGCCGTCGATGCATGCACCCCAACCAGCGGAAACCGCGTCGTGCGGTGCAGCTCGATCATCCCGACCGGTTCCCAGGTGAATTCCTGGTGACACTTCGTGCAAGTCGGCCCGAGCTGTCCCGCGTGCACATCCTCGTGACACCCGCCACAACCCAGTCGCTCGTAGACCGCCGCGGGCCCGCGATCGTTGTGGCACAAGAGACACGACGCGCGCGCATGAGCACCGACGAGCGGAACTCCGGTCTTCGCCTCGTGATCGAACTGAAAATCCGGGACCAACGTCTGCCAGTCAGTGCCGACGTGACACGTCGAGCAATCCGCCGGGAACGTGTCGTGCGGCAGCACGGGTCCGAGGCCCGACCACCACAGATGCTGCTTGGTGAAGTCCGGACCCCCGGCGACGCAGGCCGCGATCAAGAGAATTGCCGGCAAGACGATCGCGAGCCAGCGCAGTGCGCGCGGAAGTCGCTGGTGACGGTGGTTGTGGGTGGCGTCCATGGGCTCCTCAGAAGCTCTTCTGCAGGTAGAAACCGAGGTTGATGGAATTCTCGTTGTCCCACACCAGGCCGTCGAGGTGCGCGGCGAGGCTCCAGCCGCTGACGAAGTAGTGATCGGCCTCGAGGCGCAGGCGATGCTGCGGAAGATCGTTGTTGCCGCCGCTGAATCCGTCGAAGCGGCTGTTCGACAGCTCGTACTCCAGGCTCAATCGCCCGCGTTCCAGCGCATAGGCGAAGGTCGCGCGGGCTCCGAGCAGCTCGACGAACTTGGCCTGGGTGGTGAAGCCCGTGAAATCGACCCACAAGCGCGGGAAGAAGAAGTTCTCGACCTCAAAGCCGCCTTCGCCATCGCCGCCGGAATCGTCCTGGTCCGCCCAGGCCGCGACCAGGCCGTGGATGCGCACCGGATTCGCGACGCGCAGGCGACCCTGGCACGAGACGCGATCGTTGTGGTCGTCGGCGAGCTGCGCCGCGGTCACCGGCCGGAACTCGTCGCGGTCGAGCTCGGGGAAAGCGATGTGGCTGTAGGCGAGCAGCACCGAGCTGCCGTCGGCCCAGCGCCGAGCGGTGTTCGCGTAGGCCTGGGTCAGCTCGACACCTTGGCCCTTGTTCGCGTCGCCGCCCGAGTAGTAGTCGATCCAGGCCGTGCTGGTGAAAGTCCAGCCGCGCTGGGGGAGATAAGCCACCTGCGCGACGAGCAGATCGCGGTCGGCGTCGCCGTCGTGCAGCGTCTTCTGGAAACCGGCCGCGGCCGAGAGCTGCTCGGACTCGTCGTAGAGCCAGCGGTACGACGCGGCGACCTGGAAGTCCTGCACGGTCTTCTGTTCGGCGTCGGGCTCGGGCATGAAACCGGCGCTGAAGCCGATGCGATGGCCGTTGTCGAGCCGCCGATCCCATTCGGCCCCGTCGACCACGCCGAACTCGGGCATGTTGTCCTGCAGGAAGCGGCCGAACTCGTAGCGGTTGTCCTCGAAGCGATTGCCGCCGACCGCATAGGAAGCGCGGTCGATGCGCAGGTGCGTCGAGGTCTCGTCGTCGTTGTCCGGCACGTCGGTATCGCGGTAATTCACTTCGCTGTCGAAGTGGATGCGCTCGCCGTCGCCGAAGGCATTCTCCAGCGTCAGGTCCGTGCCGAGGCGATAGAAGCCGTCGGTGCGCTCGTCCTCGGTGCTGTTCGTGAAGTCGAATATCGAATAGACCCGGCCGCGGAAGTCGCTGGGCCGCTCGCTCGGACGCAAGGGGCGCACGCGCGCGAGCAGCGGCTGTCCTTCGCTCCACTGGTCGTCGCGCGCTTTCCAGGGCGCGTGCGGCGGCGCCGCTTGCTGGTCCTGCGGATCCGCAGGAGTCGTCGGCGCTGCCTCGGGCTGTGCGAGGCGCGAAACGGGCACGAGCACTTCCGCGCGCGTGCCGGCCGGGATCACGAGGCTCTGGTCGTCGAGCTCGGCGATCGAGCCGCGCTCCTCGATGCGCAGCAGCGTGCCGAGCACGGCCGTTCCATCCTTGAGCCGCAGCGTGACGCGGTCGCCCTTGCGCAGCCCGTCGTTGCCCCCGCGGTCGAGGGTCACCGATCCCGGCCGCGAGCTGACTACACGCAGGTCGATCTTGCGCACTTCGTCGCCGGCCTGGGCATGGGCGGGACGCGACAGCCCGCCGGCCGCCAGCGACACACCGAGGATCAGGCACAACTCGCGCAGCATCACTTGATTCCGGGCTTTCGCCTCAAGAGCACTTCGTCGTGCACGCCGTGACAGTCGGCGCAGTCGGTTCCCAGCGGCTTGTATCGGATCACCGAGGCCGCGTTCTTCACTCCCGGGGACTTCTCCACGAGGTGGCAGGCCGCGCAGGCCACCTCGCGGTGGGTGTCGCCCAGCGGGAAGCGCGAATCGCGCTCGTGGTCGAAAGTCGAGAAGTTGCGCGCCGTCTCGGCATGGCAGCCGGCGCAGTCGGTCGCGCCCTCGACGGCGAATTGCGTCCCGTGCGGGTTGTCGTGGCAATCGCCGCAGCTCGTGCCGAGCGCGGGCTCCCAGCTGCGGCCGAAGGCATCGGCGGTCGAGCGCGGAGTGTGGCAGTCCGAGCAGGCGGCGGTCTGGTGGCCCTGGCGCAGCTCGAAGCCGGTCCAGCGGCCGTGGTCGAAGCCCTGCCAGAGCGTTCGGAACGAAGTCGAGTCGTGGCAGCGCGCGCAGTCCTGCTTGCCGTCGACGAGCTCGGGGAAACTCGGGCCGTCGAAAATTCCCGCGTGGGGATCCTGGTGGCAGGAGAAGCAGCCCTGGTAGGCGTCGAAAGTCTCTTCGACCTTGCCGAACTGCCGGCCGTCCTTGTCGCGCTCCGCGCGCGGAAAGTGACAGGACTCGCAGGAGCTCTGCGCATGGGCGCCCTCGATCGCGAAGCTGGTCCACACGCCGTGGTCGAATTTTTCGCTGGGGACGTTCGCGAAGCGCGTCGTGTCGTGGCATTGCGCGCACTCGCCCGCGGCGGGCGCCGGCAGGAGCGACGCCTGCTCGGCGAAGAGCTCGGAGTGCACGTCCGCGTGGCAGGCCTCGCAGGTCATCCCCGTGCCGCGAAACATGCGCGGTGAATCGGCGGGAACCGGGTCCTCGTGGCAGAGCCTGCATTGCGTGCCGAGGTGCGCGCCGGTGAGCACGAACTCGGCCCGCGCGTGCTTCTCGGTGTCGAAGGTGTGCGGCTCGAAGCGCGTGCGCTCGTGGCAGGCGAGGCAGTCGCCGGTCGAAAACGGACCGAGGGCGAACTGGCCGCCGTGCGGATCGGCATGGCAGGCGCTGCACAGATCCTGCTTGCGGCCTGGATAGCGGTCGGCGAAAGCCAAAGCCCTTGGATCGTGGCATTGCTGGCATTTCTGCTGGTCGTGCGGCAGATCGAGCGTGAATCCGCTGCGCGCATGCTGCTCGGACGAGAGCGCGAGCCGCTCGTCGCGGAAGGAATCGTGCTCCGCCGCGTGGCAGGAGACGCAGGAAGTCTCGAGCGGCATCGCGACCGCCGCCGCGTTCTTCTGCGCGAAGACCGGCGCGTGCGGCGACTCGTGGCATTCGACGCAGGTGCGCGGCGCGAGGATCTTGCTCCTCTTGTCCATCGCCTCCAGCGCGCGATCGGTCTCCTTCGCGTGGCAAGCACGGCAATCGAGTCCGCCGTGGCCGCCGATCAGCTCGAGGTTCTTCTCGTGCCCATCCGCGTGCATCTTCTCCCAGGTCTCCTGACCGTGGCAGCTGGCGCAGGAGTTCTTCATCTGGCCTTCGTGCGGATCCTCGTGACACGTCACGCAGTCCTGAGCGAGACCGATGTAGCGCTCACCGCCCGGCGGAAGCACGTCGTCGAAGGCATGCTCGTGGCACTCGGCGCAGGCGAGCTCGAGGTGCTTGCCATTCATGTCCCAGCCGATGCGCTTGTGATCGAAGAGCTTCGGATCGGGCACACCGGCCATGACGAAGCTCTGGCGGTTGACGATGCTGAAGAACGGCCCGTGGTGCTCGGAGTGGCAGGTCGCGCACTCCTGAGCGTCGATGCCCGGCCGCGGAATCGTTCCGTGCAGCCCCTTGTCGTCCTTGATCTGCGTGTCGATCGCCGCATGGCACTCCAGGCAGGAGCTGGTCATGTCGGAGAAGAACCCTCCATGGCAGGCGCTGCAGTTCGTGCCGCCCTCGAGCTTCTCGTCGCGCGCGTGCACGCGAGTCACTTCACCGGGCGCGGTGCGCTTGAGGTCGACGACCGCCATGCCGACGACCACCGCCAACGACAGGACGGCGATCCAGAAGTGGACGCTACGGACCTTCACGGATCCTCACGTCGGCCAGACTCGAGCTGTACGTGAGGACCCAGCCGATGTGCAGGATCATTAGCAGGACCATCAGGGCCGCCACCCAGCGGTGGACGAACCTCCAGGTGTTCAGGACGGCCCTCAAGTCCTCCAGGTGGGCGGCCCTCAAGGCCACCGAGTGGGCTTCGCGGGACAGGTGCACGGCATCCTCGATGCGCTCCGGGGCGAGGCCCTGAGCGCGGCCCTCGGCGCGCAGACGGGCGAGGGCGGCGCGCAGGTCGCGCTGGCCGGAGAACATGGCGCCGACGCGGCCGAAGAAGGAGCTGCTCCATTGGCGGCGGTCGACGAGACCGGTCAGCTCGCCGCGCACCTGCTCGAGGAATCGCCGCTCGCTGCCGTCCCAGGTCTCGACGTATTGATCGAGCCGCGTGCGCAGCTGCTCGAGCTCGAGCTCCTGGCCGTTGGCCGCGCGCGGAATCCAGGCGTAGAAATAGCGCCCGATCGCGCCGCTCACGAGCAGCAACGCAAGTGCCCACAAGGCATCTCCTCCGACCGTGCCGCGCGGCGACATCGCCGCGTGCAGCATCGCCGCGAGCAGCGCGAGAATTCCGGTGACCATGTGGCTGCTCATCCAGGTCTGCAGCGATCCGAAACGCATCCAGACCTTGTTCGCGCGCCGCGCGAGGTACAGCAGATTGAAGATCACGAGCAGCATGGCCGCGATCCCGAGCGCGAGCCCCAGGCCGCGGCCTGAGCGCAGCCAGGCATGCTTGGCATCCGCCGCGCGGAACTCCGGCGCGAGCAGGTAGTAGTCCGCGTTCCACAGCGCCCAGATCAAAGTCCCCAGAGCGAGCGCGAAACCGACCAGCAACGCCTTGAAGAGTCCCGTGCCCTGCTCCGTCACCGCTTGCACCGGCGGCCGCAGCTTGGGATCGAAGGACACGCCGGCCTTCTCGAGCCGCTCGAAAGGCGCCGTTCCGCCGACCATCACGAAGACTTCGTCGTTGTCGATCACCTCGCGCCGCGTACCGCCCTGCGCGGAAGCCGCGTACTCGAGCTCGACCTGCTCTTCGCCGATCGCGACCACGGTGGTTTCCAGCGCCACGCGCAATCGATTCTCCGCCAGCGCCGTCTCGAGCCGCGCCTGATTGCGCGTGCGGATGCGGTGGAAGCTCGAGCGACGGTAGGACAGCACGACCTCGTTGCCCGGCTGCTCCGCGAGCCCGAGCGCCGCCTCGACCGCGCTGTCGCCGCCGCCGACGACCAGAAGACGCCGGCCCGTGAACGACTGAGCATCGAGCAGGCTGTAATTGACTTTCGACAACTCCTCGCCCGGCACGCCCAGCCGCCGCGGCGTCCCGCGCCGGCCGATCGCGAGGCAGACCTGGCGCGCGCGCACTGGCTCGAAGTTGCTGTGCACGAGGAAGCTCGCTCCGCCCGCTTCCAGGACGCGCTCGACATGCTCGAAGACCACGCCAGTGTGCAGCGGCAGCTCCTCGTCCGCGGCGATGTCGCTCCACAGACCGACCAGCTCTTCCTTGGAATACTCCGTGCGCGACAGCTTCCCGCGCAGCGGCAGCTCGACCGGCTGCGTGACGACCAGCTTGCGCCGCGGATACTTCGCGACCGTCCCGCCGACGGAGTCCTCCTGATCGAGCATCACGAAGGACAATCCGCTGCGCTTCGCCTCGAGGCCGCACGCGAGCCCCGCCGGCCCCGCGCCGACGATGCACAGATCGAGCATCTCCTCGCGCTGCTCCTCGGAAAGACTCGCCGAGCGCCGCGCCACTTCCCGCGCAACGCCCGACCCCTGCTCGATCGCCGTCTTGATCAGCGCGTGGGCCGTGACCTCGCCCGCCAGGAACAAGCCCGGCGTGCCGACCGCCTCGAGCTCGCTCGTGAGCGCCGGAACATCGCGCCGCTCCTCGAGGTTGGCCAGCGTGACCTGGATCGCCCCGACTGGACACTCGCGCTCGCAAGCCGCGTGACCGACGCAGCGCGACCCGTTGACCACCACGGCCTGCCCGTGGATCAGCTCGAGGACGCCCTCTTCGGGGCAGGCCGCGACGCAGGTCCCGCAGCCCAGACAGCGCGAAAGATCGACGACCGGATGCTGGAGCTGCGCCTGATGGCTGCCCGCGCGCACCGCGAGCTCGCGCCGATTGAGCCGCTGCTGCATGCGCCGCAGCTCGATGCGCCGCGCACTGACCACCAGGAGCAGCGCGCCGAGCGCGAGCACCACGAGAGCGAGCAGCGTCCAGATCATGCGAATCCCCGTTGAGCCCGCCGCGCCGTTTGCCTGCCTCCCCGTTCATGCCACCGGGCAGCGCCCTGGAGGCCTGCCCGGCGTCGCACGCAGCGTCGCAGCGCCCGGCTCAGTACGCCGCGCCGTTCCCGCCGGGCTTGGTCACATTCGGCAAGGGCTTGGGCTTCAACTCGGTCTCCGGCTTCGGCGGCCCGGGAATCAGCTCCGGCAGCGGCTTGCCGCTCGGAATCGAAGTCTCCTGCGTGTTCGGCGCAGTCGCTCCATCCGGTTGCGCCGCCGGCTGCTCGGGCGCCTGGGCCATCGGTTGCACGGTGTTCGCATCCGCGCGCGGACGGCGGCGCGCCGGCGCCGTGGTCGAGGCCGGAGCTTCCTGCGACACTTCGGCCGAGCCCTCTTCCTCGATCATCGGATTCGGCAGCTTGCGCGCCGGCGGAGGAGCCACGGGCTTCTGCGCCACGGTCTGCGGAGTCGGACGAGCCTCGGGCCCCTGATCGATCTGCCCGCGCAGCGCGCTCGCGCCGATGTAGGCCTTCGAGCTCGCGACGCAGGCATTGAGCCGCTTGCTCAAATCGCGCGCCTGGCTGGTGAGCGCCGGCACCTCGGTCGCGATCACGGACACCGAGGCGGAATTGAAATCGTGCTCCAGGAACAGCGCCTGGTCGTTGAGGTCGGAGTTGAACGCATTGATCGAGACCAGCGCCGCAATCGCCGCATCATGCACCGCCGAATAACGCGAGCGCGTCTCGGCCAGCCGCGCCTGGCTCGCTTGACGCAAGTTGGTGTTGCCGAACTTCTCGAGATCCGTCGTCCACGAGCGGAACACGCTGTCCGCCGTGTCGTTCATCGGATCGACGGAGTACTGCAGCTTCTCCGCCTGTTCTTTCGAGGCTTTGACCTTCATGACCAGGTCGTTGTAGGCGAGCATCGGATCGCCAGAAAAGTCAGGCGCGACGATCTGCCCGAAAGCATCGAAAGCCGCCGCGGCCTTTTCGCGCGCGACGAGTGACTCGATCTGGATTCGCTCGACGTGGGTCAAGAGGACGTCGACTCGCGTCAAGCCTTCGCTGCTCTGCGTGCTCGAGCACGAGAAGAGCGCCAGGGTGACGGGGAAGAGCCACGTGAGTGCGAAGAGCGGATGGCGATGGCGCATGCGAAGCCTTTGTTTTTCCGGTCGGACCGGAGGAAGCAGGAGCGCGGATGCTGGCTCCCAAGGCGGTTTCGGCAGCGCGGTGGGGGGATCTTTACTCAGTCTGGACAGAAGCGGAGGGGAGGAGCAGGGACTTCGAGCGAGGCAGTTTTTTCGCGGTGGGCCGCTGCGAGACGCGGCCAGCGACGGCGAGGACACCTCACGCGCTGCGCCCGCGCAAAGGGCGAGGCAAGCTGCATTACCCGCAGCGCACTGATCGATCGAAGAGAAAAGTCTGGTCAGGCTGACGCGAGGAGCACGAACCCTCTCGCTCCGTCGGGAGTTGCAGGGGGAGCAGGGGGAGCAGGCCAGGACTCGACCGATTGGAAAAGTCGCCCAGGCCTGCGCGCCAGCGTCCTTCTCGTGGTGAATCGCCGAACGTCAGCTGAGGCGCGCTCTCCTACCTGATCGCACCCTTCTGCTCCAGCAAGCGGACGATTTCCGCCTGTTGGGTCTTCGATGCCTCCGAGCCGGATCCGCCGCGGCCAGTGGTCAGTGTCGCGAGCTGGATCGGCGTCGAGCCGTTCCCGTTGACACGCCGCGCGTCGGCCCCGCCGTCGAGCAGCGCCGCAACCGCTGCAGCGCAACGCGTCCTGACGGCCCGGTGGAGCGGGGCGACCCCGCTCTTGTCCACCGCGTTCGGATCGGCGCCCGCAGCGATGAGACACTCGATGGTCGCCGCCTGCGCGGGCGGGTTCCACGCGGACGAGTTCGGTTGCCCATCGACGGCGTAGTGGAGCGGCTCGGCTCCGCGGCGGTTCCTGGCACGGACGTCGGCGCCCGTGGCGACCAGTCGCTTCACGATCGAGGGCCGGTACGCGGCTGCGGCAACGTGCAGCGCAGTGTCACCCGCGTAAACGTAGTGCCCGATCTCGTCGAGGAAGAAGTCCTTCGCAGCCTGCCGGGTCGCGCCCGCCGCGATGCAGGCACGCGCGAGGGCCGGCGAAGCCGCAAGGAGTCGCAGGGCGACCGCCTCGTCTCCGGCCGCGATGGTGCGGACAAGGGACAGCAGCGTGGAATCGTCGGCCGGCATGGGCCGCTGCAGCCTATCGGGCGCTGGAGAATCGGTCGAGCACGGCGATCCGCGACGCACGGCCGAGTGTCCTGATCGCGACCAGGAAACCAGGCTGCGCTTCCCACCCCCTGGCCCCCCCCTCCCGTCCCCGATGCACCGGCTATCCCGCTCGATCCTCGCGCTCGTCTCACGCGAGTCTCTGCCTCCGGTGTGCAATTGAGCACCCAGTCGCTCCCCGGATTTCCAGCCGGCATGGTGCTCGGCAATGCAGGCCAGGTGTTCTTCGGCGCCGAGGAGCTGGGAGGCCTGCAGGGCAACATCCCCGCTCTGACCCAGATCGATTCCAGTGGCTCCATCAACTGGCACAGGACCTACGGCACGTCCGGCATCTCGACAGCGCCGCTGGGAGTGACCCTCGCTCCCGACTCGCGCGTGGTGCTCGTCGGCAGCAAAAAGTTCGTCAACACCCTCGGATCCTTCGCCCTCGCCATGCAGATCGACACGAGCGAGAGCCCGCACGGCTACTGCACGGGCAAGATCCACTCGCTGGGCTGCGCGCCCCGCACCATATTCACCGGCATGGTCCAAGCGAGCGCGCCCTCGGGCTTCGCGATGCACGTCGAAAAAGTGCGTAACCAGAAGCCGGGCTTGTTTCTGTACAGCGTCACCGGTGCCGCCTCGACACCCTTTGGCGGCGGCCTTTTGTGCGTGAACGCGCCCGTGCACCGCACGATCGGCGTGCAATCGGGAGGCGGTCCGCCAGCCGTCCAGGATTGCAGCGGCGTCTACTCGATCGACCTGAACGCCTTCGCGAGCGGCGGACTCGGCGGCTCCTCCGCGCCGGAGCTGTCGATCGCCGGCACCCGCGTCTGCGCGCAAGCCTGGGGCCGCGGCCAGGGATTCCCCGCGCCGAACGACATCTCGCTATCGAGCGGCTTGACGTACGTGATCCTGCCTTGATCTCGAGCGCCGCTCTCTGATTCGCCGCTCGACGATCGCTGCGAAACTCAAGCGCCCTCGTGGGTATTCAGGAGGGGCATCGAACGATTCTCGCTTCGCTGCCCGTCGTCCACAGTCCGCTCAAGGCACGCTTGTCCATCCGCAACGTTTCGATTCTTCTCCTCTGCGCGTTGCTCTCCTGCTTCAGCTTCGCGAATCGTCTGGTCGCCCAGGACAGGACTCAGGCGATCGAGAGGACCGCGCACTACACCGTGGTCGTCGAGGGCGGCGGAGTGGCTGGCAGGCGCGAAGCCCTGGTGCTCGGCGTGGTGCTCGAATCCGCCTGGAAACAGTTCGCCGAGATCCTGCAAGCCGAACCCGCCCTGAAATCGCGCTCCGAATTCCAGGTCCGCGTCCTAGCCGACAAGCAATCGTGGTCCGACGCCGTGAGCTCGAACGGCATGATCCTGTCGGCAAACCTAGACACTCTCTGCTACATCCCCGAGCGCGATCTCGTCCTTCTCTACCGCCAGCCCACGGAGTGGTTCACACGCCGCCTCGCCCTGCACGGCGCCTGGCAGCAGTTCCATTGCCGCGCGAAATCCAAGCACGCCGACCTGGTGAACTCGTGGATCGTGCTGGGCCTCGCCGAGGAACTCTCTCAACATCGCCTCGACGGTTCCAGGCTGGAGCTGGCGGCTCATCCGCGCATCACCGTCATCGACCTGCCGCGTCAGGCGCTCGAAGCCTTCAATCCCGGTGAAGCGGGCTTGCAGCGTTTCGTCGACGAGGCGTTGAGGGAACCGGCGCTGTCGTGGGCGCTGGTGAGTTTCCTGCGCGAGGGGAAGGATCAGAAGTACCGGGCGCGATTCGACAAGCTTGCGCTGGGTCAGACGGGGAGCAAGTTGACGGGGGCTGAATTCGCCGCGTCGCTGGGGAAGGCGGCGCAGGTATCGCTCGAGCTGCAGGCGTGGTTGCGGACTGTGCAGGAGCCTCTCGAGGCGGCCTGTGGAGATTGGGAGGATGTCGACGGTAGGTTGATCATCGCTCGCGCTCCGAGTGATGACTTCGCATTTGCCGTGGTCAAGGCGGCCGTGAGCGAGGTCAGCGCGCGCTTCGAGCTGCAGGGTGATACAGCGGCGGGGATCGTCCTGGCGTGGACGGATCGGCACCATTACGCGTTCGCGACTGTCGGCGAGAGCGGGATTTCCGTGCAGCGTTGCGCGGGAGATGAACTGGTGGTTCTAGGCGAGTACCAGGCTCCTCCCGCAGTGAACGGCTCGCACCTGATGCGCGGTCGGCGCATGGACGGGCGCGTCACGCTGTTCGTCGAGGACAAGGAAATCGCGAGTTTCGAGCTCGAAGGCGATCGCCTGGGATTTGCTGTCGACCATGGAGTCGCGCGGTTCACAGAGACTGCTTGGAAGTGAGCGGGGGCCCGTTGGTGATTCTGCAAGCCAGCCGCGCGCCTTGGAAGCCTGCAGGATCGGTGCGCTCAGGTAGAGCGTGTCTTGGTTGGCGTGAGCTGTCGTGGGCTGACTCCCAAAGCCGTGCGCGAGCGCCGTTGCAGCATCTCGCCACTCCACCGCCTCACGCCGGAACGAAGAATCCCTCCGCAAGCCTGGTGGGGAAGGGGGGACTCGAACCCCCACGGCCGTTGGGCCTTCGGATTTTAAGTCCGATGCGTCTGCCGATTTCGCCACTCCCCCGGCGCCGGGAGTCTAGCAGCCGACTCGCGCGCATTCCGCGCGCTGGCGTCCCATCGCGGGTCGAAGTTGAATCCCAGGCCGCCGCAAGCGCGCGGAAGGAGTCTCCCGCACATTGCCGCTCGAGCCCCTCAGGCGAACTTCGCGGCCAAGGGCAAAAGCGCAAAGCTCGCTGCGTCGAAACACCCGTGAGCGATCACCGCCGGCCAGATCGAGCGATGGAACACCAGGATCGCGCCGAGCCCGAGGCCGAGCAGTCCGGCCGCGACCGAGGCGATCGGTCCCATGGCCGCGTGGCCGAAGCCGAAGACCACCGCGGCCAGCACGACGCCGAAGTACTGCCCGCGGCGCGAAGCAAAGAGGTTCGGCCACAATCGAACGAGGCCGGCGAGGAATCCCGCGCGCCACAGCTCCTCCCGCAGGCCGGCGACGACGAAGCTCACGAACGTCATCATCAGCCAGTAGTAGGTCGGGTTGTCGCGCATCGCGTCGAGGCTCACCACCGCGGCGATGTTCGTCGGGCCGGCGCGCGCGTGGCGCTCGACCTCGGCGGGGTCGACTACGCCCAGCGCCATCAAGACACCCGCGACAGCGATGGCCGCGATCGTGACCAGAAGCCGGAGCGCGATGGAATAGCCGAGGCCCAGGGGCAGCGGGAGGAATCCGCGGCGCCAGCGGAGTTGCAGGTCGTCGGCGGTGGCGCGCGACGCGAAGAGTGCGGCGCCGAAGATCAGGGCGAAGAGGGCGAGGCCGAGGACGCTCGCGAGGAGCAGGCCGCCGACTGAGGAGGTGAGGGCTGGTTCCGCGCCTGCTTTGCGGCCGATCGAGGACGCGCCGATCCAGAGGACGTAGAGGGTGAGCAGTGTGAGATGCAGGGCCCAGCGCCAGCGGGGGACTGGCGTCGTTTCCTGCGAGCTGCTCTCGGGCACGGGGCGAATCTACGCTCGCGGTCGTGGTGACGCCATGCAGGGCGAGCTTGACCATCCGAGGGCGGGGAGTATCCTTCCCGGGCTCGCGGCGGAGCGATCAGCTCGGCCGTGAGCAAGCGGCGGCATAGCCAAGTGGTAAGGCGACGGATTGCAAATCCGTTATTCCCCGGTTCGATCCCGGGTGCCGCCTCCAAGACGCGGTTCTTGACGTCTAGAAGCTGAATGCTGCGGACTAGAGCGGACGGGGAACCATGCATGCAGCGAGAATCCCTCGTGATCGCTGCGGCGGCGGCCGAAGCGCAGGGCGGGCGGGTTGTTCTCTGCGGGCAGCGCGGCGCGGCCCTGCAACGATGCTGCGCTGATCAGGGCGAGCGGGTCCCGAGATCGAAGCGACCGAGGCTAGGCTCTGGACGGGCCGCGAGGCGCCTATTGCGGAAGCCGAGGGTCGCGCTCGGGGGCGGCTGGTCGACCTCACGGCCGGGCCGTGAACGAAGCGACCTTCGCGGCCCCGAATCCGCCGGCACGACGAAAGTCGGTCGGCGCCTTGCACATTTTGCGACGCCTTGCTTCCCTCCTCCACCCGCCAGCGCCGCAGGCGCAGAGGACACCGTGACCCCTCGACTCGCCGAATCTCCCGTGCCCGAAGCGCCTTCCGCCTCCGCCTGCCATGAAGAGGCCCAGCGTGCGCTGCTCGACCTCGCGCACGGCAAGTCGAAGCGCATTCCCACCGAGCTGCTCGCGACCCACGTGCTGCAGATCTACCACGATGCAGGCTGGGCCGTGCAGCGCGGCGCGCTCGAAGCCCTGTTGCGGCGCATCGCCTTCGGCGAGCGGGACGGGCTGCGCGTGGCCGAGCGGCCGGCGCGCGGAGCGCTGCTGGGCGCGTACGCCACGAGGCGAGCGCGCAAGTCGAGGCGGGTCTGGTGCACGACGCTCGACGAGCTCGGAGCGCGCGTGCGCGCGAGCTGCGACTGTCCGGATTTCTTGCGCAGTTCGCTGGGGCTCTGCAAGCACGTGCTCGTCGTGCTCGACGACATCCATCGGCGCCGAAAGAGCAGGCAGCCCCTGCGTGCCGCCGCAGCGGTCACGAGTCCTCGGCTAGCTTGGGATTCCGTTCGGCCGCTGCGCGGTTCGGGCGACTGGCTGGAGCGCGTGCGGTTTTTGCGGGGGGCTGAGGGTCGCAAGCTGAGCTCCGCGTGTCATGCCGTGGTCCGCAAGCGTTTCACCGCGGACGTTCTGGGGAATGCCACGCTGAAGGGCGTCCACGGCGACGATCCCGCGAGGCGCCTGGAGCTGATCGAAGAATTGCTCAGGTTCTCGCAGGAGGCTGCAGCGTCGACCCGGCACTGCGGCGGCTGTGCGAAGAAGAGCACGCGCTCCTGCGGCGGCTGCTTGCGACGCGCGCTTTCGCCCGCGCAGCTCGCACGGCGCTGCGGACATTAAAGCGCAGCCTCTATCCCTACCAGATGGAAGGTGTCGCGCGCTTCCTCGCGAGCGGCCGCCTCCTCCTCGCCGACGACATGGGGCTCGGCAAAACGGCCCAGGCCATCGCGTGCTGCCATGCTATGCACGCGACGAAGCAGGTGGAGCGCGGACTGGTCGTCGTTCCCGCGAGCCTCAAGGCGCAGTGGTTGCGCGAGTGGCGGGCCTGGACCGACGTGCCGGTCGTAGTCCTCGACGGCACGCCTCTCGAGCGGGCGCGGTCGTGGCGCTCGACCCGCGCCGGATTCCTGATCGTCAACTACGAGCAGGTGATCCGCGATCTCGACCGCGTTCAAGCATGGCAACCGGATCTCGTCGTACTCGACGAGGCCCAGCGCATCAAGAACTGGGCGACGAAGACCGCACTCTGCGTTAAGGTCCTGCGCCCCGAGCACCGGCTCGTCCTGACTGGCACGCCGATGGAGAACCGGCTCGAGGAGCTGGCCTCGATCTTCGACTGGGTCGACGACCACGCGCTGGAACCCAAATGGCGGCTCGCGCCTTGGCACGGCGTGACCGCTGACGGTTCGCGCGAGATCGTGGGTGCGCGGAACCTCGACACGCTGCGCGAGCGCATCGCCCCTTGCTTCCTCCGCCGCCACCGCAGCGAGGTCTTGGGACAACTTCCGCCCCGGACGGACACGATCGTACCCGTCGAGCTGACGGCGGAGCAGCGCGACGAGCACGACGCCCTGCAGCGGCCGATCATGATCCTGATGCAGACGGCGCAGCGTCGTCCGCTCATGCAGGCGGAATTCCTGCGGCTGATGCAGCTCTTGACGACGCAGCGCATCATCGCCAACGGGATCGGTCAGTTGCGCTACGAGTCCGTGTGGCCGGCGCTCGGCAAGGTCGCGCGGCCGAATCCGACGCTGCTCGAAAGCCTCGGCAGCCCGAAGCTCCTCCAGTTGCGCGAGATTTTGCGCGCGTTGGTCGTCGAGCAGGGCCGCAAGGTAGTCGTGTTCAGCCAGTGGCGGCGCATGCTCTCGCTCGCGAGCTGGGCGGTGGCGGACGTGCTCGGCGACGAGGGTCGGCGCGGCGTGTTCTTCACGGGCGCGGAGCAGCAGCGCCGCCGCACGCAGAACCTGGTCGACTTCCACGACGATCCGGCCGTGAGCGTGCTCTTCGCCAGCGACGCCGGCGGCGTCGGTCTCAACCTGCAGCGCGCCGCCAGCGCCTGCATCAACCTCGAGCTTCCCTGGAATCCGGCCGTGCTTGAGCAGCGCATCGGCCGGATCTACCGCATCGGCCAGGAGCTGCCGATCGACGTTTACGCCCTCGTGAGCCAAGACTGCATCGAGTCGCGCATCGCCGACCTCGTATCCGACAAACGACAGCTCTTCCGCGGTCTGTTCGAGGGCGCGAGCGACGAGGTGCATTTCGAGGGTTCGGCGTCCTTCATGGCCGGGTTGAAGCAGGTCGTGCCGGTCGCTTCGGACGAGGAAGATGCTCCGCCGGAGAACCAAGGCGAGCTCGACGCCCCGCAAGTAGAAGCGGTCGCCGACCACGAGCTGGATGCGCTGCTGGACGCCGCGGACGAGCGCGAAGCTCCCGCCGCGGAAGCCCCGACCGTCACCGAGCCGGATATCGCGCAGTACGAGCCGGCCGCGCTCGGGCTCGATGCGCGCGCGCTCGAGAAGCTCTCGAAGCTCGAGATTCGCACGGCGCCCGACGGACGCGTGCACATCGAGGCCGAGCCGCAGGCCGCCCTCGCGCTGTCCAAGCTCTTCGCTGGACTGGCGCGGATGTTGGAGTCGGCTGGACGGCACGAGGAGGAACGATGAATCAGGATAGCAGGGCAGCAGACTGGACCGAAGCGAAGCGGCTCTGTCGGTTGTCCGCTGAGGACGTACGCATGGCGAAGCAACTCGGCCTCAATCCGCGCAATCTGATCAAGAATCGGCCTACGAAGCGCCAACTCTGGAAGACACCGGTTCACCTCTGGGTTCGCGAGCTGTATGACGAGCGGTTTCCTCGGCCGGAAGGAGAGGCGCAGCTAGATCCGCGCTCCCGCAGTGGGCGGAACGAGTCGAAGTCCGGGGTCGGCGCCGCGAACCGGCCGCACGACGGGCGGGGAGGCTCGCGTAGCAGCATGAGCGATGGTCCTCCCAAGCCACTGGTGTACTGGGATTTCGAAATGGAAATCGAGCGGTCGGGAGAAGGCTGGAACGAGGGCGAGGACCCGCCCTTCTAGCCCTGGAATAAGCGCTCAGAAAGGTACCCGGGGCCCGCCCGCTTTGTTAACCGTGGTTCTACGAGGTTCCATGGCACACAACGAGCAGGTCCCAGGTGAAGAGATCATCGTCGATTCGGGCGACGCACGTCAACACGGGTACGGGGATCGCGCGAATCGA
>Ga0193706_1000641_pt1 | contig 18965 bp, 20 predicted proteins | sample U3c1metaG_FD_160130 | JGI IMG/M metagenome (GOLD analysis project Ga0193706, IMG submission 160130) | Soil microbial communities from a riparian zone of the East river system, Colorado, United States - U3c1 | ecosystem: Environmental > Terrestrial > Soil > Riparian zone | place: USA: East River... | reverse complement strand
CTCGAACGGCGTTTTGTACCCAGGCTCGTCGAAGCAAGGAAACGTCCGCCGCCCCGCTTCTTGCGTAAAGGCATAAGCAGCGCCACCCTCCTCCAACTTGTAAAGTCCGATCATTCCCTCCGCGAACGGCGCTTCGTAGATGAAGTCGAGCTCGGCTTCGCCGGTCGGCACCTCATCGGTGAAAGTGACGACCAGCTCATCGGGTATTTTTGAGGCATGAGCCAGGCGAAGGTGCGACGTGCCGACCCGCCTTCCGCTCGACGTTACGATCGCCGTGTTTTGGATAGTAAGTCCCCGACCGTGTAGGACGATCGCTCGCGCGGCCTTCTCGAGCTTGACGGTGATGCGCGCGTGGCCCGTGAAGATCGGCCGGCGAGGGTCGACCGTGAGCTCGAGCAGGTACCGAACTGGACGCGCCTCGGTAGGCAAACGTCCGTCTTGCCGCGGCGCGGGTACGTCATCAACCGTGGCGAGCACGGGTGCCGACGAAGCGGCCGGCGCCGAGATGTGCGGTACACCGTGAGACGAAGCGCCACACGCAACCACGAGGATAGGAGCAAGGGGAAGAACGCGACGGATACAGGACAGCGAGCTGCTCATTTGCATCTCCGGTATTGGTTCCGGGTCGCGAGCCGATCGCCGCGCGCCTTAGTCTGCCCTTTTATCGCCTCCAGTGTCGCTGACTCAATGTGGCAATCGCGCCACAGTCAGGGGCGCCTCGATTTCGTGGCTGTGAGCAATCACCACGTCCAATGCGACGTTGACGGGATCCACAATTGCGTTGCCGTATGTTGGAGCACCGGATCCAAGAACGCGGTGACAGCATGCATCAGGGCCGAGAGATCACGCCAGTGGAGCTCATCTTCTTCGACCATGCGCGCGTACGGCGCCGCCCAAGCTGACGGCGGTGGAGGGACGGTGATCGGAAGCGATCACCAACGAGACTCGGTCGAGTTGGCCAGCGCAGCATGCGAGCCGCACGTCCGCAGATCGCATTTGCGCTGGATGGGAGCGTTCACGTCAGTCCGCGATCGTGTGCTCCGTCAGCCGTCGTAGCCTTGGATCTCTTCGCGAACGGGTTCGAGATTGTGGCGCAGCGTTTTGATGTCGCGCAGCGCACCATAGAGTTGGTGCCGTTCGAGCCAAAGCCGCGTCAGAACGTCGTGCAGCTTCGCGAGCTCGCCGTCAGCGATCTCGAGGCGCTCGACCGGCGTAGGATCCTCGTTCTCGGCGCTTATGTTGACGCGCCCTCCGCAAGGATAGATGTCGCGACGACGGTGACGCGTGCGACCGCCCCGCCGCGATCGCTGATCCTGCGACTATTTCCCCTAAGCGATTGCGGACGCTCCTCGAGCGCCATCTTAATGTAGTACCTTCGAACATGTTCGACCTCACTCATACTGGGGTTGGACCGGGTCCCGGCTGTTAGCGCAGCGCGGGGCCTACTTTTTCAGCGTTTCTGCTTCTTCGGTGGCTTGTCCCGGAAACGCTCGGCGTGCGCTTTTCGAAGTAGCTGGCGCACGACGGTTGCTTCCGAAACCCCGTCCACGTCCGAGAGCTCCGTCAGCATCTTCCTTTCTTCTTGATCCATACGGATCATGAAGCGCTCGGTTTTCGGGTCGGGGGCCACGCAGAACTGCGCAGCGGACCGATGCACAAGTCAAGTTCGACTGAACGGCGCGGCAATCACGACACGTGCTAGAAGACACCAGCGATCGCATTGCAGATTGTTGCCCACCGGCGGACCATTCGATGCAACAGGTAAAACCTTGCGACCTAGTGCTCGCTCACGCATCCGAGATCGAAACGGAGCGGGTCCTTTTCGAGCGCATCGAGCCGATCTTGCGTCGGGCATGCACCGTTCGAGCAGTGACCGGTGACCATGCCCAGCTGACGACATTTCCAGAGCGCGCTGGTGAAACACCGATCGCCGTTCCAATCAACCTGCTTCTGTCGGTACACAACGATGTTGTCCCGAAGAAAGAGGAGCAACGGCGCGCCCTCGTCTACCTCGATCAATGCGTTCTCAGCGAGCTCGTGAAGTTCAAAGCTGGTCGTCTCAAGAAGGCGGCGCACGCGGCCGCCGCCTCCGATCTCCTGGCTGCACTGGATGAAGCCGTCTTCGAGAAGCAAACCGCAGTCTGCGTGGAGTTATCGTTCCATCGTCAGGAGGCGAGCGGCCTTGCGCAGGGCACGCGGCGCCCCAACGACTTGCAGCAAACGGCTTTCGAATTCCTCTGCCTGCGCAGTCGACACCTCAGGCTTCTTGACCATCGCCAGATCCTGAGAAATCAGGCGCTACAAAGGATCGCCCTCGCCGCGAATGGGAGGGTTCATTCCGCAAAATATCTATGGAAGACCGGCTTGAGTCACGATCCCGAGGAGACCAACGCGAAGACCGGTATGTTCGGCGGAACGGTGGTCATTGGCGTCCCGTGGGGACCTGTCGATCCAGCACCGGCGCTCGCCATTGGTTTGGAGCGCGAACGCGCCGAAGGACGTTTTGATGACTTTGCTTCGGAGATGGACGCTTGCAAGCGTTCGTGGCGCACTGAAGCACAGGAATCACGAAGGTGGCGTTGGCGTCCTGAAGAACAAGAGGAAGAAACTTGCGGAATTTCCAGCAAATCGATGGATGAGTTTCTCGCCTCCGAAGCGTTCTTCGATCTGCCCTACGCCGCTTGTGCAGTGACCCTCACTGCATCTTTGCTGTCAGAAAAAAACCGCAAATTCCGAGACAGCGACTATGTCGACATGCGTTTCGTCGCCCGGGCGCTACCGTATTGCGACTTGATGGTCCTAGACGCCGACCTCGCGAACCGTGTTCGAAGCACGAAGCTCGATCAACGCTTTTCGACGAAGGTTCTTTCCGCAAAGCTGGCAGGACACGGAGAAGCGGCCGAATGGTTGCGAGCACGGTCAAATCGATCGCAGACGTAGCCGAAATGGTTTTGCTCTAGTTCTTGCGCGGCGGATCCTCAATCTGGCCACGGTGTGAAATTGCTGATGCCTTGGCAGGAGTTTTTCGATGGCAACCCGTCGGCGCGCGCGACACGCGGTGGACTGCACCAAGGAAATCCACCGAGCCGCAGGAGTCGAAGTGGAGCGCTAACCGCGACGAGAGAGGTAGCCTTGCGCCGTCCTAGCACCCCTCTCCAGGTTCCTCCCGCGGACCTACCGGAGGTCCTTGCTCGGATATTAATTCCACGGCTCGAACTTACCTTCGGCCACTTCGAGCCAGAGTTGGCCTGGCGCCTCAAGAAAGATGAGATCGCCGGGATCAACGGATAGCAGTGGTCGGTCGGGAGTTGTCGAGTCGATAAAGTCAGCGAGCGCGATCGGAGACCCCTGCCCAGACAAGAACTCCGCGGTCCGTCGAACCTTCTCTGGGCCGTTCTCATTGCCCTGTGCGAGTGATGCCTTAAACGTCTGCAGACTGCCCCCTGCGGCAAGGATATGCGTCGAGAGACGGCGAAATAGCTTGGGAAGGATGACCAGACCGAGGTCCGGCTTTTCCACATCGATCGGGCTTCCCGGATGCGGTGAGACAAGACTCTGATCGAGCGTCATCTCGGCAGTGTATTGCTTCCAGATTGAATCTTGCGCGGCCCGCCCTCGGCGGGCCGCATCGAGCGCGACGTTGATCTCGTCGACCTCCATCGAATCGTAAAATGTCGGAACGGCAAGCCCTTCACGCAATAGCTGCAGGTTGATGTTCTGCTTTTCCATTCCGGCGCCAATGAACACGTCACCGACCAGTCTGCCAAAGATATCGAATGCTTGAGCGGGCGAGTCGACGCGGGTTACGATCTCACACGGCTGGGCATCGCCGCTGTAGAAGCGGAGCGCTTCGTTGAGCCGCCGCGCGGCGTACGCTCCGCGGGGTTGGCGGTAAAATGTGTCCTTGACTCTGTAGTGAAGTTCGGGCGCGTCAATCCCTTGCAAGCGCACGCGCAGTCCGCCGCTCGCCATAACGCGCTTCTTCAATATTGTGCCAGCCGGCTGCTTCTCGTCGTAGCGCGCCTTTTGAAGATCGCCGAAGACCGACTTCTCCTTCCCGTTCTCATCGACGAAGGAAGCCATGGCAACTTTGACGTTGAGCGTATCCGCATCGCTATTGCCCTGCGGATAGAATTGTGAGGATTCAAAAAAGCCGCGAACAGTGAATCGTCGTCCCTTTGTCATCCTGACTCTCCCATGACTCTGCGTTGGTTCTTGTTCTTTAAAACCGGAGCGGCGTGAACAATTCGTGGAGCGTCCCAGCGGAGGCGTGGAGGACCTGCTTCACACTCGGCGTTGCCTCCTCGACCGCGCACCGGTTGAGATCATCGACAAGTTCGTCCACACGCTCACGGACGAGCATGCGCGCAATGTTCGGGCTATCCGGCAACGGTACGTGTCGAGAGAGCGAGAACGAGGGCCCCGCGTTTTGTCCGTCGAGCCCAGAAGGAAGTCGCATGAGGAGCTCTCCAAGCGGACGCAAGAGCGCGGGCATCGCACGAATCGCGAATCGCGCGAGTTGAATCGCCGTTGAATCCGACGGGCGAGCGTTTCCAAATGTCCACGCCAGCGCACGGATGGAGAGCCCATAGAGATCGTCGAAGAGTTCCATGACCCGCAACGTCTTTATGTCGGCGATGACGTTACCGCCCGCGTGAGGGCGGCGCGTCGGGTTCGAGACGACTCGATGCGCCGGTGAGAATTTATCATCCCGCGCGAACTCGGCGGTGAGCCCGCTGCGGATCTCATGAAAGATCCCAAAGTGGCAGTCTTCGCGATCGGTCGGGCTTCCCTCGCCCTGGGAGCGAATGCTACGAATCGCTTCGTGTGCCGACGTTGCATCGATAACGCGGACGAGATCCGGAAAATCCACGAGTTCTCGTCCGATCTGCAGCGCGGAATCGGCGACGAAGAGGTCTGACTCCGGCAGCCTTCGGAGAAGGTGGTCGATTCGGTCGTAGAGCTCGCCCACTGTCCCGTACGGGACTTCTTCTTCGATCGCGTGTTTCCGAAGGTCCGCAGGACGCTCCCAACCGAGAAATCGGTTGAGCGTGCCCCTGGAAAATCCTTCTAGAGACATTCGGACAGGGATAGGCAGACCGCCGCGCTCCAACGGGAAGACCGGGTGAAGGTGATAGGGCGTGCCGCCGACCGCCTGGAGGAGATTCCATGCCTGCGCGAGATGAAGCATCTCCTGTGACGCAACGAAGGACAGCTGGGCCGCCCACCGCCGAACGATCTGCTCTTGTGCAAAATCGAGACCCTCGGATTGTCCTCGCTTCAACGAAAATGAGGCATAGAGGTATGAACACGCAAGTCCGTGCTCGACCTCGCATGCTTCCGAGAGGAGCGAGAGTAGCTCGGATCGCCTAGCGTCAGTCGACATTTGAAGCGCCCCCCAAGTGTTTCGCGGTCCGAAGGGCAAGTGCTGCAATCGTCAAAGTCGGATTGGCGGTACCCACGGTTGGAAACGTTCCACTTCCAAGCAGAAACAGGTTTTCCGTCGAGAATGCGCGTCCGAACGAATCAACAACTCCCGAAGCCGCATCCGACGCCATTCTGTAGGTTCCAAGGATGTGGCCTGAGCCACCGTACTTTAGAGGGTCGGATTCGGTTGCAATGTCGGTCATTCCCGCGCGCTCGAACACACGACGTATCGTATGACGCGCCACCGGAAAAGCGCCCGTGGAGTAGGCGCTCACAGAATATTCGATCCTCAACTTCGGTATTCCGAGTTCGTCGCATTCCCCACTCTCGACGAGTCGGTTCTCAGCAAACGGTAGTTGTTCGGCCGCCCAACTAATCCGATAGAGCCGAGCACCTTCGTCCTCGATCTGTTTGCGAAGAGAACTCCCGAAACCGCCGCGCTGAATCCATCGACCCGCCACGATCTGCTCGGGAGATTGAAAGCGGCCCCAGCCGTCGTTTCCCAGCGACATCTTGAATGCTGCCCGCGTGCTTCGAAATGCCCCGTCACGGAGATCATCGATTCCGCTCGTAGCCGGAGGACCACGGAAAGGCCAGACAGGCCACGGGGCCAATGCCACCATCTGACCGGTAGGGTGGTCCATGAGGTTTCGCCCGAGCTGGCCAGACGAATCCGCATAGCCAGATGCTACTAACAAACGCACCGTCTCGATTGCGTGAGCGCATACGACAACGTACTTTCCTTTGAACGTAGCGAGCTCGGGAGGCTGCGTTGTGCCGTCTCGCGCAACGACCTCGCTGACACGCCGCCCGTCGATGACAAGCTTCACCGCCTGCATCAACGGAATGACGCGCGCCCCGCGCTCCTGCGCCCGCCGAAGATGAACGGATGCGTCATACTTAGCTCCGATCGGGCAGAGAGGAATGCAGGTCGAGTTACCGGCGCACGGGGGACGAGATTGGTAGGGCCGTGAATTGCGCGCCTGAGGTATCGGTCTTACCCGAAGCTCCTGGCCATCGACGACTAGCCCTGAGACCAGTTCCGACATCATCCCGTCGGCGTGGCTCGGCCAAATTGCCGTCATTGGGAAGGGTCGGCTCCGGCGCGCTCCAAAGAAGCCTTGCCAAGCTTCGTGATCACCGGAGACGCCGAGCTCCTCTTCTGCCTGGCAGTACCACTCCTCGATATCGTCATACCGTAACGGCCAATCGACACCCACGCCATAGAGAGAATGAAGCATGAAGTCCCCGGGCAAGAAGCGCGGAGTGTGGCCTTGCCAATGCCAGGTAGAACCACCCAGACGGCGCAGATAGGTACTCTTGAACTTGGTCCCCGGACCGTAGTCGTCCGCCTTGTCCGGGAACGGTGCGAAGCTGAAGTGCTCATCGATATACGGGCTCGACAGCGTGCGCGTCGACGACGTTGCATAGGTTCGCGCCGCAACCTCGCGATCAACAGGGGAACCGGCTTCGAGGACAATTACGGAGTGACCCGCGCGCGAGAGCCGATCGGCGAGGAGCGCACCGGTGACGCCACCGCCCACTATGATGAAATCGGCGGACGCGTCACTCACTGTGCACCGGGCCGGTAGGACCAGTGGCCGAACGGCCCGGCAGATAGTGCTGGCGCATGCGCCTTAATGAGGGACCAGAAACGCCCCGTAAACACCCAACCGGGGTCAGTGGCACTCGCGACCATCTTGTTCACGTAGATGGCGCCGAAGAGAACCGTGAGCACCAAATCGGTCGCGGCATGCATGAAAACGTCGTCATTTGACTGCGCAGCGAGCCAAGTTGAGTTCGGGTCATCGTTGGGTTTGGCATCCCAAGCCGCCTCCAAAGCGCTTGCCTGCCCGTGCGTGATCGCAAAAGCGGCAAAGAGTCCTTGAAGCTCTTTGGCGGAGACAACAGCCTCGTCGTCGAGCAGAACCGCCGCGAGCGCAGCCAGTTTTTCCCCCATCGGGCGGATGCTATCGACGCGCAACGAAGGTGGCAACCGCAAACCATACTGATGATGGCGCAGAAGCGCTATCCACTCGTCACGCTTTGTGGCGCTAGGGCGATCGAGCCGCGAGACGACGGCGAAATACAGCACTGCAGGCGGCCCAAAAACGTGCTGGCTCCCCCCTTCATTTCCCGCTGCGATCGTGTGGATCGATCTCCACGTGAAGCGCGCGAGCCGCGCGTCCACTTTCTTTCCACCGTTCGGGCGGGATGAAGAATTTCTCGGAGCGAGACGAGATCGCGCGCACGAGCTGGGGTCCACGCGCGACCAGCTCCGCGATCACGTGCGCTTCGTGTCGCGAGAGCTCTTGCCATTCGAATCGCTCGCCCGGCAAACGCCGACCCTCCGCGTACTTCCTCCCCTCGCGCGGGAGGACCGCGTCGACGAAGAGATCGAACTCCGACGCGTTGGTGAGCACGTCGTCGTATTCCGTTCGCGTGAGCTCTCGCGCGCCCTCCGACGTGTACATGACGCAGAATGCTGGCTCCGGTGCCGCCCTGGAGCGGAAGAGTGCGCCGAATGCGGGAAGGACCACCAACTCTCCGCCGCGGGCGCCGAGCACGTTGACGAGAAATGCCAACGTGACGTGGCTTCCCGGCGGATGACGGTGGATGAGATCCAGCGACACGCCTCTGCTCGTCGGCACGAAAACAACCGAGCGTCGTGGAAGAAGCGCGCGTTCGGCGAGCAACGCTGAGAGCGACCGATCCCAAGTCGCAAGCGACAGGAACGCATCGCACACGCCGCTCGCATCGTGGATCTCGCCGAGATGCACGGTGTCGGAATACGTGGCGTCGAGCATCGCGAAGGAGCCGCGAATGTCGAGGAGGCGACGCACGAGCGAGGCGAATCGGTCGTGCGATGTTCGGTATTCTTCGAGACCCGCTTCGGTGAGAGGCACTTCGGCGCAGGCAGGAAATGCGAGAGCGCACACCGCTACCCAAGGAAAGCGTGGATGGCCGGTGTTCGGCACGACGCGGCGCGGACATTCGAGTCGCCCGCCCTCACACGGATATCGACTCGCGACGGGGCAGCGCCGTAGAACGTCGGCGCGCAGGAGTGCGTCGGTGATTTCTTCGCCTACAACCTGCCGGAACTGCCGGGCAGGGAGCTTGGGAGAACGCGCTTCCTGGTACAGCTCGAGGAACCGGTGCACGCCGCCACCTTTTGGGCGGCCGACGCTAGGAGGGCGCGAGCGCGTTGGGCAAATTTTCGGTGCGGGCTGTTACGCCCTTTCGACGAAGTACATGGCGAACGCTTCGGGGTCCACGGGCTTGGCCATGAAGAGATGGAGGACGCCCGCGTCGCGCAATCCGAGCACGTTCGGAACCGAGCGCGACGACATGCGCACGCGGCGAATATGTGGACGCTGCTGCTGCACCTGCTCGAGCAGCCAGACGCCGTCGTGATCAGTAAGCTGATAGTCCGTGAGCACGACGCTGACGAAACGCTCGCCAATCCGAGCGAGCGCTTCCGCTGCCGACGACGCTTCATCGATCTCGAAACGACCGGCCAGCCCTTGTCGAAGCGACGCGCGCACGTCGGGATCGGGATCGACGACGAGCAAGCGGATGAAGCTAACCGATGCACCCTCCGCGCCGTCGAATGCTGGGCTCATCGGGACGCCTGATCGCGTCGACTGCGACTTCGAGGCGAGACGCTATCGATGTTAGACGTCGCGCGGCAGACGCAAGAAACCTTGCATCGCCATGAAACGGCGAAACGGGCCGAGCGGGACACGCCGGTCGAAGCGCAGCTGGTTGGGGGGTAAAATGTCGACCTCACAAGGTGGGCCATTCTGCCGCAAGAAGACGCTGAAAGTCCATGTACCGATCGATCGCTGCTTACCACGGCGCGGAGTGGACCTTGATCCAACGACGGCCCGAGATCCTCGGAAATGAATTGGAGGTTCGACTCGCGCTCGTCCCTTCCGAGCAGCGTGATCTTCGTCAAGCAGACCCGGACAAGCTCAGGGACTCCACTGACGTCGAGCGCCGCCGACCCTCGCGCCTTCAGCGGATCGGCGCGGAATGCCGGCCATTCGTTTAAGTAGGCTTCGTCGGACGCCACGAGCAGTCCCATGATCGCGCGGTAGTACGCCTGGTCGGTTGGATACGTGCAGATCGATAGGCGATCGACCTCCGGCGTGTAGACGACGATGTCGTGCTTCTCAGGCACGTAAGTCGCGAGGAGATTGGCGTCGGTGTCGAGACTTGGGACCGCGTGCGGCGCGCCACCACGAACGAACATGAAGGCGATGTCGTCCCCGAGCTCCTCCGACCAGGCGCGGCAAAAGTGAATTCGATTTCGCACCTGAAAGTGCCCGCTCAACCGTACCCGCGCAGCCTCGAGCTGCTTCTCGATCGCTTGCCTCGAGAGCGTCGCGGATCGATTTCCGCAGAACTCGACGAAACAGGGAACGTCCTGCGGCTGGAGCCTCGCGTGCACCGCACGGAAAAGCCCCGGGTGCCGATGATGCACGTAAAACGCGAGGTCCTGACGCGTCAGTGTCTTGTGATCGACGAAGAGATCGACGTCGCGCTCGATAGCGTGCGTCACAATCATTTCATGCCCGAGCTCGGTCGCGAGATCGGCAATCTCGATCAACGCCGTTTGCAGCACTGCAGGGACAGACTCATCGTCACGATTCAGAACGCGGTGCAGCTGCACGAGCCACGCCGGCGTGTCGTCGCGCGGAACAACGGGCACGCCAAGCAACGCGAGCTCCGCCGCATAGGGCTCGAGAACCGCGCTCAAAAAAGACGCACGGGTAGCCCTGAGCAGCGCGAGCTCGACGACGTACCTGAAATTCCCGCGCGGCAGAAGTCCCCCACGTCTCGCCGGTGTGTACCGAAGTAGTCAGTGTGCAGTGACCGTCATGTCGATTGCCGGCTCGCCCGAAGATGATCGATGAGATTGAAAGTTCAGCGCGCGGCGCGGGGCAAGTGACGTTGATGTGTGCGGCTCCGTGGGGCCAATTGCGTAGCGATCGAATGGTGAGGCCAAACGGCTGCATGTGGTGTTGCGCACAGTCGACGATCGCCCGTTCGCGCGTCACTTCTTGCCGCGCAGTTCCTTGAGCGTGGCCGAGAGCGCGTTGCGTCGCTCCTTCTCTTTCGCGGCTCCGTCTGAGTGCGGTGCCACATCCGTCCGATTGGGCGGTCCGGACGCGGCAGGCAATTGCGCGGGCACACGCGCGCCGGAAGCGTCGGCGGCCTGCTTTTCGCGTCCTTGGCCGTGGACTGGTTGGAGAATGGCCTTTGGCGCAGTTCGAGCAGGCTTGGCGACCATCGCCTTCTTCCTTGGCTTCCGACGTTCGATCTCGGCGCGCTTCGCATCCTTCGCTTTCTTCTTCGCCGCGCGCCGCACCAATTCTCGTTCGGCTTTCGCGGTGGACTTCTGCAACGCGTCGGCGAATTTCTTCGCGTCGGTAATGCCGATATAGACAGAGCGATCGACCAGGCTTGAGCTTTCTCGGTTGTCGTAATCATCCGGCTGCGAAATGCTGATCTCGATCAATCGCTCGCTCTCGTACTCAACGGATGTGCCGACTTGGAGATCGGCCTCCTCGAACATGTCCCCTTCCGACACCGAGCGAAGGATCGAGCAGGGCACGCTATCGAAGACCTCGGTGTAGACCCCACGCTCGGTCTCTCGTTCGATTACCGGATCCATCTTGCGCGGCGGATGCCAGTGGTACGCGAGCTCTCTACCGCGTTCGGTCTTTTGCCATTGCCTGGCCTTGGCGGTCCGCGCGACGAATCCTTGGCGTTCGAGTTCCTCGAGAACTCGGATCGCTTGCGGAGCATGGCAAAGCAAGGACTTGGCAACCTCCGCGACGTCATCACGATCGTCCATGAGGCCGAGCAAGGAGAGAGCGCCCCTGATCTTCACCAGCGGGAAGCCGGCGATCACCTGGTTGGGATCGAAATCCGTCGCCATGGGGACCGACGGTACCACGCCATCGCTCACCGTCGAATCGGTGCGTGCGAGAATCCCTCCCATGGAATCAGTGCAACTGACCCGCGAGGAGCTGTACGAACAAGTCTGGAAAATGCCAATGAGCAGGCTTGCGGCCGAGTACGGCATCTCGGACGTCGCTCTCGCGAAAACGTGCAAGCGGTTCGACATTCCTCGGCCCGGGCGCGGGCATTGGGCGCGACTCGCCGCGGGCGAGAAGATCAAGCGCCCTCCCCTTCCGAAGGGAGTGCCGAATCGGCTGCAGACGATCCTCCTGACAAAAGTGGAGAACCCCACACCGAAAGTGGCGCGGCCAAAACCGCCCGAGGTGCCGGTCGCCCGCGCCCTCGGTGGAGCGCATCCGGCAGTACAGGCCCTGGGCGCAGCGCTCGCCGAAGCGAAGACCGACACCTTTGGCCGAATGGTGATCGAAGGCGCCGACCGACCGGTGCTGTCCATAACGCTGGAGATCCATCGCCGCGCGCTCCTAATCCTCGACGCGGTCTGCAAGGCCGTCGTCGCGCGCGGACACGCCGTTGTCCATGAAGTCACGGGCAAGGCGGCAGCCAAGTTGGCACTCGTCGTAAGTGGCGAAACGATGGGCGTCGCGATCGTCGAGCAACTCGATCGGGAGGAACACGTGCCGACTCCCGAAGAGCAACAGCGCATCGCGCGCGGCTTTGCCTACGGAATTCCCAAGTATGACCAATTCGCATGCGGCAAATTGCAGCTCGCACTTGTCGGAACCTGCGTCTCCCGCAGCAGTTGGTCCGACGGCAGCAAACGGCGGTTGGAGCAATGGCTTGGTCACGTCGTGCTCGCAGCCGAGGAAGAAGTCGAAGCGAGGCGGCACTACCGGGAGGGGCAAGAACGTCAACGGCAGGAGAACGAGCGGCGGCAGCGAGTAGAGGAGGAAGAGCGACAGCGCGCACGCGAGCAGAAGGCCGGCGCCGATCACCGGGCTCTGCTGATCAAGGACTTGCAGGAGATGACTCGAAACTGGCGCGAAGCGCGCGAGATTCGGGAATTTTTGGACGCCGTACGACGTGCGGCCCCCGAGGATGGGCGTGATGGGGGGCTATCGGCGTGGCTGACGTGGGCGGACGTGATCGTGCGCGAGCTCGATCCGGTTTCGCGCCCGGAAGCGATTGCGAAGATATTGAGTCCGGATCTGACGGGGTCGCACACCAGGCGCCCAGGCGGCGCATGGCAGGGAGGAGCCGACGAGTCCGGAGTCGCCTGAGGCGTTGCGGCGGAAGGCGGAATTGCGGCGAGGGCGGGGTGGAGATGCCGTCGTCGTGTCGGGAGTGGCACGAGGAGGGACGCCGACGGCGGCGTTTGAAGGCTCGGAGGTCGTTGGCTCAGAAGAATGTGCCGCGTGCGGGGCGAGCAGCGTGCAGTACATCCTTCAAACGAATGTCGGCATCGACGCCGCGACGCTCTCTGACGATCACATCGTTGCGGCGGGATTTTGTTCGGTCGATTGTCTCGCTGGGAAGTTGGGACTGTCACGCCTCGCCCAATAGCCCCTCGGGATTGGGCGTAAACCCGTCCGATGATCTTCGCTTGGAGCCGGTAGGGGTCCATCCTGTAGATTCGGATGCATGGCAAAGCGGCGCGCTACAGCAGCGGCATCCGGGTCCAGACCAAAGCGTGCGCGAGAGACCTCGCCGCCGCGACCGACGCTCGCCCGTTGGTCAAAGGACGTTGCAGCGATTCAGCGCGCGGTTTCGGGGCTGTATCACAATCAACTGCCTCGAGAGTTGGATGGCGTTCCAACTGCACGATTCTCTTTGCGTGTCGTCAACATCATCTTGAACGGGCTTTCCGGCCCGGCGCAGCATGATGCGGCTCTTATAGAAAAGCTGCATAACGTTGCTCGAGGGGGAAACATGCATTCAGCGGGGGGCGCGGACTTGCTCGACGCACTTCTTGCGGTGCGAACGGTCAAGCTAATCTGGCCGACGCTCCTCGCAGAAGGCGTGCGAGAACGCCTTAGTAGCGTACATGGCTCTGCCTTCGCAGTAGAGACAACGGCATGTATCGAGGACCTGTTGCAGGACGCCGAGGTCGAGAACATACGGACCTTTGCGGCGCCGGTTGCCGATCTCGCCATGGGCGCCTGGGTGCGAGCGGGACGACCCGCGCGCGGCGAAACGAGCCCGACATTCAGTTTCCCCATTGAGCCGAAGGAAACTGATGCCCGTACTCGCCGTGCCCTTCTGACCCGACTTCTAAACTGCGCAGCGCGCCACAACGGTGAATCACTGTAGCCGCGTTCACAAGCTCAATTAACCCGTTCATCTGCTCAATGAGCACACGAGGGCCGAAGACTGACGTTACCTTCTTCCTTGGATGAACGTACGCGTCGTGTTCGACGGCAATCGCGACAAACTCTCGTGTCCGCCATGTTGGCTCGTTGCGTCGCTCTTCATGCCGGCCATTCTCATCGAGGTTGACGACGGCATATGCGGCCGAAAAATTGTTGCTTCGTCAATTACACAACCTTGCTTTTGGGCAGCGGGCCGGACCTTGTCGGTTTCCCGTTGGGCGTAGACTCCAGCGGGTCGCGTAACCGCGGTTGTGGAAACCGGTGCCGAGGTCTTTCCCTTGTTCACCAGGGAGATCGCGGTGTCTCTGGGCTCTCCTGTCTATGTTCGGTACTTTGCTTGGGTACTTGATCCTGTACGTGTCTTATTCCTTGGGGAGACCCCGCTCGCTCCCCAGGGGAGGTGGATATCGCACCCTGGAGAGACGCTCGCGTCTCCCCATTTGTATTGCTAGAACGGTCTCGACGGCGCAGGATCCAAGCGGGGATCGAGGAGCACGATGAGCGCGAAGTCGACATCATCACAAAAAGTTGTTGAGAAGGAAATCGTCAAGAAGTGGGGAAAAACTCTCATTTCCGATGGCTTCACCGTCATCCCGAACGCCATTATCGAGAATCAGGCGAAGCTTGGTCTTGAAGCAATCGACTTCGCCATAATCGCCGTGTTCGCCAAATACTGGTGGAAAGCGAACGATCCGCCGTTTCCCGGCAAGAAAAGGATCGCGGCGTGTCTCGGCGTCGATCCTCGGACCGTTCAGCGGCGCCTTGCAGCGCTTGTTGAGGGCAAGATTCTTACGCGCAAACCACGAACGTACCGCAACGGCGGCACGAACACGAACGCTTACGAATTGGGTCCGCTCATCGCGAGAGCAGAACCGTATGCGGAGGAAATACTCAAGCAGCGCGAGGGCCGCGAGAAGCAGCGGGGCCGCGGTCTGCGCTTGGTGACGAGTTGATTTGACACGGACCGCGATCAGCAAGACTGGTCGATGCATTGTCGTAAGCAAGGAATTGAGGAGAGCAAATGCCGTTCGCACCACCACTCAGTATTCAAGAAGTACAGGCGCCCTTCGCCGGTAAGTATCTAGTCGACTCCGCGCTGCAGGCTGGAGGCCAAGGCGCGGTTTTCAAGGCGCGCGTCGATTCCGGCGGGGCGACAATCGCGTTGAAGATCTACCATGCGGACCAATTGGAGGAGCGACTTGAACGCGAGCTAGCAGCGCTCAAATCGATCCATGGCCCAACGCTCGTCGAACTTCACGACGCCGGCAGGTGTGCAGTTCGGGGAGAGGAGTGTCGTTTCTTGGCCATGACGTTTATCGAGGGCGATCCTCTCGATGCGGTGATCGCGCGCGAAGGACCTCAGCCGCTTACTCGGATTGCTCGGGTCGCTCATGACGTGGCCCTGGCGATCGATCAAGTGTGGGAGGCGCGGATTGTTCATCGCGACCTGAAGCCCAATAACATCATGCTGACATCGGCGGGCGGGGGCGTACTGATCGACCTCGGTGTCGCTCGGCATATCGATCTCACCTCGCTCACAACGACGGGAAAGACCTGGGGAACCTTCGGATACATGTCGCCCGAACAGGCGTGCGGACAGCCACTAACATGCAAATCTGACGTGTTCGCGCTTGGCGTCGTCATCCAGGAGTGTGTGCTCGGAAGGCATCCTACCTCCCGACGCCAAGACCTCCTGCTGAACGGCGGTCCGAGCACTGACGGGCTCAGAGCCGATCTGCCGCAGGATTTCGCGAAGCTCGTGGACGCGATGGTTCACAAGACCGCCATACGACGGCCTTTGCCTCGCGCGGTAGCGAGTGAACTTGTTCAACTCGCTCAATTGACTTGAAGGAAGGAGTTCTCTGCATGACCGACTTTTTTGCGAGCACGCGTTACCAAATGAAGGTCGATGTGCCGGCACTTGACGGGGCCTTGATCTTTGCATCAGGGATCGCTCGCCACGAACTGGAGCGACGCGATTTGGACAAATACGATCACACGAGCCGCCGTATGCTCGATCCGCAGCTCTATCTATCCGGATTGGACGTCGCGAGGGCCGGCAAGACGTGCACGAAGTTAGCAAGCTACGGCTGGTTCGACGGTGTGGCTCACGCATACGAAAGCGCCAAGGAGAAGCAGGCTAATTGGCGAAAATCCGCGGTTGCAGATGTAAAGGGTTCGTGGACGGGCCAGCTCCCCACCGACGCCAAGCTCATCGAGGACCGTGTGCGCACTTGCATTGACTTGCAGAAGAATCTCGAATGCGAAGCGATCATACTCCCGACACCACTCATCGTCGTCGCGGGCAACGATTTTTCGTTGCAACTTGAGTGGCTGGACGCGGGCCTAAAGCTCGCCGCACGTATGGCGCCCGGCTTGCCCCGTCTTGCGACGATCGCGCTTTCGGATACTTGCGTGCGAGGGATTGACCCTTGGTCGAGTTCAGCTCTCGAGACGCTCCTCGACCAATTCAGCGCGCGAGGAGCGGAGGGAGTGTATGTCGTTATCGAGCAAGCAAGCCACGAACACCTTTACGAATCGAACGCCAATACCCTCGGGACGCTGATCCGGCTCGTGCGGGACTTTCGAGCCAGCGGGATCCGTCGAATCGTCGTACCGCTGGCGGGTGTTGCTGGACTGCTGGGCGCGGCCGTTGGCGCAGAGGTGTGGTCGACAGGCTGGTACCGAAGTGAACGTCGCTTGCGACTGTCCGAGTTCGAGGACTCCGACGAGCAGAGGATGTCGATACCGACATACTGTTCACATTTGCTTGCCGGCGAGATTCATCTGAAAACGGACCTGGATACTATCAATGCTGGTGGTCTTCTTTCGCTCGTAGCCGATCAGACACCTGCCAGCGAGGGCTTGCTTCTTGCCCTACGGTCCGGCCACGTTGTCGCGTCAGTCGCTCCCTGGGAGGCCAGAAAATCCAATGTGGCCGCGGCCAAAGAGCATTTCGTCACCGCCCTCCTCCGTGAAACTCATAGAATGCGCGCGCTGGCTGTCGATCAACGGTTCGATGCAGCAAAACGGTGGTTAGACAACGCTATTGGTGTCGCAGCTAAGATATCGTCGTTGGGCGATTTTCATGACCGAACAGCGCTTGGACATCAGCGTGCTTGGCGGAGCGTCCTTGAGCGCGCAGCCGCTGCGTAGCGCGAAGGCCGGCGTCTGAGAGTACGCGGCCGACAACCCAAACCCAACCCGGGCTTGATGTTCGGTGGAGCGGGGCTTTTTTGACAATATTGACGCCGTGGTGCGAAACGGACAATAAGCCGATACCGCGGAGTCGGCAGGCATCTAGAATTCCCCCCGCGCGGTTTATAGTTTCAGCCGGCAAGGCAACGTAAGCGCGATTGGCGAATCGCAGGTAAGCCTTGGCCTGTTCAATCGCATCGCGCCAACGCGCTAGCTTTGCTTCGACGGCGACAACCTCCGACTGTCGTGGAAACCACCCTTCGCGAAGCATAAAAGTCGTCGATGTTGAACGATAGACCGCTCCTCGACGCTCCAGACGATCCAGTGCTTTCACCGTCTGCTCCGGTCGAGCGTAAAGGCGAGCCGCCAGTGTTTCTGGTCGCCGCGAGCGGCCACCGAGCAACTCAGCAACTATCCAGCTCTCGAACCCGGAGAGCTCAACTTTGCATTTGAGGCGCGCAGTGTCAGCCAGCACTAGCAACATGTCTGGAATGACCTGACCGACCTGGAGCTCACTCAGCAGCGGTGCACCGTCGGAAACCTTGAGCGCCCCGCGAACGCCGGTGGCGAGAACGCGACAGAGCTCCGCTTCCAACTGAAAAGCAGGGTCCGGAGCTCTGCTGCTCCCGTGGTGCTTGCTGGAGGGAGTCATTTGGGGGGGGCACGGGCCGAAATTCATCTTCGTGGTTGCCACAGTCCTGTGATGCTACCGGCCGAAACCGCCGTGTCGACCTTCTTTTCATGTGCAGAGTGTCTTGCTCGCGCCTGTTTCACGCGATGGGTTCCGCCGGTCCCCGAACGATCCTTTGAAAGACCAACCTGTGGCCATCCTTGCGGTGCCGCGTCGCGCGGCGTGCCAGCCGATCAGGGGGCGGGCTGTCGATGGCTCCCCGGTCCGATGCGGTACTCGCCAACGATCCCCGCATCGATTAGCCCCAACCACTGCCCAGCCAAGTAGCTCGCGAAGCTCGCATCGTCGGTCAACACGCCCACTTCGATGTTTTGCTCCTGCGCGCGCTGCGTGAAGTTGGCGCTCGCCACGAACGCTTTGGCGCCGTCGATGACGACGCATTTGGCGTGCAAGCTCGAGTACGGCGGCCCGGGCACGAGCGCCCGCCTATCGTAGTAGATGCGGGGGCGCGGCTCGCCGAAGGGCCAGCACTCGGCGAGGAATCCTCCGAGGTGAGTCTCGAGGTGCTGGTCGGGACCATCGGCGCGTTCGACCTGCGGAACGTGCATGAAGAAGCGCGCTTCGATCCCATGGTCGCGCATCGACCGATGCAAGGGAGCGAGGACGGTCTTCGCGTATTTGAAACTGTATCCGCCGAGAATGACGCTCTCTCGTGCACCCTCGAAGAGTTCACGGAGGACGACGGCCGTGTCCCGTGCAGTGCCCGCCGGCGCTTCCGGCCCCGTCCATACGAGCTCGGGCGTCGGCTTCCGGTCCTCGCGCTCAGCGAGTGTGACGTCGAGTATCGAAAGGCATGCCGCGCTCTTGTCCGGCAAGTGCGGACTCGATTGCCTCGATCTGATGCCGAACACCAAATCTTGCGAGCACCGCGCGGTCTACGGGCGGTTTCAGTAGGCCCGATGCGACCGCCTCGCGCAGGTGTTCGAGAACCGTCGTGCTTACCAGTTTCAAACTGGCGCGCGTCGTCATGGACGCTCGCCGAAGAAGGCTAGCTCAGGGTCGTTCCCGATCGTCGGCACGACAAGCGCACGGTCGAGGAATTTGTTGAAGCGCTCGCAAGAGCACTCCGCGACGTAGAGGCAACCGTGGCACGCAGCGCCTTCGGTCCGTCGGTCGCTGGATTCCGAGCTCGGATCGTGCGAGGCGCGGACCGGATCGTTGGAGCAGAGCCGGCCGAGATCGCAAGCTTCACGGAGGTGGTGTCGCAACCGACGGCCCTTTTCGACCAGACCGCCGAGCGTCCCCTCGCTACCGGTCGTGCCGGTTGTGAGCATAACGCCGGCCATGTTCGGTCCTTGGGGCTCGGGTTGACCGCAGTAGATGCGCTCGCGGATGGCGCTGGCTGCGTAACC